>ERZ794982.8-NODE-8-length-323296-cov-18.565795_pt1 | contig 323296 bp, 304 predicted proteins | sample MGYA00433071_ERZ794982 | MGnify/ENA primary metagenome ERZ794982 (study PRJEB30140, sample SAMN00862574) | bioreactor metagenome | study: EMG produced TPA metagenomics assembly of the Bioreactor inoculated with sediment Metagenome (bioreactor metagenome)...
GAACTACTTCAAGGCAACAGGATGTGTTACAGCATAATCGCCCGATGCTCTAAGCCCTCATTCAAAACATCTTAAAACTTTCAAGCCCTTACGATCATTTCGTGAGGGCTTTCGTTTGTCTACTCAAGTTTCTCAGATTCGAACTGAAGGATTGTTTGTTGCAATATTGGGAAAATTGAATATAAATGAAACTGACATCAGTTTCATTTTTTGGATTTTTCATGTCTTTGTCCGCTCATCTTTCAACCTTTCTTCTATCGCAGCAGACAGACAACACTGTCTGTTTTGGCTTTTCTGCAAGTCTGAAGAACTGGCTGGAAGCGCAACGAGATGTGCTCAAGAAACGCGAGCGCACATCACTCTCACTTCAAATTGCTGGCTGCGATCTTTTGGATAGAGAAAGTCTCAGTCAGCTAACTGTTTCAAAGCTTTGCAAGGAAGCAGGGATTGCTCAGGGCACCTTCTATTTACATTTTCAGGATCGACATGATTTTGTTTCCCATTTGCTGCAGGCCTATATCGCTTTCCTGCAAGTGCAAATGAAACAGGCCTCACAATATGAGAGTGAAGATAGTGTGCGGGCGACAACAGCTGCCTATTATCACTTGTTTGAAGCCAATCTGGGTTTGATGAAATGCCTCATCCATCATCTGGAAGATTTCCCAGAAACAAGAGAAGCCTTTTTGTGGTTGAACAGAGAATGGGCGGATAGCGTCACTCATTCGACCATGAAGCGCTGGAAAAGTAAGGGGATCACTCAACCCTTCTCACAGGAAGATTTGCAAATACGAGCCTATGCCTTGGGTGGATTGGTCGATCAATATCTCAATGTCCTTTTGTTGCACAAAGACCCCTATTTGAAATCTCTTTCAGATGACAAAGAGGCCGTGATTGACAGTCTCAGTGATATCTGGAAACGAGGACTGGCATTATGAGCTTACTGAAAAATGCAGAATGGGCGGATAAAGCTACCCTTGCAAGCCATCAGCAAACGCTTTGGGAAAAGCAAAGCGCCTATGTGGCTGAACGCTCAGTCTTCTATCAAAAGCTCTGGCAGGGCACACGGCCCCCACAAACCTTATCCGACCTTGCTGCCCTTCCCTTATCGGACAAATCACAATTACGCCTCTCGCAAGCAAAGCATGGACCGTTCGGATCATATCTTGCTGCAGATCCATCAGAGGTCAATCGCCTGCACCGCACATCTGGAACCACAGGTCAGGCCATGAATCTGGCTTTGTCAGCAAGGGACTGTCACATCACTGCGGTGGTCGGCGGACGAAGCCATCGGGCGGCTGGTCTTAAAGCGAGTGATAAAGTGGTCCATTGTCTGAATTATCAAATGTGGATGGGTGGAGTAAGCGACCATCTAACACTTGAGCAAACTGGTGCCATGGTCGTTCCCTTTGGGGTTGGGAGCAGTGAATTGCTCATTCGGACAATTCAGGAAATTGGTATCAATGCAATCTCATGCACACCGAGTTATCCATCCGTTTTGGAGCGCGTTCTGGAATCACATTTTCCCAATCTCGATCCAAAGGATTTGGGACTGCGACTAGGCCTCTTTGGTGGTGAAGCAGGACTGGATGATCCTGCTTTTCGGCAACGGCTGAAAGATGTCTGGGGAATGGAACCCAGAAACGCCAATTATGGCGTATCTGATGTTTTTTCCAACTTTGCCAGCCAGTGCGAACACGACACGCACCTGCATTTTCTGGGAAGTGATATTCTCTATCCAGAACTGATTGACCCTGACAATGGCCAAGTACTCGATATGCAAGATGGGCAGATTGGCGAACTGGTTTTGACGCATCTTGCCAAGGACTGCCAACCACTGGTCCGGTTCCGGACAGGCGATATTCTGCAAATTGTTGCTTCAGATCCATGTTCATGTGGGCGTACTGGCATGCGCTTCAAGGTGATCGGGCGCTCTGATGATATGGTGGTTGTTCGGGGGCTGAATGTCTTTCCTACCCAAATTGCGGCCATCCTTGGATCCATGCCGCAATTGTCGGGAGATTACCGGATCATTCTCGATGGACATCCACCTTATGATCGCTTGCCAGTTCATGCCGAAGTCGCCAAACAACACGGCATAAGCGATGCACTAGCCAGAGAGGTTGAAGCCCTGATCAAGAAGCGTCTTGGCGTGACCGCCGAAGTTACACTGCGCCTCTTTGCTTCTTTTCCGACAACCGAGGGCAAAACAAGACGGGTTTTGCATTCAGCAAAAGACGGAGTGGGTCATGTCTGATTTTTGCTATGAAACGGTCACTTCACAAATTGTGGCAGATGGCGTTCGCAAGATCAGCCTGAATCGCCCTGATGTTCTCAATGCGATGAACCCTTCGTTGATCGCGGATCTGGCACAAGCATTCGAAGATGCCAACAGAGATAGCAAAAGCCGCGTCCTTATCCTGACCGGAGAGGGGCGCGCCTTTTGCGCAGGCGATGACCGCAAGGCCCACCGTCATCCAGAAAGTGAAAGTGAGGCCCGTCAGCTAACGCTCGCCATTCAGCGCGTGACACGAGCAATCAGCTTAGGCGAAAAGCCGGTCGTCGGTGCCATCAATGGCTGGGCCGTCGGGGGCGGGTTCGAATGGGCGATCAATTGTGACTTTCCCATTTGGGCGGAAAGCGCCAGGGGGTTCTTCCCCGAAGTCTCGCTTAATCTGTTTGTAACCGGAGGGGTGACTTCTCTTTTGCCAGCCTTGGTTGGCTTGAATAAGGCACGGGAGATGCTGTTTTTTGGAGAACGGTATAGCTCAGCAGAGCTTTTGGAACTTGGCGTAGCCTGGCGCATGGTTGGCGATGAGCAGCTACAATCCGAAGCCCTCGCTGTAGCTCAGAAGCTGGCCAATTTACCGCCGCTATCCGTTCGTGCGATGAAACGCGTTCTGAACCAAAGTGCCTTTCAGAATTTGAACAACGCCATGGACAGGGAGACCGAGGCCACCATTGCCGGTTTCATGGATCCACAGACAACAAAACTGCTGCAGGATTTCTAATAAGAAAAACCCGCGAAGAGCATGAACTCCTCGCAGGTGATTACCTCTACATTTCCACTGCCATCAGAGCATGGATGGCAAGACGCGATCTGGTGGACGATGACCATCCATGAAGGTCTTGATATTGATGATGACCTTCTCGCCCATATCCGAGCGGCCTTCCAAGGTCGCCGATCCCATATGCGGGATGAGCACAACACGATTCGACTGCGCCAATTTCGGATTGACCGCAGGTTCATGCTCGAATACGTCAAGCCCAGCACCGGCAATCTCGTTATTGAGGACCATGCGAGCCAGAGAGTTTTCATCAATCACTTCGCCACGAGCGGTGTTGACGATATAGGCGTCTGGGCGAATCAGTTTCAGGCGGCGTGCAGACAGCAGATGATAAGTGCCTGGCGTATGCGGACAATGGATGGAAATCACATCCATACGGGCCAGCATCTGATCGAGAGATTCCCAATATGTCGCTTCATGCTCCGCTTCAACAGCTGCGGGCAAGCGCCGACGATTGTGATAATGGATCTGCATACCGAAAGCCTTGGCGCGACGTGCCACTGCCTGACCAATGCGGCCCATACCGATGATGCCAAGGCGTTTGCCCCAGATCCGGTTGCCGAGCATCCAGGTCGGAGACCAACCTTGCCATCCGCCCTGCTCCATGACGGAAATGCCTTCCATCAGGCGGCGCGGCACGGCCAGAATCAGAGCCATGGCCATATCGGCGGTATCTTCTGTCAGAACACCTGGGGTATTGGTCACCACGATTCCGCGCTTGTTGGCAGTGGCAACATCGATATTGTCCACACCATTCCCAAAGTTGGCAATCAGCTTGAGACGATCACCGGCCTGCGAGATCACAGACGCATCAATGCGATCAGTCACGGTTGGGACCAGTACATCCGCACTTTTCATGGCCTCGACCAGCTCGGCCTGATTCATCGGCTTGTCTTCAAGATTCAAACGAGTATCGAATAATTCCCGCATACGGGTTTCCACACTATCGGGAAGCTTGCGGGTGACAACAACGGTCGGCTTGTTTTTCGCCATAGGTTCGCCCTAATCATGCCTCAAATGTCGGGCCGATCTGCAATCTTGGCCTGCTTTTATCTTGACGCGATAGAAGGACAGGCTTAAACGGCAGAGCCTGATCATTTCATCAGCTCTTTTCTTTTGCAGGGCACATGATTTGCGCCACAATCTATGTCTAGCAAATGCTGGCGCGAAAGGTAAGGTCTGATCGGATTGTTCCTTGGTCAAAGGTGCCGCAGGATAAAAAAGAGAATTGAGGGAAAGTCGTTCCTCTTTAAATAAAGATTTAATGGTTTGGTTTACGCTTTTTCCATGCGACAGAACACTTTGGTACAGATGGCCCAGGCAAGACTTACCCAAAATAAATTTCTTAAGGTTCTACCAGCCCTTATCTTAAGCCTTGTGATGCTTGAGATTGGTTCTGTCTGGGCTCAGGGAACCTCTGTTGGTCCATCTGGTTACAAGGTACCACGATTTGTCAGTCTGAAATCAGACCGCGTCAATGTGCGCGGCGGTCCAAGCACTGATCATAAAGTGAAGTGGATTTTCCGTCGTGCCGGGCTTCCTGTCGAGATCATTCAGGAATTCGAAAACTGGCGTCGTGTTCGCGATTCTGAAGGTGAGGAAGGTTGGGTCTTCCATTCCCTTCTTTCTGGCCGCCGCACCGCGCTGATCAGCCCATGGCAGAAGCCAGGCACATTGCTCAGCCTCAAGGAAGAACCCCAGAATGACGCATCCGAAGTGGTCAAGGCGCAGGTCAATGTTCTGGTTGATGTGATGAAGTGTAAAAACAATTGGTGTCAGGTGTCAGCACAGGGACGCCAGGGCTGGTTGCGCGCCAACATGCTTTGGGGCATTTATCCCGATGAAGTGATCGAAGAATAGTCAAATCACGGTCTGCGCGCGATACAGGAGCAGGACAATGATTATTAGGCCAGCGACAGAAGGTGATCTACCCGCCCTTCTGAAACTCTATCGATCCCTCATCCCTAATGATCCTGTCCTTGATGAAGATAGAGCGGTCGAGATATTCCGGCAGTTTCACAATCGGGCTATGGGTAAGATCTATCTCGGCCAGGAAGAAGGCCAAGCTGTTGCCAGTTGCTGCCTTGTCATTGTTCCCAATCTGACACGTGGTGGGCGCCCTTATGCATTGATCGAGAATGTCGTCACTCATATTGAGCATCGTAACAAAGGGTATGGCAAAAGCATTATACGCCATGCTTGTGATCAGGCCTTTGAGCAGGGGTGTTACAAAGTGATGTTGATGACAGGATCACAGAACCCTGAAGTTCTGCGATTTTATCTCGCTGCCGGATTTGTGCAGGACAAGACAGGCTTCCAAATGAGAAATGTTCCGCGGCGAATTGAATAGAAAGGCAATCTTTGTTTGATCCAAAATGCAGGATCAACACTTGCAATTGGCCTGAACGCAAAATTCTGCTAACCAACATGCGCGCATTGCATTTAAATCTCTACTCTCCAAAAGCACCATGTCCATCACTGATCCAGCATCTCCCTCTCCAAAGGGCGCCTTCAGCCAACTAAGAGACCAGATTATTGATCACTGGCCTGGCTTCCTTGTTGCAACAATGATTGCTGTAACCGCCAGTTATTTGTCAGAGCATCACGGCGGACCGGTGATGCTCTATGCATTGCTGATTGGTATGGCCTTTCATTTTCTCTCGCAAAACCCTCGCTGTGCAGCAGGCCTCAGTTTTGCCGCAAAGAAACTCTTGCGGATTGGTGTTGCTCTGCTAGGTCTTCGGATTTCCTTTGATCAGATTCAACAATTGGGTATCGAGATGGTGCTTCTGGTCATTTTGGCAGTTGTGGGAAGTCTGGCCGCAGGTTTGCTCCTTGCGCGTTTTTTGAAAAAAGATGTTGCTTTTGGCCTTTTGACTGGCGGGGCTGTAGGAATTTGCGGAGCATCCGCTGCCCTTGCCATCAGTTCGGTCATTCCCTGTTGTGATGAAACCCGACAGAGATTGGAAAATGATACGCTCTTTACCGTTATTGCTGTCACAACTCTGTCCACCATTGCCATGGTGACCTATCCAACCATTGGTTCCATGCTCGGCATGAATGATCAACAGATGGGTATCATGTTCGGGGCAACCATTCATGATGTTGCTCAGGTGGTCGGAGCTGGCTATGGCGTCTCCGACGAGGCAGGTGATACAGCTACGATCGTGAAGCTGGTGCGGGTCATGATGTTGTTACCAGTCATGATCATAGTTGCCGTGGTCATGCGCCAAGTCTTCAAACAATCACAATCAGAACAACAGCGCGATTTTCAATTTCCCTATTTTGCTCTCGGGTTTGTAGCTTGCGTGTTTCTCAATTCCTTTGGCTGGGTTCCTGATGTTGCACATCTTATCCTGATTGATACATCCCGCTGGAGCCTGATCATTGCCATTTCAGCGCTCGGTGTCATGACCACGCTACAATCCATCGTGGCACTGGGAGCTAGGCATCTTTATGTCGTGGTGTTTGAGACATTGTTCTTGCTGATTGGCGTTATCCTTGCAATTCACTACCTGTTTCAGGCATGAAATCCAAATTCGGGCCATAGGTCATTGTTCACTCATATGCCTATGAGCGGGTATCCTGGATCGTTATCTGGATAAAAAGTGCGGATCAGTTTTTCTTGCGGCGCAAGCGAACAACCACATCCACCCGGGTGATTTCCATACCTTCGGGGACTTCGGGAAGAGCATCAACACTCATGCCGCCGGGAATATCAACCACGCGATTGTCTTCTTCAAAGAAGAAATGATGGTGATCCGAAGTATTGGTGTCAAAATATGCCTTGTTGCCCTCAACGGCAACTTCCCGCAAGAGACCTGCTTGCGTAAACTGGTGCAAGGTATTGTAGATTGTTGCCAAGGATACGGATACATTTACCTTTTCCGCTTCCTGTTGCAACAATTCCGCAGAGACGTGGCGATCTCCCTTTGCAAACAGCAACTCAGCCAGAGACAGGCGTTGTCTGGTCGGGCGCAGTCCTGCGTCTACCAACATGTCGCGTGCTGAGCGTCTGTCAAAAGAGGGCATCAAGGGCTTCATACAGGCACTTCCCTATTCGGTCTTGCGGTCAATTCTTTGGTCCATCAACATATATTATGAGTGATATAGGGCTTTTTTGCAAATTCAGCAAGTATAAGTCGACATATTGTTTCAGTCTTTCGCCTGACAGGAAAAACACCTAGACCCTATTGGGTGAGCTCAATTTGGTCTAACTCAGCTCTGGGAACTCTCTTTCTTTTGCATTGGATTACTCTCCCAATCCGGCAGGACGCACACCGGCAACGAGAAAAGCTGTGGGCCACGAAATTTTCGTCTGCTAAGCCTAGTGCAAGTGTTAAGAACAGGTTATAAGCAGTTTGACCTTTATCCTTTGCAATGGAGCCCTTGTTGCACCATTGATAGAAGCTGACATACCCGATTAAGCCGGGCAGACTGTCACTTCAACAAGCACTATCTGGCCAGCTTAATTTTGCCTTTTTTGAAAGGCACAAAAGCGGCGAACAAGAGAATGGACACCTGATGGAACAGCGCCAATCCAGCTTTACCTTTGAAGAAATTCTGACCTGCAGCCGCGGCGAAATGTTTGGTCCGGGCAATCCGCAATTGCCTTTGCCTCCAATGCTGATGCTGGACCGAATTACCGAAGTGAGCGAGGATGGTGGCGAGCATGGCAAAGGCCATATTCGTGCAGAATATGACATCAATCCCGAGCGCTGGTTCTTTGATTGTCACTTTGCAGGTGATCCAGTCATGCCGGGCTGCCTTGGTCTTGACGCCCTTTGGCAGATGACCGGCTTCTATCTTGGATGGCTGGGCCTCGAAGGCAAGGGCCGGGCCATTTCGGTTGGCGACATCCGCTTTGCAGGCCAGATCACCCCGGAAACCAAAATGGTTGAGTTCGGTGTTGACTTCAAGCGCGTCATGAAAGGCCGCTTGATCCTTGGCATTGGTGATGGTTGGGTAAAGGCGGATGGCGAAACGGTCTTTACTGCGAAAGATTTGCGTGTTGGTCTGTTCAAAGATCAATAAGTTAATGAGCCTATTGGTGGATCGGTTGAGCATGCCCATATAGCGGGCATGTGCTTTTCTGATTGGAGTGCTTTGCGCTTTGAAAAATGGCCTTTTTGTCCTATGTCAGTGACAGATAGACATTGAGGCTGATAGGGCTAAACCTATCTGCCAGACATGAAGAGCCCCAAGATTGATAGTGAGGCCTAACTATGAGACGAGTTGTCATTTCCGGTTTGGGTATTGTTTCCTCTATTGGTAACGATGCCGACCAGGTCACTGCATCCCTGCGTGATGCCAAGTCCGGCATTAGTTTTTCCCAGGATTTTGCCGATCATGGCTTCAAATGCCAGGTTTGGGGCGCTCCCGATATTGATACCAGCGATCTGGTTGATCGCCGCGCCAAACGCTTCCTCTCACAAGGTGGTGAGTGGAACCATGTTGCCATGAAACAGGCCATCGCGGATTCCGGCCTGGAGCAAGATAACATCACAAACGAGCGTACCGGTATCGTGATGGGTTCTGGCGGACCATCCACCCAGACCGTTGTTCAGGCTGCTGACATTACTCGCAAAAATGGCTCGCCAAAGCGCATTGGCCCATTCGCGGTTCCAAAAGCGATGTCTTCTACTGCTTCTGCAACATTGGCGACCTATTTCAAGATCCATGGCGTGAACTATTCCATCTCTTCGGCTTGTTCCACCTCTGCACACTGCATTGGCAACGCCTATGAATTGATCCAGATGGGTAAACAGGATATCGTCTTTGCTGGCGGCCACGAGGATCTGGACTGGTCCATGTCCAACCTGTTCGACGCCATGGGCGCCATGTCTTCAAAATATAATGACACCCCATCGACAGCATCCCGTGCCTATGACGCTACCCGCGATGGTTTCGTTATTGCTGGCGGTGCCGGCGTATTGGTTGTTGAAGAGCTGGAACATGCTCTGGCCCGTGGCGCCAAGATCTATGCAGAGATCGTTGGATATGGTGCAACATCTGACGGCTATGACATGGTGGCCCCTTCCGGTGAAGGCGCGGTGCGCTGCATGAAGCAGGCTCTGGCCACCGTCAAAGGCGATGTCGATTATGTCAATTGTCACGGCACCTCTACCCCTGTTGGCGATAAACAGGAAATCGGTGCGATCCGTGAAGTCTTTGGCGACAAGATGCCTCATATCGCTTCTACCAAATCCCTGACAGGCCATTCCCTGGGTGCTGCTGGCGTACAGGAATCCATTTACTCCCTGTTGATGTTGCAAGCAGGTTTCATTGGTGAATCCGCTCACATTACCGAGCTGGATCCGGAATTTGACGGTGTGCCAATCGTTCGTGACCGCATCGACAATGCCAAGATCGATACGGTTCTGTCCAATTCCTTCGGATTTGGCGGCACCAATGCCACCTTGGTTTTCCAGCGCTATAACGGTTAAGAGGTCTTGTATCCATGACTGGTTTGATGACGGGTAAACGCGGCCTTATCATGGGTGTCGCGAATAGCCATTCCATTGCCTGGGGCATTGCCAAGACCTTGGCCGATCAGGGAGCTGAGCTTGCCTTCACCTATCAGGGTGAAGCCCTTGGCAAACGGGTAAAGCCGTTGGCCGAGAGTGTCGGCTCTGACATCGTTATGCCATGTGACGTAGAAGACCTGGCTTCCGTTGATGCTGTCTTTGACACATTGAAGGAAAAATGGGGTTCAATTGATTTTGTTGTTCATGCCATCGGCTTTTCCGACAAGAATGAGCTCAAGGGTCGCTATGCAGACACAAGTCGCGAGAACTTCACCCGTACAATGGTGATTTCCTGCTTCTCCTTTACCGAGATTGCCAAGCGTGCAGGCGCTATCATGAATGAGGGTGGCTCCATGATCACCTTGACTTATGCCGGCTCTGTCCGTGTCATGCCCAACTACAATGTCATGGGCGTCGCCAAGGCGGCACTGGAGAGCTCTGTGCGCTATCTGGCAACTGATTTTGGTCCAGAGGGCATTCGTGTCAATGCCATCTCTGCCGGCCCTGTCAGAACGCTTGCAGGCGCTGGAATCTCGGATGCACGCCAGATGTTCAATTATCAGCGTGATAACAGCCCATTGCGCAAATCCACCACTATTGAAGATGTGGGTGGAACAGCACTTTATCTGCTGTCTGATCTGTCTTCTTCGGTTACTGGCGAGACGCATTATGTGGATGCGGGCTACAACACTGTTTCCATGCCAACACTGGATACACTTGGGTATCTGGACAAGCGTTAAAGTCGAGCTACAAAATATAAATTCATGCAAAAGGGGAAAGCATCAGCTTTCCCCTTTTGTTTTTGGACACAGTGTCGCCTTTGCTTTTGCTTAACCATCTCTCTTAGCTTCAAATTTATTTCCTATCACTAGAGTGCAAGCGATGTAGTCAATGTAGCCAGAAGGCATGAGGATGTCGGTGACTTCACCTCGCAAATTCGGACGAAACAAAAAACAATGGTTCTTTGTGGGCGGATTGGCCATAGCCAATCTCTTTTATGCTGCTTTCGTATTCTGGCTTCTGGGTGATGAGAGCCAATGGTTGGGTCTTGTTCAGCTGGCCATGATCGCCCTTATTTCCGCCTTGTCCTTTGCCATTTTCTATCGCTTCAACAAACGTGAGATAGAAATGAAGAAGGCGTTTGAAGACTTGTCTGCCAACGACAAATTGACAGGTCTCAGTACGCGCGCGAAATTTTCCCAAACAATCAATACCTATCTTTCAAACTCCAAAAAAACTGGTCCGTTCGCCTTGATGCTGTTGGATATTGACCGCTTCAGGGAAGTCAACACAACACTGGGCTATGGTGGGGCTGATCAGTTATTGAAGGAAATAGGTAATCGTTTGGTGCATTTCACAGGGCAACGAGCGGAGTGTGCTCGCTTGTCGGGTAACGAGTTTGCCATCCTTGTGCGTTATGATGGCAGTGGCGAAGATTTGCAGCAACGTATGCAAAGCCTCTTCACAGCTCTCTATCGTCCCTATATCTGTGATGCCCGCTCCATGGAGATCACTTTTTCAGGTGGTATTTCTCTCTATCCCGATGATAGCCTCGAAGGGTCTGAACTGGCGCATTGCGCTCAGTTTGCTCTTCAACGGGCCAAGCAACAGGGACACAACAAGATCTATTGTTATGAAGAAGGTGCAGATGAGAAGATCCATGATCTGCAACTGCTTTCCCAAGACATGGACAGGGCTCTGAAGAATAACGAGTTCAAACTGTTCTTCCAGCCACAATTCAGCTTCGCCACCGGCGAACAGGTTGGTTTCGAAGCCTTGATTCGTTGGGAGCACCCACAAAGAGGGTTGATTTCGCCGGGTGATTTCATTCCTATCGCCGAACAGAATGGCTTTATTATTCCACTGTCTGAATTTGCCCTTCTGGAAGCTTGTAAAGCTGCGATCAGCTGGCATAATCCTTTGCGCGTTGCCGTCAATTTATCACCCGTTCAGATACAGCATATCGATATTGTGGAACTGACCGAACATGCCTTGCAGGAAACCGGTCTGGATCCCGCCCGCCTTGAACTGGAAGTAACCGAAAGCCTGTTCATCAACATTTCAGATGGCACGGCAGAAATGCTGCAAAAGCTCCAGAAAATGGGTATTTCCATTGCTCTGGATGATTTTGGTACAGGCTATTCCGGCCTCAATTATCTGAGCAATTTTCCGTTTGACAAGCTCAAGATTGATCGTAGTTTTGTCAAGGATCTTACCCACGACCAGGGTGCCATGGCCATTATTTCGGCTGTTATCGGCATGGCAAAAAGTCTGGACATGCGCATCACTGCAGAAGGCATTGACAATAAGGAAGTCCTGGAAATCCTCAAGATTGCGGGCTGCCATGAGGCACAGGGCTTCCTGCTTGGCAAGCCGCGCGACATAACTCTTGTGCCCGGTGTGGAGATGGACACTTCCCATACACATTCTGGTAATGAATTGAAATCCAGGCACGATACGAAGGCCGCTTGAGGATTTCAGAATCCCTACTTCTTTAAATCATCAGTCTCTCTCGCACAATTTGTGCTCATATTGGATTTGATGAAGTATTGATACTTGCTCTGATCGTCTATAACAGACCAAGAAAAACCCGCTGGCAGCATCTGCCAGCGGGTTTTCAATTCGTCAAGAAGCCAATGGCTGATTAGTCAGCGTTGGCTTCTTTCTTTTCTTCACGCTTGATCTCTTCGCCAGTTTCCTGGTCCACGACTTTCATGGACAGGCGTACCTTGCCACGCTCGTCAAAGCCCAGCAGCTTGACGAAGACGCTGTCGCCTTCTTTAACCACATCGGTCACCTTGTTGGTGCGCTGTGGGGTCAACTGAGAGATATGAACCAGGCCGTCACGCGCACCGAAGAAGTTTACGAAAGCACCGAAGTCAACGGTTTTGACCACTTTGCCTTTGTAAATCTCGCCAACTTCCGGTTCTGCTGCAATGGACTTGATCCAGTTGACAGCTGCGGTGATCGCAGCACCATCAGAGGAAGCCACCTTGATGGTACCATCATCAGAGATATCAACTTTTGCGCCGGTTTTTTCTGTAATTTCACGGATTACCTTACCGCCAGAACCAATCACTTCACGGATCTTGTCGGTTGGGATCTTGAAAGTCTCGATGCGAGGAGCATGTTCGCCAACTTCTGGACGTGCCTCAGACAGAGCGTTGCCCATTTCTTCGAGAATGTGCAAGCGGCCGCCCTTGGCCTGCTCCAGAGCAACCTTCATGATCTCTTCGGTAATGCCATCAATCTTGATGTCCATCTGCAAAGAGGTGATGCCCTCGGAAGTACCAGCGACTTTGAAGTCCATGTCACCCAGATGATCTTCATCACCCAGAATGTCAGACAGAACTGCATATTTGTCGCCTTCTTTGATCAGGCCCATTGCAATACCGGCAACAGGTGACTTCAGAGGAACACCAGCGTCCATGAGAGACAAGGAAGTACCACAAACAGTCGCCATGGAAGAAGAACCGTTGGATTCGGTCACTTCAGAGACAACACGCAAGGTGTATGGGAAATCATGATGGGCAGGCAGCACTGGGCGAACTGCACGCCATGCCAGTTTACCATGGCCGATTTCGCGACGACCGGTGAAACCAACGCGGCCCGCTTCGCCTACAGAATATGGAGGGAAGTTGTAATGCAACAGGAAGGTTTCCTTGTAGGTGCCTTCCAGAGCATCAACAAATTGCTCATCATCACCAGTACCGAGTGTGGCAACAACCATTGCCTGGGTTTCACCACGGGTGAAAAGTGCAGATCCATGGGTGCGTGGCAGAGTGCCCACTTCGGATTTGATCTGACGAACGGTGGAAAGATCGCGACCGTCAATGCGAGTGCTTGTCTCGATGATCTGGCCGCGAACGATGCCAGCTTCAACTTTCTTGAAGACATCGCCCACAACGGATGTTGCAGGTGCTTCTTCGTTCTCGGCGTCGCACAGCGCTTCAACCACTTTCGCCTTAACCGCATCAATCGCATCGCGACGCTCGGTCTTGGAGGTGATCTTGTAAGCGTCAGCCAGCTCGGAACCAACGATTTCGGTAACTTTGGCTTTCAGCTCGGAATTGTCCGGAGTGACGAATTCGCGAGGCTCTTTGGCCGCTTTTTCAGCCAGACGGATGATAGCGCCGATCACAGGCTGGAAGCCCTTGTGACCAAACATAACTGCATCCAGCATGGTCTGTTCTGGCAGATTCTGTGCTTCGGATTCCACCATCAGAACTGCGTCAGAAGTACCAGCGACCATCAGGTCCAGCTTGGATTCTTCCATCTGGTCGACAGCCGGGTTCAAGACGAACTCGTCATTGATCAGACCAACGCGCGCACCACCGATCGGGCCCATGAATGGAACACCAGACAGGGTCAGAGCAGCAGAAGTTGCTACCATGGCCAGTACGTCTGGATCGTTTTCCATGTCGTGGCTCATCACAGTGACGATCACTTGTGTTTCGCACTTGTAGCCTTCAACGAACAAAGGACGGATCGGACGGTCGATCAGGCGGGAAACCAATGTTTCCTTCTCGCTTGGGCGACCTTCACGTTTGAAGTAACCGCCAGGAATTTTACCGGCCGCATAGGCCTTTTCCTGATAATTGACGGTCAGTGGGAAGAAATCGAGACCTGGCTTTGGCTGCTTTGCAGACACAACGGTCGCAAGTACAGTTGTACCACCAAGGGACGCCAGAACAGCACCGTCAGCCTGGCGGGCAATTTTACCGGTCTCCAGGACGAGCTGTTGGCCGCCCCATTCAATTTCTTCACGTTGAATATCGAACATTCAAATGTCCTTTCATAGATGCCCCCATACATACATTTTCAACGGGGCATGTTTGGCATATTTGCCACGGGCAAGACAACGAGGGGCCTTGCGTCACTCGATTGAGGGCAAAGCCGCTGGCAATCCTGCCGGTGACTCATTCTAACAAGGGCCAACCCTTATAGGCCCGGATCCCTTGTTTCATCTCTTGCTTCACAAAGTCTTAAAGCAAGAACAAGAGGATGAAGTTGTATTCATCCAACTTGGTCAGATACGAGAAAACGCGGCGATCATCTGATCACCGCGTTTTATTTGGAGCTTAGCGACGCAGACCAAGACGCTTGATCAGGTCCTGATAGCGTGCTTCTTCTTTGGCTTTTACATAGTCAAGAAGTTTACGACGCTGAGAAACCAATTTCAGAAGACCACGACGAGAGTGATTGTCTTTCTTATGAGACTTGAAGTGCTCAGTCAGATTGGCAATACGCTCGGAAAGAACAGCAACCTGTACCTCTGGGGAACCGGTGTCGCCGTCTTTGGTGGCATATTCTTTGATCAGTTCTTGTTTGCGTTCAGCAGAAATCGACATCGGGATCTCCTTATTGGTTTGGCTGAGGCGTGGACAGATCCACGGGACCCTCAGGCAGATTGAAAACACGCCTTGGGCACAATTCTCCGGCAACAATTTCGCAAATAGCAATTGGGTTAGCCCCATTCATTGCCAATGCGAACCCGTCGATCGGGGCATCATTTCCACGTAGCAAGACCGATTGACCTCGGCGTAATCTTGCTACGGCATTCCTGTTTATGGCCAGAGCCGGGATGTCGTCCAGCGCGGTCTGAACAGGAAGCAAAGCATTGGCGAGCCCGGGCTCGCCGGGCGCACTATGGCTCAAGTCTTCAAGACTTTCCAGCGAAATCAACATTTCCTCGCTAAATGGTCCTGAACAGAGCCGACGCAGACCAATCACATGGCCTCGCGTTCCGAGATGTCGCCCAATATCACGTGCCAAGGAGCGAACATAGGTGCCCTTGGAACATTCGGCGACAAAAATTGCAGTATCTTCGTCCGGAACCTCAACCAGTTCCAGATCATGAACAGTAATGGGGCGGGCAGCCAGCTTGACCTCTTCGCCATCACGAGCCAGATCATAGGCTCGCTCACCATTCACCTTGATGGCAGAAAAGGCTGGAGGCACCTGCATGATCTCACCAGTGAAGTGATCGAGGCACGCTTCGATCTCTTCTTCTGACGGGCGATGGGAAGAGCTGTCAATCAGCTCGCCTTCGGCATCATCAGTGCTGGTTTCCTCGCCCCAACGAACCTTGAATTCATAGAGCTTGATACCATCCATGACGTAAGACACGGTCTTTGTGGCTTCACCCAGGGCAATCGGCAGGCAGCCCGTTGCCAATGGATCAAGCGTCCCTGCATGGCCGGCTTTCTTAACATTGAAGATGCGTTTGATTGCACCCACAGCCTGCGTCGAAGTCATTTCCAGTGGTTTGTCGAGAGCAACCCAGCCGTGAATATCCGTGCGGCGTTTGGCGCGAAATTGCTGTTTTTTCTTTTTCTTCGGCTTTGCTGGTTGCTGATCCTGCTCCGCCTGAATGCTTCCATTCTCTGACATGATCGGCCCCTACTCGTCTTCTTCAGCCTGATCGTTTCTGTCTTGCAAATCCTGTATGACTTTCGGTGAGCTCAGCAGCGCATCAATGCGCGAGGCTTCATCGAAGGTCTCATCATAGCGGAAGCGTAATTCCGGTGTATGTTTCATTCCAAGATCGCGACCAAGACGCCCGCGCAGATACTTCTTGTGGCGGTTCAGTGCTTCCACAATGTCCTTTTCCATGCCAGGAACACCCAACGGCATGACAAAGGCCGTTGCCAGCTTCATATCCGGGGTCACGCGTACCTCTGGAATGGAAATAACGTTATTCTGGAGCAATTCATCCTGAACTTCACCACGAGTCAGACATTCAGAGATGGATTTGCGCACCAGTTCACCAACGCGCAGCTGGCGCTGAGACGGCATACCTTTGCCGCCACGTGTCTTTCGGCTCATAGTCTATCCTATAAACAGCAAGGCAGCGGCCGGGATTGGACCGACCGCCGCACAAATTTTCATGGCCAACAGGGCCAGTATTGATATTCCGTGACATCTCCGGATTACAGAGAACGTGCGATCTCTTCGACGCGGAAGCATTCGATTTGATCGCCAACACGAAGATCTTCGTATTTCTCGAAGGCCATACCGCATTCCTGACCAACAACAACCTCTTTCACTTCATCCTTGAAGCGCTTGAGGGTGGAGAGTTTGCCAGTATGAATGACCACATCGTCGCGCAGCAGACGTACACCGGTACCACGCTCGACAGTGCCTTCGGTCACGCGGCAACCGGCAACTTTGCCGACCTTGGTGATGTTGAAGACTTCCAGAATTTCTGCGTAACCAATGAAGGTTTCGCGAACTTCCGGGCTAAGCATGCCGGACATACCCGCTTTCACATCATCTGTCAGATCGTAGATAATGTTGTAGTAGCGGATTTCAACGCCCTTCTGCTCAGCTGCCTGTTTGGCCTGCTGATTTGCACGTACGTTAAATGCGATGATTGGAGCACCTGAGGCTTCAGCCAACGTGACGTCCGATTCGGTCACACCACCGACACCGGAATGCAGGATCTGCGCAGAGACTTCTTCGTTACCGATCTTGTCCAGAGCACCGATAATAGCCTCGACAGAGCCCTTCACATCGCCTTTGACAACAATCGGGAAGGTCTTGGCATCAGATGCCTTCAAGTTGGAAAGCATCTGTTCCAAAGAACCACGGTTGGCCTTGGCAGCCGCCAGATCCTTGTTCTTACGGATACGATATTCGGTAATCTCGCGCGCACGACCTTCGGTTTGAACCACAGCAACCTGATCACCAGCATCTGGTGCAGACTGGAAGCCGAGAATCTCAACCGGCTTGGATGGCCCTGCAAAATCTACTTTCTTACCATGATCATCGACCAGCGCACGAACCTTACCCCATTGCTCCCCGGCGACAACGATATCGCCAACATTCAATGTACCATGTTGAACCAAAACCGTTGCGACAGGGCCTCGGCCCTTGTCGAGCTTGGCTTCGACAACGATACCGTCAGCTTCACGATCCGGATTCGCTTTCAACTCCAGCAATTCGGTCTGCATCAAAATAGCTTCAAGCAAGCCGTCAAGATTCTGGCGTTTCAGAGCCGAAACTTCCACTTCCAGCACTTCACCACCCATGGTCTCAACAAAAACTTCATGTTGAAGCAATTCATTGCGAACACGAGATGGATCAGCAGCAGGCAAATCCATTTTGTTGACAGCAACAATGATCGGTACTTCAGCAGCACGAGCATGGTTGATGGCCTCAATCGTCTGCGGCATCACGCCATCATCGGCAGCAACAACCAGTACCACGATGTCAGTTGACTTTGCACCACGAGCACGCATTTCGGTAAAGGCCGCGTGGCCCGGAGTATCGATGAAGGTGATCTTCTCACCATTCTGCTCTACCTGATAGGCACCAATATGCTGGGTAATGCCACCGGCTTCACCCTTGACCACATTGGCTTGGCGAACAGCATCAAGCAACGAGGTTTTACCATGGTCAACGTGACCCATGATGGTCACAACCGGAGGACGTTTGAGAAGCGTTTCATCAGAATCTGTCTTGTTGAACAGACCTTCTTCAACATCAGCCTCAGACACGCGCTTAACAGTGTGACCCAGCTCTTCAGCCACCAGTTGAGCTGTATCCGCATCAAGAATATCAACCGTCTTGACCATCTGACCCTGCTTCATCAGGATCTTGATCACATCAACCGCACGCTCGGTCATACGCTGCGCCAATTCCTGAACCGTGATCGTTTCAGGAATGATCACTTCACGGAAGACCTTTTCACGCGGCACATCATTTTGCATGCCGCGCTGTTTCGCACGGCGACGACGCATGGAAGCAAGTGAACGTTGGCGTTCATTCTCGTTCAGCGCGTTGGACAGGGTCAGCTTGCCGCGACGACGATCATCGGTCTTCGGCTTGGCTGGTTGCGCTGTCTTGTTTTGATCTGGCATGCGAGCACGCTTTGGTGCTGGCTTGAGTGTTTTTGCCCCTGGCTTGCCTTCTGCATTGAGATCCGGAGCAGGAGCGACGAAGCCACCTGGGCGACCACCACCGGCCGGACGACCGGCGCCACCGGGACGACCCGGACCGCCAGGGCGACCAGCACCACCACCTGGGCGAGGACCGCGATCACCACCTGGACGATCACCAGACCGTGGTGGACGGCCGGAACGATCACCACCAGGGCGATCTCCTGAGCGCGGTGGACGGCCGGAACGATCACCGCCAGGGCGATCTCCTGAGCGCGGTGGACGGCCGGAACGATCACCGCCAGGACGATCTCCTGTACGAGGGCCGCGATCATTACGATCTCCTGAGCGAGGACCACGATCATTACGATCCTGACGAGGAGTAGAGCGCTCTTCCTGCTTCGGCTTGGCAACGGCTTCCTGCTTGGCCTTTTCGGCCTCTGCGGCCTCACGCACTTTCCGCTCTTCTTCAGCTTTTTTCGCCTCAATGGCAGCTTCTGCAGCGCGCGCTTCTTCTTCCTTGCGACGGGCCTCTTCTTCGACCTTACGCTGGGCTTCCATTTCCTTACGGCGTGCTTCCTCTTCCTTCTTCCGAACTTCCATTTCCTTGGCGCGAAGCTTGGCAGCCTCAAGCGCCTGCAGGCGTTTGGCATTTTCAGAAGATGTCAGACCGCGCTGGCCACTGGCCGCTGCCTGATTGTTGCCGCCACGACCACCGCCGCGCTGACCTTGGCGTTGGCCCTGACGTTGTCCACCACCGCCGGACTTGCCGCCAGCTCCACCCTGACGGGCAGGGGCCTTGGCCTTTTCGCCCTCTTGTGCAGGCTGTGCACGAGAGGCGGCAGGCTTACCTTCATTGGGATTGGTGAACCGACGCTTGCGCTTTTCAACAACAACCGCTTTTGAGCGGCCATGCGAGAAGCTTTGGCGCACAGTACCCTGGCCTACACTTTTCCCCAGAGACAGCGTCTTTTTCTCTGATGGGCCATTGGTGTTGTCGTTGTTGTTTTCGTCACTCATTTGCGGTCGTTACCCTCGGTTGCCTCATCTGAGGCTCTGCCAGAACCAGCGCTGTCACTGCCTCTGTCGGAAAATTCTATATCGTCAGCTACAAATGCTTCGAACATTTGTGCTTGTTTCAAAAAGCCATGACTGGCGGAACCGGCAGTCAAAGCAGCATGTATCACGTTGCCCTGCCCCAGGGCTTTACTCATGGCATCGGCGCTGAACAATCGAATCACGGGGACCGAATGATCGCTGCCAAATCTGCGTCGCAAAGCCTGGGCCAGCTTTTTTTGTCCATCCTGCGCAGCATCTGCTGCATGTAATAGTCCCAATAGGGGGCTTTGTGCAATGGTTGCTTCAACCTTTGCAAAGCCTGTTACAATCTGACCGGCCTTTCTTGTCATGCTCAATGCACTCAAAGCGTGCTGGCGAAGTTGACTTTCCACCAGATCCGGCAAGTGCATGCAATCTTGGGTTTTGGATTTGAAACCACGTGCAAAAAGACCCTTGCTCACCGCTTCTTCCAAGATTTTCCGGTCTGCCGTTACCCAGACGCCACGTCCGGGTAGCCGCATTTTCAAATCAGGGACAACCTGATCATCGGGTGCCAACACAAATCTGATCATCTCAGTTTTGGCAAGGCTTTGCCGTGTCACAAGGCATTGGCGCTCAGGTTCATTGCTCTTGCGCGGCACGGTTTATCCTTTCTTGCCCGAATTTGTCAAACTTTGTCCCGTTTTTTTATTAGCCGGGAGGGTTAACCCTCCCGGAATTTACCAAGAGCTTATTCCTGGTTCTCACTTTCGGCAGCTTCTTCAACGCCTTCGTCATCAGATGCTTCTACTGCCAGATCTTCGTCCTCGATGCCGTCTTCTTCGGCTTCCAGAGTTTCATATTCAGCAGCTTCTTCCTCGCTTAGCAGCTCGGATGGATCAATCCAGCCGGCAGCTACACGGGTCAGCATAATGATATCTTCTGCTTCCTGACGAGAAATATCAAAACCGGTCAAACAGCCATTGAAGCGCTTGACTTCGCCATTACGCCGTTCGGTCCAGCCGACAAGATCATCGGTTGCACAACCAGCAAGATCTTCAATGGTCTTGATGTCATCCTTACCCAGCGCCACCAGCATTGCCATGGTCAAACCGGAAATTTCCAGCAGATCATCAGATACACCAAGTGCAATCCGTTCTTCGTTCAGTTTCTGAGCCTGAGCTTCCAGATATTCATTGGCGCGGGTCTGAATTTCAGCTGCGGTTTCTTCATCAAAACCTTCGATATCAGAAACTTCGCTAGGATCCACATAAGCCACTTCCTCAATGGAAGCAAACCCTTCGGACGCCAAGAGCTGCGCAACGATATCATCGACGTCAAGTGCCTTCATGAACAATTCAGCGCGTTCGTTGAATTCCTTCTGACGGCGCTCCGACTCTTCTTCTTCGGTCATGATATCGATGTCCCAACCAGTCAGCTGGGAGGCAAGGCGGACATTCTGGCCGCGGCGACCAATGGCCAGCGACAGTTGATCATTGGGTACAACCACTTCGATACGTTCGGATTCTTCATCCAGAACAACTTTTGCCACTTCTGCAGGCTGTAGTGCATTCACAATGAAGGTTGCAGGATCTTCAGACCATGGAATGATGTCAATCTTCTCACCCTGCAACTCATTGACGACAGCCTGAACGCGAGACCCACGCATACCAACACAAGCACCAACCGGATCGATAGAGCTATCGGACGAGATGACAGCAATCTTGGCACGAGAACCAGGATCACGCGCCACAGATTTGATAGTGATGATGCCATCATAGATTTCCGGCACTTCCTGCGCGAACAGTTTTGCCATGAATTGCGGATGTGTACGAGACAGGAAGATCTGCGGGCCACGCTGTTCCCGGCGAACATCGTGAATAAGAGCACGGATGCGATCTCCAGGACGGAATGCTTCGCGAGCGATCAGTTCGTCACGGCGAACAATGGCCTCGGTACCACCAAGATCGACCGTGACATTGCCATATTCCACACGTTTAACCTGGCCATTGATGACCTCGTGAACACGATCCTTGAATTCATCAAATTGATGATCACGCTCAGCTTCGCGCACCTTCTGCACAATAACCTGTTTGGCAGATTGGGCAGAAATACGGCCAAATTCCAGTGGTGGCAGAATATCGGTGACGATATCACCGATCTGGATCTCGGGTTCGCGATCACGCGCATCAACAAGAGCAATCTGAGTGGCATAATCTTCTACCACCTCAACCACTTCCAGACGACGCTCCAAACGGGTTTCACCGGTACGTGGATCGATAGAAGCCTTGATGTCAGTTTCCTGACCGTAGCGAGAACGAGCCGCTTTCTGAATGGCGTCCTCCATCGCACCGATCACGATCATGCGATCAATGGATTTTTCGCGCGCCACAGCATCTGCGATTTGCAAAAGCTCAAGACGGTTTGCACTGATTGCCATCGTCAGGGTCTCCTATTGTTCCTGATCAGAATCGAGGCTTGGAGCCTCGTCAGCGGATTTGGTGGATTGCGCCTTGAGCGCAAGTTCCATCAATTTATCGGTCATGACCAGTTTGGCTTCGGCCAGATCGGTCAATGGCAACCTGACTGTGCTGGGCTTGTCTGCCGGCGCATCAGGTAAGGTCAGAAGCAATTCCTGACCTTCTACCGCTTCAATTATACCACGGAACCGACGACGCCCATCGAGACCGATCGACAATTCCAGTTTGATTTCAAAACCGAGCCAGGCTTCAAAGTCCCGCACACGCACCAGAGGTCGATCAATTCCGGGAGAGGAAACTTCCAAATGATATTCCCCGTCAACCGGATCTTCGACATCCAACACCGGAGAGATGGCGCGAGAAATGGTTTCGCAGCCCTCAATCGTCATGGAACCATCTGGCCGCTCGGCCATGATTTGCACGGTACAGCCATTGGTACCGGTGATGCGGACCCGAACAAGATCAAAGCCAAGATCCTCAATCACGGGGTCAACAATCTGCACAACTCGTGCTTCCAGACCGTTTTCACTGATCAAGCGGCTTGCGCTTTTGTGGCGTTGATTTGGATTGCCTTCGTTCATTGGCAAGCCTGTCTCCTGTTTGTTGCAAATGATTGCTCAATTGCCCGATTGCGACCAGTAGAGAATAAAAAAGAGCGGGTCCGTTGGGCCCACTCTAAACTGATCGCCTAGATTTTGGTCGCCTTATACACCATTTCATGGTCAGAAAGCAAGCATCCATTTGATCGGCACTTTTTCGATCTTCCGGCGAGTTTCTAATCTGCAAGTCGCTCGAATTCCAGATATTGCGGAATACGCCCTTCTCGATAAGCTTTCGCTTCATAGCGCGTGCGTTTCCAATCCGGATATGGTTGTTGGCGTTGCTCCGAGGTGGCACCCAGCTCTTTGAATTGCGGGTGCTTTTTAATATGCTCCAATGTCCAGTCAACATAATCGGCAATATCAGAGGCGAAGCGGAAAATACCACCAGGCTTTAGCACGCGAATGATGCGCTCAAGATTGTGATGAGATACAAATCTGCGCTTCCAGTGTCGCTTTTTATGCCAAGGATCAGGATAAAGCAGGAATAGCTTATCGATCGAGCCTACTGGCAGCCAATCCAGAATATGAGCCGCATCCTCATTATAGAGGCGAATATTCGCGATATCATGAGCTGCAATCTGATCAATAGCCTTACTCACGCCATTGACAAACGGCTCGCAACCGATCAGCCCAACTTGTGGATTCTGTATGGCCTGATAACTCATATGTTCTGCCCCACCAAAGCCGATTTCCATCCAGATTGCCTGCTTGGTTTCATCAAACAGGCTCTTGACGTCATTCATCGGCATGTTGGGGTCAAGCAAGAGGCTCGGCAATCGCTCATCCAGCAACGCCTGTTGACGCGGGCTAAGGGGTTTGCCTTTTCTGCGCCCGAAAAAAGAAGACTTTTTCTCCTCCTTCACACTCTCACAAGCTGGCACATCATTTTGTTCAGCAGCTGTTCCAAGCAACTGGTCGGACATATCAGACATTTCCCAATGATATCATTTGTACAGGCTATATAAGCCTTGGAGTCGGCAGAATACATATATGGCGTATTCTGTGTTTTCAGAATACGCCATAAAAATAGAAACGCAAAAGGTCAAGTCTTTCGCATCCGCAAAGTGCGGAATCAAAGCCTTATTGGTGGTTTAAGCCAGTTCTGCGATGATTTTGTCTACCAGATCAGTTCTCTCCCAAGAGAAACCACCGTCTTCATTCGGTTGGCGACCAAAGTGGCCATAGGCAGCGGTGCGCTCATAGATCGGACGATTGAGCTGCAAATGGGTGCGAATACCACGTGGTGTCAGGCTCATGCAGTTCCAAAGTGCTTTTTCTAGCTGGGAATCCCGCACCTTGCCGGTGCCATAGCTATCAACATAAAGCGACAAGGGTTCGGAGACACCAATCGCATAGGAAAGCTGGATGGAGCAACGATCAGCAAGACCGGCTGCGACAACATTCTTGGCGAGATAGCGAGCGGCATAAGCAGCTGAACGATCAACCTTGGTTGGATCCTTCCCTGAGAATGCGCCACCACCATGAGGGGCTGCCCCGCCATAGGTATCCACGATAATTTTACGACCAGTCAGGCCGGCATCTCCGTCAGGGCCACCAATCACGAACTTGCCAGTTGGATTGACATGCCAGACGGTCTGATCCGTCAGCCAGCCCTCGGGAAGCGCTTTTTCGATATAAGGTGCCACGATCTGACGAATATCATCAGATGAAAGATTTTCATCCAAGTGCTGGGTTGAAAGAACCAGAGAGCTGACTTCTACCGGCTTTCCTTCGACATAGCGAAGGGTCAATTGGCTTTTTGCATCCGGGCCCAAAGCCGGCTCGGCACCCGAATGGCGGGCTTCGGCCAGATCACGAAGAATTTTATGTGCATAGAAAATAGGGGCTGGCATCAATTCAGGGGTTTCGTTGACCGCATAGCCAAACATGATTCCCTGATCACCCGCTCCTTCATCCTTGCCTTCTGCTTCATCTACGCCCTGGGCGATATCGGCAGATTGTTCGTGCACATGAACGTCGATATTGGCATTCTTCCAGTGGAAGCCATCCTGTTCGTAGCCGATATCCTTGATCACCCGGCGAGCCGTTTCGCTCATCACCTCGGCATTGATGCTGGATGGGCCACGCACTTCACCAGCCAAAGTTACCTGATTGGTGGTCGCCATGGTCTCTACCGCAATGCGCGAATAGGGATCCTGCTCCAAAAATTTGTCGACAATTGCATCCGATATCCTGTCACAGATTTTATCTGGATGACCTTCCGAGACGGATTCACTGGTGAAGAGAAATTCTTTACGAGCCATTGAGGAGATCACTTTCAAACGGGCATGAATGAATAAAAAGCCAAGAGGTCTCTTAAACCTCCTGGCTTAATTAAGTGCTAAAAAGACGAAATCCAAGGAAACGTCAAGATAGTTGATGTGAAAAAATCAGCCTTCTTCGCCATCACCTGCCAAAGCACGCACAAGATCCACTACCTTGCGACGGACCTTGGCATCCTTGATCTGAACGAAGGCCCGATTGAGTTGCAATCCTTCTGATGAAGACAGGAAGTCGATCACAAAATTCTCAGATTTGGACTCACCCGTTGCTGATGCTTCTTGCGGGGACCCCGGGGCATCTTCAAAGAAGAAAGAAACCGGCACTTCCAGAACGGTCGCAATATGTTGCAAGCGGCTGGCGCCAATTCTGTTGGTTCCTTTTTCATATTTCTGAATTTGCTGGAAGGTGATCCCGAGATGTTCACCCAGCTTTTCTTGGCTCATAGACAACATCATGCGACGCAGCCGGACACGGCTTCCCACATGAATATCGATGGGGTTTGGTGCTTTTTTACTGGCCATTTTGGCTCTCATTGTTTGTGGCAATCTGCTCTTGGCGACAGTCATTTTGCCAACTTGTTTGTTTAAAAGAGGCTCCGCAACCTCTTGTTTCAACCTCAAGGCTCGGTATGTGTCTTATTTTGAGCCTTCGGGGACAGGTCTATAACAATATTGCCGTGTGAGCTTATGTTCTGTCAATTCTTGAGAGCATGTGGCTCAGACTTTTCTGCGCAAAAAAATTAGAATTATGAGTAAAAAAAGCCAAATTGCACTAAAAAGACCATTTCCTACGATGGAAAATAATGTCTTCGCTCTATCATCAGGCAATTTCATTTGAAGAATACCGGTTTGTTCCAATGGAATTTGTGCGATCACTTGTCCTTTGAAATCAATGATTGCAGAAATACCGGTATTGGCAACCCGAACGACAGGCAAACCCAATTCCACCGCTCGCATACGTGCCATGAACAAATGCTGATAAGGGCCAATGGACGGGCCAAACCAGGCATCGTTGGTCACCGTCAAGATCCAGTCCGGTCGTGCCACATAGCTGGCTACTTCACCTGCAAAGGCAATCTCATAACAAATCAGCGGAAGAACAGATCCGAACTTATCTGTTCCGAGAAGATTACGGTTACGCCCTGGCGTAAAGCCTCCCTTCAAACGGGTCAATTGTTCCAACCCGATTGCCTCCAGTACCGATTGCATCGGAAGGTATTCACCAAATGGAACCAGATGGGTTTTATCATATGCCCCACGCACAGCTCCGTCCGCACCCAACCAATAGATGGAATTGAAAACATTCTCTTCACCTTTGGTGCTCTGTTCCCTACGAAGAGCGCCAGTCATCAACTGGCTTTGCCCGGGTAAGGCTTGTGCAATCGCTGCCAAGGCAGCGGGTTGCTCCATCAAATAGAAGGGAATGGCGGATTCCGGCCAAATAACAAGATCCACTTCGTCTGCTGGAGCTTGTTCGCTGGTTTGGCTGGTCATCGCAACCAACCGGTTAAAGATCCAGGAGCGATTTTCCAACTTCCATTTTTCGGATTGAGGAATGTTGGGTTGAACCAACCTGAGAATCTGTCCCTCAGACTGCAAGGGTTTTGAACCTTCATTCTGCAGACGCATAAAGCCATACAGAATCTGTACTGCGAGAATCGCAGATATCAAAACCGTATAACCCAGCGCTTTTCGGCTAACATGCTCTTGAGCAATCCAGATGACCGGCAGTGTGAAGAGAAGCAATGCCCATAAGGTTAGAAGATCCGGCCCAGTAAGGGACAAGGCTTGCATGGTTAGATCGTTACTTGCCAGAGAGAAGCCAAACCCGCCCCATGGAAGCCCGGTGAAAACAAACCCCCGGATCCATTCCATGATGCTCAATGATAGTGCAAACCATATCACTCGCGTCCAATGGTCCGACCAGACCAGAGCGAGAGCTGCCATTGCCGCGGCCCAGAAAATTGCCAACCCCGCTGGCAGAACCAGAATTGCAAGAGGCATTGCCCAAGCAAATTTTTCTGCTTCCACCAGAAACGCAGCTCCGAGCCAATAAAAAGTGAGCAGAAAGAAGCCAAACGCAAACATCCACCCAGTGGCAAACATACGCTTTGCAACAGCGCGGCCATTATGCCCAAGAGACGCAGAGTCCAACAGGGCGACCAAAATGGGTAAACAAAACCACAGAAGACCAAACCAACCATAAGGCGGCTGCGCAAAACTGGCTATGACTCCAAGGAGAAAAGCCAGACAATAGCGCTTCCAACCATCAAGCAGGACAAGCGAAGAATAGAGATGCCTTATGGAAGCCATGGAGATCCCAGCGAATCAGAACAAGTCTTATGGAAGTCATAAGACTCAGCATTCGGGTTACAGGTCAAGCACGCTTTGCATCGGGTTCCTCTTGCCCTGGATCTTTATCCTCGGAGCCGGAATTGCTCACTTCCAGATTGGCAGCATTCAATTGGCCAAGGCGTTTTGAGCCTTTTTTTGTAGGTTTGATACGAATTTTTACACGCCGAATGCGGCGAGGATCCGCATCCATAACCTCTGCTTCGAGATTATCGGAGATGGCAATCAACTCGCCACGCACCGGAATTCGACCAATATGGGTAAAAATCAAACCACCCAACGTATCAACATCATCCGATTCTTCACTGGTGGCGAGTGTTACACCAATTGCATTGGAGACTTCTTCGAGATCCGCCTTGGCATCGGCGATGAACAGATTTGGCCCTGCTGGCGCCACAACCAATTGCTCTTCATCATCATGTTCGTCTTCAATATCACCAACAACCGTTTCCACCACATCTTCCAGTGAGATCAGGCCATCAGTTCCACCGTATTCGTCAATAACAAGTGCCATCTGGGTGCGTGCAGCACGCATGGTTGCCATCAGATCGGTTGCAGGCATGGATGGTGGCACAAACAGAATCTCACGGATGACACCAAGCTCACTCAAAGGGCGCTGAAGATCAATGTTGCTCATGGTTTTGGGATGATTGCTGCCAGACAGCAACGGATGATAAACCTTTTCGGAACCATTCTGATCTTCGGCTTGCCGATCAATCGGTTCATTTTCATCAGCACAATCCAACAGATCTCCGTCGGTGGAAACGCATCCTTCTGATGTCATCAGACCAACGACATCCTTGATGTGAACCATGCCCACAGGATCATCCAACGTTTCACGATAGACCGGAAGGCGGGAATGTCCGACTTCCTGATAAATAGCCAGCAAAGCGCCCAATGAAATGTCATCTTCGACCGCATCGATATCGGCACGGGGGATCATGACATCATCAACCCGTAATTCACGTAGCGCCAGAATATTGCGCAACATGACTTTTTCATCGGCGGAGAAAGTCTCATCTCCCCCTTCGTCATCGGCCAATGCGCCTTCCATCTGGGTACGCAGAGATTTTGTGTTCAGCCGGGCGGTCAAACCGTTGATGAGGCGCTGAAACCAGCCCTCATTCTTGTCTTGCTGGCGTTCACTACCCGGCTCGATCGGGCTGGGGTCCAAAGGGTCAGGACTATCGGGATCGTTCATTATCGTATGTCATGCTGGCAATCAGCCAGCTTTCCTCATATTACGTCTAAAAAAATCTAATCAGGCATCGGAAGCGGATCTGAGCCTGCATAGGGATTATCTATTCCCAATTGGGCGAGAATGGCAATTTCCACAGCTTCCATCTTCTCCGCCTCATCCCATTCAATGTGATCGTAGCCTAAAAGATGCAAAAAACCATGAACACACAAATGGGTAAGATGGGCTGAAAATTCAATAGCCAGCTCTTCTGCCTCACGCTCAACCGTCTCATAGGCGAAAACAATATCACCCAGAAGCGGCCCTAGGGGATCTGCTTCTTCATCTATGGGAAAAGATAGCACATTTGTTGGCTGGTCCTTGCCTCGATGAGCAGCATTGAGCTCTCTTACAGTCTCATTGTCACTGAAAACCAGAGATACTTCCGAGCCTTGCCGAATTTCGATTTTCTCGACTTGCTCGGCATATGCATGGGCCGTATCAATTGCACGACTGATCAAAAGTTCCAGATTTTCAATCCGATTCCAATTATCCGCTTCAATCAGGCTGTCTTTTTCGAGAGGAGTTTCCAGGGGAGCAAGGCTCATTGCGCCGCCTCGTCCGACTGATCCTTGCCTGCACTCTCATCCAGATCGGTCAATGCCCTTTCTTCCAAAGCCCGGCGAATACGTACCTTACGACGTGCCTCATCATCATAGGCATTGACGATACGCATGACCAATTCATGCCGCACCACATCTTCAGCGGTGAATTGAACCCGCACAATGGATGGGATGTCAGAGAGAATATCCATCGCCTGCACCAGACCAGATTGCTCGCCAGAGGGCAAGTCGATCTGGCTTGGGTCACCTGTGATGATCATTTTGGAATTTTCACCAAGGCGGGTCAGAAACATCTTCATCTGCATGGAAGTTGTATTCTGGGCTTCGTCCAGGATAACCACGGCATTGGAGAGCGTTCGGCCACGCATGAAGGCAAGGGGCGCAATCTCGATGACCTTTGCTTCCAACTCACGTTCCACCTTGTCTGGCGGCATCATATCATAAAGCGCGTCATAAAGGGGACGGAGGTAAGGATCGACCTTTTCCTTCATATCACCCGGAAGGAAACCAAGCCGCTCGCCTGCTTCCACTGCCGGACGGGAAAGGATGATCCGGTCCACGACACCACGTTCAAGCAAGGATGCAGCATAGGCAACGGCCAAATAGGTCTTGCCGGTACCGGCCGGACCGGTGCCAAAGACCAGATCTGCGCGATCCATCGCACGGATATAGGCATCCTGCGTGGCTGTGCGGGCAATCAGTTTTTTCTTACGGGTCGCAATCTGGGCAAAATTCAGTTTGCCCTTGCCTTGCGCATCTTCTGGCATCATTTGTGGGAGAACCAATTGTTCATCTGCTGCTTGAGCCATGCGGATGGCACCATCCACATCGGCCTGTTCAATTTCTTCACCTGTTTCCAGACGGTGATAGAGACTGTCGAGAGCATATTTGGCCTGATCACATAAATCGGCGGGGCCTTTGATTGTGACCTTGTTGCCGCGGGCGATGGCTTCAATCCCGAGCTTTTGCTCAATGCGGGCAAGATGCTGATCATATTGGCCGAAAAGGTTGCTCGCCAGACGATTGTCATCATAAGACAGGACAATATGGCCCATGTCAGATGCGGCGCTGAGCGCCTTTGAGGCGCGATGTTGCTTGCGTGCCTGCTGCTTGGCTGGCTGCTTGTTCGAAGTTTGGCTCTTTTTGCCTTTGGTCCCTTTTGGGGTCATTTCGCGATTGTGATCGCTCAAATGCTTAACCCTTCCGCTTGGTTATGGAGAGGAGTGCCTATTGTAGTTCGATCTTCTATCATTGTCCCAAACAAACTGTTGGTTCCAATATTATCGATGTGAACTGTGACAATTTCACCAATCAATTCTTCGGAAGCTTGAACATGCACAGCTTGTAGCCAAGGAGATTTACCGACCAGCTGTCCCTCATCACGCCCCTTGCGCTCCAGGAGCAGGCTCATTGTCGTTCCAACCTTTGAGGCGTTAAAATCGCGCTGTTGCTGATTCAGAAGCTCTTGCAAGCGATAGAGACGCTCGGATGCAATTGTTGCTTCCACCTGTTCTTTCATATCAGCAGCAGGTGTACCCGGGCGTGGAGAATATTTGAAGCTATAAGCAGACGCATAAGTCACTTCGCGCACAATGCGCATGGTGTCTTCGAAATCCTCTTCGGTTTCGCCGGGGAAACCAACAATGAAATCGCCGGACAAGGCGATATCCGGGCGCACGTCGCGGATCACGTCAATCAAACGCACATAATCATCATAGGTATGCTGACGGTTCATGGCTTTGAGGATCTTGTTGGATCCAGCCTGGACCGGCAAATGCAGATACGGCATCAGGCTGTCGAGATCGCGATGCGCTGCCAACAATTCCTCATCCATATCGCGCGGGTGCGAGGTGGTGTAGCGCAAGCGATCCAGACCATTGATCTCTGCCAGACGGAATAAAAGGCGCCCCAAGCCCCAGGCTTTGCCGTCCGGGCCTTCCCCATGATAGCCATTGACATTCTGCCCCAACAACGTGACTTCGCGCACACCTGCTTCGGCCAGGCGCTCGGCCTCGGCAACAATCTGCGCAACCGGGCGGGATGCCTCTGCACCACGAGTGTATGGCACCACGCAGAAGGTACAGAATTTGTCACAACCCTCTTGTACCGTCAGGAATGAGCTGACACCGCGTTTGCGTGTCACTTCCTTCTTGGCTTTGGGCAGATTGGCAAATTTGTCTTCGACCGGAAAATCGGTTTCCACCACACGGTCACCATTATCGGCCCGGTCCAGCAGATCTGGCAGGCGATGATAAGATTGCGGGCCAAAAACCATATCAACGACAGGCGCACGGCGCATGATTTCCTCGCCTTCAGCCTGAGCCACGCAGCCGGCAACACCAATCTTCATGTCGCCCTTGCCGCCATCCCGTTTGGCGTCGCGCAATTTGCGGATACGTCCCAGCTCGGAATAGACCTTTTCCGCTGCTTTCTCGCGAATATGGCAGGTATTGAGAATGACCAGATCAGCCTCTTCCATTTGTTCGGTCGGCTTATATCCCTTGGTCGCCAAAGCATCGGCCATACGATCGGAATCATAGACATTCATCTGGCAGCCATAGGTCTTCACAAAGACCTTTTTGTCTTTAGGATCGGTCATATCTGGTCACGCCCGGAAAATCTGGTCTGAAAGTGCGGTTCGTACCGCGCAACATGCTGTTCATGACCCATATTGCCACAAACAGCTGAATGGCGGGGAGCTTTAGCGCATTTTCCGCGAATTTGCAAAGCGCAAATTCCGTCATCTTGCCTCGATGCTATTGTTTGGCAATCCGTCTCTCGAAAAGTGCAGCACGGGTCATCGCTCTTACTTCATTTTCAGCCATTTGCGCAATCTGCTTGCGATTCACGCTATCATCCATCGGGATTGGCTCGCCATAGCTTATCGTAACATCCAATGCGCCCTCTTTCAGTATGGCCCAAAGATGAGGCATCAATTCCATATCACCATACCAGGCCGCGAGTGGGCGATGCTGACGCCCCATTGGCAGACCCTGAACTGCGGTATAGGCAATGGACACCGGTTGTATCCAAACCGATGGAGCAGACGTGATAGAAGTCTCGTTTTGGTTGGCTTCAGATGCAGTGGACATTGCTGCGCTCGCTGCTCCAATAAGCGCTGAGCGGAAAGGCAGAACCCGATTACCGTCTGAAGAAGTCCCTTCCGGAAACAGAACCATGGCATCGCCTTGGGCCAAACGCTCGGCAATCGCCTTGGCAACCTTTCCCGTCTCGGATCGGCGGGTTCGGTTGACAAATATGGAGCGTTGCAATTTGGCAAACCATCCAAAGATTGGCCAATTCGCCACTTCTGATTTGGCAATGAAGGAAAGCGGGCGACTTTGTCCCAAAACCACAATATCAAGCCAGGATACATGATTTGCCGTAATCAGAACCGAGCCTTTGTCAATCGCCAAACGCCCTTTGGTTCTGACCCTGACACCAAAACCAAAGCAAGCCAAACGATGATAAATGACCGGAATCCAGCGTGCTGTTGGCAATTTTGCTGTAACGGAAAGCGCCTGCAGGGGCAAACCGATCAGGGTAATTCCAATCAGAAAGCCGCTTGCCAGCGTGGCCCGGATGGTCGCAGTATCTGGAATCGTTACTTGACGCATGGCCTTGCTCCCAAGGGAAAAACTGGCTCACTAATCCTTTGAATCCTCAAGTGGAACCCCGTACAGCTCCAAACGATGATCCACCAATTTGAAACCAAGACGACGAGCAACTTCAGTCTGCAAACGCTCGATTTCCTCATCGCGAAATTCGATCACTTTGCCAGAACGCAAATCGATCAGATGATCATGATGCTCATCGGAAATGGTCTCATAGCGCGCACGACCATCTCGGAATTCATGCCGCTCGATAATGCCAGCGTCTTCAAACAATTTGACCGTGCGATAGACGGTAGAAATGGAAATGCCACTATCAATACTCGATGCCCGGTTATACAATTCTTCCACATCTGGATGATCTTCTGCAGCGTCCAGGACGCGGGCAATCACACGCCGTTGCTCGGTCATTCTCATACCGGCATTGACACACAAATCCTCGATGGCGGTCTTCTTGATGATGGTCATCACATTGTTGCCCTTTGCTGCCTCTGCAGATCAGGATGCTTTTCCAATCCTGTTTCCTTCGCGCTCTAGCCATCCAGCTCGACTTGCATGATGAGGGCCGTAGCGGCACTATCTTTGCCACTCGTATAATAGCCCTTCCGCTCACCGACTTTTTCAAACCCGAGCTTTTGGTAGAGCAATAGCGCAGGTTGGTTGCCCTCGTCCACCTCCAGAAACAGCTTGGCCATCCGATCTGCATAGAGCTTTCGCATAACTTCACGCATCAACAGCTCTCCCGCTCCCGTTTTTCGCTGGACAGGATCCACAGCAATGGTCAGGATTTCCGCTTCGTCCAGAACTGTGCGAACCAGCACAAAGCCAATAATCTTGTCTTTTATCCGCAAGTTTGAACGCCGCAGAACCAGACAATCGATGCCATCATCACCCAGAAAGGACTGGAACTCACTATCGGTCCAGGCACGGGCGAAAGATTTTTTGTGAATATCGGATAGAACCGGCACGTCTTCCAGCATCGCCGGCGCAATCGACGAGGTATTTTTGATCGGGAAGATCACCCAAATGCTCCCACAGTCTTGTTTATGTCTTCATCCCACAATGAGTGTGAAACAAAGATCAGGCCCTTGCAATGGCCTTCCCGACTTGGGGTTTTGCATCTGGTGCCCGCAAGTAAAGTGGAGATGGACTGATATCAGTTTTTGGCTGTTTTAGCGCCCATTTCGCAACAACCGCCATATCGGGCACTTGTGGAAGGAGTGATGTCTCCCCTGCCTCATTGTTTTGCGGTTCATCCTGCACTTGGCGAATCAGCTCCGAGGCACTGCCAATCAAAGACACATCTTTCATTGAAGACAGGTCCTGCATCACCTCTTCAAGGCTGGCGACTTTTGGCTTGCTCTCATGATCCAATCCGAAAATCTGGCAATAGATCTGCCCGCGACGGGCGTCGATCGCTGCACATATCACCCCGTCTTGACCTAACTCTCTGGCTGTCACTTCCAATGCCTGCAATGTGGACAGGCCGACCAACGGGATCTTGAGTGCCAAGGCAAAGGCACGCGCTGTTGCCAACCCAACACGAAGGCCTGTAAAGCTTCCCGGGCCAACTGTCACCGCAAGGCAAGTCAGATCGGAATAGTCAACTTCAGCTTCCTGCATCAATGCTTCCAGCTGTGTCATCAGAGCTTCTGCATGGCCGCGATCCATCAAGATGGACTTCTCGATCAGAGCCGGCTCTGTACCTTCTTCGGGGCAGATTGCCAAAGCCAGCGAACAGGCATTGAGAGCCGTATCGATTGCCAGACAAATCTGACGTCCGGGCTGCTGATCTGAGGTCATGATGGCGATCCTGATGGTTTCGTAGTTTCCCCATGCAAAAGGGCTGTATGATGTTTGCATACAGCCCTTTTGAAATTTCTACAATATCAATCGATGTGCTTAAACGGCACGCACTTCCTGTACATCCGGCAGGAAGTGGCGCAACAGGTTTTCGATGCCATGTTTCAGGGTCGCGGTGGATGACGGACAACCGGCGCAAGCACCACGCATCTGCAAATAGACAACACCATCGCGGAAGCCGTGGAACGTGATATCGCCGCCATCCTGCGCAACAGCAGGACGAACGCGGGTTTCCAGCAATTCCTTGATGGTAGCAACGGTATCAGCGTCAGCTTCGTCGTAATCTTCGCCGCCACCGTTGGTTATCTCTTCGATCTTCATGATGGGTGCGCCAGACATGAAATGTTCCATGATGGCACCAAGAATAGCAGGTTTGATATGCTGCCATTCAGCTTCACCTTTGGTGATGGACACAAAGTCAAAGCCGAAGAAAACGCCTTCTACGCCTTCAATCGAGAAAAGCTTTTGTGCCAATGGAGAGACTTCTGCTTCCTGCATGGAGCGGAAATCATGGGTGCCATCTTCCAAAACAACCTTGCCTGGCAGAAATTTCAAGGTAGCCGGATTGGGTGTTGCTTCGGTTTGAATAAACATGTCTGTTCCTTCATATGGTTCGGCCATGGCGCAATCAACATCCCTATGGTCGTGCGGGACGGTGCGCAAAATCTATCAGTCTCACTAGAGAGATACGCTTTTTGACGGAAACTTCAAGCGCGAACGTCTCGCAACTGGCTATTTCTTTTTTTTCAAAGAGTTACGCCAGAGCTTCAATATCCTCATCTGACAGATCCCCGGGTACGATTGTCACCGGAATGTGGAATGCCCCATTTGCATGGTTTGCAATAGAGGATACCAGAGGCCCCGGCCCGTCGCCAGAGCCGGTCGCTGCCGCCAGAACCAGAATAGCGATATCTTCGTCTTCATTGATCAAGTCACTGATCTGTTCAGCTACCATTCCGTCACGAATGACACTTTCCGGTGAAATCTGCGCAACTGCGCGTACCCGTTCATCAAAGCGCGCCAGAACTTCTTCTGCTGCTTCGCGTGCCTCGGCCTTCATGATTTCCTCAACCCCCAGCCAATGTTGGAACTGGCCGGGCTCAATCACCATCAGCATTGTAAGGGCTCCACCGGTGCTCGCAGCACGGCGGGCAGCGTAAATGACCGCTCTGTCGCATTCGGATGTGTCATCAATAACAACCAAAAACTTGCGACGATGGCCAGCTTCGTGACTTTTGCGTTTTGTAACCATGGCGTCAGCCTGCCACGAACACACGTTCGGAGCAAGACATGAGCTCCATGATGCTCCCAGAAAAACAACACCCCTCCTGGATGCTCATTTCTTCCATGAGCATCCAGGAGGGGCTATCAATTTCTTTGTTCAGGCAAAGTCAAACACAGTACCTAAAGAGTGTTATGCCTTGCGGATGAAGCCAACGATATCCTTGACCTGATCCAGAACTGGCTCGGCAATCGCTGAAGCTTTTTCTGCACCCTCACAGAGGATCTTGTCGATATGGCTCTTGTCATCCATCAGACGACGCATCTCGTCCGTGATTGGAGAGAGCTTGTCCAGAGACAATTCAACAAGTGCAGGCTTGAATTTGGAGAATTCAGAGCCACCAAACTCACCCAGAATCTGTGCTTTTTCCTTACCAGACAAAGCGGCGTAAATGCCGACCAGATTGGCAGCTTCCGGGCGACCTTCCAGACCTTCCACTTCACTTGGCAGCGCTTCAGCGTCGGTTTTGGCCTTGCGAATTTTCAGTGCAATGGTTTCGGCATCATCAGTCAGATTGATACGGGCCTTATCGGAGGCATCAGACGAAGACATCTTCTTGGAACCATCACGCAAGGACATAACACGTGGAGCCGGGCCACCGATCAGAGGCTCTGGCTGAGGGAAGAAAACTTTCTCCGGATCTGTCGTCGCATCGCGGTTTAAATTGTCTACGCCATAGCCAAGATCGGCAATACGATCGGCAAAATCGATGTTGAATTTCTGAGCCGTGTCGCGTGCCAGTTCCAGATGCTGTTTCTGATCTTCACCAACCGGCACATGGGTCGCTTTATAAGCCAGAATATCGGCAGACATCAGGTTCGGGTAGACAAACAGACCAGTGGAGACATTCTCACGGTTCTTGCCAGCCTTATCCTTGAACTGGGTCATGCGATTCAACCATCCCATACGGGCAACACAGTTGAAGATCCAGCCAAGCTCGGCATGAACCGGCACCTGGCTCTGGTTGAAGACGATATGTTTGGTCGGATCGATACCAGCTGCCAAGAAGCCAGCGGTTACTTCGCGCGTACGCTGTTCCAGACCTGCCGGATCTTGCCAAACGGTGATAGCATGCATGTCGACGACGCAGAAGACGCAATTGTAGCTCTCTTGCAGATCAACGAATTTGGTGATGGCACCGAGATAGTTGCCAAGATGCAGGTTGCCAGATGGCTGAATGCCGGAAAAGACGCGTGGCTCAAAAGCGGCCATGATCATATCCTCTTCATGTTGCCCAAGCGGTTGGACGCGCAAGGGGGGGAGGGAGAGCCCCGTAAGCTCAACAAAAACAGAGGTGGTTATCGGTCAAGGACGATTGGGTTGCAAGGCCTTTGTTGCTATTGGGGTAAATGCCCAAAGAATATTAGCGGAAGATCAAGCCGAACGACGGCGAAGACGTGCTTTCAACTCTGATAGGCGGATGGCTCCAGTGCCCAATGTCGCAACAAGAAACAGCCCTATGCCCGCGATTACCAGAGCAGCCAAAGCAAGCGCCTGATTCAAAAGGTTCGAGCTTTGCAGCCAACCAAGCATTTGTTGCTGTAGTGCATAGACCCCTGCCCCCATGATGAGGGAAGCCAAAAGGAACAGGGCCAGTCGACGAATCAGCAATGCATCTGCGACGAAATGCCCGCGTCGTTGCAGGCTAACGGCCAAGAGAATCACATTCACCCAACCCGCCGCTGTGGTAGCAATCGCAATACCGACATGCTGGATGAATGGAAAGAGGATGAGCGACCCGACAACATTGACCACCATGGCGATAGCAGCGAATTTCATTGGCGTTTTGGTGTCATGACGGGCAAAGAAACCCGGTGAAAGGACCTTGTTGAGTACGAAAGCCGGAAGACCGAAAGCGAAGGCAGCCAGCGCCATTGCCGTGAGTTGTGTATCATCTGCGCTGAATTTACCGCGCTCAAACAGAACCTGAATGATCGGTGCCGGGATAACCGCCAGAGCGATGGACGCAGGAAGCGTCAGAAACATGGCAAATTCCATGGCCCGGTTTTGAGAGCCAATAACGGCATCCTCATTCCCTGCTCTTACCTTTCTGGTGAGATCTGGCAGAAGAACCACGCCAATGGCGATGCCAACCACACCAAGCGGCAATTGATAGATGCGGTCTGCATAATAGAGGTACGAGACCGCACCCGCCTGAAAGGAGGCAATAATCGTACCGATGGTGATATTAAGCTGGGTAACACCACCCGCAATGATGCCGGGAATGCCAAGCTTGATCAATTTTTTGGTGTTGCCAGTATGGCGTGGACGTTTCAAGGAGATTGGGAAGCCTGCTTTCCTGATCGCCAGAACCAGGGATGCCAACTGAACAAAGCCCGCAACAAAAACACCCCAAGCCAGATAATGGCCAGCCAGATCACTTTTGCCTGCCCCATTCAGTAAAATCAGCACCAATGTCGAGATCAGAACGATATTGAGCAGGACCGGTGCAAAGGCGGCAGCTGCAAACTTACCCAGAGAATTCAGGACACCCGAAAGAAAGGCGATGAGGGACATGCAGAGCAGATAGGGAAAAGTGACGCGAGTCAGCACAACCGCCAGATCGAACTTGGCTCCGTCTTCCACAAAACCCGGTGCCAGAATATGGATCATCCATGGCATGGCAAGTTCTGCCAAAGCCGTGAACAGCAACAAGACCAGCAAGAGACCCGCCAGGATCTCTTCCGCAACTTTTCTGGCACCAGAAGAGCCCTCTTCCTGCAAACTGGCAGCAAAAATTGGCACGAAAGCGGAGTTGAACGCCCCTTCCGCAAAGAGGCGACGAAACAGATTTGGCAGGCGAAATGCGACAAGAAAAGCATCAGCCACCGGCCCGGTCCCTACCGTTGCAGCCATCAACATGTCACGCACAAAGCCAAGCAAGCGGCTTGCAAGCGTTGCCACACCAACTGTGGCAAAGTTTTTCAGCATGGACATGGAGGCAGCACTTTCAATCAACCAAACAGCAAAAACAGTGTCACCGACTTATAGCTCTTTTTGAGGCCGGATCAATTTTTATCGCAGATTATGTGCTGCTCAAACACTGCCCCCTATTTATACAGGTTGGGATTTGGTTGTTTTGCCTTTCAAAGCCGCAAGCAAGGTCTCTTCGATTGCCTGCTTTCGATCCACATTGGTGATTTTCGCACCGGTCAGATCGGTTACATAGAAGCTATCCACGACACGCTCGCCATAGGTAATGATGTGCGCCGAGGCGATATCGAGATTCAATGCCGATAATGCCCTGGTCAGATCGGAGAGCAAACCCGGACGATCCAGACCAGATATTTCAATGACCGTTGCCTGATTGGACAATTCATTGTTGAGCGTGACTTTTGGTGTCCGGCGGAAGGCACGATAACGCTTTTTGTGTTTTTCCTTTTGCGCGACCAGAGGAGGAAGCCGTGTTTCTCCTTTCAGCACTTGCGTCAGCAAATCAACAATCCGATTGGCGCGACGACGCTCGTCCTTGTCCTCTTCAAATTCGCGAGAAATGAAGATGGTATCCAGCGCGCGCCCGTCTGTGGTGGTAAAGATCAAGGCATCCATGATATTGGCACCAGCCGCAGAACAAGCTCCTGCTATCATGGACAATAGACGCGGATGATCGGGTGCAAGAATGGTGATTTGAGTGATGGCCTCGAATTCCAGTGCCTTGATGGAAACAGCGATTGATTGTCCCTTTTTATCCGCAGAGCGGATCAGCTCGGCATGCTCCAATGCGCTGTCCATGTCGGTGCGCAACCAATAGGCTGGATAATGCAGATCGAGATAAGACTTGACCTCTTTCTTGCTCCAGCCCTCCAGTTTGGCGACAAATTGCTCCTTCATATGTGCAAGACGTGCGTCCCGCGATGTTTTGGAATGACCGCCGGTCAGGATCGGTTCTGCCTCATAATAGAGGGTACGCAGAAGCTGTCCTTTCCAGCCATTCCAGACATCCGGGCCAACCGCCTTGATGTCACATACAGTGAGAATGAGCAGCATTTTCATCTGCTCCATGGTCTGGACGGAATGGCAGAAATCCAGGATGGTCTTGCGATCAGCCAAGTCACGGCTCTGAGAAATGGTGCTCATGGTCAGATGCTCTTGCACCAACCAGGCCACCTGTTCTGTTTGCTCTCGGGATAATCCAAATCGCGGACAGAGGCCACGGGCAACCTTGGCCCCGGCGATGGAATGATCTTCCGGTCTTCCCTTGGCAATATCATGCAGGAAGACCGCCATATACAGGACCACCCGATCATCCAGCTTGCGGATCAGTTCGTGGGAAAGCGGATGTTCTTCTCCAAGATTTCGCTTTTCGATCTCGGAAAGAATTCCCACCGAGCGCAGCAAATGCTCATCAACCGTGTAGTGGTGATACATATTGAACTGCATCATGGCGACGATCTTGCCGAATTCCGGTACGAAGCGCCCCAAAACACCAGCTTCGTTCATGCGGCGCAGAATACTTTCGGGATCTCGCCGGGAGGTCAGGATCTTGACGAAGAGCCTGTTGGCTTCCTTGTCTTTTCTCACCACACGCGTAATCAGTCGCAAAGAGCGACGGATCAATTGCATGGCGTCAGGATGGAAAGCCAGATTTTCCTTATCCGCCACTGCAAAGATACGAATGAGATTGACCGGATCGCGTTTGAAAACCTCATCATCCATAATCGTCAAACGGCCATGTTCGATGACAAAATCTTGTTGACCGCGAATCTTTCTGCGACGACGGAACGGGATGGAGGAGAAGAAACGGTTGATCCCTGGAGCCTGACGCCCGAAATCCTCTTCCAGAGCCGCACAAAAAATGCGGGTCAAATCGCCCACTTCCTTGGCGACCAAAAAGTAGTGCTTCATGAAGCGCTCGACCGAGTGCTGACCCGGACGGCTGGCATATCCCATTCGTCCGGCAAGTTCTCGCTGTAAATCAAAACTCAAGCGTTCTTCGGCTCGGCGGGTCAGGAAATGCAGATGACAACGCACGGTCCAGAGAAAATCGTTTGTTCTTTTGAAGCGGCTATATTCCTTGGCCGTAAAGACCCCGGCTTCGATCAACTCCTTACCCTTGCGGACCCGGTAAACATATTGCCCGATCCAAAAGAGCGAGTGCAGATCACGCAGACCACCCTTGCCTTCCTTGACATTGGGTTCCACCATATAGCGACTGTTGCCCTGCTGAGTATGGCGGGCGTCCCGCTCGGCAAGTTTGGCAGTCATGAACTCGCTGCCAGAATCCTGCATGACTTCCTTGTCATAACGCTCGATCAGAGAATCATATAAAGGCTGTTCACCGCAGATAGGTCTTGCTTCAAGCAACGCCGTTCGGATTGTCATATCCGTCTTGGAGAGACGAACACAATCATCCAGCGTGCGAGTGGAATGACCGACTTTCTGACCCAGATCCCAAAGCATATAGAGGATATACTCCACCACGCTCTCACCCCAGGCCGTTTGCTTGTAGGGCAGCAGGAAGAGCAGGTCGATATCAGACTGAGGGCCGAGGGTCGCGCGTCCATAGCCACCCACTGCGATAACGGTCATTTTCTCGGAATCTGACGGGTTCACCACCCGATAAACATAGGTGGTGGCAAAGTCATAGATCAGCCGGATCAGGCAATCTTCCAGATAGGACAAACGGATCGCACAGAGGATGCCGCTTCCATCTTCAAACAGCATCTCTTCAGCTTTTTTGCGCCCCTGCCCCAAACGCTCCTTGAAAAGCGCCAGTATCTTGCCACGCAGTTTGAAATCATCTGACTTGCCATCATGATTTTCGACCAGTTCCTGAAGGGCCTGTCTGGTTTGGTCGACGTCAATCAAACCATCTTCTTGGGGCGCTATCTTCATCATGATGAGCTGGCTTTCTGTTTGCGGTGATACGCTTTGCCCATTTCTCAAGCAAATTGAAGGCCAAGTGACCTACCGACATGAACAAGGGTCAGGATTTATTCAGCAAGCGTCAAGTGAGACCTTGGGTCCCACCTTGCCCATTCACGCCCCTATTGTAGCATTCCTTTTAACTGATAGAGCATTTCGTGCGCCTGTCTTGGGCTGAGGTCATCCGGATTGACATCCTGAAGTGCAACACGCAGCTCATCAGGTTCCTCTTCTTCATTGCTCATTACATGGGCAGTTGCATGGAAAAGAGGCAGATCATCGATCATGGTCTTGGCATTGGATTGGCGATCACCCTCTTCCAGATGTTCCAGCACGGCCTTTGCGCGCCCCACAACTGCAGGCGGCAAACCTGCCAATTTGGCAACCTGGATGCCATAGGAACGGTCAGCTGCACCGGGGATGATCTCATGCAAGAAAACCACATCGCCTTTCCATTCCTTGACCTTGACCGTTGCATTGACCAGACGTGGCAATTTTTCGTGCAGGACTGTCAGCTCGTGGTAATGGGTGGCAAAGAGAGCGCGAGATTTGTTCACATCATGCAGGTTCTCGATCGTAGCCCAGGCAATGGAGAGGCCATCAAAGGTCGCCGTACCACGTCCGATTTCATCAAGAATCACCAACGAGCGTTCACCAGCCTGATTCAGAATGGCAGCGGTCTCAACCATTTCCACCATGAAGGTGGACCGGCCACGCGCTAGATCGTCCGCTGCTCCGACACGAGAGAAAAGCCGATCAATCAGGCCGATATGAGCGTTGGATGCGGGCACGAAGGACCCCATCTGCGCCAAAATGGCAATCAGCGCATTTTGGCGCAGAAATGTCGATTTACCAGCCATATTAGGACCGGTCATCAGCCAGATCTTGCCGTTGGTTTCACCATTTTGCGGGCTGAGATTGCAATCATTGGCGACAAAGGCATCGGCACCGTCGCTCATAAGCGCTTGCTCGACCACCGGATGGCGGCCGCCCTCGACATGAAAGGCCAGACTCTCATCTATCACGGGGCGGCAGTAATTCTGCTCTTCTGCCAGCAAGGCCAGAGCGATGGAAACATCCAGCACCGCCAACGCATGAGAGGCGTTCTTGATCATATCGCTGGCAGCCAGAACTTCTCGCTCCAGATGGGCGAAAATATCCTGTTCGATTGCCAAGGCTTTGCCTGCGGCCGAAGCAATCTTCGCCTCCAGATCCGCCAGTTCCGTGGTGGTGAAACGCACGGCATTGGCCAATGTCTGTCGATGAATAAAGGTCTCGTTCAATGGTACCGACATCAGTTTGTCGGCATTGTTGGCGGTGACTTCGACAAAGTAGCCAAGCACATTGTTATGCTTGACCTTGATGCTTTTGATGCCGGTCAGGTCTGCATAATCGGCTTGCAGTGATGCAATCACGCGGCGACTTTCATCACGCAGCGAGCGTAACTCATCAAGGCTTGGATCATATCCCGAACGCACAAAGCCACCATCGCGGGCCAGCAATGGCACTTCGTCATCCAATGCTGCGCCCAAAAGCGTACCAAGATTTTGAGGCAAAGCAGAAAGAGCTTCATAAGAACGAAGCAGTTCTGCTGGTAATTGCTCAGGTTCGACGCTTTGTCCAAGCTGTGCCAACAGAGTGATACTGGAAGCAAAACCACCACGAATGGCCAGCAGATCACGTGGACCGCCGCGACCAAGAGAGAGCCGCGACAACGATCGTGGCATATCAGGTGCTATTTTTATGGCATCGGATAGATCTTCACGAAGACCAGTCTGTTCCAAAAACCAACTAATGGAATCTTGCCGTGCAATAATCTCTCCCAGCTCCACCAAAGGAGATGCAAGGCGCGCTGCAAGCAAACGAGAGCCACCGCCTGTGAGCGTTTTATCGATGGTCGAAAGAAGTGAGCCTCTCTTTTCACCCGACAGCGTACGGATCAGTTCCAGATTGGTCCGGGTCGCAGCATCAATGGACACGGTTCGGGCGGAGATTTCCCGCACAGGCGGGCTAAGAGGTGGACGCGCGCCCAGCTGGGTTTTTTCAACATAGGCAAGAACGGCACTTGCAGCCATCAATTCAACCCGTTCAAACTGACCAAACCCATCAAGGGTAGAGACCTTGAAATAGTCTTTCAGACGGTCTGCTGCGGTTGAACCATCAAAGAAAGCCCGGGGAACCGGAGATAATGCTCCCCTCACCTCTTCGTTCAGTGCGCGGATGTCTGACTCTTGCAGGATATTGTCGGAAAGGATGATTTCGCGTGGATCAAGGCGCGCCAATTCTGCGTTGAGGCGCAGGTGGTCGACTTGTTGGACACCGAACTCGCCGGTTGAGAGCTCCAACCAGGAAAGACCATAGAGCGCCTCTTCCTGCTCACCGGTTTTCACCCGGGCAATGGCTGTCAGATAATTGGAGCTGGCAGCATCAAGCAAACTATCCTCGGTCAGCGTGCCGGGAGTTACCAGACGCACCACTTCTCGCCGAACCACTGATTTGGAGCCACGTTTCTTGGCTTCTGCCGGATCTTCTGTCTGTTCACACACCGCAACCTTGAAACCAAGAGCGATCAATCGATCCAGATAACCGTCCGCTGCATGGACCGGCACGCCGCACATAGGGATATCCTGCCCCTGATGCTTGCCGCGTTTGGTCAGGGTAATCCCGAGTGCTTGGGCAGCATGAACTGCATCCTCGAAAAACAGCTCATAGAAATCGCCCATACGATAGAAAAGCAGACAATCGGAATTGGCATTCTTGATTTCGATGAATTGCTCCATCATGGGCGTGATCTTTTGCCCAGGTTCTATGGCAATTTTCCCACCGACTTTCGTACCCTGTGGCTGGCTGGCGATATTCTTCTGCTCGTTCATCACTTGGGGCCTGATTTATCCTTGTGCGATAGATTTTGGGGGACATTCATACTCGATCCAGCCCGGAAATCCTGGTCTTTTTTCGTCATATTCTTGGGCTGGAGAGGCGAATCCCCGTCAATTTTTTCGCACATTAACAACAAAGCGGGTGTCTAGACCACAAAAGGAAACCTTTTGGCTGATTGCGACTGGAAGCAGCTTGCAATAATGTGCATAACTCGTGATCCGATTTACATGAATGATGGTGTGATTTGCGCGCAAGGACCAACCTTTCAAGCTGCGCATACCAGCGTCAAAGCCGCTGATTGTTTTGAGAGAAGAGGAAGCCCGACGTGGGACAGGACAATATCAAGAACGGTGTAACCGTCACCGATGAGGAAGCGCTGAAATTCCATCAGCAAGGCCGGCCGGGCAAGCTGGAAATTGTACCCACCAAACCCATGGCGACCCAGCGTGATTTGTCGCTGGCCTATTCTCCGGGTGTGGCAGCTCCTGTTCGGGCCATTGCAGAAGATCCTTCCCGTGCCTTTGATTATACCGCTCGCGGCAATGTCGTCGCCGTGATCACCAACGGCTCTGCCATTCTGGGTCTTGGTAATCTTGGGGCTCTTGCCTCCAAGCCTGTGATGGAAGGGAAATCCGTTCTCTTCAAACGCTTTGCTGATGTGGATTCCATCGATCTGGAAATTGATACCCAAGATCCTGATACCTTCATCAATGCCGTGCGCTATCTCGGCCCTTCCTTTGGTGGCATCAATCTGGAAGACATCAAGGCTCCAGAATGTTTCATCATTGAGCAAAAGCTCAAGGAAGTCATGGATATCCCGGTCTTTCATGATGACCAGCATGGCACCGCCATCATTGCAGCAGCTGGCCTGTTCAATGCCATGCATCTGACCGGACGCGACCTCAAGGACACAAAGGTCGTCTGTAATGGGGCGGGGGCTGCTGGTATTGCCTGTATCGAGCTGGTCAAAGCCATGGGTATTCCGCACGAAAATGTTATTCTGTGCGACACCAAAGGCCCGATCTATCAAGGTCGTGAAGAGGGCATGAACCAGTGGAAGTCCGCTCATGCTGTTCCAACCGAAGCACGCTCTCTGGCAGAAGCCATGGATGGTGCTGATGTTTTCTTCGGCGTATCTGTCAAAGGCGCTTTGACGCCTGAGATGGTCAAGAGCATGGCTCCATCGCCAATCATTTTTGCCATGGCCAATCCAGATCCGGAAATCACACCGGAAGAAGCCCATGCCGTGCGTGAAGATGCCATTGTGGCCACCGGTCGTTCTGACTATCCCAATCAGGTCAACAACGTTCTCGGCTTCCCCTATATCTTCCGTGGTGCTTTGGATGTGCGCGCCACCGAGATCAATGATCACATGAAAGTGGAAGCTGCTCGCGCTATTGCGGCTCTGGCTCGCGAAGATGTGCCGGATGAGGTGGCCAATGCCTATCAGGGCAATCGTCCGAAATTCGGTCCTGATTACATCATTCCGGTGCCGTTTGATCCACGTCTGATTTCTGCTATTCCGCCAGCAGTTGCCAAAGCAGCGATGGAAAGTGGTGTCGCCCAGCGTCCTATTCTGGATTTGGCTGATTATGCCCAGCAGCTTTCTGCCCGCCGCGATCCTTTGGCCTCAACGCTGCAGCGCGTCTATTCCAAAGTTCGCCGCAATCCAAAACGCGTTGTTTTTGCTGAAGGTGAGGAAGAGCAAGTCATGCGCGCCGCTATTTCCTTCGCCAACGAGGAACTCGGTACGGCCATTCTGATTGGCCGCGATGACGACGTGCGTCGCACCGCCCAGAAAGCCGGGATTGATCTGAACCGTCCGGGTATCGAGTTGGTCAATGCCCGAAATTCGACTCGCTCTGAGGATTATGCCGATCATCTTTTCCGTCGCTTGCAGCGCAAGGGCTATCTCTATCGCGACTGCGTGCGTCTGGTGAACAATGATCGCAACATTTTTGGCGCTTCCATGGTTGCGATGGGTGATGCGGATGCGATGATTTCAGGCGTGACCCGCAATTATTCCATCGTTCTGGAGGATGTTCAGAAAGTCATCGATCCGCGCCCGGGCCACCGAGTGATTGGTGTGACCATTTCGCTCTGTAAGGACCGTACAGTGCTCGTTGCTGATACTGCCGTGCATGATATGCCAAATTCAGAAGAACTGGCTGACATCGCAGAAGAAGCCTCTGGCGCAGCACGCAAGCTGGGTATCGAGCCTCGTGTTGCCTTCCTTGCTTACTCTACCTTCGGGCATCCGGAAGGGGAGCGTTCTGACAACCTGCGTGATGCTGTAAAGCTTCTTGATCGTCGCCGGGTTGATTTTGAATATGAAGGCGAGATGGCTGCTGACGTGGCTCTGAATAGCGACCTGATGGCAGCGTATCCCTTCTGTCGTCTGTCCGGCCCGGCAAACGTTCTGGTTATGCCGGCCTTCCATGCTGCTTCCATCTCCACCAAGATGCTGCAGGAGCTGGGTGGCTCGACCATCATGGGTCCATTGCTGGTAGGTCTGGATAAACCAGTTCAGATTGTCTCGCTCGGAGCACGCGATAGCGAGATCCTCAATATGGCTGCTTTGGCTGCCTATAATCTTGGCGCATGATTGCCAGAATGAAGATCAAGGAAAAAGGGCCTCTCAGGGGTCCTTTTTTGTATCTGATATCAGTGAATAATTAGCCGCGCTGTTCGACCGCCGATTTCACATGGTCGGTGCTGTAATGCTCTATATATTTCCGATCAATCCGATCAATCGGCATGATGATGAAAACATCCGTTGTGCCGAATTGATGGTCAACCATCGCAGATGAACCAAAATAGCAACCAATGCGCATATAGGCTTTGACCAGTGGCGGAAGCTGACGCAGTGCCTTTCTGTCATTCAGCTCTTGTGGCTTCATCTGTTGCAGTGGCACTGCTATATCTGGCCAAGCTTCCACATTCCATTCCTTTGGAACGTCGCCTTGCTTTGAAAGGAAGGTGAGGGGCTCTGCAAGCTCTTTCGGATCAGTACCAGCCAGAGAAGCGCAACCGAACATCACATCAATGCGATGGATCTGGACATAGGCCCAGATGCCTTGCCAGAGCAGCTCAATCGTACGTTTGGTACGATAATCTTTCAGGACACAGGAGCGGCCCAGCTCCAAAAAACGCGCATCAGGGTGGCGCTCCAGCATGGGCTGGATGTTGAATTCATTGGCTGAGTAAAAGCCACCAAACATATCCGCCCGGTCCTGCCGTAGCAAACGATAGGTACCAACGATACGAGGCTCATTTTTACGAAACTTCTTTTTGGGGCAAGCATGATCCAGTACCAGAAGATGATCGCAAATGGCATCAAAGGCATCTGCATCACGACGAGTCAATTTGGTCTGGTTACTCGGTTTGGCTCCCATTTCCTTGTAAAAGACCTTGTAACGCAACCGCTGGGCTTTCTTTACCTCCCGCTCCGTTTGCGCCAGACGGATTTCCAGCGAGCCAATGCGACCAAGAGTCAAGGGTGCAGAAGAGATCCGCCGGCCATCTTTGAGGCGATTGCGCCGCATGGCGGAAATCAGCTTTTTGGGAAGGGAAGGAGGAATAGGGCGTTGAGCGATCTTGTGTGGATGCCCTTCGATCTGAGCCGAATTTGAAAGACGTTTCTGAGCCATTGTCTTTGCCTTCTATCACAAGCCCGGGCCAATATCAGCTTCGGTTGAAAGAGGCATCAAGGCGGTTGTGCATTTTGCAAGTTCGCGAGCCAAAACATGCCCGACAAATCATCACTTTGACAAATCAACTTAAATATAGAATTGCACAGTTATATGACGCTTGGCAAAGAATAAATTCTCCCTATATCGCAATCACTTATGACTTGATTGACTGGCAGTAGCATGCACTGTGTTGATCAAATTCTGCGGATCAACCGGTTTGACGATGAAATCTGCAAAACCATGCGCCAGACAAGTCTTGCGGGTTTCCTGCAAGGCATCGGCGGTGAAGGCAACTTTGGGAATGGAACACCCGGTTACCTGATCACGCTCTTTCATCTGATCAAAAAGAGACAATCCATCCATATCTGGCATATGCAGATCGAGAAGCGCAACGTCAAATGGATGCTCCGCTTGCTCATCATACAGTTCCAAAGCCTGTTGACCTGATTGGGCCATAGAGACCTTGATATTGGCCTTGGTCAGAATGGACTTGGCGAGAAGGGCATTGATCTCATTGTCCTCTACCAGCAAAACATGCAGCTTATCAGAGGTTTCCTTGTCATGTTGTTCTGCTTCGCTCTCGGTCGTGATTGGAGCAGATGGTTTTTCATCTGCGGGTTCGACCCCTTCCGATGCTGTATGAACAGCTGCTTCGCCTTGCAAGCCAGCCCAGAGAGAGGATTTGCGCACCGGCTTTACAAGATAGCTGGTCATGCCCGTCTCACGCATCTGAGCGATCATGGAACGCTCGGACGGCTCAATCAGCACAATACGTCGACGGGGAAGGGGACGTGTCAATATTCCGGTAATCTCCGGATCAAAAACATCAAGGATTTTCTGGCTCCGCTCCGAATCAGCACCATTGATCAGGATATGATCTGGTGCAAGATTGTTATCTTCCTGTGCGATCCATTGCTGACTGGTCAGGGAATGAAAGCTCAAGCCCCAATCCTGACAATAAGAGCGAAAAGCCAGCTCATCAGCAGAAGTGAGATCGATGCCAAGCAAGCTTTTCCCTTTCAGCGGTTTGGCGTTGTCTTCTGTTTCTTCCTGTGCCAAAGCCGCTACGGGAAGATAAAGACTGAAGAGGCTTCCCTTACCAGGCGTACTGGAAGCCATCAGATCACCTTGCATCAACTGGGCCAGATGACGGGAAATGGCCAGCCCCAATCCTGCCCCATCATGACGACGGCTACGCCCGGTATCGATCTGCTCGAACTCCTCAAACAAACGCTCAAGCTCATCTACCTCAATGCCAATGCCAGTATCGCGCACAGAGAAATGCAGCAAACTTTGCTCCAGATCCAACTCCTTGCCAAGAAGCTCATGCGCCTGAGCGGGGAGGCAAAGTTCCAGTGAGATATTGATGGCACCGCTGTCGGTAAACTTGATGGCATTGCCCAGGAGATTGATCAGAATCTGACGCACGCGCACAGGATCCAGCAAGACTTTTTCCGGCAGATCCGGCGCCATCCAACTTGCAATGGACAGGCCTTTTCCCTGAGCATTGGGTGCCAGCAATTCAGCAACTTCCTCAACGATCTGGATGGGTGATGTCCAGTCTTCTTTCAAGGTCAACTTGCCGGCTTCAACACGTGAGAGATCCAGCACATCATTGACCAGCGAGAGAAGGGAAGATCCGGATTGACGCAGAGCCTGAACATAACTGATCTGTTCTGGGTTGAGTTCCGTTTGTTCCAGCAAATTAGCCATGCCGATCACGCCATTCAATGGTGTGCGCATTTCGTGGCTGATGGTTGCAAGAAAACGTGACTTGGCTTCACTTGCTGCCTCTACACGTTTATAGGCAGTGATATCGCGGGCAATGATCAGTCGCAAGGTTTCCTTGCGTTGCGCAGAACGCATCAAGGTCTCCGTCCAGCGGAACCAGCGTGGCCCTTGTGTGGTTTCGATGAGTTTTTCATGAAGCAGGGTGTCGTTGAGCTGACCTTGCGAATATTGGCGAATATCGGATCGCTCACGATTTTGTTCCTGCATGGCTCCTGCATCTTCAACAAGATGATCCGGATCCATATCGACCAGACTGCCTTCTTCACATTGGAACGGTATTTCCTTGTCACCCCGATCGAACCAATCATCGAAAGCCTTGTTGGCGAAATGGATGGTTCCGTCATCTCCTTGCTGGATGATGATGTCTCCTTGACGATTGAGAAGCGCGTTATATTTCAGCTCAGCCTCGCGCAATTCCCAGTTCTGATCATGGAGCTTCTCCAGCTCGCTATCCAGCAAGTTCAGATGACTGGATAGATCCAGTTCCGCTTGCTCATTTTCATGGTCTTGTTCGGTCGTTTGAACGGAAACAGGAAGAGGAGCTTGATGTTGTCCGATCAGAAGCGTAACCAGAATGCCGACAAGTGCCCACAATAAACCCGCAACAAAGCCAAGTTTCGGCGTTATCCAGAAAAGTCCAACCCCAATAAGAAAAAGCAGGGCAGTCAGCAAAACCAATAGAAAGGGACGGGCCTGAAGCCAGACCATGATATTGGCCACAGCAGATCGCTGCTCGCCCTCAAGCTTCGGCTCTTCATGAATTGGATCGGAACTATTGGTCATTAAGCACTAGAAGCTCTGGCTATGATGGATCAAATTTCTTCCGTCATAGCACAGATCTGTGACCAAAACCTTGATCGCTGAGCTGTATGCTCCTACCAATATCAAGCCATGGTCAGCGATGTACTGAATGTCATTCGATAGGAGAGCGCCTCAGCGATGTCTTCTTTACCTGGTTGCTCCCGCTCAGCCAGATCCGCCAAGGTACGCGCTACTTTCAGAACCCGATGATAGCCACGAGCAGAGAGTGACATACTGGTTGCTGCCAAACGCAGCAGATCCATGGCACCTTCGCTCGGTATGGTCACCTGCTCGATCAGGCTGGCCGGACATTGCGCATTGGTCAGAATATCCGGACGACCTTTGGCGCTATAACGTTCTTTCTGGATGGCACGGGCTTTGGCAACACGTAAGGCCACCTCTTTGGAGCCTTCCTTGGGCGGAGGCAACATAAGATCTGTGGCTGAAACCGCTGGAACCTCGATCCGCAGATCAATACGATCCATCAAAGGACCAGAAATCCGAGCCTGATAGTCAGCGGCACATCTGGGACCGCGTTTGCAAACGAAACCCGGCTCCCCAGCATGGCCACAGCGACAAGGATTCATGGCCGCAATCAATTGTATTTGAGACGGATAGCTAACCCGATGATTTGCACGGGAAATAGAAACCTCGCCGCTTTCAATCGGTTGGCGCAGACTATCCAGCACTTGCGGAGAGAATTCCGGCAATTCATCCAAAAACAGGATGCCATTGTGAGCAAGCGCCACTTCTCCCGGTTTGGCACGCGCACCGCCACCGACCATTGCCGCCATGGAAGCAGAATGATGGGGTGAGCGGAAGGGGCGCGCATTTGAGAGCTGACCTTGCGGTAACAGCCCCGCCATGGACTGGATCATGGAAACGTCCAGCAATTCCTTTGGCGTCAAAGGCGGCAAAATGGTCGGAAGGCGCGACGCCAGCATGGATTTTCCCGAACCTGGAGGGCCAACCATTACCATGTTATGCCCGCCACTGGCAGCGACTTCCAAGGCCCGCTTGGCGACTTCCTGCCCTTTGATATCAGAAAGGTTCAACTTATTGTCTTCAGCTTGTCGAATGGCCGCCTTGGGTCGGGAGAGAACCTGTTGACCTTTGAAATGGTTAGCAAGCGAGATCAAACTGGTTGGTGCGAGGATCGACATATCCGGATCCGCCCAAGCAGCCTCTGGTCCGCAATCTGATGGACAAATCAAACCCTTACCTCGCCCATTGGCAGCTATAGCTGCTGGCAAGACGCCAACGACGGAAGCGGTTCTGCCATCCAATGCCAATTCTCCCAAAATCAGATAATCATCCAGACAATCCGAGGGCAGGGCACCAATCGCCACCATCAATCCCAATGCGATGGGTAGATCAAAATGGCTGCCTTCCTTTGGCAAATCAGCCGGGGCCAGATTGATGGTGATGCGTTTTGGTGGCAATGCCAGACCGGACGCGGTGAGCGCCGCTCTCACACGCTCACGGCTTTCTGCTACCGCTTTGTCAGGTAAGCCGACGATGGTAAAAGCAGGAAGGCCGGGCGCAATCTGCACCTGTACATCCACCGGAATGGCGGTTACCCCCTGAAAGGAGACAGTCTGAACATGTGCAACCATGACAAGGCCTTTTGACGATAATCATTATTCATCACAACCTTAAAGGGATTTTCGTACCTTTTCAAGAACACATAGAGAACAAATACTGGCGTTTCAAACTTTGATATGGCAGAGTGAGGATATATTGGATGCGGAGAGAAAAATGGCTGAACCCATTCTATATTGGCAAATGGAAAGCCCAGTTGGATCACTGCTCATGGGCGGTGAGGGTGGTCAGCTCGATTTCCTGCATTTTCCGGAGAGTGCCCGCCGGCGTTTCATCGAGCCCGAATGGCATGAGGACCCAACCCCTTTTGCCGAAGTGCGCAATCAGCTATCTGCTTATTTTGCCAAGGAACTCACTGTCTTTGACGTGCCATACCGCCTTAATGGTTCAGATTTTCAAAAGGCAGTCTGGCAACAATTGGCTGCAATTCCATTTGGTGAAGTGAAATCTTATGGCGATATTGCACAAGCCTTAGGAGACAAGGGTGCAAGTCGAGCCGTTGGTATGGCCAACAATGCCAACCCTATTCCCATCATTGTGCCCTGTCACCGCGTGATAGGAGCGGATGGCAAGTTGGTCGGGTTTGGTGGCGGCATGGATACCAAGATCTGGCTACTTGAGCATGAAAGCATCGATCCACGCTCTGTTAAAAATCCCGATCAAATGAATTTATTTGGCTGATTTTTTCATTTTGTTAGAACCAAATCTGATTCCACCGCGTCCCACCCTGTGAAAGAACAATTTTGAGGGTTGAGGGACGAAATGACACAAATCACCCATATGTCGACAATCAAGGCACACACATTCGCGCTTGCTGCATTTGGGCTGCTTGCCCTTTCAAGTCCTGGACAAACCGCTACTTTCGAGAGTGCTTATGCAGGTTTTTGCGAAAAAATGAAAAGCTGTGCCATGGCCGAGATCAACAAGGTTCAAGGCATGAATGAAGCGATGAAAACACAAGCCACAATGATGATTGAAGGCATGTGCGCCAATGTTCGCCAAGACTTTACCTCAATCACCCAGCATCCAGCGCTGGAGCCTGCGGCTGTTGACTGTCTTAATTCCATGGCAGCATTGAGCTGCGAGGATTTATCAGGTCATCAGGGAGCCCAAACAACTCCTCAATGTACAGCACTGCAAACCAAGGCAGAAGCCATGGGCGCCAAGTTTGGGCAATAATTTCTCAACTTCATAACCAATTGATAGTCAGTTTTTTTCAGCAGCAAAAAGGCACCCGGGATGGTGCCTTTTATTTTTGATGAATTATATCTCTCACTCTATCCCTCTCACGGCTATTCCGGCCTTGGCCGGACCTCCGAGGGGCGCAGCCAAGCTGCGGTCGCTTATCAGCTCCCGGCGGAAGCGCGATGCTCCCGCCGAATTCTTTTTCCTTGAGAGATTGATTTGAGAAAAGGATCCGTAAAAGGAAAACGTCCCGTCTGGAGCTCTGATCGCAAGATCAGGAATAGCGTGAAGACGAATAACTTTCTACTCTTCGAGCAGATGTTCGTAGCGTTTGTCTGTGAGCGTTTTCATGAAAGCAACCAGAGCATTGATCCGCTTTTCATCCAGAGCCGGACCGGTGGTCAGCTCCTTGACATCCAAGGTTGCGGGCACTTCCGGTTTTCCCCATGTCTTACCCGTCTCCGGATTGATCTGTGAGGATTTTTTGAGGCTGTTATAGCGATTGTAGAACTGGACAACCGTTTTCAGATCCTTGAAGACGCCGTTATGCATATAGGGACCAGTGACCGCAACATTGCGCAAGGTTGACGTCTTGAATTTTCCGTCCCAATTTTTTGCGGTGACGGCCGGGTTGGCCAGCAACCCATGATCAATGGTGCCGGGTTTGGAGCCATTGACGTTGCGGACAGCTTCATTCACCGGCACGCCAATATTGAAATATTGATAATTGGAGAAGGTCTCTCTGGCCGCACCCGGTGTTGTATGGAGTTGATGGCAAATATTACAATTGGTGAATTGCGGGCTGAAAAAAAGGGTACGCCCCAACTCCTCCTGCTTGGTAAATTTCACTTCTCCGCGCAGATATCGATCATATCTGGAATCGAACGGTGCAAAATAATCTGTTTTTTCAAAAGCTGCGATGGCCTTGGTCATGGAGCCATAGGCTTTATCAGAATCTTTGAAGATATCCTCACCGAAGAGATGTTTGAAGCTCTTGATATAGGTTTCATTTTCTTGCAGTCGCTCAACGACGGACGCCTTGTCCGGCATGCCCATTTCAATAGGATTCAGAGGAGGGCCACCTGCCTGCCCTGCGAGATCTTTTTCACGTCCATCCCAGAATTGGCCACCGACCCAAAGACCTTCTCTATTCTTATGGAAGTCCGGAGAGAATGCGGCATAACCCGCTGCTGGAGCATTTCGGTCTCCAATGGATTCCCCATCATCGCCCAAGGATACCGCTCGATTAACCGGTTCATCAAAACCATTATCGCGCGGATCGGCAAAACCGGTTTCTGCCGAATGACAGGTGGCACAAGACATGGTGCGGTTCTTCGAGAGATTTTCATCAAAGAACAGAGCCGCGCCCAGACCTTCCAATGTAGATGTATCATTTGGCAGCACTGGCTCACCATTGGCATTTGCCACTGGCATCAGGACAAGAAAAGACATGACAAGCGGAGCCAAGCTCCGCTTCTTGAAGAAAGTTCGCATTGTTCCACTCTTCGCCAGGCGCAGACTGGTCCAAGGCTTGCCCGCTGACGTCTATTCCAATTACTGTTTTTTGGCTTCGATATTATCCCAAATGATGGCTGCAATATCGATGCCGTCCAGACGCTGAATGGCGCGGATCCCTGTCGGGGAGGTCACATTGATCTCGGTAAGATATCCTCCGATCACATCAATTCCGACAAAGATGAAACCGCGCTCTTTCAGAGCCGGTCCTATACGGGCACAAATCTCAATCTCCCGTTCGGTCAATTCTGTTTTCTGGGCCTGGCCGCCCTGAACCATATTGGAGCGCAAATCGTCCGCCGCCGGAATGCGGTTAATCGCCCCAACAGGTTCTCCATCTACTAATATGATACGCTTGTCGCCGTCTTTGACATCGGGCAAAAATTGCTGAGCCACCCATGGCTCACGGAAGATTTCACCAAACAGGCCCATCAATGAGCCAAAATTCTGATCTTCCTGACGAAGGCGAAACACCGCAGCCCCCCCATTTCCATAGAGCGGCTTCATGACAATATCGCCATATTTTTCCTTGAAACGGCGCAACTCGGATTCGGAACGTGTGATCAAGGTTGGCGGCATCAGATCCGGATATTCGGTCACAAAGATCTTTTCAGGCGCATTGCGCACCTCTGCCGGATCATTCACGACCAAGGTTTTTGGATGAATGCGCTCCAGCAGATGCGTTGCCGAGATATAGCCCATATCGAAGGGCGGATCCTGACGCATATGGATTACATCCATTTCCGCCAGATTGGTGCGTATCGCCTCGCCCAACTCATAATGATCACCAACTTCATCCTTGACGATCACTGGCTCAAGACTGGCAAAGATTTCGCCATCTTCCTGCGCCATGCTTTCAACCACATAGTGATAGAGCTGATGGCCACGATTTTGCGCTTCCAGCATCAATGCAAAGGTGGAATCTCCAGCAATATTGATGCTTTCAATGTGATCCATCTGGAAGGCGACCTTGAGCGGCTTGACCATGTTTACAGCTCCGAGCTTGGGCATTAAAGCCATTGTTTTGATGCAAATTCTTGTCCGAAAAGTGCTTCAACTTTTCAGGAACGTGCTGTAGAAAATTTTCCGAAAAGCCCCTGAGGAGATAAGAGACTGAGCGGGCAGTTCTTCCTATATGTCGGCTTAGAGCCGCAATTTCAACTGCCAAGACTGCTTAAGCATGCCAAAGCAAAGCTTAAAAGGCTTCGAATGCATTTTCGATATGTTGATATCGTGGGAGCAGCCCCTTTTTCGGGGCGAAAGCCATGACATCAAAGCGAAAGGTTTCAAAAGCCTCGCAAGAATGATTGGCGAGATAATGCTGACTTGCGGCAACTATGCGCGCCTGATTGCGCGGCGTGATGGAATAAAGTGCATCTTCCAGTGATTGCCGATATTTCACTTCAACAAAAACAAGGCTTTTGCCTTTTTGGGCAATCAGATCAATCTCACCGCCTTGGGCCTTATAACGTTGTGCCCGAATGGAATATCCCTTGGCACGCAAGATCCACATTGCCCACCGCTCGGCTTTCAGACCCTGTTTATAGGTCTGGCGCTTCTTTAATTCTTTGCCCGATGGTTGGGCTTTGGACTTATCGGGGCGATGTAGAGGCATGCCAACTCGTTGGAATTTTGATCTATATCTGATCCTTGATAGTCTGAGCCAGCTTATAGATTTCGTTTTTCTTGCGACCAGTTTTAAGCGCCAAGTCGGCTGACAGCTGTTTCACATGCAGCCCTTCCGCCAATCCCTGGCGAATCAGTTGGTCCAGATCATTTTCATCAAGCTCCTTCTTGGCTGCGGGACCCAGCAGGATCACAGCTTCGCCTTTTGGCGCGTCGCTATTTGCATAATGCTCAGCCAGCTCAGCCAAGTTGCCTCGACGAAATTCTTCGAACTTCTTGGTCAGCTCGCGGGCAATCACCGCTTTGCGCTCTACCCCCAGATGCTCAGCCATTGCGCTCAATACCGGGCCGAGGCGGCGCGGGCTTTCGTAGAAAACAAGCGTACCGGGAATATCTTTCAGGCTCACCAACTTGGTGACGCGGGCTCCAGCCTTTTGAGGCAAGAAGCCAGCAAAATGGATTTGATCTGTTGGCAGGCCTGCAGGCACCAAGGCCGCCAATAGAGCCGATGCACCAGGAATCGGCGTGATTTCAAAGCCTTCGCTCAAAACATCTTCAACCAGTTTGTAACCGGGATCAGAGAGGAGCGGGGTGCCTGCATCGCTGATCAGCGCAATGGCCTTTCCCTCATTCAGGGCATTCAGCAGATAGGGGCGTTGCTTGTCCGCATTATGCTCATGATAGGTGACCAGATGGCTTCGGATGCCATAATGGCTTAGCAATTTACGGGACACGCGCGTGTCTTCACAAGCAATGATATCGCATGCTGCCAGTGTTTCCAGCGCACGAATGGTGATGTCCTTCAAGTTCCCGATCGGGGTAGCTGTGACATAAAGCGCAGCTGGCAATTTTGGCGCTTTCATCTTGTTGCCAAGCAAAATATACTCTGCTTCGCCTAGCGCAGCTTCTGATTTTTCAAGGGGTGCATCTTGATGACTATTCTCATCAAGTTCGGGAGAAGCTTGGTCTGTTGGCAGGTCTGATGGCTTTGTCATAATGATCGGGTGCTGCGATGATGCGTTTGAACGTCCAGACAGGATCTGTCCGGTTTTGGCAGGTGCGATGTAGCTCGAAACAGGCTGTAAGAATTTGTGAACTTTTCTGTCGAATTCGCGACAAAATGGTCACAGTTTTGCCTTTTCGCCATCGAATCATGCCTACCGACTGTAACAGAGTTGTTTTGACAGGTTATTTCTGACAAATCAAACGCCCAATTCGAAATGTAGCTGCCCGAGGAGGCCAAATCTCGATGCGTTTCAAACCAATGCTTGAAAAAGCAGCCAACCAGATTGCCGCCCCACTCTCAGCATCGAGCAAACGCTCTGCTGTGCGTGCTGGCGCAGCCGTGGCTTTGGCAGGGATTGTGACGGCCTGTCAGCCAGTCACATTGGGTGGCCCGGGCTATTCCACTCGGCCTACTCCGGGTGTTAATCCACCTGTCATCGCACAGCCTACCGGTGAAGTTTTGGGCTCGGGTAGTGTACGTGTTGCTTTATTGACGCCAAGTTCTGCTCCGGGTCAGTTTGGTAAAGCGGGACAATCCATTCGCAATGCCGCTGCGATGGCCTTGCAGGATTATTCCAGCGCCGACTTGCAAGTGATCGTCAAGGATGTCGGTCAGGATCAAGCTGCACTTCAGGCCTCCAAGGCTCTGGCTGAAGGTGCACAGCTGGTTATCGGTCCGATGCGTTCGGCCCAGGTCAAAACAGCGGGTACTGTCTTGAAGCCTGCAGGTGTTCCGATGCTGGCCTTTACCACTGATACCGGTGTTGCTGCCCGTGGTGTCTATCTGATCAACTTCACACCTGAAAATGATGTTGATCGCATGATTTCCTATGCGGCTTCCAAAGGCAAACGTTCCATTGCTGCCATGCTTCCAGCAACACCTTATGGTTCTGTGGTAGAAGCCTCCTTGCGCCAGACAGCTGCTCGCAATGGTGTCCGTATTCTGGCAATCGAGAAATATAAGAGCGGTGGCAAGGCCGATCCGTTCAGCCTGCAAACTGCGGCAGAAAAGCTAGGCGAAATCAAAAATCAGATCGACGCTATGTATATTCCGGAAGGCGTCGCAGCGGTGCCTGCAACCCAATTGCTGGCCGGGCAGGGCATTCGCGCCAATAAAATTCAGTTCCTTGGCTCCGGTCAGTGGGATAACGCCAGTGTTTCTCGCGAGCCAATGTTGCGTGGTGCCTGGTATCCGGCTCCCCCGGCCAGCCTTCGCAATCTTGATGGCCGCACCATCGGCTTTGATGTCTTTGCCAATCGTTACACTCAGCAATATGGCGAGCGTCCACCACGTGTAGCGGCTCTCGCTTATGACGCGGTTATCCTGTCAGCGGCTCTGGTTGCCCAAGCCGGCGAACGTCGCTTCGCCCATGAAACCTTGACCGACCCGCAAGGCTTCATCGGCTTTGGTGATGGTTTCTTCCGTTTCCGTCCGGATGGCACCTCTCAGCGATCTCTGGGCATCAAGGAAATCACCACCAGCGGTGCCAAATTGATCGAGAATGCACCTATGTCTGCTGCGGGCTTGCCCAACTAAGCTGACAATCCGAGTGATGAGATTACGAGAAAGGGAGCCTGAGGCTCCCTTTTTTGAACTATTTCAAAACTTTATTTGCTTGCCAGTTCCGCAACGACGGAATTGAGCAGGAAAAAACCTTCCCTTGTCGCGCGGATGCGATCATCTGAGATCTGCTCGATAAGGCCATGTTCAATCATGGTCGCCAATCTCTTTCCATTCAGAGTACGATTGGAAAGAGATTGATAGCGCTCAAGGCTGATGCCTTCCTTGACGCGCAGACCCATGACAAGAAATTCATCGCCTTGCTCTTCAAGGCTCAGGATTTCTTCACCGCGCGCACCGATTTCCCGCTCTTCCACCAGCTCCAACCAACGTTCTGGATTATATTCATTGCTGGTAGCAACGCGGGCATTTGGCAGCGTTAAGCGTCCATGTGCGCCTGCACCGACGCCGACATAATCGCCATAGCGCCAATAGGTAAGATTATGGCGGCTTTCTTCGCCTGGTCGTGCGTGATTGGAGATTTCATAAGCAGGCAAACCACGCGCCTCGCAGGTCTCATGGGTGACCTCATAGAGCGCAACTGACGTATCTTCATCGGGCAGTTTGAACTTGCCGCTGTGATAAAGCTTATGGAACATCGTATCCTGCTCAATGGTCAGCTGATAGAGCGAGAGGTGATCTGCTGCAAGATCAATGGCTTCGTTCAGTTCATCCGACCAGCTTTGCGGCGTCTGATCAGGCCGTGCATAGATCAGATCAAAGGACATGCGCGGAAAGATGTCTCGCGCCAGTTTGATGGCATATTTGGCCTGCTCCACATCATGCATACGGCCAAGGAAGCGCAATTGCTCATCATGCAAGGATTGAACACCCATCGAGACGCGATTGATGCCAGCATCCCGATAACCCTTGAAGTTCTTTGCTTCTACCGAGGTAGGATTGGCTTCCAAGGTGATTTCCGCGTCCCTGTCCACGTTCCAAAGGCGATGAATGGCATCCAGAACATGGCCAACCGTTGCAGGCTCCATCAGAGATGGAGTGCCACCACCGAAGAAAATGGACGTGACCGTTTGAGAAGGAACGCGCGACGCGTAATGGCTCAGTTCTTTTTCCAGCGCGCGGGCAAAGCGCATCTGATCCACCGGCTTGTGGCGAACATGGCTGTTGAAGTCGCAATAGGGGCATTTGGCTGCGCAAAATGGCCAATGTACATAAATACCAAAACCGGGATGGTTGGGTCCCGGTTTTGCAAGTTTGTTTGCTGAGTTCAGCACCGCAGTCCCTTCAGTGATCCATTCTCCCGTATCGGGAGCAGGGTCATTCTAAAGCACTTCTCACGCTTATTGAATTGCGAGAAATGCTTTAATTTTTTGGAAGCGAGTTCTTATCCGAAAAGTGCTACAACTTTTCGGGAATGCGCTCTAGCTTGCAAGACAGGCTTTTGAAAACAGAATGAAGGCGCGGGAACGGTGAGAGAGCGCTTCCTCTTGTCCCGGCTTCCAGCCATGCTTTTGTTCGCTGTCCATTTCACCAAAGGTAATATCAAAGCCTTCCGGCACAAAGACCGGATCATAGCCAAAGCCTTTGTCGCCACGTGGTGGCCAGACACAGGTGCCTTCCACTTCGCCACGGAAAAGATCGCAATGGCCATCAGGCCAGGCAAGGCACAGCACCGCCACGAAACGTGCACCGCGTTGACTTGGCTTGATCACACCTTTTTGCTGCAGTTTTTCTTCGACATTGCGCATGGCCATGCCAAAATCCTTGTCCGGCCCAGCCCAGCGCGCAGAATAGATGCCCGGATCTCCATCCAGAGCATCAACCGCAAAGCCTGAGTCGTCAGCCAATGCAGGCAGACCAGTAGCGGTGGCGGCAGCCAAGGCCTTGATTTTGGCATTGGCCTCAAAGGTATCGCCATCTTCAATTGGCTCTGGCAGATCCAGCTCTTCGGCTTCTTTCAAAGAAAGACCATAAAAGTTCAGAAGCTCGCGAATTTCGCGGATTTTTCCCTTGTTATGACTTGCCACAACAAGAGGGGTGTCTGCGGTCAGTCTGCGTGCCATGATCTGGCCTTTCCTTACATGCAAAAAGCAAAAGTGTGAGAGCAAAGCTTAGTCTTTATTGGCTTCCTGCAATTCGACCAGCTCGCCAATGCCTTTCTTGGCCAATTCCAGCATCTGCATCAGTTCGTCGTGAGAGAATGGCTCGCCTTCAGCGGTGCCTTGAACTTCTACAATGCCGCCCTTACCTGTCATGACGAAGTTGGCATCGGTCTCAGCGTCAGAATCTTCCAGATAGTCCAGATCCAGAACTGGTGTGCCCTGGTAGATACCGCAAGAAATTGCTGCCAGCTGATCCTTCAGCACAACTGCGTCGGCGGCGATCATGCCACGAGCACGCATCCATTCGATGCAATCACGCAGGGCAATCCACGCACCAGTGATGGAGGCGGTACGGGTACCACCATCGGCCTGAATGACATCGCAATCGACCGTAATCTGACGCTCTCCCAGAGCTTCCAGATCGACCACTGCACGCAAGGAGCGACCGATCAGACGCTGGATTTCCTGCGTACGGCCGGACTGTTTGCCAGCTTGGGCTTCACGGCGCATACGATCGCCAGTGGCGCGGGGCAACATGCCATATTCAGCCGTTACCCAACCACGGCCCTGACCACGCAACCAAGGTGGAATGCGCTCTTCCAAAGATGCCGTACAAAGAACATGGGTATCACCGCATTTGATGATGCAGGACCCTTCTGCATGTTTGGAAACATTGCGCTCCAGACTCACCTGGCGCTTTTCATCGGGATTTCGCTTGGATGGACGCATCGGTCTTTCCTTTCGCCTTATGGGCGGATCACCAGCGGCAGCTGCTGGGCTGCCGAAAGACTGGCTTGGTCAAGAATATTCGTTGTGCCGCTTGTAAAAGCCTTAGCACTTGCGGACAAGGTATGCTTGCAGCTTTTCCCCCTTTTGAGGCATAAAGAAGAGACTTGGCAAGTTCAAAGCACTATCCAGAGGACGCGCAGAGCCAAATGAGGAACAACAAGGACATCATTAAATATGATTGATCGCAACATGTTGTTGTCAGCTTCCGAACTGGCAGGAATGGATGACCGGCTAAAAGATATTTTCCGGCATATCGTGGATTCCTATCTGGCAACCGGTGATCCCGTTGGCTCACGCAATATTTCCAAGGCACTCCCTCATTCGCTCTCGCCAGCTTCTGTGCGCAATGTGATGGCAGATCTGGAACAGTTGGGTCTGATCTATGCACCCCATACATCTGCTGGACGTTTGCCCACGGAAATGGGACTTCGTTTCTTCGTGGATGCCATGATGGAGTTTGGAGATCTCTCCAATGACGAACGTCACCGTATCGAGCGGCAGATGACGCCGGGTCATCAACAAAGTGCCGGATTTGAAGGATTGCTCACCAAAGCCAGTCAGATGTTATCGGGATTGTCAAGCGGGGCAGGACTGGTCATGGCCAGCAAACAGGATCGCTTGCTCAAACATATCGAATTCGTTCGACTGGAAGCAACCAAGGCACTTGTTGTTCTGGTGGATGAGGAAGACAAGGTCGAAAATCGTCTCATCGATTTACCAGCAGGCCTGCCTGCTTCGGCTCTGACCGAGGCCAGCAATTTTCTCAATGCTCATATCTCTGGCAAAAGCCTTGATGCCGCACGTCAAGATATCGAAGCTCATCGCCATATTGTGCAGCAAGAACTGGATGAACTGACAGCAAAGCTCGTTGATGCGGGCCTTGCGACCTGGACCGGGGCAACCTTGGACCAACCGCAAAGCCTGATCGTGCGCGGACGCTCCAATCTGCTGGAAGATGTTACCGCCAAGGAAGATCTGGATCGCATTCGTCATCTTTTTGATGATCTGGAAAGCAAACGAGATTTGATCCAGCTTTTGGAACTGGCCCAAGATGGCGATGGCGTGCGCATCTATATTGGTTCTGAAAACCAATTGTTCTCACTATCCGGCTCGTCGGTGATCGTCTCACCCTATCGCAATAGTGAGCAGAAAATTGTTGGTGTTTTGGGAGTGATAGGACCAACCCGGCTCAATTATGCCCGGATTGTGCCTATGGTGGACTATACTGCCAAGGTTCTCAGTTCCATGATTTCGGAACCTTGAGATAACCACAGCGCGGCAGCAAAGGCCAAATGGCAGACCAATCAGACCATCTGATTGTGCGCGAGAGACAGAAAAAGGAGCATTCTCTTGACTGTCTCTCTTGATTTTTTTGCCAGAAAGCCTGATATCCCTTGCAAAGAAATGTGTGCGGCGCGCGACTTTCGCTCCGCTCGATACAAGATTTGATCAAGACCGAGGCTGATACATGTCTGAAGACATTCGCGAAAATGAAGCCGCCGAGACCCCAAATCCTGCGGAAGAGGTAGCTGAGGAGAAGGAAGAAAAGCCTTACCTCAATCCTCTGGAAGCAGCAGAACTGCGCATTGCCGAGCTGGAAAAAGAACATTCGGAAATGAAGGACCAGCTTTTGCGGACCGTGGCCGAGATGGAAAATCTGCGCCGCCGCACCGAAAAAGAGATTCGGGACGCCAAACAATTTTCCGTTGCCAGCTTTGCTCGTGACATGCTCGGCGTTGCCGACAATCTGCGCCGCGGCCAGGAAGCTATCAGTGACGAGGATCGCGTTGGAGCAGAAGGTGCCTTGAAAGCACTTCTGGATGGCACTGCCATGACCGAGCGTGAAATGCTGAAGACACTGGAAAAGCACGGTGTGAAAAAGCTGAATCCGCAAGGTGAAAAATTCGACCCGAATTATCATCAGGCCATGTTCGAAGTGCCAAATCCTGATGTACCAAACAATTCGGTCATTCAGGTGGTTCAGGCCGGTTATGTGATCGGCACCCGTGTACTGCGCCCAGCCATGGTTGGTGTTGCGAAAGGTGGCCCGAAATTTGTCACTCCGACCGAAGAGACAGGCGAGTCCTCTGTGGGCATCGACAAGAGCGTCTAAGACACTCTATTTGTCGTATATCATCGACAAATAGAGTTTGAAATCTTACAAAAGGCTCCTGATTCAGGAGCCTTTTTTGTTTGATGCTATCCATTAGTTCTGATTTTTTGCAAGTTTTTGGGATTTTTGTGTTCAAACATGACTTTGATCAAGATTTTTGGCCCAGAGAATCGGTAATCTCTATTCAACACTTGTGGTTCCGGCAATCGATCAGTGCGTCTCTCTCCTCCCTCGACGTTCCTCTTCTGATTAGAGCCCATGGACCACCATCCAAGGAGGCTTCTCTCGGGCCTCCTTATTTTTTGGGTAAAGAGTACTTTTCTCTCACGGCTATCTTAGATTTGTACGTCTTCACGCTATTCCTGATCTATCGATCAGGGCTCCAGACGGGGCGCTTCGCGCTTGCCTATCGGCCGTCAGAAAAGGAAGGATTTCCTTTTCTGGATTCTTTTCCCTCACCAAGCTCTCAAGGATAAAGGAATTCGGCGAAAACACAGGTTTTCGTCGGGAGCCGATAGGCGACCGCAGCTGACAAGATACGCCATCAAGCCGAGGCGAGATGATAAGCGTATCGATAGGAATGCTGCGCACCCCGTAGGCCCGAGCGAATGCGAGGAATTGCCGTGAGGGGTATAATTAGGCGAAAGCTGAAATAGCCCTGATCGTAAGATCAGGAATAGCGTGAAGACAGATAGCCGTGAGAGCAAACACTATTTCCTCGCCGTGGCGAGGAGCCAGGAGCGGAACTGGATGGCTGCGCCTTGGCTGTGGCCTCTATGACGCAGAAGCAGGAAATGCTTGGAGGCTGGCAAAGGTGTGTCTGACAGGACCACCAGTTCGCCCTCCGCCAGTTCATTGGCTATCAAAGATGGATGACCCATCAGCATACCAGCAGATTCCTTGGCGGCTTGAAGGGCCATGGCATAGGAAGAGAAGCGCGAGCCGGACTGGCAATCAAGATTAAGTCCCGGATGGGTCTCTGCCCAAGCCTGCCAATCACCACTCCATTGCATATCATGCAGCAATGTGGCTTTGCGCCAGTTGCTCTCATCCTCAAGGTTCACGAGATCACGATAATAAGGCGTCGCTACAGGAACCAGAGCATCCTCCAGCAAGATTTCAGACGCTGCTCCCTGCTGATCCCCAGAGCCATGACGTATGGCGAAATCAACTTCGGGATCTTTTTCCAGATTGACCAGATGCTCCTCGGCCCGAACATCAATCTCGATGTCTGAATGCTGTGCCATGAATTCGGACAGGCGAGGGGCCAACCAGCGCTCTGCAAAGGCAGGCTGGACGGACAGGGTCAGGCTTATCTTTTGTGTCTCATTGGCTGGCTCAGGAGGCAGCAGATCGGCAATCTGATCCAGAATGCGGCTTACATCACCCAAAATGGCAGAACCGTCTGACGTAAGCAGAACGCCGTTTGAGCGGCGCTGGAACAGGTCCTTGCCAAGCCATTGCTCCAACCCTTTGACATGCTGGCTGATGGCGGTCGAGGTCACATTCAACTCCTGTGCGGCTCGAGCGAAGGAGCCGTGACGTGCTGCAGCTTCAAAAGCTTTGACTGCACTGAAAGGAGGAAGTTGACGCGCCATTCTGGAAATTCCTTGTCTTTCTATCTGATGCGAACCCTTATCCGAAAAGTCGAACAACTTTTCAGGGGCGCGCACTTTTCGATGCGAACCCTCTGTCATCTGAGCTTAGGCCCAAGTTGAACTTAGCCTAAGCTTAATTTGATTGCCATTGCGGATTACGGTTGTCCAAACCTGCTTTTGAACAGGATTAAGACAAGTTTGCAGCTTCATGAAAGATAAGCGGAATTTCGAACTTTTTCACAACCGGCAGCTCTCATTGGGCCACTGGTTTGGAAGGCAGAGTAATTTTGAATTGCTCTGCCCAATTAGGAATAAATCAGAAAAACCCTGAAAATCCTGCGCAAAATATGGACAAAAAAGAACCCCCGGATGACCTCTAGAATAGTCATCCGGGGGCTGCTTTAGGCTCTGAAATTCAGAGTCTCCTCGCATGCTTCTTGCGATAAGAAGGCGGGACCATGGAAGCAGGGGGGAGTTAAGCCGCTTCCCCTCCTTCGGCTGCCGCAAGAAGCGAAGCATTACCGCCAGCGGCGGTGGTATCGATGCAGAGATGGCGCTCGAGCACATAACGGCATGGAGCAAGACCTTCGCTGATCAATGGAAGCAGGACGCCATCGCGGCCTGCAAGAGCACGGCGGAAGCTGCGCAGATGCGCTTCGTCGCCATTGCTGGCCACAGCGTCGATGCCGTTCAGATCAGCCAGATGTCTGGATGTCACGGTGCCGTTCAGACCAGTCACAGGAGCGCCGGAGCTTTTCAAGCTCGTTGCCAGCTCGTCACCATTGCCGCAGGCAATCACAACAGCGTTGCCGGTTACCAAAGCAGAGGTTGCTTGCATCAGGGCTGTGTCCCGATCCGGACCTGTTACCAGAACCACACCACGTGGTGCCATGGAGAGACGGTTGGATTCACCGGTTGGGCCAGGCAGATCGACAGCTTCCAGATCACAGTGCAGATCCTTGTCCCAAGCGACTGGCAAATCAACCGCACCTTTGATAGCGGCAAGACGGAACTTGTCATTCTCCCAATGCTCTCGGGATTTGGTATCGTTGGTCACTTTGCTGATGGCAATTTGCAGATCACCCAGATCCAGTGGAGCGCTGAGGTCCTGTTCGCCTTCAACCTGGTCCGCTTTCAGGAAGCGGGCTACATAGTGTGGGCCACCAGCCTTCGGACCAGTACCGGAGAGACCTTCGCCACCGAATGGCTGGGAGCCAACCACCGCACCAATCTGGTTGCGGTTGACATAACAGTTGCCGACTTTGACCTGATCAACCACTTCCTGAACCCGATTGTCCATGCGAGTATGCAGACCAAAGGTCAGACCAAAATTCTTGGCATTAATGGCTTCGATCACTGTGTCCAGCTCTTTGGCTTCAAAGCTTGCTACATGCAGAACTGGGCCGAAGATTTCTTCTTCCAGCTCTTCAATGCTGCTCAGCTCCAAAAGAGTTGGTGGGCAGAAGAGGCCTTTTTCCGGCACTGGAAGTTTCTTGAGCAATTTGCCCTGTGCTTCCAGTTTTGCAATATGGTTGTCGATCTTGTCCTTGGCGGCTTTATCGATCACCGGACCCACATCTGTGGTCCAGGCCCATGGATTGTCGAGCTGCAGCTCATCCATAGCACCCATCAGCATCTCAAGGAGCTTGTCCTTGATATCTGCCTGCACATAAAGCATGCGAAGAGCGGAACAACGCTGACCAGCAGACTGGAAGGAGGAGGCCAGAATATCACGAACAGCCTGCTCTGGCAGAGCAGTGGAATCGACGATCATGGCATTCAGACCACCGGTCTCGGCAATCAGTGGTGCATCTGGAGCAATGCCTTCAGCCATCACCTTGTTGATGCGCTGGGCGGTTGCCGTGGAGCCTGTGAAGCAGACACCAGACACACGGGCGTCAGAGGTGATTGGCGCACCGATGGTTGGACCATCACCTGGCAACAATTGCAAGGCATCAACCGGAATACCGGCTTCATGGATCAATTGTACTGCACGGTAGGCCATGATCGGGGTTTGACCAGCTGGCTTGGCAACAACCGCGTTACCCGCAGCCAAGGCTGCCAGAATCTGACCGGTAAAAATGGCCAGAGGGAAGTTCCAAGGTGAGATACAGGAGATGATGCCACGGGCATTCAAGTCTCCATTCGCTGCAAGACGTTCAGCTTCATTGGCATAGAAGCGTGCAAAATCGACAGCTTCGCGCACTTCGCCGACAGCATCGAGCATCATCTTACCAGCTTCGCGGCTGGCAAGAGCGAAGAGCTCAACGGCATGCTCTTCATAGAGATCACCAACTTTGCGAAGAGCAGCTGAGCGCTGTGCAACTGGGGTCTTGGACCAGCTTTCATAGCCCTTTTGAGCGGCTTCAAGCGCAGTTTCGACATCTTCGTGAACTGCATTGAGAACAGTACCGACTTTGTCATCCTGATCGGCTGGGTTCAGCGCATCATAGGTGTCTTTTGCTACAACCTTGCCAGCGATCAGCGGCTTGGCTTCCCAAAGATGGGTTTTGAATTTATTGCGTGCTTCATCAAGCGCTGCAATTTCCATTGGGTCGGTAATATCCCAGCCCTTGGCATTCAGACGGCCTTCACCAAAGATATCGGCTGGCTTGGTCAGATATGGGTTGGCAATTTCATCACCCAGCGCTTCCACCTGATCGAATGGATCCTTGGCAATTTCTTCCGGAGAAATGTTCTCGTCGACAATCTGATTCACGAAGGAACTGTTGGCACCATTTTCCAGAAGACGGCGAACCAGATAGGCCAGCAGATCCTGATGGGCACCAACCGGAGCATAAATACGGCAATTGGTTTTATCGCCTTCCACCACGGTGTCATGCAGGCTTTCCCCCATGCCATGCAGGCGCTGGAATTCGAACTTCCCTTTCTCAATGCCGAAATGCTGGGTCATTTCCAGAATTGCGGCCACCGAATGCGCGTTATGGGTCGCAAACTGCGGATAGATGCGATCGGTCATGCCCAGCAATTTGCGAGCATTGGACAGATAGGAGACATCTGAATTCACCTTGCGGGTGAAAAGCGGGAAGCCTTCCAGACCAAGTACCTGAGCGCGTTTGATTTCGGTGTCCCAATAGGCACCTTTCACCAAACGCACCATGATCTTGCGATCCAGCTTCTGAGACAGGTTATAGAGCCAATCCAACACAAAAGATGCACGATGGCTGAAAGCCTGAACCACGACGCCGAAGCCGTCCCAGTTTGCAAGAGCAGGGTTGGAGAGAACCTCTTCGATGATATCGAGAGAGAGATCCAGACGATCCATTTCCTCGGCATCAATGTTGAAGCCCATATTGGCGGACTTGGCGAGCAGAGCCAGACTTTCTGTGCGGGAGGTCAATTCTGACAGCACACGCTCTTTCTTGGCCATTTCGTAACGAGGATGCAAAGCTGAAAGCTTGACGGAAATTCCCGGGTTTTTGCGGATGTCATCGCTGGTGCAGGCCGGAGCCAAAGCGGTGATGGCATCAGAATAAGCAAGATGGTAGCGCTTGGCATCATCTTCGGTACGGGCTGCTTCGCCCAGCATGTCATAGGAATAGGTAAAGCCTTTGCCTTCCATTTCCCTGGCACGATCAGTTGCTTCTTCAATGGTACGGCCAAGGACGAACTGACGGCCCAGTTCTTTCATGGCTTGCGCGACAGCGGTACGGATTACCGGCTCGCCAAGACGGCGAACCATGCCATGCAGAGTGGAAACAAGGCCTACCTCTTCGCCACCTTTCAGCACTTTACCCGTCAGCATCAGGCCCCAAGTAGAGGCATTGATCAGCGATGAAGAGGACTGACCCAAATGCTGGCCCCACTGGCTGGGAGCAATTTTATCAGAAATGAGCGCATCAATCGTGTCGTCATCAGGCACACGCAGCAAAGCCTCTGCCAGGCACATCAGCGCCACACCTTCACGGGTGGAGAGACCATATTCTGCCAAAAAGCTTTCCATCATGGTTGGCTTGGTGGAGGTACGGATGGTGCGGATCAGATCCGCCGCGCGCTTGGAAGCCTTGGCGCGAAGATCGGCGTCCAGATTGGCATCCTTGATCAGACGGCGAACATTCTTTGCTTCATCGGCAAGATAATGATCACGCATAAGCTGGCGGATTTCTGCGCGTTGTGTATCGAGATCGATGCTCATGGTCTGGTTTCCTCCTTAATGCGTTTACGGAGTCCTGAAAACGCATTAATCCTTGTTTAGAAGCGAATTCTTATCCGAAAAGTCTGCAACTTTTCGGGAACGCGCTTGTGCTCGATGCAGGCCAGCTTCTCGGCTTTGGCGGCCACGCTCATCACGATGGGTCATTGACTTCAGAATACAGGAAAGCCTCTAGTCGGAGTGGCCATAAATTTTGGTTTTTTGGATAATATGACTTTATTTTTTGGGTTATTTTTATCTATTACCTATGATATCACTCATATATGGACGTTTTGGATAAAATTGATCGCAAAATTCTGGAAATTCTGGCTCAGGATGGCCGGATCACGGTAACCGAGCTTGCCAAACAGGTAGGCCTATCAAAGACACCGTGCCAGTTGCGCATGAAAAAGTTGGAAGATGCTGGATATATTACTGGTTATGGCGCCATACTGGATCCGGAACGGCTGGGCGAGGGGCATATTGCCTTTGTGCAGGTGACACTCAGCGACACCCGATCTGAAGCGCTGAATGCTTTCAATGAGGCGGCTCGACAGATCCGCGAGATTGAGCAATGCCACATGATTGCCAGTCATTTTGATTATCTTTTGAAAATCCGCACGCGCGATATGGCCAATTATCGAAAAGTACTGGGCGAGAAAATCTCAGCCTTGCCGCATGTAGCCCAGACATCCACCTTCGTTGTGATGGAGGCGGTGAAGGATAGGGGTTAGATCCTGCTCTCAGTCCAGTGATTATCAATCATGCAGTTTTTCGGGCTCGACTGATGGTTTTGCTCATATTGTTTTTAAATAACAGGGCAAATTCCAATAACGCACAATACCAACCAAGAGATCGCAAGGGCTGATATCAAATCCTTGCCTCAATCAGTGTTCAAAGTCTGGCTGCCGCAATTTGATCTGCTTGGTCAATTGCAGCAGCATGGTCATTTTATAAGACCTGTGCCCAAACCAGCAACAATCACGAGAGTGGACCGATGCTCGTCAATACCCATAAAACCTATGGTCTGGTCGCCCAATTGCTTCACTGGACCACCGCAATTCTGATCCTGACCTTGCTCGGACTCGGCCTGTTCATGGTTGAACTCCCTGAAACCTCAGCAGCAAATGTGGAATCCAAGACGTGGTTTTATTCCCTTCACAAGACCATTGGAGTAACCACGCTGATTGTAGCGAGCTTGCGCATTTTATGGGCCTTGCTGCAGCCGCACCCTTTGCCTCTGAATGCCGAGCGAAAACTGGAGAGCCTTGCTGCACAAAGTGTTCACTGGATGCTTTATGGGTCCATCCTTCTCATGCCCTTGACCGGTTGGCTGCATCATTCTGCACTGGATGGCTTTGCGCCCATCTGGTGGCCGCTACCGCAGGATCTGCCGCTTATTCCAAAGAACCCACATCTGGCCGAGATTTTCGGCGCTGGCCATTTCTTTACCGGCGTTTTGCTTGTCGTATCCTTGGCTTTGCATATCGGCGGAGCGCTCAAACATGTGGTCATTGATCGTGATCAGACCCTCGTGCGCATGATGCCGGGCATGAAGGCGGATGTTGCTGATGATCTGATGGAAAGCAGCCACAAACAATTGCCGATATTGATTGCCATGCTCTGCATTCTGGCCGTTATTGCAGCGTCAATCGGCGTCAATCAATTGAATAAACCCGCAGCAGGAGATCTTGCTTCGCCTGCGGCTGTCACCAACGCACAGACTGCAAACTGGGCCGTTGATCACGAAAAAAGTGAACTTGGTATTTCTGTCATTCAGTCCGGCACACCCATTATGGGCGCCTTTGCCAGCTGGAATGCTGCAATCAACTTTGATGCGGACAATCTGGCCGGTTCACGGGCTGAAGTGATTGTTCAGATTGCAAGCCTGTCCTTGGGTGGTGTGAGTGCCCGGGCGATATCTTCGGATTTCCTCAATGCAGAACTGCATCCCACAGCTACATTCCTTGCTGAGGAATTTATCAAAACAGGTGAGAATAGCTTTGAAGCGCTCGGAACTCTGGATCTGGTCGGGCAGAGCAATCCCTTTGTCATTCCGTTTGAACTGAAGATTGAAAATGATCGCGCTTTCATGACGGGTAAAGCGACCATCAAGCGCCTTGATTTTGGTGTCGGCGCTGCAGGGTTCCCGGACGAAGGCACTGTCGGATTTAATGTTGATGTGACCATCAAAATCGAGGCGGATCGTCAGAAATAACGCATTCTCAATTTTGAAATAGCCTTCAAACAAAAAGGGCGGGTGTCGTGAAAACACCCGCCCTTTTGTTGTTGGAAGATCACCCAAATCTGAGTTGTCGGGATTTTCTGAATAATCCCCCCAATCCCTTGATGTCATCAAGGATCATCAAAAAGACCGGGATCAGGAACAAGGTAATCAGGGTGGCAAACAGGATACCAAATCCTAATGAGACCGCCGCCGGGATCAGAAATTGGGCTTGTTCTGCAGTCTCAAAGATCATCGGGGCAAGACCTGCAAATGTGGTGGTCGAGGTTAGAATAACCGCTCGCATACGCAGGCCTCCTGCCAAAATCAGGGCTTTTCGGATCTTGGTTCCGTTGCCCTTATTCTCGTTATAGGCAGAGACGAGCAGCAAGCTATCATTGACGACGATACCACTGAGCGCAAGGATACCATTGATGGAAAGGATCGAGATTGGCAAGCCAACAATCCAATGCCCCAGAATGGCTCCGATAATTCCAAAGGGAATAGCGGCCATGACAATCACAGGCTGGGTATAGGATTTCAGTGGCACGGCCAACAGAACATAGATTGCGATCAAGGCGATGGTGAAGGCGGTGATCAGGCCACCGATTGCTTCAATTTCCTGTTCTACCTCACCGGAAAATTTCGCTTCAATTCCAGGAAACTTCTTTTGTAGTTGAGGGAAAATTTCAGAATTGAAATAGCTGGTCAGGGTTTCTGCTTCGATACTACCCTTGTCAATCTGTGCCTCCAGAGTAGCAACGCGCTTACGTTCACTATGATAAATTTCATCGACCGTGAAATCCGGTGATAGTGTCGCAACCGCACTAAGAAGAACCGGATTGCCATCCGGTGTTCGCACATAGAGTTGCTCCAGAGCGGCTTTGCTGTTGCGTTCTGCATCCGGATAGCGGACCCTTACCTTTACCTCCTGATCATCGCGTTGGAAACGCTGGATTTCTGCACCACGAATAGCCTGAAAGACCTGCTCGGATACACTTTGTGTGGTCAAACCAATCGCACGGCCATAATCCGTCAACGAGATATTCATTCGACCACGAACAGCGCGCAGATTGTTGGTCATGGACAGGACGCCATCTTGCGTGGCTAGTTTGTCTTCGACCATCTGACTGGCCTGGATCAGCAAATCCAAATCATCCAGCAACAATTCGACACTGAAATCTGCATCATCAAATTCACTGGCCCGGAAATTCAGTCTCTTTGCACCTTCTACTGGTCCGACTTTATCGCGCCACCGATCCGCCATTTCAGAAATTGTGATTGAGCGCTCGGATGGCAGGGTCGCAACACCAGTGACAGTCACGGTACCTGTGTCACTGGCGGTCAACTCGATGCCGATAAGGGGAGGCTTACTGGAGGGTTCTTCATTTGCCAGTTCTTCATTAAGCTCGTGCAGAGCCTTCTCCAGACGATAACCTTCCGCAAAGAGACGCCCATAACCAAGGTCCGGTTCGCTTTCATAGATAGCCGTGATGGTGGAACCAGGAATTTCCGGGAAGAAAACCATACGCACATGACCAGACGGGATCATGTAACCAACAGCCACAAGGACTAGGCAGAAAACAAGGGCTGAGAGATAACGTAGTTTCAGAGCAAGCGTTACCAGTGGCTGATAGATATTGAGCCTGAAGCGATCCAGAGCTCCGCCAACCTTGTCCTGAAAAGCATGCCAGAAGCGCGCCAGAAAATTGTCATGGCGTTTGGAATGATTGATATGCGCCAGATGAGCAGGCAGGATGAATTTGGATTCAATGATTGAGAAGATCAGGCAGAAAACCACCACCCAAGCAAATAGTGAGAAGATTTCAGCAAGGCGGCCGGTCACCAATGTGATCGGGAAAAAGGCAGCCATAGTGGTCAAAACACCAAAGACGGCAGGTGTTGCGACCTTATGAACACCTTTGACGACCTTATCGACGCCACTTCCTTCTTCTTTGACCGTGGTATGGACGCTTTCCGCCACCACAATTGCATCATCCACCACAATGCCCAGAGCAATGATGAAGCCGAAGGTCGTAAGCTCGTTCAAAGTGAGACCCATCATACTTGGTCCCATCAGGAACAATGCGCCAGCAAAAGCGATTGGTAGCCCCATCGCCACCCAAAAAGCGGTACGCAAGTTCAGGAATAGTGAGAGCGTCAGCAAGACGAAGCCCATCCCCATCAGGCCATTCTTCATCATCAGCGATAGTCGATCGGAAATTTCGACACTCTGATCACCCCAGAATTTGACCTGCAGCTGAGGGGGCAGGCTGCCATCTGCCGTGACCTCTTCAATAATCTCACGAGCCCGTAATGCGCTGGGTATCAAATCGGCATCGCCAACCATTTGCACAGTTAGCTTGCGACCAGGTTGACCATCAAAACGAAACAGACTTTCATCGTCCGTATAGCCATCACGGATCTCTGCCAACTCTTGCAAGCGAACCACGCGACCATCTTCGAGGGTCACAACGGGAATGGTTTCAAAGTCCTGCTTGTAATAGCTCTGCTTGTCAGCCTTGACGAGAATGCGACCATTTTCACCCTTCAGGCTGCCTTGCTCGGATACCAGCGAGAAGGCTTGCACTTGACGAACCACAGTCCCGAAAGTCAGACCATAGCGCTGTAGGGTCTGCTCATTGACCTTGATGGTAATTTCCTGAGTTTTATCACCACCGATTGTCACCGAGGGGATCAATGGATCTTCGAGCAAACGATCCTTCAGACGGCGTGCACTGGTCGAGAGAACATCCTGCTCCAGCGGGCCGAATAGCTCGATCTGAATGACCTCTTCAATTTCGGTGGCACGTACCACGACAGGATTTTCGGCGGCATCTGGCAAGCTGACCGCATCGACCTTGATTTTGACATCAGAAAGCAGTTTATCGAGATCAATCCCTGAGCTTTTTTCAACCACTATGGTCGAGTTGCTTGCCGTTGAGGTTGAGGTGACCTTCTTGATGCCTTCCGTACCGGTCAGAGCACGTTCGATCTTCTTCGTGACCGCTCGTTCGGTTTCGACGGCGGATCCTGAATTGTAAGGAACCGAAATGGTAACCTGTTTGGCTTCGAAGCCCGGGAAACCTTCTGTTCGGATGGACATCAAGGTCATCACGCCTGCTGCAAGAATGCAAAACATCAATAGATTTGCCGCAACACTATTGTTGGCAAACCAGGCTATCCAGCCTTTGTGATTGGGATCGCTCATTCTGCCACCTGCGCTTTCTCGATTGCTTTAGGTGACGTACCTGCGGCGGAGTTGGATGTGGGTTTGACATATTGGCCCGGCAGGTAACGACTGATCGGGTTGACCACGATTTTAAGCGGCTTGCTTCTGTCCCAACTCGGCAATTGATCAGCCGGAATCGCCACTTGCTCTTGCTTGGCAAAAAGCGGGGTGACCGCATGGCGCTGCAATTGATCCTTTGAAGAGACCGTCCAGACATTGCCTTTCAGAGTGAGGGCAGAGGATGGAACCATCAGGATATCGGGAACTTCCCGTCCTATCAGGCGCACATTGACGAAGGCACCGGGGCGTAGCACCGCGCCTTGCGGGCTGATGGGTTGGACCTTGAGGCGCAGCGTCTTCTGACGGGTTTGACTATCGGCTTCCGCTCCAATGGCGATCACCTCGGCCGTCCAACCCAGATCGGTGCCATTGGTGACTTCGGCCTTGATCTTGTCCAAGCCGACAGGCTTTCCATCCTGCAAAAGTAATTGCTGCCATTGCTTATCTGATAGACCGACTTCCACTTCCAATTCATCGGTGGAATAGATCTCGGCCAATTGTGCACCAGCTGAAACATAGGCCTTAGGAGTAGCCGAGCGAGACACGACGATTGCATCAAAGGGGGCTTTGATCGTCGTGTTGGTCAGGTTTTTCTCTGCCTTTGCCAGATTGGCTTTGGCGGCTTCAAGCTTGAGTTTTTCCAGTTTCAGAAAAGGTTCTCGCAACACCAAAGGTGAGGAGGGCTTTCCTTGCAGACGGGCGCGTTTCCAGTCCAATTGTGCCTGAGCACTCCGCTGCTCTTCCTGAAGCAAATTCAGTTCTGCTTCTGCCACACTTTGCTGGGCTGAGGCAACACTGGTTTGATAGTCCGTCTCTTCGATCCGGGCGAGGGTTTCGCCCTGTTTCAGTCGGATACCAGGCTCCAGACGAGGAGATAGTTCGATGATGCGTCCGGAAACTTCCGTCACCAATGTTTGACGATAGTGGGCTTTGGCCACGCCAAAGACTTTTAACTGGATATTTTCCTGGCTGGAGCCACGTTCAACAACACTGACAAGAGGGCGAAGCTGCTCTTGCGGGGCAGCTCCGTCCATATCCTGTTTGGTTTCCTGAGCCGGAACAAGGCTGGTAGACAGGAGCAGGCCAGCCAGCACCAATCCAGAACCAAACAGGACTTTGCCAGTCTCTGATGTGCGGGGCATCAGAAATTTTGAGGTTTTGTGTCGCATGATGGATCTCATTGTTTCGATGTTATGAGCCGGGCCACCTGCTGGGGCCCGATGATCAGTTAAATTTGGAAAAAGAGGCGCGTATGCTTACAAACCAAGGCCAAAGGCCACGGCCAGGTTGACGCGGTTTTGAAGCCGTAACGAGCGGATATTGACCAGGGACTGCCTTGCCGTGAACGCATCACGCTCAGCCGATAGCAAGGTCACGATGTCCGTCAGGCCATCGCGATAACGGCGCTCATATTGCTCATGATTGGTCTTGGAATGGCGCAAGGCTCGGGTCAGCATTGCTTCTCTGCGGCGCAGATTTCCTTCACTCTGTAGACCATTTTCTACCTCGGATAAGCTATCCAGTATGGTCTGGCGATAGGTCAGCCATCCCCTTGCAGCATCGATCTCTGCCTGTTTGGCGGTCAGGCGTCTGGTGCCTCCATCAAAGATCGGAGCAGTCAATGATCCCAATGTGCGCCAGGCCGGTCCTCCACTGAACAGATCGGACAGGTTGGGCGCCTGATCGCTGGCAGTCAAGGTGATCGAGAATGACGGCAGCATATCCTTGTAGCTTGCGGAATGGCTGCTATCTGCAGCCTTGGCACGCTCAAAGGCAGCCAAGATATCGGGCCGCCTGCCCATCATGGCGGCGGGATAATCGCCCTTTGGCAATTGAATGGACGGCATTTTACGGCCTAGACGCAACTTGCCGGTTGGAATGCCATTTGTTGCGATCTGCATACGACGCTTAAGCTGGGCAATTGCCAGTTTTCGCTCCTCAAGGGAGGCTTCGGCATTGGCAGTTGCGGAGCGAGCCGCTTCCAGATCACTTAATTGCTCCAATCCACGAGAGAATTGATCAGAGATGATCTGTTCAGTGCGGCTCAGGCTGGTGATGCGGGATTGCTCAAGGCTTTTCAAGCGCTCCAGACTTGCCAGTTCAATGCCATCTCGAAGAGCTTGCGCCACCATTGATACCCTTGCGGCCTTTAGATCCTGCTGGCTTGCTTCTCCTTCAGCACTCGCCGCTTTCTTGCGGTCGGCAAGCTTGCCCCAGATATCGAGCTCCCAGTTGATACTGGCATCCAGACCAATATTGTTGGCATAAGATGCTCTCTTCTGGCCAGGGGCTGCCTGCTGGGATTTGCTACGGGAACGATCTGCCGTTGAAGACAGGTTCAAATTGGGCCACAGACCTCCTGCCGCCTTCTGACGTTCCAGCTCGGCCCGTTGATAAGCCAGCTCGGATTGGCGAAGCGAGATATTCTGCTCAAGGACCTGATCGATATAGGCCAGAAGAGCTTTGTCATTTGTCAGAGATCGCAGGCTCTGAACGCCGGACGCATAGGGTTGTTTTGAGTTCGTCCAGCTGGAAGGAATATCCTGCAATGCTGCTTGCTGAGAAAAACCGGATTTCTGAGGCACCAGCATTGTGCCACATCCAGCCAAGACAAATCCCAGAGTGGATAGAAGAATTAGACGGAATACGGATTGCATGCTCATGCCTCTTTGCCAAATTTCAGCAAAGAAATGCCATAGAGCCGGTAGCCGCCCGGTTATCACCCATACTTCTGATTTATAGAGATATTTTTCTTATCTGAGCTTAATTTCAAATGTGCGATAACCTGATTATCCGTAGTTATCAGAGCAAATTGCCAGTTCAAACGTTCAGCCATTCGACGGATCAGAGAGAGCCCAATTCCCTTGTCTTGCTCAAAAACTGTGCTTTTGTTGAATGGATCGCTGTGTTGATTGCCCGCAATTTCATTCATCACCTTGATCTCGCCCTGGCTTGCCACGATCTTGATGACACCAGACTGGCTATGCTGAAAGGCATTACGCACCATATTGGCCAGAATGATTTCCAATGGTGCGGCTGGTAGCAATTGAGTTACATCCTCAAGCTCAAGGCTCAAGGAAATCTCCTTACCACCCAACAGATAGCGGTGATCTTCAACGCATTGCTGGATCATTTTGGAGGGATCAATCAGCTCCAGATCAGTATAGACTTCTTTTTCCCGACCGAGCCACAATAGTGTTGCCACGATTGTCTGCATGGAATGGCTTGCTCGCTGGATACGAGCATTGATTTCCTTTTGCTGCTCTGATGTTGCTATCTTTTCCAGCAGTTCTGCATTACCGGATATGATGGTGATGGGTGTCCTTAGTTCATGGCTTGCATGACGCAGAAAAGCGTGCTCACGGTCAACAAATCCCGCTATGCGCATGACGGATTTGGCGAGATGATCGGCAATCTTGTTCAATTCTCTATAATTGAAATCCGGTCTCTCTTCGACCAGCTCGCGGGCTTTGAGTTGATCTGCCCAGGACTGCAAGGCATTGATGCGCTCATTTACCCGTCTTGTCAAAAAATGGAAAACCAGCAGAAACACTAGAATGGAGAAGCCTGCACCTGCAAAAACAATTAGTTCCAGATTCCAAAATCCGAATGTTTTATGTATGAGTTCGTCTTTTGGTATGAAGAGTTTGTCAGCCAAATAAAGCCTTTTGCCGTCCTTGGTTGGTTCTACATAGACGAAATAGATAAACTCTGGCGGACCGTCACCCTTTTCCAGAGGCTCGGCCTCAAGTTTTCCCGGTACAAGATCTTCTTTTGAGAAAATACTCTGATATTCTTTCGGTAAGTCTTCAAATTTCTCGGCAACCAGAAGTGTACGAGTGATGGGGGTCAGCGGGGAGAGATTATCATTTTGCTGCATCTGAGCCGCGTAGCTGAGGGCAACATTTTTCATCTCCAGTCGCTTGGCAGTATCCAGGCCCGCCATGAAATAGAAAAATAGGCCAACACTGTAGACCAGCACCAAGATGATGAATAAAGCCAAGAGAGATCGGCGAAATTCCTGCCTTAGTGATCGCACCTGAAATCCGGGTTTCAAGGGATTTAAAAATGACAAGGACATATCTTCCACCCTTCTATCTCAATCAGGACTGGCGCAATCCATAGCCTGAGCCTGCAACAGTATTTAGCAAAGGGCTTTCATGAGGCCTCTGTATCTGTCGACGCAACTTGTATATGTGCACCTTCAGGCTATTGCTATTCGGTACTTGATCTCCCCAAACCGCACGCTCCAATTGCTCACGGCTTAGAGTTTTTGGACTGTTTCGGGCCAATTGTTCAAGAAGTGTCCAACCGGTGGGGGAGAGTTTGAGCCTACGACCATTGCGCAGCGCCAGCTGTTGATCAAAATCGATGGTCAGGTCCGCTATTTTTACCTGGTTGGACTGGGCTTTAGAACGCCGGACCAGTGCACGAATTCGAACGACCAATTCTTCAAATGCAAAAGGCTTGATGAGATAGTCATCCGCGCCGGCTTCAAAGCCAGCAACGCGATCGGAAATGGCGTCACGAGCCGTTAACATCAAAATGGGGCATTGGATATGCTGCGCACGTAGCTGTTCACTAACCGAGAGACCATCTATTTGTGGCAAGGTAAGATCAAGCAAGATCAGGTCATACTGATTGTTCAACGCCTGATCCAGGCCAGCCCTTCCATTGAAAGCATGATCGCATTCTATATTCTCCAGCGTCAGATAGTCAGATAGTGTCGCGGCCAGATCCATATCGTCTTCAACCAGCAAAACAAGCAGTGCGGTTTGCTTCATGGACATTTCCCTAGCTGCGCCTTTACAAATTTGAGGCTTTAGAACTGATTTGAAATTTCATCATCCCAGAGAAGGAGTTACAGTATGGTTATCATGTAACACATTGTTTAGATGGTATATTTTTATAAAATTTGTATTTTAATACCAAAAAACCTGCGAGGAACAAAACGTACTTCTGTCCCTGCAGGCTTTTTATATGCTTCAAGCGGCAAGCGCTCAGAATTTATAGACAGTGAAAAGCTGTCCAGAAAACTGATCTTCTTTCCGCGTGATGGAGCTGTCCGCAGCGTCACCGATCAGTTTGGTATATTCTGCTTTGGAGCCAATGATCACATGATCAGTGACGGGAACAATCAGGCCAATGGAACCAGATACAGATTTGAAGCCAGATTTAGCCGTGAATTGCTTCAAACCAGACGCTGCCGATTGCGCGCTTGTCACGCCAAAATAGCTTTCCATGTGATTCTTGTCAGCCCACGTTGTGGAGGCACCAAGAGTTAACACGGGACCATTTGGACCCTCGTTATCATCTCTGGAGACATCGCCGCCCATTGAGGAGCCCATAAGAACCGCCAGAGGTATAAAAGCACTCACGCCAGCATCTACGGTCAGACTTTTTGAACCAGAGAAAGTCTTGTTGATTTTCACATCCGTCTCAAGAAACGAATATTGGTAACTGGCAAAAAGCGAGCCTTGTGCGCCACCTTTAACATTTCCCAGGCCAGTCAGTTCTTTGCGGCTGTCTTTTTCCTTGCGTCCACCATCATAGCCAACGGATCCCCCAAAGGTGAAACCTTCGTGTTTGAAAATATTGACACCCAGACCATCGACCGGATTTAGGAAGATCGTATCTTTCCAGGCAATATCCAGGTAGGGCATAGCCGAGACCTTATGGTCTTTTGAGCCTTCGAATTTAGGCGCATAGGCAACGCCGCCACCTAATTTTACATCCCAGTTTTCGAGCTCGGTAAAGCCCCCTGCCATCATGGTCGAAAAGACATCTTCAGCCTTGGCTGGATTGATCGCGACAATCAACGACAAAGCCATCGGTGCAATCTTTACGAGGCATTTCATATATGTACTCCAAATAACGAACTACCCGTTTGGCTTGGGTATGAAGTGTTTAATGTTACATAGAGGAGGTTACAAGTCAGTTACATATTAAGATATTGAATTTAAAAGATTAAAATTTGAAACACCGATTTTTGCCACATCTTCGCCTCATTCTGTTTCATTCCAGGATGTAACACGACGCATTGTCAGGTTTATGCGTCCCGGGGCTTTGAGCAGGGTCGAAGTTCCTGCATAAATCCGATCAATTCCATGATAGGCTTTACGATCTTCACCATCCAAAAGCAAAACATCACCGGAATGCAGGATGAAGCTTTTGGTCGGATCTTTTCGATTCATTCCCCCCAAGCGAAACCGGGCGTCATCTCCCAGTGAAAGCGAGAAAATGGGTGCCATGAACTCTTCTTCGTCCTCGTCCACATGCAAGCCCATTTTGGCCCTGGGTTCGTAGTGATTGATCAGGCAGGCTTCCGGCTCTCCGCCAAAGTCAGTCAGATCGCTCCACAACTTCAAAAGCTGGTCTGGAATGTTTGGCCAGGGCTCATCGGTGATTGGATGAGTGGACTGATATCTATATCCCTGCTTGTCAGCGACCCAGCCCAACGGGCCACAATTACTCATCCGCACTGAAAATGGCTTTCCCGTTCGTGGCATACAGGGTGTGAAAAGCGGGGCCTGACGTACAATCTCCCGGATCTCTGAAAGAAGTGTTTCTTGCGCTGAGTGATCCAGATATCCGGCAAGCAATTTCATGTCGAAATCAATTCCATACCGAATTCAATAAATAAAGTTGCGGGGAAATTGCTCGTAGAGCGGATCTCCCTCCCAAAAAACATCTGTTGGACCAATTGCATAATCAACAATATTCCAACGCTTATAGGCATATTTCAGCAATACATACGTATGCAGACCGTCTTGAAACTCACTCAAACGATAGTTTTTATCAGTTTTATTGATTGCAATTCCACCAGGACGTTGGGGATTAACCACTGCAAATACCCAGTCTTGATAAATACGCAACCGATCGACAACAAATTCTACCGGTGGGCCAACGCGCGCTTCTATCAGAGGTCTGATCGCGTTCAAGACGTCTGTTCGCTCTTCGGTTCCCCGTTTCGGCGTATAGATTTCATTGGCTATTACAGTTGTTGGTGCCATATTCATGCAAAATATCATGAACAGGGCAGACAAAAGATTTCGAATAATGCGCAGTTCAAGCATGGGCAACTTCCAACTGTATCGATCTATCGATGATCTTATTCTATCAGTATAGATCCACAACTTGTACCTTGCCCATAGCTGGATGGGATAATTTCTTGAAGCAACAGAATAGAATTTGGGGAAAAATTTGTCCTTAACGCCACTTTAACCAAAATCACCCCCTTTATTTTGCCGCTTCTCTGACTTAAAGAGAGCGCTGATTTTCAAAAATGTCGCAAATCTAGGGCCGCGGTGCCTTGCAGGACGTTCGATACGCCCCTATATGTGCCGTGAAACGTGAATGAAAGCCTCATGTGAGGCAAAATCTTCATGGGGGCCGGGCTGATTAGTTGATTGGCATTGGCGAGCTGCTTTACCCAAGAGCTTGACCGGCCTGCCGACAAGGAGAAGAAATATGAGCAAAGTCATTGGTATTGACTTGGGCACCACAAACTCCTGTGTGTCCATCATGGATGGCAAAGAGCCAAAAGTCGTTGAGAATGCGGAAGGCGCACGGACCACTCCTTCCATGATCGGTTTTACCGAGGATGGCGAGCGTCTTGCCGGTCAGCCTGCCAAGCGTCAGGCCGTGACCAATCCGGTGAATACCCTGTTTGCCGTCAAGCGTCTGATTGGCCGCCGGTATAACGACCCGGCAGTGGCAAAAGACAAAGAGCTGGTGCCATACGAAATCGTCAAAGGCGATAACGGCGATGCATGGGTTCAGGTAGACGGCGAGAAATACTCTCCTTCTCAGGTTTCTGCGATGATCTTGCAGAAAATGAAGGAAACTGCCGAAGATTATCTTGGCGAGACTGTCACCGAAGCTGTTGTTACCGTTCCTGCCTACTTTAACGATGCTCAGCGTCAGGCAACCAAAGATGCCGGCAAGATTGCTGGCCTGGATGTGAAACGCATTATCAACGAGCCAACAGCAGCGGCCTTGGCCTATGGTCTGGATAAGAATGACGGCAAAACCATCGCGGTTTATGACCTTGGTGGTGGTACCTTCGACGTGTCCGTTCTGGAAATCGGTGATGGAGTCTTTGAAGTGAAGTCCACCAATGGTGATACCTTCCTCGGTGGTGAAGACTTCGACATGCGTCTGGTTGATTATCTGGTCGGTGAGTTCAAGAAAGAGAGCGGCATTGATCTGAAGGGTGACAAGCTGGCTCTGCAACGCTTGAAAGAAGCAGCCGAAAAAGCCAAGATCGAGTTGTCTTCTTCCACTCAGACCGAGATCAACCTGCCTTATATCACCGCAGATGCTTCTGGTCCAAAACACCTGACCTTGAAGCTGACCCGCGCCAAGTTCGAAGCATTGGTGGATGATCTGATCAAGCGCACCATCAAGCCTTGTGAAGCAGCTTTGAAAGATGCTGGTCTGAATGCTTCCGAGATCGACGAAGTTGTTCTCGTGGGCGGTATGACCCGTATGCCTAAGGTTCAGGAATCTGTTAAGCAGTTCTTCGGCAAAGAGCCTCATAAGGGTGTGAACCCTGATGAAGTGGTTGCCATGGGTGCTGCCATTCAGGCTGGTGTTCTGCAAGGTGACGTGAAAGACGTCCTGTTGCTCGATGTGACTCCGTTGTCTCTGGGTATTGAAACCCTTGGTGGCGTGTTCACACGTCTGATCGACCGCAACACCACCATCCCAACCAAGAAGAGCCAGGTATTCTCCACTGCTGATGACAATCAGAATGCGGTGACCATCCGGGTCTTCCAGGGTGAGCGTGAAATGGCTGCCGATAACAAGGCTCTTGGCCAATTCGATCTGGTTGGTATTCCACCAGCACCACGCGGCGTGCCGCAGATTGAAGTGACTTTCGACATTGATGCCAACGGTATCGTGAATGTGTCTGCTACCGATAAAGGCACCGGCAAGGAGCAGAAAATCTCCATTCGTGCTTCCGGCGGTCTGTCTGATGCTGATATTGAGCAGATGGTGAAAGATGCTGAAGCCAATGCCGAAGCTGACAAGAGCCGCAAGGAACTGGTAGAAGCCAAGAACCAGGCTGAAGCTCTGGCTCACTCTGCCGAAAAATCTTTGTCTGAATTTGGCGACAAGGTCTCCGAAGCTGACAAATCTGCCATTGAAGTGGCGATTGCTGACGTAAAGGAAGCTTTGGAAGGCGATGACATTGAAGCCATCAATGCCAAATCTGAAGCTCTGACCAACGCATCCATGAAGCTTGGCGAAGCAATGTATGCAGCTCAGCAATCTGATGAGGAAGCTCGTGCAGCAGCTGACGCCGCTGCAGATGCAGCGCAGGAAGATGATATCGTTGATGCCGACTTTGAAGAAGTCCGCGATGACGAAGAGAAAAAGTCCTAAGGCTTTCGCCTTTGGCTTTTGAGCATTGAAGAGGGCTTCTTTTCCACTCGGATAAACCGAATGGTGAGAAGCCCTTTTTCTCATGGCCTGCTTTTGCAATTGGCTTTAAGCGGGCTCACAGGTGGCAAGCGTATGGCACCAGCGATTTCGCCCGCGCACGGACCCACCTCGAACAGTTTGGAATATGACGGCTCATTATGTCTAAAGCTGACTATTACGAAACGCTTGGTGTGTCCAACGGAGTGGATGACAAGGCCCTGAAAAGCGCCTTTCGCAAGAAGGCCATGCAGTTCCACCCTGACCGCAATCCTGACAATCCCGATGCCGAGGCCCGCTTCAAGGAAGTGAATGAGGCCTACGAGGTTTTGAAAGACGCTGAAAAGCGTGCTGCTTATGATCGCTATGGCCATGCAGCCTTTGAGCAAGGCGGTATGGGGCAGGGCTTTGGCAATGATTTCGGCACCTCCATGCATGATATTTTCGAAGATATCTTCGGCGATATGATGGGTGGTGGCCGCAGCAGAAGCCGTGGTCGCGAACGTGGCGCGGATCTACGCTATAATCTGGAAGTCACATTGGAAGAATGCTTCCATGGCAAGGCTGCCGAGATTGAAGTGCCGACTTCGGTGACTTGTGGAACTTGTTCCGGTTCCGGCGCCAAGGCCGGCACCGCACCAAAGCCATGCCGAACCTGTGGTGGTATGGGCAAAGTTCGCGCAAGCCAGGGCTTTTTCACTGTCGAGCGCACCTGTCCGTCCTGTCATGGTCGGGGGGAGATGATCGAAGATCCATGTGAAAATTGTGGCGGCGTTGGTCGCACGACGGAAGATCGTAATCTGTCAGTCAATATTCCAGCCGGTATCGAAGATGGCACTCGTATCCGGCTTTCCGGCGAAGGAGAAGCAGGTGTTCGGGGCGGCCCATCTGGCGATCTCTATATCTTTATCAGCCAGACACCGCATGATCTGTTCCAACGTGATGGATCTGATATCTTCTGTAAGGTGCCCATTTCCATGACCACCGCCATTTTGGGCGGATCTTTTGAAGTTCCTGTCGTGGGTGGCGGTAAAACCCGTGTAAAAGTGCCGGAAGGCACACAATCGGGCAAACAGTTCCGCCTGCGTGGCAAGGGCATGCCAGTGCTACGTTCCGCTCAGCATGGAGATATGTATATCCAGGTGGACGTCGAAACTCCACGCAAGCTTACAAAGCGTCAGAAAGAGCTTATCTCCGAATTCGAACAAATCTCTCATGAAGACAATCACCCTGACAGCTCTGGTTTCTTTGCCCGTGTCAAAGATTTCTTTGAAAAGATCTCCGACTAGTCGAATGGCCCATGCCATGCTTTGACAGATTACAAAAGGCAACTCTCTTGGGTTGCCTTTTTGTTTTTCCAACAACCATGCTAAGCTTTGTTGAACAATTCGATATAGCCCCTTCACATTTGATGATCGGCTCCCTAGGTTAAGGTGAAGAACAAGGTTAAGACATTGTAGTCTTCAAAGTGGGGCGTCATACCATCGCCATAGCTGTAGGTTATCGAAGCAGAGCGATGGATTTTGCGTGAGGAAAGCATGTTAAAACAATTGCGTAGTACCAGCCTGAAGGCTCGCCTTCCGGATGAGATCCGCTTTCTGCGACAATGGTTCGATAATCCACTAAAAACCGGGGCAGTTGCTCCATCCAGCCCTGCACTTGCGCGTCGCATGGCCAGCTATATCAACCCCAAGCTACCGGGAAAAGTCTTGGAATTGGGTCCTGGAACCGGGGTTGTTACCAGTGCGGTTCTTGAGCGCGGTATTGATCCACATCGTGTTATTGCCGTTGAATATTCCTCGCAATTTGTTGATATTCTATCTGATCGGTTTGCCGGAGCAACCGTGGTTCAAGGTGACGCCTATGATTTTGAAGCTCTGATTCAGGATCACGTTCATGAGCCGCTATCCGCTGTGGTCTCGTCTCTGCCGCTTTTTACCAAGCCCATGCCTCAGCGAAAGCGCCTGATTGAGCTTTGCCTGAAGTCACTGGCGCCGGGAGCTCCATTCATCCAGTTTTCCTATGCTCTGGTTCCTCCCGTTCCGGCCAAAGCCGGACAATTTGATGTTGAGGTCAGCAATTGGGTGGTTGGGAACCTGCCTCCAGCACGGGTCTGGGTGTATCGCCGCCGTCATCAAAACTGATGTGATGCAATGCAGTCCGATGCTGACACTCCTCAGAGATATCTTGATCAACTGGAAGAGGATTGGCGCAAAGACAAGCTCTTAACCTTGCGCCAACTGATCTTGGGCATTGCTCCTGAAGTGGATGAGCACATTCACTATAAAATGCTGGGTTATGGTCTGGATGATCGCTGGCTATGTCATCTCAATGCTCAAAAGCAGTATGTCAGTCTCTATCTTGGTAACATTCAAGCCCTTGATCCAGATGGATCTTTGACAACGGGGCTGAATATTGGCAAGGGATGCGTTCGCCTCTCCAAATCTCTGAAAATAACTGATACCGGTATACCAGACCTTATTCAGCGCTCAGTTGCGCGCTGGAAAAAAGGTGAAGTATCAGGCTGCTGATAACTCCTGCCATCGTGCTTTTTCCAGAGTAAAGAAGGGCAGCATCTGACCATAAGCAAGCTTGTCTTCTTTCTGAAGCAGGCCGATTTTCCTCAATACACTCTGAGAGGCTCTATTCTCAGGATGAGTCACCGCCACGATCTCATACAGATCAGTTTGCTGGAAGGCATGATCCCGAATAACGGCGGCCGCTTCGCTGGCATAGCCGTTGCCCCAAGCTGCCTGTATGAACCGATAACCGATCTCGACCTCCGGACCTTCATCTGCCAGAGGCACCAGAAGAACCCAGCCAATGAAATCTCCTTGGCTGCCATCCTCTTTTCTCAAAAAAACAGACCAAAAGCCAAGACCATCTTCATAGGATCGTTTGAAGCGCTCTTGCAGGAAGGCACGATGTGTTTCTTCATCTTCGGTCGGACGGATATATTTCACCACCGCAGGATCCAGATCCATGGCAACACAATCTTCTAGATCGTTCAGAGATCTCGGGCGCAAGATCAATCGATCGGTTTTGTAAACAGGATTCATGCAGTCACTCTTATTTTAAAGGAAAATCAAGCGTGATAGATTCGTTGGAGTTAAGGTTTTATCTCGCCTTGGTGATGATTCCCACGTTTATTGTTTTCGATTGCTGAAAGACAAATTCCATGACTCATTCCAAAATCCTGTGTTTCGCCGGATCCAACCGGTCTGCCAGTTTCAACAAGTCTTTGGCCGGAGCCATGGCCAAGCAATTAAGCCTGTTGGATTGTGAAGTCACTCTGATTTCACTGCAGGATTATCCTCTGCCACTTTTCGATCAGGATGAAGAAGCGGAAAAAGGGATACCCGAAAATGCAATCAAACTGGCAAAATTACTGGCAAGCCAAGATGGTGTCTTCATTGCCAGTCCGGAATATAACGCCAGTATCAGTCCATTGCTGAAGAATACCATTGACTGGATTTCCCGCCTGCCAAATTCGGATCCACATCCTTTCAAAAGTCCGGTCTATGCCATCGGCGGTGCCTCACCTGGTGGTTTGGGGGGGATTCGAGGTCTCGCCCATTTGCGGCAGGTTTTGGTGGCCTTGGGGGCGCTGGTTTTGCCACAGCAGGTAAGCGTTGGCTCTGCCCATTCAGCCTTTGATGATACCGGGGATTTGTCTGACAACAGAACGGCCGCTTTCCTAGGTGATGCAGCGGCAAGTTTGCTCTCCCATAGCAAGCGTTTCTAAGGATTATCGCAAAATCATTGCCTATCTTGGCTTGCGGGTTAAAAGGGTGTAGAGAGGGGCCACTCCAGTGTGGTGGAATTGAAACAGATATCATCTGTCTGCGGGTTTGTTTGCCTATTTCAATCTTGAAACCGCATTAGAAACATAGACTTGCTAGTTACCTTTTTGAATCTAAAGTTCGTTCGATGCTCGCTGCTCAATGTGACGAATTTTAGATGCGGGTAACTGGCCGAAAAATGGAGATTGCCATGTCTGCCCTTAGCCCGCGGGATCGTATGATTGTGCCTCTCGACGTCCCAACTGTTGATGACGCCTACGCCATTATTGATGACTTGGGTGACAGCGTTTCTTTTTACAAGATTGGCTATCAATTGGGATATGCTGGCGGGTTTGATCTGGCACGGGACCTGATCGCAGATGATAAAGATGTCTTCATGGATCTGAAGCTTCTTGATATCGACAATACCATTGAAAAGGGCGTGATCTCCATTCGAGATATGGGTGCCAAATTCCTGACCATTCACGCCTATCCAAAAGCCATGCGGGCAGCTGTTCAGGGTCGTGGGGATACCAACCTCAATCTGCTGGGGGTGACGGTACTGACATCTATGGATGACGCAGATTTGGCGGAAGCAGGCTACCTGATAAGCGCCAAGGACCTTGTTGCCAAGCGGGCAGCAAACGCCCGTGCCGCTGGTATGGATGGCATTGTTTGCTCTGCTCAGGAAGCAGGTGCGATGCGCGCCATTGTTGGGCCAGACATGTCCATTGTCACGCCTGGCATCCGTCCAGAAGGCACAGATATTGGCGATCAGAAGCGGGTCATGACCCCATCCAAAGCCATTGCAGCGGGTGCTGACTATCTGGTAGTCGGGCGCCCGATCCTGCAGGCAGACAATCGTTCGGACATGGCACGACGCATTACGGATGACATTGCCAAGGCATTAGAGAAGTAACGGTTTTGAGCGGAATTTAAGGAATAAAGTGTGACTCAGTTCAACACAAATTGCTCCGTGACGATTGGGCCAATCCTAAGAAAGGATTGGCCTTTTTTGTCTGAAGTGGAGTTAAGCGCAGCCCAGCTGTTCAAAGATAGCCCTTATCCAGAACTGGCCAGCTCGGCTGCCTGTACAGGAGACGCTGTCGAACAGCACTTTGCTACAGGTGGACTTGGATGGTCTGCCAAGACAGCGGAGGGCGCTCTTGCAGGCTTCATCATCGCCCATAGAGTTGGAGCGAGCGATCTGCATATTGACGAGCTATCTGTAGGCGCAGATTATCAAGGGCAGGGGATCGGTACATCCTTGCTAGACCATTGTATCAAGGAAGCGAAGCCACAGTCTTTTGACGCTTTATTTCTCACTACCTATAGCGATATTGCCTGGAATGGACCTTTTTACGCTCGCCATGGCTTTGAGATCATCCCCACTGAGACACAGCCCTATTGGCTCCGCGATATTGTATCAAGAGAAATAGCAGCCGGGGCCAATACGCAAAGTCGGATCGCCATGCGCCTTGATTTGTGAGATGTTTTAGATTGCAGCACCTGCATAGACCGGAGCTGCTTGCAACTCCCCAAATCGCCAATCTCGCCGCCTTCGTCGTTCATCCCGGACATGCTGAACCTGACCAAACAACCAGTTCAAAGCCAGCACAATGAGTGCAGGCAGAACAAAATTCATCATATAATAGTTTGGATTGGTGGTCAGATAGACCTGTTCCGGTCTGTTGGGATTGACATATGCCAGAACTGTGCGTCCCTCACTGAAAGGAGCGAGCATGCGCTTGACTTCACCGGGAGAGGTGGAGCGAGTAGGCGCCACCGACAAGCGGGTACCGGTCAAGGTTTCACCATTTACATTATAGGTATAGCTCAAATCAGCCGTGAAAATCGGTACGGCATCACCATGTTTAATGCGTGCAACTTCTGCACGGGTCACTTCCACGCTGACTTGCTGCCAGGTGGTGGCCCAGGTTGCCGTGAAATAATGGGCAATGCCGACGATGAAAACGAGTATCGCAGCGATCAGCGACATATACCGAATTGCACGAACTGTAGGTGTTGCAGTGATTTGAAATTGCGCTGGCTTCATGGCCTGCCAACTTTGTGCCTCGGGCTGGCTTTGTTGTGGCCTCAAATCTTTGCCGTTGTAACAGTATGCGCGTTGATATCGCATCCCCGTCCCCCCAAAAATATTTAATCAATATTAACCAAGTAAAGCACAGCCCGGTTGTTGTCGCCAGTAATTAGATCATTAAAGTTTGAATCTTTATTAATTTAAGAGAGTCGAACGAAAAAGAATCTCAATTTTCTAAAGAATTGGAATGGGAATCTAGAGTCAAACGGAAACGTTGCTTATTGTGCCTGTGAGTCTAACTCCATTAGGAGCGAGTCTAGCGGTCAAGCGCAGTGCTTGAAGTATTTACGATTGGTTAATTCTGATAGAATTTAGCATGATATAACCTTCAACCAGAATTTTTCGGACCAGAACATCGATTGTCGCATCACAAGACCCTTGTCTGCCGTGCCAAACCTGCTAAGAACAGGCTGGATTTTGCGCAATTCCATGCGCACATGCTCGAAGGCAGGATTTAGGAACATGGTGACAGCAAGCTCTGTTGGAACATCCGGGATGGGTCTGGTCGTTATGGGAGCAGAGGGTCGCATGGGTCGTGCCTTGATTGCTGCCATAACAGAATCTGCTGGTGTAAGGGTTGCTGGCGCAGTCGAGCGAACCGGATCTGCAAGTCTTGGTATGGATGCCGGTACACTTGCCGGATTACAACCTTTGGACGTTCAGGTTACTGATGATCTTGAGGCCGCCCTGTCGGTCGCTGATGGTCTGATTGATTTCACAGCACCAACTGCAAGCCTGCAGTTTGCAGAAGTCGCCGCCCGCCTTGGCAAGGTACATATCATTGGCACTACCGGCTTTGATGCCGAGGAAGAAGCCCAATTGCCAAATCTGGCCGCCCAAGGAGCCGTTATTGTCAAATCCGGCAACATGAGCCTTGGTGTCAACCTTCTTGGTAAACTGGTTGAGCAAGCCGCTCGCTCACTTGATGCCGACTTTGATATCGAAGTGGTCGAAATGCATCACAGACACAAGGTAGATGCACCATCTGGTACAGCCTTGTTGCTGGGGGAATCTGCAGCTCTTGGTCGAAACATTGATTTGCGAGCCAATGCCGTGATGTCTCGTGAGGGTATCACCGGAGCCCGCGAGCGCGGCTCGATCGGCTTTGCAACCTTGCGCGGTGGCTCCGTGATCGGCGAGCACACGGTTATTCTGGCCGGTGAGGGTGAGCGCATTGAACTGACTCACAAGGCACAGGATCGCAGCGTCTTTGCGCGTGGCGCCGTAAAAGCAGCCCTTTGGGCCAAGGATAAGCCGGTTGGCTATTATTCCATGATGGATGTGTTGGGACTGTCATAAGGGTGTCTGGCAAAGCCCTGGATGATCGTTAGAGCGCGTTCCCGAAAAGTTAAGGCATTTTTCGGATAAGAGCTCGCTTCAAAATAAAGAGCTAAAGCCTTTCAAATGTTTTCGATGAAAATGAGAAAGGCTTTAACATATATCGCAATTGAGGAGCGAATGAAATGGAACGGACCCTTGTCTTGGTGCGTCATGGTCAGAGTGAATGGAATCTGAAAAACCTGTTCACTGGCTGGAAAGATCCTGATCTGACAGAAAAGGGTGTGTCTGAAGCGATTGCTGCGGGCAACAAACTCAACGAGATGGGCATGAAGTTCGATGTTGCCTTCACGTCCGAGCTGACCCGTGCCCAGCGCACCTGTCAGATGATTTTGGATGGCGTTGGGCAATCCGACCTGACCACTATTCGCGATCTGGCGCTGAATGAGCGTGATTATGGCGATCTGGCTGGCCTGAACAAGGATGATGCACGCAAGAAATGGGGCGAAGAGCAGGTTCATATCTGGCGCCGCTCTTACGATATTCCCCCTCCAGGCGGTGAAAGCCTGAAAGACACCGCAGCGCGTACCCTGCCATACTTCATCACTGATATTCTGCCACGCGTCATGGCTGGTCAGAATGTACTGGTAGCTGCTCATGGAAACAGTTTGCGTTCGCTGGTAATGGTCCTGGATCGCCTGAGCAGGGAAGAAATCCTGAACGTCAATATCGCAACTGGTGTTCCGACCGTTTACAAGCTGAATGTAGATACAACCATTGCATCCAAGGAAATCATTGATCTGTAAGGTTGAATTTTTGGACAATCAAAAGCCCCGCAACAAACCTGTTGCGGGGCTTTTTTGTAGCTTAAAACACTTCTCACAATCGTTGAATCGTGAGTAGTGCTTCAACTTTTCGGACAAGAACTCGCTCTAAACAGCTTGGTGTTCAGGCATCAATGGGTAGATGGCCTTTTTCCCATCCCAGCATGGCCTGTTTACGAGTCAGGCCCCAATGATAACCACAAAGCTTACCGCTTTTTGCCATCACGCGGTGGCAAGGCACGACGAAAGAGATCGGGTTTCTGCCCACCGCTGCGCCTACTGCTCGTGATGCCGTTGGTTTACCCAAATGTTCGGCGATAGCAGAATAGCTGGTCGCATGACCCATTGGGATCTTCAGCAATGTCTCCCATACACGCACTTCAAAATCTGTCCCAATCAGTGTGATCCTTAAGGGCTGATCCTGCTGCCAGCTATTCATGTCAAATGCACGGGTGGCATAAGGTAATGTTGCAGCCTGATCCCGTTCATAGCGCGCCTTTGGCCAGCGGCTGGTCATATCCTGCAGCGCTTCCTGCTCCTTGCCAGCATCACAAAAGGCCATTCCGGCCAAACCACCTTGATCCGTGATCATCACAAGCGCCTGACCAAAGGGGCATGAATGAAGACCGTAACGAATGATCAGCCCTTCTCCCTTGGCTTTATAGACGCCCGGCGTTATGGCTTCATGGGTAACAAACAGATCATGCAGACGTGACGGACCGGATAGCCCAACTTCAAAAGCTGTTTCCATGATGGAAGCAGATTGATCCAGCAAGTGTTTGGCATGGTCCAAGGTTACTGCCTGAATGAAACCTTTTGGCGACAAACCACCTGTCCAGCGTGTGAACAATCTTTGCATATGACTTTGGCTCAGCCCAATATGATCAGCCAGATCATCAAGGCTTGGTTGCGCACGCCAGTTCATGGTCAGATATTCAATGGAGCGGCGGATCAGATCATAATCTGCCATAGTGTTTTCACTTGTGCCTTGCCCGATCGGGCTCTCATAATCATTGGCCAATGCCGGTTCCATGATCGGCCTCCTCTGCAAAAACGAACTGGTGTCATTCTAGGAGAGCTCACAAATGCTCGCCACCCGAAACTTGCTCGAACCACGACAAGAAATTTGCGCTATTCAATTTCACGATGGCATTGGCGGCTGTTTGACCAACAACAAAGCTGCCTGCAGCGCTCGAGCGAGACTTTCGCGGTCTGGCGCGTTGAGAAATGGTCCAATCTCCAGGCTCTTGCCGTGAGAGATCAGGCATAACCGTGTCATGCCTTCCTCATCTTGTTCCTCGGTGATCAAGCGAGCCCAATAGGGATTGCACTGAAAGGATACTTCTTTGCCCTTTACAGGCATTTTGGTCAGGATCAGACTCTCACGGGTCAGCAATATCCGCTCTCGGGTCCGTGCATCGCGATAATTGATCCGAAATGCCCAATAGAGAGCCAGAAGATCCAGTCCGGCGAAACCAATGACAGGCCATGCACCAAGTGACCAGAAGTAGAGAGAAACTCCTAGCAGAACCACAAAGACAAAGATCATCAGGATCAAGAAACCTTTGGTCCCCAACGAACGATGGGGATGGAGGATAGCATGAAAGTAGATCTTTTCATTTTCTGGTTGCTTACTGGTTTCTGACAAAACACTTTCCAGTCTTTGTGCCTCATTCCACCATTATAGGTGAATTTTACGTGTTTTCCCATATCAAACTGGATCACGAAAATGTCGAAAGGCCCTGCCTATTGGGCTTTAAGGCATTTTGGCGATGATTGGCTTGTGCGCATTGCTTTGGTTCCTTGTTTCACGCCAGTCCCTATCCGAAAAGTACTTCAACTTTTCGGGGACGCGCTGTAAGACAAGAGGCGGTATGAGACCCACCAGTCATGATAGCCAGAAAGCCGGACCGATCTGATGAGCAAAAGTACAAAGCCAGAATCATCAAAACCGAAAAAAGTGACACGACGTCGCTGGTCGCGATTGAAAAAAGCTGAGATTGTTGATCTTTTTGAACGCTTTTCCAAACAGCGCCCCGATCCACGTGGTGAATTGGATTATAGCAATGCCTATACCTTGCTGGTCGCAGTCGTGCTGTCAGCTCAAGCCACCGACGTGGGCGTGAACAAGGCTACAGGTCCGCTTTTCGCCATTGCTGATACACCGGAAAAAATGGTGGCCTTAGGCGAAGAAAAGGTCCGTGACTATATCAAAACCATTGGTCTTTATCGAAACAAGGCCAAGAATGTCATTCTGCTCAGCCAAAAGCTGATTGATGAATATTGTTCGGAAGTGCCAGCAGATCGGGATGCTTTGGTCGGCCTTCCCGGTGTTGGTCGCAAAACAGCCAATGTGGTTCTGAATATCTTCTTCGGCCAATCCACCATTGCGGTGGATACGCATATTTTCCGTCTGTCCAATCGAGTTGGACTAGCGCCGGGCAAGAATGTCGATGATGTGGAACTGGCTCTGGACAAGATCATCCCGAAGGAGTTCAAGCGCCATTCCCATCATTGGTTGATCCTGCACGGGCGCTATGTCTGCAAGGCACGTAAACCGGACTGCAAAAAATGTATCATCGCTGACCTTTGCAAATTCAAGGACAAGACCTATAGCGTTCCTGCACCGATCGTAGAACTGGATTCATATGAAAACCAACAGGGGCAACCAGACAATACCGGTGAATTTACCGGCTGAACAATAGTCTGCAATTATCGGATATCACCAAAATCCAAAATTTGGCCGGCGATAAAATGCTACTTTCGTAATGTCCGTGTTCCATGTTTCAAAATCCATTGGGTATATGGGTGATCGATGGTCGACCAATCCTTGACCAGCTCACCAATCCGTTCCGGATGGTCCTTGGAAACATCATTAATGAGGTTGGCCACAGATTTGCGAACATATCTTGACGGATCCGTCTTCAACGGCTCTACCAGATCGAGCATGGGTTCGGGATCTTCAATGAAGATGGGAAGACGTTTGGCCCATGGTAGACGTGGGCGTCCCCCTTCAACGGCCAGTCGACGGACATGCGCATTTTCCGAGCCAGCCCAGTTCTTCATAAAATCAAGTGCCTTTTCCGGATCGAGCTCGATATATGGCCTGACAGCATATTCTGAGGTGTTTCGTTTGGTGATCTCGGCGCATAAATCCATCGAAATATCAAAGTAATCTGTACCGAACTCCTCAACGAGCCGTGCCACCGGCATGAGCCAATACCCCTTGGAGAACATCCCTTCTTCCGTTTCGAGAGTCGGTCCTAGCGATTTGTGCAATATTTGTGAAGTTTTTTTGTAATCACGAGGCATATGAACACGCAAAGCTTGCGCCATTACAAAAACACGGTCTTTGAGTTCAAGACCATCGATTCCCTTTTCGACCATATCTGCATATTCTTCGATATTCAGCGCTTCGAAATGAGGTTTGATCGCAGTCGCAATTTTAAAAGCACAATCCCTATCAAACCAATATTTTAGTTTTTTTGCCATTTTGCTCATTCAACTTTCAAAACCGCCCGGTCATCTTGGCTCCGGAGCATATCCGGTAACCAAGATAATCTCTTCTCAATCATGCAGGCACACCATCGGCATACTGCTTCAAAAATTCCTCACTTGGCGGGATAATCTTAATAACATCAATCAGAACACCATTTGGATCGGACGTTATGAAATGTCGCTGTCCGAATGCCTCGTCTTTAATCGGCAGATGTATGACAAGGCCGTTTTGCTGTGCGCGTCGATATTCAGCATCCACATCATCAACCTCGAAATTTAAAAGAAGACCACTGACCTTCCCTCGTGCCGGTTTCGGGATCGTTTCATGGTCACCTTGCAGAATAGCGATATTCACTTTCTCATCTTCCACAGACTGCAAGTGAACATACCAGTCACTCTCGAAGCTCGGTACGAATCTGAAGTGTGTTTGATAGAAAGTAGCCGTTTCTGCCACTTTGTCGGTCATAATCACAGGATAGAATTGCGTGCATTTCATGGGTTTATCTCCATAATGATTTAACATACAGTCTGTATGCATGTTTTCTATTAACAAACAGGCTGTATGTATGCAAGTAAAAAATGAACGCAAATCAAATGCTGCAAGAGCCGAAGACACCCAACACGCACTCGTTACGGCTGCAAGGCGGCTTTTTGCTGAAAAAGGGTATCCGGCAACAAGTACACCAGACATCGTTAGCAAGGCCGGTGTAACACGTGGAGCATTGTATCATCACTACAAAGATAAAGCGGAGTTGTTTCGCACCGTTCTATGCAAGGAACTAACTGCTATTGCTGAAGAAATTGAAGCAAGGACATCGACCGACATGGAACCAATGGAAGCTCTGTTCGCTGGTTCTGATGCCTATTTCGATGCGATCTCAGCGCCAGGGAGAGCCAAGATGCTGCTCATTGATGGACCTGCTGCATTGGGGTTCGAAGAGATACGAGCTCTTGGGTTGGAAACTGGTGGCGAGGAGCTTCGACAGGGTCTCGACCATCTTTTCGGTGATACCAATCCGAATATTGATATCACGATACTTTCTGATTTGTTCGCGGCAATGTTTGACCGCGGTGCTCTTGCCATCTCAATGGGTGAAAATAGCGATCAGTACAAATATCATACAAAACTGATCTTCAGCCTTCTCTCCAACCTGGTTCACACATCACATGAAAACAAAGCTATCGATTAAACAAGTGTCCAACCGATAGCATGGGGGAAAAGTCACTCGACCGTTCAAAATTTGTAAGCAGGAAAATGGCAATCCTTGATTTCCCTGCTTACCCTTACAATGCAAATCTACCCGATCGCTCAACCGCAGCCCCATCCATGCGATGAATTTACGGCCCAATATCCGTGACTTGCAAAATTCCGGACCATCGTTCTGGAGAATAGCCTATTCAATATTGGTAGGGGTCGATCCGGACAGTTTTTTATGAACATGCACCATGAATGCTGTTGCAAAAAGTGGTGTCAGCAGGTTCAGGATCGGCACTGCAATGAAACATGCAATTACCAAGCCGCAGAGGAAAATCTTTGCGCCATGGCGCTTGCGCAATGCTTTGACATCCTCTGGATTGCGGAACCGAAGAGCAGCTTGTTCAAAATATTCCCGCCCCAAAAGATAGCCGTTGGCTGGGAAGAAAATAATGAAGCCAAGTCCAAGCAAGGGAACCATCAGCAAGACAAGCAAGTTGACGCCGATGACCACACCCAGAAAACGAAGAGCTTGCGCTACAGCTTCAGCAACTGGCAAATCCCGACCCGGTTCCTCGCGAGGATAATGCGTGGTCTCTACAACACGGGAGACATCGTCCAGAAAGAGTGACGCAACAACCGCCGAAACCGGGACAATAAGGAACCATAAGCCAAAAACCACCCCAAGGCCGGCCAGAATGGAGGCAACTGTTTCCGCCCATCCGGGCAAAACATCCTCCATTGAGAGCAAATGCGAAAGGCCCGCCTGACTACCTGCCCAAATAAGAGCAAGCAGGAGAAGCGTGATACCGAGGCTTTTCCAAAGGACAGATCGAAAAGGTTGGCTGAAACTTTGACTGAATGCCAGATAGGCAGACGAAATCATGGGCGAGGGCCCCTTTTTTGATGGGTCAGAACAGATATTGCGAATTTTCTCTTCACATAAGGCCGGGATTGGCGTTGTGCAAGACAAAAGCTCATAAAAGACGTTGCGCTGGATAGTTTGATGCCTATACTGCGCCGCAACTTAAATAGCTTGCCCGGTTAAGAGGCAGGCTATGTCTTTTTGCGGAGAAATGAATGAGCGCTCCACGCTTTGATATCCTTGGCATCGGCAACGCAATTGTCGATGTATTGTCCAAAACAGAAGATGATTTTCTGGTCGAAGAAGGTTTGCATAAAGGATCGATGAATCTGATCGATACAGAGCGGGCAAATTATCTTTATTCCAAGATGGGCCCTGCTATCGAAGCGTCTGGCGGCAGTGCGGGCAATACCATTTTTGGCATTGCGTCTCTTGGTGGGCATCCTGCCTATTTTGGCAAGGTAGCAGACGATCAGTTGGGTCAGATTTTCACTCATGACATGCGCTCCCTTGGCGCTCATTTTGAGACCAGCCCATTGGTTGATGCAGCTCCAACCGCACGCTCCATGATCCTGATCACTCCAGACGGTGAGCGCACGATGAACACCTATCTTGGAGCCTGTGTTGAGCTGTCCGAAGATGATATTGACGAAGAAGTCGTGGCCAATTCCGGTATCACCTATATGGAAGGCTATTTGTGGGACAAGGAAAACGCCAAGAATGCGTTCCGTAAGGCTGCTCGCATCGCGCATGAAGCAGGACACAAGGTTTCCATTTCCCTTTCCGATAGCTTCTGTGTTGATCGCTTCCGCTCGGAGTTTCTTGAGTTGATCCAGACAGGTCAGGTTGACATCGTTTTTGCAAATGAGCCGGAGATCAAAAGTCTGTATCAGACTTCGGATCGCGTTACCGCCATCAATGCAATTCGCCGCGATGCAAAGCTTGCAGCTATTACCCTTGGTGAAGAGGGCTCGCTAGCCGTTACTGCTGAAGAGACGCACCATGTGAATGCTCACGAGATTCGTGAGTTGGTCGATACCACCGGTGCAGGCGATCTTTATGCTTCCGGCTTCCTGTTCGGCCTTGCCAATGATTTGGACCTTGAAAAATGTGCGCTTCTCGGTGGCTATAGCGCCGCAGAAGTGATCCAACATATCGGCCCACGCCCGGCTATCAATCTGGCGCAAGGTGCGCAGCAGGTTGGCTTGCTATAAACGCGATGGTGATTTGAGATTAAAAAGGCGGCTCCTGGAGCCGCCTTTTTAATTTTACATGTTGCTTAAACTTTTTGCAGAACGCACTTTAAAGCTTTCTCAGCATCACCGTTTTGATCTCGTGTGCCGCGTTTTTACGCAGAACCAGATCTGCCCTTGGTCGGGTTGGGAAGATATTCTCACGCAAGTTGATCAGATTGATCGAGGTCCAAAGATCATTGGCGATGGTTCTGGCTTCATCTTCTTCGATCATGGAATAGCGATGGAAATAGGAACCGGGATCGCGGAAGGCGGTTTCGCGCAGGCGCATGAAACGCTCAATATACCAGCGATGCAGGATATCTTCTTCAGCATCGATATAGACCGAAAAATCGAAGAAATCCGAAACGAACGGAATTTCCTTGCCATCTTTGGGTAACATGCCTGTCTGAAGGACGTTCAGGCCTTCCAGAATGAGGATATCAGGCTGATCGATGGTCACCCCTTCATCCTGCATCACATCATAATAGAAATGGCTGTAAATCGGAGCACGGACATGACGCTTGCCTGCCTTGATATCGGTGAGGAATTGCAGCAGGGTCGCGCGATCATAGCTTTCCGGGAAGCCCTTTCGCCGCATCAAACCTTCCGCTTCCAAGACTGCATTGGGATAGAGAAAACCGTCGGTCGTTACCAAATCCACTTTCGGACTGGCTGGCCAGCGGGACAGGAGTGCCTGCAGCAAACGTGCCGTTGTGGATTTGCCTACCGAGACCGAGCCTGCGACCCCAATGATGAAAGGAGTTTTCGGCTCGTTGGTACCTAGAAAGCGTTGCGTGGCGCGATTAAGGCCTTTGGAAAATTCCACATAGAAACTCAGAAGGCGAGAGAGTGGCAGATAAATCTCTTCCACCTCAGCCAGAGACAATGGATCATTCAAGCTCTGGAGGCGCTCCAGATCTTCCTTTTCCAAGGTCATGGGCGTATCAGCACGCAAAGTGGCCCATTCTTCCTTGGTAAAGGCACGGTATGGAGACAATTGCCTGACTGCCTGCTGTTCCATTCCTTCCCCCTTGATCCTATCCGCCGCAGCTTAAGCCACTTTGCATTTGCGCGCTTGATTGATCTCAAAGTCAGACGCACAAAGTTCTTGCGATTGGCTTCAATCTGCCGGGCGGGAGGCCTTCTCCTGCAAACCGGTCTGGCCAGTACGGCGTGCCAGTTCATCCATTACGTCATTGAGGGAAACATCGCTCATTTTCAAGACAACAAGCAAATGATACAACAAGTCCGCGGTCTCTGTCGTTACCTCGGCCTTGTCATCTTGCATGGCTGCGATAACGGTTTCAACTGCTTCTTCTCCCAGTTTTTGCGCACATTTTCCAATGCCCTTACCCATCAATTTGCGGGTATAGGACATTTCATCTTCGCTATTGGCGCGCTGCGCAATAATGGACTCCAGATCACTCAGCGTGAAGTTCGACATTCGCAGTATCCCTTATAGGTTGACGATCTATCAGGTTATCGTGTTGCGTCCATGCGCATGGGAATGCCCGCATCCACCATATGCTGTTTGGCTTCGCCGATGGAAAATTCACCAAAATGGAAGATCGAGGCAGCCAACACAGCCGTTGCATGACCATCACGCACACCTTCCACCAGATGCTCCAGAGTTCCAACACCACCAGAGGCAATCACAGGGACCGAGATCATATCGGCGATCTTGCGTGTCAGATCGATGTCAAAACCGATTTTGGTGCCATCGCGATCCATGGAAGTCAGCAGAATTTCACCTGCGCCGAGATCCACCACTTCCTGGGCATATTCAATGGCATCAATTCCGGTTGGTGTGCGACCACCATGGGTGAAAATTTCCCACTTTGGTGCTTCATCTTCGCTCGATACACGTTTGGCATCAACAGAGGCCACGATACATTGCGAGCCGAATTTTTCGGCCGCCTCGCGAATGAACTCACGGCGTGTCACGGCAGCGGTATTGATGGAAACCTTGTCAGCCCCAGCTTTCAAGAGATCACGGATGTTATCCGTGGTTCTTACGCCACCACCGACGGTTACCGGCATGAAGCATTCTTCTGCCGTGCGACGTACGACATCGAAAATGGTATCGCGATTTTCGTGACTTGCAGTGATATCGAGGAAACAGAGCTCATCAGCACCGGCAGCGTCATAGGCTTTGGCGCATTCCACCGGATCGCCTGCATCTTTCAGGTCGACAAAATTGACGCCCTTGACCACGCGGCCATCTTTGACATCCAGACAAGGGATAACGCGGGCTTTAAGCATTTACAGCACCCTTTTTGACTTTCTGAGTCTGCTTGCTAATTGCAATGGCTTCATCCGGATCCAGACGGCCATCATAGAGCGCACGGCCGGAAATAGCACCTTCCAGAATGGCGCAATCCTCTTCAGCCAGACGTTTGACATCGCCAATAGAGGCCAAGCCACCAGACGCAATAACGGGGATGGAGACCGCACGAGCCAGTTCCAACGTGCTTTCGATATTCAGGCCAGTCAGGATGCCATCACGATCAATGTCTGTATAGATGATGGCTGCAACGCCAGCATCTTCAAACTGTTTGGCAAGATCAATGACGGAAAGCTCCGAGGTTTCCGCCCAGCCTTCAACCGCCACCTTGCCGCCTTTGGCGTCGATACCCACAGCAATGCGACCCGGGAACTTTTTACAAGCTTCCTTGACCAGTTCAGGATCACGCACGGCAACGGTTCCAAGAATGACGCGCTTGATGCCTTTATCCAGCCAATGCTGAATGCCATCCAGATCACGAATACCGCCGCCGAGCTGCACCGGATTGGTGGTATTGGCAAGGATTGCTTCCACGGCTGCAGTATTTTCTGACTTACCCGCAAAAGCGCCATTCAAGTCAACAACATGCAACCATTCAAAGCCCTGATCCTGGAACTGTCTGGCCTGATCGCCTGGATCGGTATTGAAGACCGTTGCCTGATCCATATCCCCCAACTTGAGGCGAACACATTGGCCATCCTTGAGATCAATTGCTGGAAAAAGAATCATGACGGGATCCATTTCAAAAAGTTGGAAATCAGGGCCAGGCCCAGTTTTTGGCTTTTTTCCGGGTGGAACTGAGTTCCAATGATATTGTCGCGACCAACCATCGCGGTCACTGTCTGCCCATAATCGCAAGTCGCCAGAATCTGGCTTGGATCCTGAGGCAGAAAATGGAAGGAATGCACAAAATAGGCATGCAAGCCATCTGCGCCGGTTGGAATGCCCTCCCAGACCGGGTGCTCATTGGTCTGGGTAATCGTGTTCCAGCCCATATGCGGGATTTTCAGGCTGCTATCCTGCGGTTCCATGGCAACCACATCGCCAGAAATCCAATCAAGACCATCAGTAGAGCCATGCTCCAGGCCATGACTTGCCAACAATTGCATGCCAACGCAGATGCCGAAGAAAGGTTTGCCTTGCTTTAGAACGGTTTCGCTCAGCGCCTCGGTCATGCCATCAACCGCTGCCAAACCAGAGCGACAATCAGCAAAGGCTCCAACGCCTGGCAGCACCACATGGTGCGCCTTGATAACATCGTCGGGGTCAGAAGTTACCTTTACATCGGCATTGAGGCCAATCATGTCGGCCGCCCGCTCAAATGCCTTGGCGGCCGAGCAAAGATTGCCCGAACCATAGTCAATGATTGCGATGCTCATTTAAGCATTCTCCGAGGTGGGAAAGAGCCCGATCACAGGCTGGTCCTGGTCTTTTTGTGTTGGCATCACAGAAGGTGTCTTCGGCTCTTGCCAAGGCAGGAGATTGGGATTGTTTGGATCGCCCGACCCGTCAGATCCGGTCGACATGAGGTCTGCCGGGTGAGTACGCGCGTGAATATAGCGGGCTTCGCAATGTTCGAGATTATCCGCATAGATAAGGCCAACTTCCTCATAACCGCGACGCTTCAGAGCCCAGCCCATCAGGTTCGGTGCTTCGGCAGCTATCCATATGGCAATGATCAAAGATACCAACATTGATGTCCAAAGCGGTATCAAGCCGTCGAGTAACGCAAGGCCCACAGAGACAAGAATATAGGCAAGCAAAGGCAGCCACAGACGCTTGATCAGCATCCATATGGCTGGAACCAGAAAGATCAAATAGGAAAAACGATGAGCGACCATGACAGCCTCATCAATCGTCTGTTCCAGAGGCTGGTTGGGTTTCTCGTAAATACTGAAGGCTGGCATGACCCTTCCTTCCTGACATATATCGAACTGTTTTTCTGACTTTTGGTGCTAAAGCACTACTTTATGCGAGCTCTTATCCGAAAAGTGTCTCAACCTCTCGGGAACGTGCTCTAGCCGTTCAAGGTTCCCTTGGTTGAAGGAACACGATCGGCCTGACGCGGATCCAATTCTACCGCCTGACGTAAAGCACGAGCAACAGCTTTGAAGCATGTCTCAGCAATATGGTGATTGTTGGTTCCATAGAGATTGGCAATATGCAGCGTGATGCCTGCATTTTGCGCAAAGGCCTGAAAGAATTCCTGAAACAGCTCCGTATCGAAATCACCAACCTTGTCGCGGGTGAATGTCACGTCCCAAACAAGGAAAGGACGGCCAGAAACATCGACTGCGGCTCGGGTCATGGCTTCGTCCATAGGAAGATGCACATCCGCATAGCGTGTAATGCCCTTTTTATCACCCAAAGCCTGTTTGAAGGCCTGACCCAGCGCAATGCCCACATCTTCGGCGGTATGATGCTGGTCGATATGCAAGTCACCCTTGGCGCGGATTGTCATGTCGATCAGAGAATGGCGGGAAAGCTGGTCAATCATATGATCGAGAAAGCCGATACCGGTTTGGATATCGTAGCTTCCGGTTCCATCCAGATCGATCGAGAGCGCAATGTCGGTCTCGTTGGTTTTGCGTTCAACCTGAGCCTGACGCATGGACTTTCCCCTTGCATTGATGGGTGGTCTTGAAATCTTCAGTCGGGAAAGCAGACCGTTAGCCTATTTCCCTTTGTTAGGGAGTATGTATCAGGCAGGCTTTAACAAATCCATAGGCGAGATTGCGCAAATTTACGCCTTCTGGCCTATTTTCAGCATAAAAGGATGGGAAAGCCTGTTGGATCAGGGCTTGATAAAGCAGGCTGTGATTGAAGTTTGAACCCGGATGCTTACATTGAAGCCAAACGGAAAGCCCAAACAACGGGATTATCTGATCTCGTCAGTGATCTTGTAAAGGGCGGTAAGGAACCAAGTAATGAGCGAGAGACAATCTGCAAACCATGCCTTTCCCGGCTGGCGCGGCACGACTATCGTGACGGTGAGAAAAGGCAACAAGGTTGTTGTTGCAGGTGATGGGCAAGTCAGCCTCGGCCAAACGGTCATCAAGGGTAACGCCCGCAAGGTGCGCCCTCTGGGCAAGGGTAATGTGATTGGTGGTTTTGCCGGTGCGACTGCTGATGCCTTCACACTTTTTGAGCGTCTGGAAGCAAAGCTGGAGCAATATCCCGACCAGTTGACCCGTGCCTGTGTCGATATGGCAAAAGACTGGCGAACCGATCGCTATTTGCGTCGTCTGGAAGCCATGATGATTGTGGCAGACAAAGAAACCAGTCTGGTTCTGACCGGTACCGGTGATGTGCTGGAGCCGGAAAATGGCGTGATCGCCATCGGATCCGGTGGCAATTTTGCCTTGGCCGCAGCGCGCGCGCTGATGGATACCGACATGGATGCAGAAGAAATCGCTCGCAAAGCCATGGCAATCGCAGCAGAGATTTGCGTCTATACCAACGATAATCTGACGATGGAAGTTCTGGATGCCAACGCTTGAACGGTTGCAACAAGCCCGTGATCATGGATTGCTGAAAAGCTCCCAGGTTCAGCCGCTTTATGATTTTATAAAAGCAGATCCAGAGGAGATCACGAGCACTCCGGATGCAGAGGAACTGCATTTTATCCGCGGCTTTCATGATATTTTCGTCTCACTAGGCATGATCATCCTGGCTGTTGGTTTTGCAATTGGCGTCTCAGTCCTCTTCAATGGTTCGATTCTCGAAGACCTGATCACCTATGGTGGTTTGATGGGTCTTGCCTGGATTTTAGCTGAATGGCTAACCAAACGCCTGAGGCTGGCTTTGCCATCTCTTTTGCTCGCTCTGGGATTTGCACTCAGTGCCTTTCTGGCCTCGGATGCATTACTCGGGCTCATTCTTGGTGATACCGGTAATGTTCTTCTCGGCAAAGGGCTGTTTTATTGGGAACGGGCAACAATTGACGGATCCAATCTTCACAGTACAGGTCTGATCGCTTTTCTGATTGCCCTTGTTGCCACCTTTGGCTTCTACAAGCGTTTCAAGGTTCCAATCACACCCGCCTTGATGATGATTAGCGGTGTAGGATTGGTGCTTTATCTGATCGGCACGATCAACTTGTCCATTTTGACAAATCACATGATCTTCTGGCTGTTATTGGTTGGTTTTGCCTGCCTTACCATCGCAATGATGTTCGATATTCGAGACCCGAAACGTCAGACCCTGAACAGCGATAAGGCCTTCTGGCTGCATCTGGTGGCTGCTCCAATTCTGGTTCATGCTTGCCTTTCCAGCTTTGCTGACAAAGAAGGTAGTGGTTTTACAAGCCTGATCACCATTTTGCTGGTCGTCGGCCTAGGCCTTCTTGCTTTGATCATTGATCGCCGCGCCATGTTGGCCTCAGCCCTTGGTTATCTCGGATTTGCCATTGGGCAGTTGCTCGATCAGATTGATCTGGACAGCAAAGGCATCGCTGCACTGACCCTTTTGATTGTCGGCTTGTTTGTTCTGATGCTTGGTTCCGGCTGGCCACGCCTGCGTGGCCTCGTCATGCGCCTCTTTGCAAACAATTCCTGGGCCAAATATCTGCCGCCTGTTTCAGTTTAGAAAGAAGATACCTCTATGACCAACTTCTCACCTCGTGAAATTGTTTCCGAGCTGGACCGCTTCATTATCGGTCAGGCCGATGCCAAACGGGCGGTGGCCATTGCCTTGCGCAATCGCTGGAGACGTCAGCAACTTGATGATGATCTGAAAGAAGAAGTGCTGCCGAAAAACATCCTGATGATTGGACCAACCGGCGTCGGTAAAACCGAAATTTCCCGCCGTCTGGCCAAACTGGCCAATGCACCATTCATCAAGATCGAAGCCACCAAATTCACAGAGGTCGGTTATGTCGGGCGCGATGTGGATCAGATTGTGCGTGATCTGATTGAAACAGCTATCGGCCTGGTGCGGGAAACCAAACGCAAGGATGTACGAGCCAAAGCTCATGGCGCCGCAGAAGAGCGGGTATTGGACGCTTTGGTCGGCCCCAATGCCTCAGAAGGCACACGGGCATCCTTTCGTAAGAAATTGCGTGAAGGTGATCTTGATGACAAGGAAATCGAGATTGAGCTTCGGGATACTTCTTCCCCCATGTCCAACTTCGATATTCCCGGCATGCCTGGCGGTTCCATGGGTGTGATGAATTTATCCGATATGTTCGGCAAGGCTTTTGGTGGCCGCACCAAAACACGCAAAACCAGCGTGAAAGACAGCTATGAACTTCTGATCACGGAAGAGTCTGACAATTTGTTGGATGAAGATCAGGTAACAACCGAGGCTGTGAGCATGGTAGAGAATAATGGTATCGTCTTTCTGGACGAGATCGACAAGATCTGCGCTCGCGAAGGTCGTGGCGCCGATGTTTCTCGTGAGGGGGTTCAACGGGATCTGCTTCCACTCATTGAGGGCACGACGGTAACGACAAAATATGGTCCGGTAAAGACCGATCATATCCTGTTCATTGCATCCGGCGCCTTCCATGTGGCAAAGCCATCGGACTTGTTGCCGGAACTTCAAGGTCGTTTACCGATCCGTGTTGAATTGTCAGCTCTGACCAAAGAAGATTTCCGCCGCATTCTGTCGGAAACCGAAGCCAGCCTACCCAAGCAATATGTAGCGCTGATGGCCACCGAAGAGGTCTCTTTGAGCTTCAATGATGATGCAATTGAGACTATTGCCGATATCGCCGTTGAGCTGAACAGCTCGGTAGAAAATATCGGAGCACGCCGTTTGCAGACCGTGATGGAAAAGATTCTAGAAGATATCTCTTTCCATGCCCCGGACCGCGCTGGTGAGAGTTTGGAAATTACCGGTGATTTCGTACGTGAGAATGTTGGTGAATTGGCCAAGAATACCGATTTGAGCCGTTATATCCTCTAGTGTAATCAAAAGACTTCATAACAAAATCAAAGCCGCATTGGACCTCCAATGCGGCTTTTTTATTCCTCTTTCACCGAAGCGGAGCGGATTTGAAAGATCAGATCTTCAAGGCTTTTAGGCGATAATTGCCCAATCCGGTCAGACAGCAAATTTGTCAGTTCAGTGGCTTTGGGATCCATGCCCGCTGTGTTGATCGTGATATTGGGGTCAGAGATCTCTGCCAGCCGTTGCAGCTCTTCTGCTTCGTCCCAGATGATATTGAAAAAAGCGATGATCCGCTGAACCAGAAACCAGGTTGGTTTACCGCGCTTTCCATGCTCCAAGGCCGAAAGATAAGCGCTGGAGACATCCAAAGCCGTCGCCATATCCTTCAATGTGATATTGCGCTCTTTTCGCAATTGGCGCAGCTTGGCTCCAAAAGGTGTCATGGTTTTTTCCCGTGCTTGTTGCGGGCTCGCAAACGGATATGCAAAGCACCAGCACCACCAAGGGAACGATGTGCCTCTTCAAATCCTACGATGACGGAGCGGATATCCGGCTCGGCCAGCCATTTGGGCACCACACGACGCAAAATTCCCTGCGATGGACCATCAGCATAAGGATCGGAACCGCCACGTGTGCCTTTGCCGGTTATTACCAGCACATGTTTGAAACCTTGGGCCTGAGAGGAGCGCAGAAAGCCAAAAAGCGCACTATGAGCCTGAGTCTGGGTCATGCCATGCAGATCAAGGCGCGCCTCAATGCCCAAATGTCCTCGCCGGACCCGTTGTTTCTCACGCCTGTCCAGCGCATGCAGAGGCGGCATATCCTGTTTTCCCAAAGACCGGCCGCCTTTGGAGATACCTGCCTGTTTCAAGGCTTTCAAATCCTCTTTGGTTGCACGGGAAACAGGGGTTTGTGAATTTTTGGAGTTCTGAGTTTCAGGACCAGCGGCCAAGCTCCGTGGTCTTTCTATTGCTTCAATCAGGGCTTTAAGCTCCGTTGCACGATCTTCCATGGGTTCCACCGTGTCGGTGACTTTTTTCCATAGATGCAGATCCTTGCGGCTCAAAGGGCGTTTCTTACGGCTCATCTGGACCTCTTGGGCAAAAAGAGCGTGAAACGCGCCTGTTGTTTGATGCGGCCAGCAAAGCTCCCAGCTTCCGCCCCGGTGCCGATAAACAGATCGCCTCGAGCCTCACCTTGAATGGCGGAGCCGGTATCATGAGCAAAGAAAAGTTGCTTGCAGGGAACCAGAGCATTTTTTCCCTGTGGCAGGCAAGTTTCGATCCAGACGGGAATACCAAAAGTACGACAATTGCGATCAATGGCTAGCGACCGCATGGGCAAAAGGGGAATTTGCGCTGCGGCCAGCGGACCATATTCCAGAGGCAGGTCCTTTTGTTCCTTGAAAAAGATATAGCTGGGATTTTGGCGTAAAAGATCAAGGCTTTCTTGTCCTTGATCGCGCAAATAGGCCACCAGCTTGTCCATGGTGATGGTATCCTTGGTAAAAATACCCATTTCAATCAATCGTTTGCCTAAAGAACAATAGGGATGACCTGATTTTCCATCAAAAGCCACCCGCATGATCGAACCATCATGCAGGTCAATGCGTGCCGAACCCTGAATATGGATGACGAAGGCATCAACCCAATTCTTGAGCCAGACCAGTTCGAGATCTTGCCCATCCAGTGCTCCGTCCATGACCTCAGAACGGTTCACATGATAGGTGAGACTATTGTCATCCAGTTTGCGGGCGAAAGAAGTCTCGCTGGAAAGATGCGAGATATCCTGATCTTTGGTGACCATGACCAGATCATTTGGGCGTGTATGCAAAGGAACAGGATAGTCAGCGCTTTGCGTGCGAGATCCTTCGAAGCTTGGCTCAAAATAGCCAGTGACAAAGCCTTCTTCATCGAGATTTGCCAACTCGAAGTGATCTTCGAAGAAATTCCGTGCTTGATCGGCCCCCAGTTCCGGGCCCAGCTCAAGAGCTTTTTGAGCACATGCAAGAAGTGCTTCTATATCCACCTCATCACCATGAGATTTTGGCGGATTATCCAAAAGATAGGAAGCCGAAGCATGAAAGGCAGAATAGGCCTTTTGATGATCTTCTCGATGCCAGCCGGGCAGATTATCGAAGCGGATTTGTTTTGCACCGGTCATGCTATCTGCCCATCACTCATTGAAATTCGGATCTGTCGGCATCTTTTATATAAAAAAAGCCAAGCCGGACAATCATTATCCTCTGGCTTGGCTTTTTTTGCGAGATCTTATTGAGCTGCTTCAGTTGCCACCAGCTTCCAGTTTGGATTGCGACTGGAAACGGTGCGGCTGAAGGTCCAAATATCGGTTACTTCTTCGACTGCGTTCGGATCACCTTCAATCACATGGCCGATATCGTCTTTGGTGCATGAAGTGATGGAGGAGATGAAGCGAACGGTGATGTTCGCTTCCTTGCCTGACAACTCAGCTTCCAAAATGGAAGCCTTGTTGATTCCAACAAACGTGAAATCTACCCGATGATCAAGGTTTTCACGCTCATCGATTGCGGCGGTAAAGCCATTGAAGACATCAGCAGCAAGTAGTTTCTTGAGTGTCTTTCTATCCCCTTCGGCAAAGGCTGTGACGACCATCTCATAAGCCATTTTTGCACCTGAGATGAAGCCCTCCGGGTCGAAGCTTTTATCCATTGCCATCAGCTGAACAAGAGCAGAGTTCAAGGCGCTGCCCGCAGGAGCGATTTTTTCCAGCTGTTTTTGCTTCTTCTCTTCTGCTTCGGCCTCAACTTCGGCACGACCAGGAAGGGAGATCACATTGTCCCCCACATCATCCGCCGTTGGAGCACGAGATGGATCCTGACCATCGTCTCGATTTTGTTGATCCCGGTAATACTGATCCTGCGGTGGCTCTTCATGTCCGGTTCGTGTGCCCAGTATATTGCGCAAGCGCATGAACAGGACAACGGCAATAACCAGGAATATTAGGGAGACGGGATCCATTATAATGAGCCTTTTTGATCAAGAATGTTGAGAGAAACCCCTGCAAGTTTCATCTTTTCTCTCTATATGTAGGGAAAGGATCGGTTCAAATCCAGAATCGAGTGTCCTTCGTGGTAAAAAAACACAGACTTTTGAAGAAAGCAAAACCCCATTATGCAAAGATCCATCTTCCCCTTTGTTCCTTTTCTGCTTTTGATCGTCCCGATTTTGGAAATCGGGGTGTTCATTCTGATTGGCGGACAAATCGGGGTTGCCTTCACCTTGTTGGGTATCGTGTTGACCGCTTTGATCGGCTCCATTTTGCTACGCAAGCAAGGTTTGGCTTTGCTTGGGCAAGTCCAAAGTGAATTCAATCAGGGCAAGGTTCCAGGCAAAGCTTTGGCACATGGCGTTATGCTGTTGGTAGCTGGTTTGCTTCTTCTAACCCCTGGTTTTGTAACCGATAGCTTGGGCTTTCTGCTATTTGTGCCCCCAGTTCGGGACGGTATCTGGTCTTTCTTTGCTTCTCGTATGACCGTGCAAAGCTTTGGCGCAGGTGGCAGCGGCTTTGAGCAAAAGTCTGGCGCGCAATTTTATCATTCGGAGCAATATTACGAATATCAGAACCAGAATGCCCGTGATGATCGTTCATCCGATCCGTCCATCATTGATCTGGATGACGCCGATTTCGACGAGGTTTCCAACAAACCAGGACTGCGCTCACCCGATGGCTCTTCCCCTTGGTCAGATTCGAACAAGAAAGAGTAGCATTTTCACGACCTGATCCACCTTCTGACAAGAAAGCTGGGTAAAGATGCCAAAAGCCGGGCAGGCTTGAGCCTCACGCTTGTCTCCCTTGCCCTGACATGCTAGGCCGCTAACAGAGTTGTGGGTCTTATTCGATGCATGTGGCCCGAAAATGAACGTATTTAAAATCAGGATATGACTTCCATGAGCGACGCACAAGACAACGGCGCAAGCCAAGGCCAGGAAATTCAAATGCCAAACCTGCGCATTCTGGCGCAGTACATCAAGGATCTTTCCTTCGAGAACCCAAATGCACCGGATTCTTTGCGTCCACGCGAAAATGCACCTGAGATCAACATTCAGATCAACGTGAATGCCGCTCCTCTGTCCGAGTCCGAGTTTGAAGCAGAGCTGACCCTGAATGCTACCGCTCAAGACGGTGAGACCACCCTGTTCAACGTTGAGCTATTGTTTGCTGGCGTCTTCGCTATCGAGAATGTCCCACAGGATCAGCTGCATCCGTTTGTCATGATCGAATGCCCACGCATGTTGTTCCCATTTGCTCGTCAGGTTATTTCTGATGCCACCATGCGCGGTGGTTTCCCTCCGCTCAATGTCGATCCAATCGACTTCGCTGCTCTTTATCGTCAGCGCATGATGGAACTGGCAGCTCAAGAGCAGGAAAACCAGACCCAGCAGTAAGAGCTGGATTCTCTTTCGAAACAAATTTCGTTTTGAAAGCAAAAATATCAAAAAGGCCAGTTGATCGTTTCAGCTGGCTTTTTTATTTCTATTGCAATGGGTGCGTAACAATCCTTGAACTTATTGGCTTGTTTCGCTTTCCGACTCCGCAATCATCTCAGATTTTTCCATATATTGCAGCCAGAGGCTCTCGACTTTTCCTTCACTGATAAACTTCTCATGCAGGGTGATATCAACTTCGGTCAGGCGTGAAGTGAGAGATATTGGACGTTGTTTCGCTGGCGCTCTTTTCAGACTGACGGTTCCGTCTTCGGCAATGGTTTGACCAAGATCTGCTTCTTCCGAGAGAATAAGGGATGTTTGCCTACCACCAATCAGTTCCAGATAGACATCTGCCAGGATCTCGCTATCGAGCAACGCGCCATGGAGTGTACGCTTGGCATTGTCGATACCAAATCGATTGCAGAGTGCATCGAGGCTATTGGGGCCGGTGGGGAATTTCTGTCTTGCCAACACAAGGCTATCAATCACGAGATCATTATTGATCAAAGGGAAACCCGCTTCTTTGAGTTCCCAATTGAGAAATTTGACATCAAAGCCTGCATTATGCGCGATCAGGGGAGTGCCGGCGATGAAGTCATGGAAATCTTGAGCAACTTCGGCAAATTTGGGTTTATCCGACAGAAACTCTTCCGATAGACCATGAACCTTGAAGGCCTCTTCAGGCATATCGCGCTCGGGATTGATATAGACGTGAAAATTGTTACCGGATGGGAGATGATTAATCAGCTCCACGCATCCGATCTCGACCACACGATCCCCTTTGAAAGGATCAAGACCGGTCGTCTCGGTATCGAATGCAATTTCACGAAGCGCCATTTTTTCCAATCCTTATAACAATTACGATCTCGATTCGCTTATGAAACAAGACTTCATTCAGTCTTTCTTGTTGTGTTTCAACTCTTCCACAATCCGGGCGACTTGCTCTTTAGCTTCGATCATACCGTTTCCGGTTTCAATTACATAGTCCGCCCGTTTGCGCTTCTCTGCATCTGGCATTTGTCGTGCTTTAATTGCCTCAAACTTTTCCACGCTCATACCGGGCCGTGCAAGCACTCTTTCCCGCTGAATATCTTCCGGTGCTGATACCACAACTATAACGTCACAGCGAGCCGTTGCATTTGTTTCAAACAATAGTGGAATATCCAGTACAACGCATTCGGCACCGTCTTTCACTGCACGCTCAAAAAATGTCTGCTCTTCTTCATGAACCAGCGGATGAATGATGGATTCCAGCTTTTTCATCGCTGCATCATCATTAAGAACCACTTTGGCAAGAGCATGCCTATTCACACCATCTTGATTTGTGGTACCGGGGAAAGTTGCTTCAATAAGCGGAGCTGCTTTCCCCTTATAAAGCCGGTGAACCGACGCATCAGCATCATGCAAAGGGCATCCGAGCTCGACAAACATTTGCCCGGTTGTCGATTTGCCCATGCCAATGGAGCCAGTCAGGCCAATTTTGATCATTTTAATTCCTCTCCAAAGGCATTCGTGTTTATTGCTTCGTGTAACTAAGCGCTCAAAACCAGTTTACGAAGATGATCGGTGACTTCTGGACGGCTGCCAAACCATCGTTCAAAGCCCGGGACCGCCTGATGCAGCAGCATTCCCAAGCCATCAACAATAGGATTGCCTTGTTTTTCGGCTTGCAGAAGCAAATCTGTCTTGAGCGGGCTATAGACAATATCTGTAACCAGTGCGTCTTCAGATAGGGTTTTGAGATCTATTTCCAATTCTAGTTGGCCGGTCATACCCAAGGCTGTCGTATTCACCAATAGAGAACGGTCAGAAAGAACATTGCTTCGTTCTTTCCAGTCAATGGCGTAAACCTGACCCTCAAATCCCAAATCGTTGAAGAGATCCACAATGGCATCGCTGCGTGCTTTGGTACGATTGGTAACGGCAATCTGGAAGCCTCGCTCCAGCAATCCATCTATGATAGGACGGCTTGCTCCACCTGCACCAAGGATCAAAGCTTTTTTGATCGGATCATTTTGATCCCAGTTCGGTTTGTTTTGATCAATATTGGCTAAAAAACCATAACCGTCTGTATTATCAGCATGGATCTTTCCGTCTTCAATCCAGAGTGTATTGGCGGCTTTAAGACGTTTTGCGGTTGGATGGATCACATCCACATGTTCCAGAACAGTTTCCTTATGGGGGATAGTAATATTCCCTCCGAGATAGCCATCTTGTGCAAAGCCCGTTATAAAATTCTTCAAATCATGGGGATCGACTGCAATTTTCTCATATTTTCCAGATAGTTGCTTCGATGTTAGCCAATGATTGTGAATTATTGGGGATTTTGAATGAGATATTGGAAAACCTATTACGAAAGCTTTCTTCGGCTCGGTGCCATTCTTTTGTTCTGACATCAAAATGATCCGGTATTTTGTCTTCACGCTATTCCTGATCTTTCGATCAGGGTTGCAAACAGTGCGCTTCGCGCTTGCCTATCGACCGTCACAAAAAGAAGGATTTCCTTTCGTGGGATTAAAAATTTCATGTTTCGGTAGCAGTACCAAACAACAAGCCATGCTCGGCACGCAGATAGCCAAGGAGTGGAAGCAATGGTAGCCCCAGAATGGTGAAATAATCGCCTTCGATTTTTTCGAAAAGCTGAACGCCAATCCCTTCCAGCTGATAGCACCCAACAGATGAACGAACTGCGTCTCCTACTTGTGCCATATATTGGCCAACTTCCTCTGGTGTCAGAGATCGCATCGTCAACGTCGCAGTCGAGACGATTTCCCAGAGGATTTCGCCATCTTTTGCGCAACAAACTGCAGAATGCAGATTATGGCTTTTGCCTGCCAAGGCCAAAAGCTGACGGCGGGCTTGTGCATCATCTTCCGGTTTATTGAAGCGTTGATCACCAGAGCCAAGGGTCTGATCCGCACCAATCACCAATTTTCCAGGGTTTCTGGCAGAAACATCCATCGCTTTGGCCTGTGCCAGGATGGAAGCAATATCTTCCGGTGGAGCTCCTGCCTCCAGCAAAGGCTTTTCAGCGGCACGTTCGTCAATATCGGCAGCTTCGCAGGAAAAGCTCAGGCCGGCATTTTCGAGGAGCTGAGAACGCGCCCGACTTTTGGAGGCAAGGATGAGAGAGGTTTGCATCATGGTATTTTTCACTGCTTGAATTGGATTGGTGCGTTTTCAAACCGCACGAACCGTATGATCTGACGTCAGGATTGATCTTTTGCCGCCTTTTCAGATGTTTGTTTTCGATGACGTTGATAATATTTGTAGATTTCTGCAGCAGTTTCTTCAATCGATTTTCGGGTCACATCCAGCACTGGCCACTGATTACGCTGGCACATGGTGCGCGTATAAGCGATTTCTTCCCCAATTCGGTTGCGGTTGAGATAGTCACTTTCTCTTCCTTCACCATCAAATCCCAGAATTCTGTTCTGTCGGATTTGCATGATACGGGATGGACTGGCAATCAGACCAATTACAAGTGGCTTTGTATAGGTCTGAATTGGAGCAGGAAGAGGAATATCGGGAACCAAGGGAATATTGGCCACCCTCAAGCCGCGATTGGCCAGATAAACGGACGTTGGTGTCTTTGATGTTCTGGAAATTCCAACAATGATGATATCTGCTTCTCCCACTGATTGCGGGGATTGTCCATCATCATGGGCCATCGTGAAATTCATCGCATCAATACGTTTGAAATAGCCGGAATCCAGACTGTGTTGCGCTCCAGCCAAACCTTGCTGCGATGCTCCCAGATAGGATTGAAAGATATTGAAAACCGGATGCAGAATATTGCAAACGGGAATATGCAACTCCTGACAATATCTTTCCAATCGTTCGGACAAATCTTGATTTACCAATGTATACAATACGATACCTGGTTCATCTTCCAGGCGGGTAAGGATTTTTTCCAGTTGACGCTCGGTTCTGATCAGGGGATGAATATGCTCAATTGGCTTGGTATTGGAATATTGCGAGGCGGCGGCCCGTGCCACTGCAATCAGGGTTTCGCCTGTTGCGTCGGAAACCAGATGCAGATGAAAAAAATGGCCGCTCATTGTGTGCTTTCTGTCATTGCGGCTTGACTTTTTCATGATTTGAAAAAGTGATTCCTCCCCAGCCCATGTGTGAAATGAGGGATAAATCCGAGCCTTTGTTCAAGTGATGAAAAAGCATGCCCGTTGTCACGAATTTCATCAACATGCTCGTTTGATGGGGATTGGATTTATTAACAGTGTGTTTACTATTATTAATGAAATGTTAATGCACATTTTGTTCGAAAAGTGTCTACAAATGATATTTAGACAATCCAGAATTTGACCACGCGCAAGGCAGCTGGAATCACTATTGAAATAGACTTGTCCCCGTAATTCCATTAAGCAGGGACCAAGCATTATTCAAGGACAGGGACCCTATCTTAGAAAGCCTGTGGGGCAAATGTGGGCGAAAAACATATCCCGCAATCCACGGTCAATAAGAATAAAAAAATCTATAACCTCTATTACTCTTCTTATTAGGGAAAAGCGATGAGGTAAGGTTTTCATGAAAGTGAGAGTGAAGTGAGCAATCGACGCCTATTAAATGTTCTCAATGGCCAAACCGAAAAAGTGCCTCCAATTTGGCTCATGCGTCAGGCAGGTCGTTATCTGCCAGAATATCGTGCGACCAGAGCAGAAGCAGGCGGCTTCCTGGATCTTTGTTACAATCCCGAATTTGCTACCGAGGTAACACTTCAACCAATTCGACGCTTTGGTTTTGATGGAGCCATTCTCTTTTCTGATATTCTGGTTGTTCCTGATGCCTTAGACCGTTCTGTACGCTTCGTACAAGGTGAAGGCCCTCAATTGGACCCGATAAGTCCTGCAGAGATCGCACAACTTGATCCTGAAAAGGTGCTGACAGGACTTACGCCTGTTTTTGAAGCCGTTGAGAGCATTCGTGGGGCTCTGCCATCCGAGACCACCTTTTTGGGCTTCTGTGGGGCTCCCTGGACCGTTGCGACCTATATGATCGCCGGACATGGTACACCGGATCAGGCTCCAGCCCGGTTATTTGCTCGTCGAGAGCCAGAAGCTTTCAAAGCCTTGATCGATGTTTTGGTGGAAGCATCCATTCTTTACCTGATCAAACAGCTGAAATGTGGTGCTGATGCGGTACAGATTTTCGACAGCTGGGCAGGAGTTCTGGATGATGCCTTGTTCATGTCAGCCTCCCAAGATCCAATTCGCCGGATTTGTGAAGGTGTTCGGGCTGAAATTCCTGATGCAAAGATCATAGGCTTTCCAAAAGGGGCAGGCCAACGTCTTCTCGAATTTGTAGAAGCAACCGGCGTGAATGCCGTTGGCTTGGATTGGACCGTGCCTTTGGACTGGGCTCGGGATGAGTTGCAGGGCAAAACTGCTTTGCAGGGTAATCTGGATCCGACCTTGCTGATCACTGGTGGCCAAGATCTGGATGAATCCGTTGATCGGATCATGGAAGCGTGGTCGGATGGGCCGTTTATTTTCAACCTTGGGCACGGCATCACCCCACAGGGCAATATCGACTATGTCCATCAGTTAATTGATCGCATACGGTCTTATGACAAGTCATAATCGAGATCAGAATTTGAAAACCCGCATTCATGGATGTGGGTTTTCTTTTGGTTGTTCCCGTGATGGATTCACGTGAAATATTGCAAGGATGGATTTTCTATCAGAGGACCACGATGGATTTTTATCTCTGGGCGAAAGCCCTTCATATCATTTCGATCATCACCTGGATGGCAGGAATCTTTTATCTGCCGCGTTTGTTTGTTTATCACGCAGACACGGAAGCTGGCAGCGATAAATCGGAAACGTTCAAAATCATGGAACGACGTTTGCTCAAAGCCATCATGAATCCTTCCATGATCATCGCCTGGATTTTGGGGCTAACGCTCGCCTTTCATTTTGGAATTTGGGAGCCGGATGCAATTTGGCTGCATATCAAATTCTTGCTGGTTGGTGGAATGACCGCCTATCACATGTATCTGGCAAAATGCGTGAAAGTTTTTGCTGCTGATAAAAATGAGAAAGGTCACAAATTTTACCGGATACTGAACGAGGTACCGACCCTGCTGATGTTGGGCATTGTTATTCTTGCGGTGGTCAAGCCATTCTAATTTTTGATCATTATCGGATCGAGATTTTGTGTGTGAAAGCGATTTCTTAGACAGAAGTCGCTTTCTTGCATTTTGGGCTTGGCAATTTCAGAATCAACAGCTATGGTCCGCCAACTCTTGAATTGGCGAATCATTAGGCTGCTTGGCCCGCCGGCCTTCAAGGGTTTACAGACCGCAACAACAAACAATAGCGTTCTGTTCTATCCCTACCTCACAATTTTCCCATGGTTGCTTTGGCTTAACGAGACTTTCGCTATGCGCGAAATGAAATTACAAGAACTCAAACAAAAATCACCCACCGAACTTCTCAATTTCGCTGAGGAGCTCGAGGTTGAAAATGCAAGTACCCTGCGCAAGCAGGAGCTGCTATTCGCTATCCTGAAACAATTGGCAGAACAAGATACCGATATTATCGGTGAAGGTGTCGTGGAAGTTTTGCAAGATGGCTTCGGCTTTTTGCGCTCTCCTGATGCAAACTATCTGCCTGGACCGGATGATATCTATATTTCGCCCTCTCAAATTAGACGGTTTTCACTACGGACCGGTGATACCGTTGAAGGGCATATTCGTAGCCCCAAGGAAGGTGAACGTTATTTTGCCCTGCTGAAGGTCAATTGCGTCAATTTTGAAGATCCTGAAAAAGCGCGCCACAAGGTGCATTTTGATAATCTGACGCCTTTGCATCCAGATGAGCGGTTCCAGCTGGAATCGGTTGATCCGACATCCAAGGATATGTCCAGTCGAGTTATCGATCTGGTCGCACCTTTGGGTAAAGGTCAGCGTGCCTTGATCGTGGCACCTCCACGCACCGGTAAAACCGTGCTGTTGCAGAATATTGCCAAATCCATTACGGCCAATCATCCAGACAGCTGTTTGATTGTGTTGCTGATTGACGAGCGCCCGGAAGAGGTGACTGACATGAAGCGTACCGTGAATGGTGAAGTGGTTTCATCAACCTTTGATGAACCTGCCTCTCGTCACGTGCAGGTTGCCGAAATGGTAATCGAAAAAGCCAAACGCTTGGTTGAACATGGTCGCGATGTCGTGATCTTGCTCGATTCCATTACGCGTCTTGGTCGTGCCTATAACACCGTCATACCGTCTTCGGGTAAGGTTTTGACCGGTGGTGTTGACGCAAATGCACTGCAACGTCCAAAGCGTTTCTTCGGTGCAGCTCGTAACATCGAAGAAGGCGGTTCCCTGACGATCATCGCGACCGCATTGATCGATACGGGTTCCCGAATGGACGAGGTGATCTTTGAGGAATTCAAAGGCACGGGTAATGCGGAGATTGTTCTGGACCGTAAAGTGTCCGACAAGCGTATCTTCCCTGCCATGGATATTCTGAAATCAGGCACACGTAAAGAAGAGTTGATGGTGGATCGCAAAGAGCTTCAGAAGGTCTTTGTTCTGCGTCGTATTCTTGGTGCCATGAGCAATGTGGATGCGATCGAGTTCCTTCTCGACAAATTACGCTCTACCAAGACGAATTCAGATTTCTTCGACAATATGAATACGTAAGGAAAATTCCGGTGAGACCAACGTGAGGCTCCGACCTACTTTTTTCTTGCCATGAATTTTGACTATGCTATCAAAGCCGCCAGATTTAGGTATCTGGCGGCTTTTCTTTTGATTGTCAGTTTTCCCTGATGATCGAGTCGCTTGTAAAACAATCCATATTTTCCATGTCTTTTCGCGTCTATTTTTTGCGCAACTTTGAATGCTGCAGGGAAGGACAGGAGAATCGAGTCGTTTACGGAATGAATGAAACTATTCCCGAAGGCTGAGAGTAAGACGCCCGAGAGGCAGATAGGCGAAATATATGACCACAATTTTTGCATTATCGAGTGGGGCAGTACCAGCAGGTGTTGCCGTCTTTCGTTTGTCTGGTTCAAAGGCTTTGGAAATTGCTGGGCAAATTGTCGAGTCGCCCCCGAAACCACGCAGGGCTGGTCTGCGTTATCTGAAGGATCCTCGCAATGGCGATGTGATTGATCAGGTCCTTATCCTGACATTTCCGGGGCCGAGTTCCTTCACTGGTGAGGATTGCGTTGAACTGCATTGTCATGGTGGGCGTGCTGTTGTGTCAGCAGTGATTGAACTGCTGTCGTCATTTGAGGATTGCCGTTTGGCAGAAGCGGGGGAGTTTTCTCGGCGGGCTTTTGAAAATGGCAAAATGGATCTGATGGAAGTCGAAGGACTTGCAGATCTCATTCATGCTGAAACTGATCAACAAAGACGGCAGGCTATTCGCCAGGCTAGCGGTCATCATCGTGAGCAACTCGGTTCCTGGCGGGATACGCTTCTTTACGGTCGCTCCATGATTGAGGCGGAACTGGATTTTGCTGATGAAGAGGATGTTCCGGGATCTGTATCGGATGTGATTTGGCCCAAGATTTCTGCTTTGAAATCGGAGATGGAACAACATTTGTCACAAGCTCGATCAGGTGAACGGGTGAGGGAAGGCTTGCAAGTTGTTCTGGTTGGTCATCCGAATGCCGGTAAATCATCTTTACTGAACTGGTTCGCCAAGCGAGATGTGGCGATTGTGACTGAAGAGGCGGGGACCACTCGTGATCTCTTAGAAGTTCATCTTGATATTGAAGGCTATCCGGTTGTGCTGGTTGATACGGCTGGATTGCGGGATGCGGAAAATCTGGTTGAGAAGGAGGGGATTCGTCGTGCATTGGATCGCTCTCGTGTGGCAGATCTTCTGATTGAAATTGTTGATAGCAGCCAGACTGTTGATCGGGTCGTGGTTGAAAGTGAAGCTGATCGATTGGTTCTGTTTAATAAAGAAGATCGAGTCGGATCCGAAAGAAATCTGAGTAACCTGAAAGAGGGCAGTTTTTCTGTTTCGATCAAGCACGAAACAGGGATGCAGGATTTCTATGATTCGTTTGTGAAACATATTGAGAAATCCTTTATGGGTGCGGAAAATGTGCTAATTACGCGAAAACGCCAAGCGGATGCATTGGCTTCGTGTGTGGATTATGTGGAGAAAGCGCTTATCTATTCTGATTTACCAATAGAAATTCGATCTGAATTTTTACGCATGGCTGGGGAAGAGCTTGGGAAAATCACTGGACAGATCGATGTAGAAGAGATGCTTGGTGTTATTTTTTCACAATTCTGTGTGGGTAAATAGTGGACAGTTTCACGTGAAACAGGAATTGAAATGGTTTTGATTGCAGGAATGTTTCACGTGAATCTGAGTTTAATTTTTCGGAAAGTAGTTATTGGATTCGGATGCGTTTTGTTTCACGTGAATCCTTGGGTTTTGTGGTGAAGTAGGGTAGAAGTTTTGTTTCACGTGAATCCTGAATCTTATGGTGTTTGTGCCTGGAGTGATGAATGTCTCGATATGATGTGATTGTTGTTGGTGGTGGTCACGCCGGTACTGAGGCGGCAAGTGCTGCTGCTCGTGTTGGTGCGAAGGTTGCCCTGATTACACATAAGAAAGATACAATCGGTGTGATGTCTTGTAATCCGGCGATTGGAGGATTGGGTAAGGGGCATCTGGTGCGTGAGATTGATGCGCTTGGCGGCTTGATGGGATTGGCTGGTGATGCTGCCGGGATTCAGTTTCGTCTTTTGAATCGACGTAAAGGTCCTGCGGTTCAAGGGCCTCGTGCTCAGGCTGATCGTAAGCTCTATCGTGCTGCTATTCAGGATTTGTTATTCGATCAGCAAGGGCTCGATGTCATTGAAGCAGAAGTGACTGATCTTGATATTCAGTATGGTCAGGTTGTTGCTGCTGTTCTGGATGATGGTCGCCGGCTTGATTGTGGTTCTGTGGTTTTGACGACCGGAACGTTTTTGCGGGGTCTTATCCATATAGGTGAGACTAGTTATCCTGCAGGGCGGGTAGGGGATCCTGCGGCTGAGCAATTGTCGAAGCGTTTGATGGCGGAAGAGTTTCGTTTGAATCGTTTGAAGACGGGTACGCCGGCAAGGCTTGATGGTCGGACAATTGATTTTGAATCGCTAGTGAAACAACCTGGTGATGAGGAACCTGTCGCTTTCTCTTATCTGACAGATAAGATTATGACGCCTCAAATTGACTGTTACATCACACGGACCGTCGATAAGACGCATCAGATCATTCGTGATAATATGCATCGCTCCGCGATGTATTCTGGGCGTATTGAATCGAAAGGACCACGCTACTGTCCGTCGATTGAAGATAAGATAGCTCGTTTTGGGGATCGTGACGGACATCAAGTCTTTCTGGAACCAGAAGGCTTGGATGTTCCGCATATCTATCCGAATGGAATTTCGACTTCTTTGCCAGAAGATGTTCAGCTCGAATATCTGCGATCAATTCCCGGTTTGGAAAAAACCGAGGTCTTTCAATATGGCTATGCGATTGAATATGACTATATCGACCCAACCGAGTTGAAGGGGACTTTGGAAACCAAGAAGGTTTCAGGTCTGTATTTGGCTGGTCAGATCAATGGAACAACCGGATATGAAGAGGCTGGAGCACAGGGTTTGCTTGCTGGCATGAACGCCGCGCGGCAGGCGGGCGATCAGGAAGGTGTGATCTTTCAGCGCTCAGATGCCTATATTGGAGTGATGGTCGATGATCTGATTACTCGTGGTGTTGCTGAGCCATATCGGATGTTTACCTCTCGAGCAGAATATCGTTTGTCTCTTCGTGCTGATAATGCCGACCAGCGTTTAACCTCTATGGCTGATGATTGGGGTTTGATTTGCTCAGGTCGTCGGGAACGATTCGCTTCGAAAATGAATGATCTGAATGCCATTACTCAAATGGCGAAGGAGAAAACTCTAACTCCAAATGAAGCTAATCGATTCGGATTGAAAATAAATCAGGATGGGCAGCGTCGTTCTGCCTATGAATTGCTGGCATATCCTGATTTATCATTGGATCGTTTGAGTGAAATTTGGCCGGAATTTAATGAGTTCCCAGAGCCTATTCGTCGTCAGCTCGAAATTGAAGCGCTTTATCAGGTCTATATGAAGCGGCAGAAACAAGACATTGAGACCTTCAAAAAGGATGAGGCTTTGTCAATTCCAGCCAATTTGAACTTTGATGGTATCAATGGTCTGTCCAACGAGCTGAAGCAGAAGCTGGCTCATGTTCGGCCACAGACATTGGGGCAGGCGTCTCGTATCGAAGGAATGACACCTGCCGCTCTGACCTTGGTTTTGGCGCATAGCAGGAAAATGTCCTCACAGGCATAATTGAGGTTTTAAGAATGGATTCGAAAGCGGAAGGATTGGATCTCATTCAATCCATGATGCCTGATGGTCATGGCGTTTCACGTGAAACCATCCACAGGCTGGGGATATATGAGGCGCTTGTAAAAAAATGGCAGCCAGCGCAGAATCTTGTTGCTTCTAAAACACTTAATGAGATTTGGGTTCGTCATCTCGCCGATAGTGCACAGATATACGCAGCTTATCCCCAGGCTCGATATTGGGTGGATATGGGGTCTGGTGCAGGCTTTCCCGGGCTTGTTACCGCGATCTTGTTGAAAGAGACGTCATCGGATCATCACGTTCACATGATTGAATCCAATGGTCGCAAGGTCATGTTTTTGCGCACAGTAGCGCGGGAACTCGATTTGAATGTGACCGTGCATAATGATCGGATTGAAAAGGTTCTTGGGGATTGGGATGGTCCTGTTGATGCATTCAGCGCCCGAGCTCTGACTTCTTTCGATAATTTGTGTGGTTTTGTTGCTCCATTTATCGGTCCTGACTGTGTGGGCGTTTTCCACAAAGGTCGAGAGTTTGATCGGGAATTGCTCGATGCTACTGCCCGATGGGAAGTAGATCTGATACAACAAACCAGCAAGACTGACCCGGATGCGCGCATTGTGTTGTTGCGCGGTTTATCTCCAAAATCTATTTAAGAGGCGACTGGATGACTGCATTGCCAAAATCACCTCGCGTCCTGACACTGGCAAACCAGAAGGGCGGTGTGGGCAAGACAACGACCGCGATCAATCTGGGTACGGCTTTGGCTGCGATTGGCGAAACTGTGTTGATTATCGACGTTGACCCGCAGGGCAACGCCAGTACTGGTCTGGGTATCGATCGTCAGGCACGTAGCGTTTCGACAGCAGAATTGCTGTTGAATGAAGCGACCGTAATGGAAGCTGCTATTCCTACTGCGGTTCCTCGCTTGAGCGTTGCAGCCTCCACGATGGATTTGCTTGGTCTTGAGCAGGAAATTTCCGGTTCCAAAGATCGTGCTTTTCGTCTTCGCGAGGCATTGAAGGCGCATGCTGATCTTGGGGATGAGATTCCGGAAGATAAGCGCTTTACCTACGTTCTGATCGATTGTCCGCCATCTTTGAACCTTTTAACCATCAATGCGATGGCTGCAGCGCACTCCATTCTGGTGCCGTTGCAATGTGAGTTCTTTGCGCTGGAAGGTTTGACGCAGCTGATCCAGACAGTGAATCAGGTAAAAGGGGCATTGAACCCGGACCTCTCCATTCATGGTATCGTGATGACCATGTATGATAAGCGGAATAATCTTTCCAATCAGGTGGTTGAGGATGTGCGCGAACATATGGGTGATAAAGTCTATGAGACTATTATTCCTCGTAATGTTCGTGTCTCAGAAGCTCCTTCCTATGGTAAGCCAGCACTGCTTTACGATCTGAAATGTAGCGGCAGTCAGGCTTATTTGAAGTTGGCATCGGAAATTATTCAGCGTGAAAAAAAGCTCAGACATGTTGCAGCCTGATCGTTTCTGATACAGGCTGGAACAGAAGTTAGTGATGTGGGGTTGAGGCAAACCCAAACGATTCGGATGCGGAAGAAAAAATGGCGAAAAAAGCGGCAGAGGGAAAACGGTTAGGGCGCGGATTGGCAGCTCTGATCGGTGATATGGACAATGAAGTGGAAGCGGTTGAGCGTGCACGGTCTCAACGTCGAATTCCAATTGAATTTTTGCGACCCAATCCTCGTAACCCGCGTCAGGATTTTGTTGAAGCAGATCTTGAAGATCTGACCCGCTCGGTGAAAGAGAAAGGCATCATGCAGCCTATTCTTGTTCGTGAGGTCAAAGATCAGACGGATGCTTATGAGATTATTGCTGGTGAACGCCGTTGGCGAGCTGCACAAGGGGCAGGGCTTCATGAGGTTCCTGTTCTTATTCATGATGTGGATGACAAAGAAGCGCTTGAGCTGGCAATCATCGAGAATGTACAGCGTGCGGATCTGAATGCTCTGGAAGAGGCTCTGGGGTATGATCAATTGATCCAGCAGTTCGACTATACCCAGGCTGAACTTGCAGAAGTCATCGGTAAAAGCCGCTCTCATGTGGCCAACACACTGCGCTTGTTGAAGTTGCCTGATAGCGTGAAGGAATATCTGAAGTCAGGTCAGCTTACCGCTGGTCATGCTCGTGCTTTGATTACTGCAGAGAATCCGGAAGAGCTTGCACGCCGTGTTGTTGAAGATGGAATGACTGTTCGTGATGCTGAGAAAGCTGGTCAAGAAAAACAGGCCGAGCAAGCTGAACCTCGCGTGAAAAAGGAAAAAGACGCAAATACGGTTGCGTTGGAAAAACGTCTGACAGATCACTTGGGTTGGAATGTTCGAGTGATGCCTAAGAAAAAAGGTGGCGAGCTGAAGATCCAGTACAAATCTCTGGAACAGTTGGATGCGATCATTGCTCTTTTAGAGCGTACTGGCTGATTTGAAAATTAATCACAGATGTGAATAAAAAGGCCGGGCATATGTCCGGCCTTTTTATTTGGGTTGTTTTAATATTTGAAAATCAGGGGTTTGTGCACGTTTCTGTTTGGAAATTTAGAATATTGATTCACGTGAAACGATCAGATACCAATACTGTATAAGATGTGTATTTCATGTGGAATAGGACTAAGAAACGATCTGAAATCAATCTGGTTATCGATGAGATTTGCGTGCTGTCGCAGCGATCATCAAAAGCGTTTCACTGATGATGGTATCGGCTAGGTGATAATTCTTTCGGCTGTTGGAAAGTGCTGTTGCCAATAGCTCACAAGCGCGTGCCGCTTTTTTGCTGGACCAGAGACGAAGCTGATTTTGTACGCGAGCCTTGCGCTTGAAATGGATCATGGGACCGGCTTTTTGTAAAGCGGATTGAGCAGGTGTACCGCTATCCATCATGTTGACACATCGCTCCAGCATCTGGAAATGGCGTAAGCTAGCGGTTGCAATGACGGATGAGGATTGGCCACTTCCCAGGATTTGTTCCAATTGATGGTCCAGTTGATCAATGTCTCCAAGCGCGGCGGAATCAATGATCATGTCGATTTGATGATTGGACGCATCGCCGACGATGTTTTCGATATCGTCTTCGCTTATGGTTTCCTGTCCCATGGCATAAAGGCAGAGTTTTTGTATCTCACCTCGAGATGCCATGCGGTCGGCACCCAGATTATCCAACAGCATCATGCGGGCATCGTTGGAGATGCCTAGATTGGTTTGTCCCAATTCTTCATCTATGATCTTGTTCAGAGCGTCTCTTGCATCAATATAGCATGGCAAGGCGACGGCACTTTGTGCCTTCTCAATGGTCTTGCGAACCGGGGCCGACTTCTTCAGATCACCTGCCTTGATTACGATATAGGCGTCGCTTGGCGGACTGGAGAGAACAGGCTCCAGTGCCGGTACAATTGATTTGTTGCCGCTTAAATGAACGAGGATGACTCGACATCCACCAAACATGGAGATGGTATTGGCCTCATCTGCGAGGCGTAAAGGATCGGATGTGATTTCGCCAGCATCCAAGCGTAACAATGCAAAGGGATCATTATTATCTGCCAAATAGGTTTTGGTGATTTGCTCTGCTCGCTCGGTTATCAAGCCAATATCCTGACCATAGATAAGAATAACCCGGTGCTTGGGATCAGGCCGATTGAGGTAGCTGTCTACCATATTGGCTTTTATATCTGCCATATTGTCGGATCTCTTGTTCTAACTTTGGTGCTGGTATTCACGCATTGGCATTTGGACAAAAAGAAAGCGGTAGATGGAAGATATCTACCGCTTTCAAAGCTTGCAAGGTGGAGCGAGAGACAAAGATTTTGTCTGTTGACGAGCGCTTATTTGTTCGCTGCGAAATAAGACGACAATCTTAATTGAATGTCGTTTGCTACCTGTTCTGCTACTCTGTTTTCCGCATCACGAAGGGCTCTGTCGTTGGTAAAGCGCTGCGCACCTTTGCGATAGGACGCGGTGAAGAAGCTGGAACCTTTGGTGACTTCTTTTCTATCAGACAAGCGGATCAGTTTGTATGTTGCCGTTAGTGATACGCGAGCTGCTGATGATAGCCCTGATCCCGCTTCAATACCAAAATCTGACGTTGATTTATTGGTTGTCAGCTCCAATCGAAAAGCTGATTGAGCAGCTTCTCCGCCACCAGTGAAGGCGAATATCAGATGATTTCGTACTTCCTGTTCAACACGGTCTTTGGCAGGAGAAATCTCAACTGATGCCAATTCGCTTGCCAGAGTTTGACCACTTTGTGTGGTTGTTGAATAAAGCGGTTGAACCTGACAGCCGGAGACGATTAACCCCAAGCCAAGCAATGCAGCCAGGGAGAGGGATTTTGTGAAATGGTTTTTAGACAACAACATTGACGATCCTTTTCGGCACGACGATGATTTTGCGTGGTGCCTTGCCATCCAATGCCTTGATGACAGGATCGGAGGCCAAGACGGCTTTCTCGATATCAGCTTTGGCTGCATCGGCGGCAATTGTCAATTCACCACGTTTTTTACCATTGATCTGAATTGGCAGAGTGATCTCATCTTCGATCAACATTTTGCTGTCAACTTGAGGCCAGCCTTTGGTTGCGACCAAGCTGTCTTTGCCGAGATGGTTCCAGCATTCCTCCGCCAGGTGAGGCATCATTGGTGCCAGCATTTGGATGAGGATTTCCATCGCTTCATCCGTTGTCCAAGCCAATGATGGATCTTTTTCAAGCTTGTCTTGCTTGGCGTTGGAAGCAATGGTGTTGACCAATTGATAGATCTGAGCCACAGCACGGTTGAAGCCGAGCTGTTCGATATTGCTCTCTACCGCAGCCAGAGCTTTATGAACGGCTTTGCGCACTGTCAGGGCGTCGCCAGAGAGATTGTCTGGTCTGGCTGGTGTCTGGCCTTGCAGGGCACTCTGAACATCCTGTGTGAGGCGCCAGACGCGTTGTACGAAACGATGAGCACCTTCTGCGCCAGCTTCTGTCCAGATCACGTCACGCTCGGGAGGGCTGTCTGACAGCATGAACCAGCGAGCGGTATCAGCACCGAAGCTTTCGATGATGTCTGTTGGGTCCACGGTATTTTTCTTGGACTTGGACATCTTCTCAATGGAACCGATAGCAATGCTTTCACCGGTTTCATTATGGGTCGCCGTGCGCTTGTTGTCTTGCTCGTTGATAGTGATTTCGGCGGGAGAAACCCAGCGATTGTCTTCGCCCTTATAGGTTTCATGCACAACCATGCCCTGGGTAAAGAGACCTTTGAAAGGTTCTTTCACACTCAGATGACCGGTCTCACGCATGGCGCGGGAGAAGAAGCGGGAATAGAGCAGGTGTAGGATGGCATGCTCGACACCACCGATATACTGATCGACCGGTAGCCATTCATCAGCGGCTTTTTTGTCTGTCGGGCTATCTTCCCAGGGTGCAGTGAAGCGTGCGTAATACCAGGAACTATCCACGAAGGTGTCCATGGTGTCGGTTTCGCGCAGGGCATCCTTGCCACATTTCGGGCAAGAGCATTGACGCCATGTTGGGTGACGATCCAGAGGATTGCCCGGCTTGTCGAAGTTGATGTCATCGGGAAGCTGGATTGGCAGATTTTCTGTCTTTTCTGGAACCACGCCACACTCATCGCAATGAATCATCGGAATTGGGCAACCCCAATAACGCTGACGGGAAATGCCCCAATCGCGCAGGCGATATTGCGTTTTGCGTTGCGCCTGAGCTTTGCCAGAGATCTTGATGGCTTCCAGCTTTTCAGCAACGGCGTTTTTGGCGTCGATGATGCTCATTCCGTCCAGGAACTGGGAATTGAAGATAACGCCTTCACCGGTATAAGCTTCATCACCGACATCAAAGCTTGCCGCCTCTTCGCCTTTTGGCAGAACGACAGGGGTGACGGAGAGACTGTATTTGCGAGCGAAATCCAGGTCGCGTTGATCGTGAGCTGGGCAGGCAAAGATAGCACCGGTGCCGTAGTCCATCAGAATGAAGTTGGCGACATAGACGGGCAGGGTGATGCTTTCATCAAGTGGATGTTTGACAGTCAGCCCTGTGTCAAAGCCGATTTTCTCTGCGGTTTCCAGCTCGGCAGCTGATGTGCCGGTTTTATGGCATTCTTCGACAAAGGCCTGAAGTTCTGTACTGTTTTCGGCGAGGGCCTTGGTCAACGGATGATCTGCCGACAGTCCCATGAAGGACGCACCAAAGAGCGTATCAGGGCGAGTGGTGAAAATCTCGATTTCCTTGTCGCCGTTTGGAGCATCACCATTCAGTTCAAAACGGACTTGCAGACCTTCAGATTTGCCAATCCAGTTGCGCTGCATGGTGCGCACTTTGTCTGGCCAGCGATCAAGGTTGTCGATCTCAGATAGCAGGTCTTCGGCAAAGTCGGTGATCTTGAAGAACCACTGGGTCAGCTCACGCTGTTCGACTTCTGCACCGGAGCGCCAGCCTTTGCCATCGATGACCTGTTCGTTCGCCAGAACAGTCTGATCGACAGGGTCCCAATTGACCTTGGCGTTCTTGCGGTAGGCGAGGCCTTTTTCGACGAAATCGAGAAAGAGTTTTTGCTGGCGATGATAATAGTCAACGTCGCAGGTCGCGAATTCACGATCCCAATCGAGAGACAGGCCTATCAGCTGCAGCTGACTGCGCATGGTTGCGATATTTTCATAGGTCCAGTCTTTTGGGTGGACCTTGTTTTGCATCGCTGCATTTTCAGCTGGCATGCCGAACGCATCCCAACCCATTGGGTGCAGAACATTGAAGCCTTTGGCGCGCTTGAAGCGTGCAACAACATCGCCCATTGCATAGTTGCGCACATGGCCCATATGGATGCGGCCGGATGGGTACGGGAACATCTCCAAGACGTAATATTTTGGTCTTGGATCATCGTTCTCGGTCTTGAAAATTTTCTGGGAGTCCCAGGTCTGTTGCCAGCGAATTTCCGCTTCGCGTGCGTTGTAGCGTTCGTTAGCCATGAATATGCCGGAATGCCTCGATTTTTCATCACTTTTCAGGGCTGACCATCACCAGAAATGAGGGCATTGGTCAAGACCAAACAGGTGCTATGTGCGATATAAAGCAGGGATTGCCCTACAATCTGGGACAATCTTGTATATCGGCAATTGAAGAGCCGCTTGCTTCGTGCATAATGCGCTGGTCCTTAACGGGCCATATAACAACCTGATTGGATCTTTGGTAAGACAGATGGGCATCAAAAAGCAGCTAAAAAATGTCAAGGAAGACATTGCCAATAGTGAGAGCGAAGCAGGACGAAGTCCGGGGGGTGTGACCCTGATTGCTGTTTCCAAGACATTTGATGCCGACCATATTCGCCCAGCACTGGAAGCGGGGCACCGAATTTATGGTGAAAACCGGGTACAGGAAGCCAAAGGTAAATGGCCAGAGCTGCGTGATGAGTTTGAAGATCTTGAGCTTCATCTAATTGGGCCTTTGCAATCCAACAAAGCCAAGGAAGCAGTTGCGCTTTTTGATGTGATTCATACGGTTGATCGCCCAAAGATTGCACGAGCCATTCGCGTTGAGATGGAAAAGCAGAATAAGCAATTGCAACTTTTCGTGCAGATCAATACCGGGAATGAGCCCCAAAAAGCAGGCATTGCGGAAGACGAAGCGGACGAGTTCATTGCATTTTGTCGTGAAGAGCTTTCCCTGCCGATCAACGGTTTGATGTGCATTCCGCCCTTTGATGAAGATCCGGAACCGCATTTCGACAAACTTGCCGACATTGCAAAACGTAATGGGCTTGATCAGCTTTCCATGGGTATGAGTAGTGATTACGACAAGGCCATTACCAAAGGCGCCAGCCATGTGCGTGTTGGCAGTGCTATCTTCGGCAAACGCGACTATCCAGTCTAACCGAGCTTGAAAATTGTATCTCGTCCAATGAGCGGCAGGATTTGTCGCATCACGTTAGGGCGTACGGCTACGCACCCTTCTGTGGGGGTAAAGCCTGGCCGTGCTATGTGAAAAAAAATGGCGCTTCCCATATTCTGCATGCGGGATGATATGTTGAAATCCAGAACCACACCAATGTCATAGAGCTCGTCGTCACGCCACATCTTTTCGTGTGATGATTTGAATGGAAGTTTTACCGGGCGATTATACAAGGCATGGCCTTTTTCATCACACCATCCCATACTAGGGTGTAGAGCGATGAAAGGCAGACGGGAAATTGGTTTAGGGCCTTTGTCCGGCCGGTAAAATCCGTAAAGAGCCTTGCAATCGAGCAGGGGTGTTGCACCGTCTCCCTCTCGTTTTTGCGAGGTGATTCCTGAGCGTCCCAAAGCGCAGGGGAAGGTTTTCAGGCCTAATTTTATCAAGCCTTGTAAAGGGTTGCCGGGTTTTGTGTGAATTGTGACAAGATTCATCAAGAATTGAGAGTTTTGCGTCATTATTCACGTCACACTGACATTGACGTGATTGCTCGTGATTTGATTTTCCACCACTTGAGCACTTAGATGATGGAAATTCAAGGTACCAATTTTGGTCGCAAGGCTACAAGCGGGTGGATCGGATGTCTGATACCATCTGGAGCCAATCTGGGGATGCGATTATGACTGCTAGAAAAATTCTGCTTGTTGATGATGATACGGAACTTCGCGAAGCGCTGGTAGAACAGCTTTCTCTATATGAAGAATTCGATTTGTATCAGGAAGAAAGCGCCACTAAAGGCATTCAGACGGCTCGATCTGATCATTTTGATTTGCTGGTCATGGATGTTGGTCTGCCTGACATGGATGGCCGCGAAGCTGTGAAATTGCTGCGCAAAGGTGATTTCAAAGCCCCTATCATCATGTTGACTGGCCACGATACCGACTCTGATACCATTCTGGGTCTGGAAGCTGGCGCTAATGATTATGTTAGCAAGCCATTTCGTTTTGCGGTGCTCTTGGCCCGTATCCGTGCTCAATTGCGACAGCATGAAAATAGCGAAGATGCGACCTTCAGTGTTGGCCCCTATACCTTTAAGCCAGCTGCGAAACTGCTGTCTGATGAGCAGGGTGGAAAAGTTCGTTTGACGGAAAAAGAGACTTCAATCCTCAAATTTCTTTATCGGTCTGGTGACAAACCGGTTGGCCGGGATGTGCTGCTGCATGAGGTTTGGGGCTATAATTCAGGTGTGACCACGCACACTTTGGAAACCCATATCTATCGCTTGCGCCAAAAAATTGAAAAGAACCCGTCCAGTGCAGAGCTGTTGATTACCGAGGCTGGTGGGTACAAGCTTGTGCCATAACGTCCTTCGGTTCTGATTGCGAATTTGCCTTGAACAAGGCATTGGAACTCATTAAGAAGCGTGCCACAATGTTGGCGCGCTTTTTTGTTTGTTTATTGGGAAAGCGGAGAGTGCCAAAATAGTTTTGGGGATGATGCGATGAGCTTGGATAGTGAAATTGATTTTATGCGGCAAGTGCCGTTTTTTGCTGATTTTACTGATGAGCAGCTGCGGCTCTTGGCTTTTGGGGCTGAGACGCGCTCTTATCGGGCCAAGCAGGTTCTGTTTCGTCAGGGAGATCTTGCCGATTCTGCCTTCATTATCATGGATGGCGAAGTGCGCATGACCATTTCCAGCGATGGACGGGATCTGGATAGTCAGCATCTATATCCGGGCAGTCTGATTGGGGAACTTGCTTTGGTGGCGGAAACCCGCCGCTCTGCGATGGCGACTGCTGTTGAAGACTTGCGTGTCATCCAAATTCGTCGCTCATTGTTCCGCCGTGTGATGGATGAATATCCCGGATTGGCAGAAGAGATCCATAATCGTATGTCCAGCCGATTGGGCAATCTGGTCGCCGATCTTCAGCAGGTGGTCGATATGTTTGATGGTTTGCCGCAAGAACCGGCTTCCATGGAAGATGCCATGACCTTTGCCATGAAAGAATAGGGTGCTGGATCGCACTTCTATTCAAAGAAAAAGGCAGGCTTTACTCTTTATTCTCAAGCGAGTTCTTATCCAAAAAGTGCTTCAACTTTTTGGGAACGCGCTCTAAGCCTGCCTTTCGTGTTTTAGGCGTGAATGAAATGCAGCTTTTCAAAGGTTTGACGCCAGTTTGAGACCTCTGCCAGCATTGCTTCCGGATCATTGCTTTTCAGGGCCTTGGCAATCAGAGATGCCAGTTCTGGTGCATGTTCTTTGGTCATGCCCCATTTCACCAGTTCCGGTGTTCCAATTCTGAGCCCGTTGAGATCACCGTCAACCGGATCAATTGGCAGGCCGATGCCACAAGCAAGGAAACCAGCTTTTCGAAGCTTTTTCGAGGCTGCCTGACCGCCTGCAAAGGGAGCGGCAAGAACTGCGAACTGATGAGACTGGGTGAAACCGTTAGCTCCCTCAAAGACTGGTATACCTTGCTTATCCAGCTCAGATGCCAATGAGACAGACATATCGATCATCTCAGAGGCATAAGCCTGGCCGTAATCGCGCCAATCAAGCATGGTGACGGCAAGAGCTGCAGATTTGGCAGCATCAAAGTTTGCCGTCATTCCCGGGAATGCAATGGCATCCAATGCTTTGGCGATTTCTGCATCATTGGAGACAATCAGGCCACCAGCGGGCCCACCAAGGCTTTTATAGGTGCTCATTGTCATGAAATGCGCGCCTTCAGTGAGTGGGTTTCTCCAGGCCTTGCCTGCAATGATGCCGCATTGATGGGCTGCATCGAACATGACCTTGGCGCCAATCTCATCCGCAATGACGCGGATTTCTGCGACTGGATGCTCAAACAGGTTCAGGCTGCCACCAACGGTAATGAGCTTTGGCTTTTCTGCATTTGCCAAATCACGCAAAGCATTGACATCGATTGTATAACCATCTGCAGAGATAGGGGCTTGGATTGATTTCAATCCAAATAGGCCGGCACAGCCTGCCAAATGGTGGGTGACATGGCCTCCTATTGTGGCTGGGGGCACAATGATGCTGTCACCGGGCTTACAAGTTGCCATGAAACCATAAAGATTGGCGATAGCCCCAGAAGGTACGCGAATTTCAGCAAAAGCCGCATCAAAAATCTCGGCTGAGAGTTGGGCACTTAGAATTTCGATTTCTTCAATCGCTTCCAGACCCATCTCATATTTATCGCCCGGATATCCCAGTGATGGACGAGAGCCGATCCCAGATGCCAGCAAGGCTTCCGCCCGTGGGTTCATCACGTTGGTTGCAGGATTGAGATTGAAGCACTGCTTTTCATGAATGGTGCGATTTTCTTCAGCCAATTCTTCAATTCGTGCCAAAAGCGTTGCGGATGTTTGGCTGGATGCCTTGTTGGCAATAGTCTGGATATAGGTCTCACAAGGGCCTGGGACCCAATCTCGAATAGCGATTGTCATGGCAAAATTCCTCCTATGACCAGCTTCTCTTCTCTTTACTCGCAGCGCAAACCAGATTTACTATTCCTGCGTTTAGAAAAACTAAGGCTAGAGAAACAGAGGCGATAGATGAGTGTCTCTCCACCCCGCCCCAAAGGCCCCCCTCTTAATGCTTTGCGCGCTTTTGAAGCGGCTGCGCGTTTGCAGAGTTTTGTGCGGGCTGCGGATGAATTGTCCGTCACAGCTGGTGCGATTTCCCAACATATCAAGCTGTTGGAGGAATGGGCCGGCACTGCGCTTTTTGTAAGGTCACCGAATGGTGTCTTACTGACTGACGAAGGCAAATCATTGGCACCATTGCTGCAGGAAGCTTTTGATAGCATAGGTGCAGCAACGCGAATTCTACGTGGTTTCAAACCCAAACAAGAGATCCATGTTGCCACATTGCCAGCTCTGGCTCAGCTTTGGTTGCCATCAAGACTTGCTGTCATTCGTGAGCAATTGCCTCAGGCAGAGCTGACAGTGACCGCATTGGAAAGCGCGCCCAATCTGGATCGCGAGATGTTTGATCTTTCTCTCTTCATTGGGGATCCAACAGGGAGTGAAGGAGAATATGTTCTAGCTGAAGATGTGATTTTCCCTGTCTGTAGTCCAAGTCTGGCGGAAAGCTTGAAAACTGATCCAGACTATAGCGCTTTGACTTTGCTGATTGATCAGACCTGGGAACGGGATTGGGCGCTTTGGAGCAAGGAAAGCGGTATTTCCTTGCTGGATAGAGCGGGGAGTTCGCGCTATTCGCTTTATAGTTTGGCTTTGGAAGAAGCAAAAGCCGGGGCAGGGCTTCTCATGGGGCATGCTTGTCTGGTGGAAGATGCGCTGGCCAAAGGAGATTTGGTGCGTCCATTCTCACAAGACTGCAAAACCGGAAAGTCCCTTATTCTCAAAGCGCCGTTAGCCAAGGATGTGCGTGTTGATCTAGAACGGCTTGTTTGTCTGCTATGTTAGATAGATCAGCTTCGATGCTGATCGATCAGAATGACATTGCCATCTGGATCTTTCAGCGTGATATGAGCTGGGCCCTTGCTATCTGGATCAGCTTCTTCGCTCAGTTCAATTCCTGCCTTTTTCAAATGGTTTTGAATCACTCTGACGTCATCAAAATCATCAAGATTTTGGGCATTTTGATCCCAACCGGGATTGAAGGTCAGCATGTTGCCTTCGAACATGCCTTTAAAAAGGCCGATGATGGTATCGCCATTTTTCAGCATCATCCAGCCTTGATCGGAGTAATCACCCATGGTGATAAAGCCGAGAGCTTCATAGAAGCTCTGTGAGGCTTTCAGATCTTTTACCGACAAGCTGATGGAAAAGGCGCCTAATTGCATGGTCTTGCTCCCAAGACTGGTGTTTAGCTGATTTATAATCTGTCAGACAGTGTGGGCGAGAGAGGCAATTCTGTCCAGTTTGGCCGCGCAGCCATGCATAATCAGCAGATCTGCCTGATCGACTTAGCAATTCTCACATTTAGGTATTTCTCTACAGTGCGGGCCTGTAAGGGGTCTGCCCTTGCTTTCTGTCCCCGTGATAACGAGTTGATCCGATGTTTCACCGTCTGAACAAATCTACCCGCACCGTAATAGATGTTTTTTCCAAGTTGCCACATGCCGCTCGCGTTGCCAATGCAGTTGAGCTCGGTCGCAAGCCACGTCAGGCCGATCTCGATGCGCTGAATATCTGCTATCCCTTCGATTGAGTTTTCAGCTCAATCAAGTGATCTGAGCTATCTTTCTGATAGGATAGCCAAAACAAAACCCCCGCCGGTTGCCCGACGGGGGTTTGTTATTTTCGAGCCAAATCGCTTCTTAACGGTTCTGGCGGTTGTCGATCAGATCGTCAACAACGGCTGGATCTGCCAGAGTGGAAGTATCGCCAAGGCTACCGAAATCGTCTTCAGCGATTTTGCGCAGGATGCGGCGCATGATCTTGCCGGAGCGGGTTTTTGGCAGCCCAGGAGCGAACTGGATGAGATCTGGAGAGGCAATTGGGCCAATTTCTCCGCGAACCCATGTGCGCAGCTCTTTGCGAAGATCTTCGGTTTCCTCTTCGCCTTCCATTAGAGTGACATAGACATAGATGCCCTGTCCCTTGATGTCGTGCGGATAACCAACCACGGCGGCTTCCGAGACTTTAGGATGCGCTACGAGGGCGCTTTCGACCTCGGCGGTACCCATACGGTGACCGGATACGTTGATGACGTCATCAACGCGGCCAGTGATCCAATAATAGCCATCTGCATCGCGGCGTGCGCCGTCACCTGCAAAATAATAGCCTTTGAAGGTCTCGAAATAGGTGGAGACGAAGCGATCATGATCGCCAAAGACCGTGCGCATCTGTCCAGGCCAGCTATCAGCGATGCAGAGAATGCCTTCGCATTCAGTCTCAGCAATCTCTTTGCCATCATTATCGAGCATGACAGGCTGAACGCCGAAGAATGGGCGGGTAGCTGACCCTGGTTTCAGATCGGTAGCACCTGGAAGTGGCGTGATCATGATGCCACCGGTTTCGGTCTGCCACCAAGTATCAACAATCGGGCATTTTTCCTTGCCGACGACTTCGTAATACCATTTCCAGGCTTCCGGGTTGATTGGTTCACCGACAGAACCAAGCACACGCAAGGTGGAAAGGTCTGCCTTTTCGACATGCTCATTGCCAGCACCCATTAGGGAGCGGATAGCGGTCGGCGCGGTGTAGAAGATATTGACCTTGTGCTTCTCACATACATCCCAGAAACGGGATGGTGATGGATAGGTCGGTACACCTTCAAACATTACGGTGGTGGCACCATTGGCCAGTGGACCATAAACGATGTAGGAGTGACCGGTTACCCAGCCCACATCAGCAGTACACCAATAGATGTCGCCATCTTTGTAATCAAAGACATATTGATGGGTCATGGAGGCGTAAAGCAGATAGCCACCAGTGGAATGAACCACGCCTTTAGGCATGCCGGTGGAGCCGGAAGTGTAGAGAATGAAAAGCGGATCTTCTGCATTCATTGGCTCTGGCGGGCAGTCAGCGGATGCTGGGCCTACAACGTCATCATACCAGACATCACGGCCTTCAACCATTGGGATATCACCACCGGTGCGTTTGACGACCAGCATTTTGGCGTCATGTTTCACCTTTTCAAAGGCTGCATCGGCGTTGGTTTTCAGCGGTACTTTACGACCGCCGCGCAAACCCTGATCCGCGGTTACCACCAGTTTGGCTTGGGAACCATTGATGCGATCGGCCAGGGCATCAGGAGAAAAGCCACCAAAGACGATGGAATGGATCGCGCCGATACGGGCGCAAGCCAGCATGGAATAAGCGGCTTCCGGGATCATTGGTAGATACAGGATGACGCGGTCGCCTTTGCCAACGCCCAGCTCCTTATAGGCATTTGCCAGTTTGGAGACACGCTCATGCAGCTGCTTGTAGGTGATGTTCTCATCATCAGCCGGGTCGTCACCTTCCCAGATGATAGCAGTCTGATCACCACGGGTTTCCAGATGACGGTCGATACAGTTGGCGGAAACGTTCAGCTCGCCATCTTCAAACCATTTGATGGAAACATTGTGATAGTCGTAAGAGGTGTTCTTGACCTTGGTGTAAGGCTTGATCCAGTCCAGGCGCTTGCCCTGTTCACCCCAAAAGCCGTCCGGGTCTTCAACAGACTGCTTGTACATAGACAGGTAAGTATCGTTATCGATCAGGGCGTCTTTTGCCACATCCGCCGGTACGGGATAGACATTCTCCGACATGCGTTCCTCCCAGAACTTGTCCAATGAAAATGAGGAATGGTTCTATGCGAACCACTCAAAACGGTCTCGCCCATTATGCTCAGGTGACCCCACAGCGTCTAGCTGTGATCCATGCCTCTTTGGTAGAGAGTGAGTTGTCATTCACAGAAGAATTGCAACCGCTTATTTTTTGCTTTTTCGAAATAGAGAATCGTTTTTTCTATATTTATCTCAATAGGTTAAATATCAATGCTTTCGATCTTGAGGTAAATGGCCTCTTCCGTGAACGTAAGTGGTATAGGCGTTAAGGATGATCCGCTGCATGGACCCGACAGGCAAAAACCATCCGTGCTTCGAAAACGTGCACCATGGGTAGAGCAGACGATCAGGGATGGGTCTTCCTTGTCCAAAAACTCATGATCAAAGGTTTCCATCGGCATACTCATATGTGGGCAGGAATTGATATAGGCTTTGAGGCTTTCCTCGCTTGGCAGGAAAGATTTTGAGGCTGATATATCAAAGGCCATGTCGATAATGACGATATCCAGTTTGCCATTTGTGTCGTCAATTGTTGCTCCAAAGGCTCCGGTCTGTTTCAGATCAGATTTGTTGCAAAGAAAGATATCCTGATTAGTCACGGAGCGGTCCTTTGGTTTGGTCTCTTTCAATCTAGCAAAAGCTAATGGCGGCGCCAATGAAAAGACCCGAACTGATTGGCTCAGCCCGGGTCTATAATGTCTTGGAGATCTTTGATCTGTTATTGCGGTCTTGGCAAAAGATGAACGCCTGCCAAGGTACAGCGAACTGAACCGCCAGCATGCTCGATAGTCGGAATGCTGAGGGGAAGCAATTTGGCAGATAGCTCAATCTCTTCCTTTTGCTGATCTGACAAGCTGTCAAAAGCCGTTTGTGACAGAGCCAGAACTCGTCCTTCCGGGCTTTGAAGCTCAATTGCATTGCCAGCAAATTGCTCGATCTGATCATGGCTGAGATCAATGATCGTGCGGCCGGATGATTCCAAGCGATCTTTCACTTCCTGCCGTCTTTGCGGATCCTTGATGCAATTCAGACCAATGAGTGCAAAGTCGGTGGCGATGCACATCAGCACATTGGTGTGATAGATGGCATTGCCGTTTCGATCGGTGGCATCAAAGGCCATCGGCTCATAATTGAAGTGCGTGCAAAAGCGCTCCAGTATGATTGGATCTGTTCTGTCGGACTTGGCGGCATAGGCAACACGATCGATATGATCGAGCACCATGGCACCGGTTCCCTCCAGAAAGAGCCCATCGGCTTCCAGACCGGAATAATCGATCACGTCCTGCACTCGATAGTCATGCTTGAGCATGTCGATGATATCGGTGCGGCGTTCCCGACGACGGTTTTCCGGCTTCATGGGATAGATGGCAACGTGACCACCGGCATGGGTAGAGAACCAGTTGTTCGGAAACACCGAATCCGGTGTTTTCTGGCCTTCGTCTTCAAACAGGTGGACCGTGATACCATTATCCCGAAGGTCACTCGCCATCTTTGTGACTTCGTCAAAAGCTGACCGGGCAACCTGATCACCGGAAGCTGGCATCTTTTGAAAGGCATTGTCTGCCGCTGTTTGATCATTGACCACAAAATGATGCGGTCTGATCATGATAACAGCAGCAGGGGCCTGAATAGAGGGGCGCATGTTTGGATGGGACATGACAAATCTCTCTTTGGAAGCTGGCCAAAATTAAAGGTTTGCCTTTGCACGCTGGACCATGCCGAACAGATCGCGTGGCTCATCCGGGTCAGCAATCATGTCCAGATCGTCGTAGAACTCAGTGTCCTTGATGGCCTGATAGAGATATTTCAGGGCAGAGAAATCCTCGATTGCAAAGCCAACCGAATCAAACAGGGTGATTTGCTGATCGGAGGTACGGCCTTCTTTCTCGCCAGTGATGACCTGCCACAATTCAGTGACCTCGTGATCTGCATCCAGCTGCTGAATTTCACCTTCCACGCGGGTTTGTGGTGGGAATTCCACGAAGATGTCGGAGCGCAGCAGAATGTCTTTGTGCAGCTCGGTCTTGCCCGGGCAATCGCCACCAATCGCGTTGATATGCTGACCGGAGCCGACCATGTTGTCGGTCAGAATGGTGGCACATTGTTTATCGGCCGTGCAGGTGGTGATGATGTCAGCGCCGGATACACATTCCTCATGAGACGTGGTGCGAATGACATTGAGACCACTGTCTTTCAGGTTCAGGATCGCTTTGTCGGTGGCGACTGGATCGATGTCGAACAAGCGCACAGTCTCGATACCAAGGATGTGTTTGAAAGCCAGTGCCTGGAACTCACACTGCGCGCCATTGCCGATCATGGCCATGGTCTTGGAATCTTTTGGTGCCAGATATTTGGCAGCAACTGCAGACATTGCAGCTGTGCGCAAAGCGGTCAGGATGGTCATTTCGGTCAGAAGGACCGGATAGCCGGAATCCACATCAGCCAGCAGGCCAAATGCAGTTACGGTTTGCAGGCCTTCCTTGGTGTTCTTTGGATGGCCGTTCACATATTTGAAACCGTAGACCTCGCCGTCAGAGGTTGGCATCAATTCGATCACGCCTTCTTTGGAGTGAGAAGCGATACGCGGGGTCTTGTCAAAGAGCTCCCAGCGCTTGAAGTCGCTTTCGATCTGATCAGCGATGCCTTTGATCATGGTTTCCACGCCAATGGTGAGAACCAGTTTCATCATGTTATCGACGCTGACGAAGGGGACAATATTGAGTTTGTCTAAATTTGGGGATGTCATCAGGTTGGCTCCCAGGAGAAAGAAGGTTGCTGGTCTTGTTTGCTTGTTCTCCATGGTACGGGGTCAAAAAATCAGACAAAATGGTGAAACTCTACAAAATTTGCGTTATGAAAATGCAAAATGTACAATCAGATTTAGCAAAATTACAATTTGGACAGCCTGATGAGTAACGCCAAGCATATTTATGATCGTCTGGATCGAGAGCTGATTTCCTTGCTGCGCAGCGATGGGAGAGCATCCCTCTCCAAGCTGGCGGAGATATTGGGCGTATCGCGTGGCACGGTTCAAAACCGTCTGGATCGCCTGATGGAATCCGGAGCCTTGCTCGGATTTACCGTGCGGGTGCGTGAGGATTATGATCTGGATGGGATCCGGGCTGTGATGCTGATTGAAGTGGTTGGAAAATCAACCAGTCAGGTCATTCGCCGACTGCGTGGCATGCCAGAAATGCGGGCACTTCATACCACCAATGGTGCCTGGGATCTGGTGGCTGAAATTCAGGCACCAAGTTTGCCGGATTTTGATCGAGTTTTGCGAGAAGTACGGCTTGTGGAAGGGGTGCTGAACAGCGAAACATCCATTTTGCTCAGCACCACCTGATTTGAAGGAGAGGGTTTAGCCTTCGCCGAACCAGCCAAGGATAGCACCCTGTGCCGTCAGATTGATCAGCCAATAGCCGGTATCTATGACCCAAAGACGAAGGGGGCGCATTTGATAGGCGTAATTGACGGCTTGGGTTGTGGCGACGAAGCCAAGCCAGATCATCAGGCCGGACATCAGGCCACGGCGAACCGAGAAATCTCCTACATGGACAAGCACACCATAGAGGAGGGCTGCAATCACCAGATTGGCGATGGCTGCAATGACAAATGGCATGGGGCTTTGTTTGCCGTCCGGTCCTTTGATGTCTTCTTCAGAGAGGCCCACCGCCGCCATCCAGGGTTTGGCAAGGGACATATACCAGGCAGCGCCAAGACCATATCCTACCAGAGCGGAAATAATGGCTGCCAGCCAATTCACTTCGTTTAAAGGCATGAAACCGATCTCCATATAGTTCTGCCAATTATCTATGGTTGTTACTTTACGGGTTTTTACGGGTTAAGTCTGGCAAAAAATCAGATTTGCCTGCTTCTCCTCACGCGCTCTCAAGGGATTGTGATTGGCAGTTGAAGGGCAATTTAAGTTAACTGCCAACATGATGATTAACGTTCCCCCGCATTCTCATGTCTTTATCCCGTCAACAAGAGGGCCAAATGCATGATCTATAAACATTCTTCAAAGATCTCCTTTGGTCGCTTCAGCTTGGCTCGCCTGACTTCACGCTTTGCGATGTTGGCGATTGGTGCTGGCGTTCTGGCTGGCGCTGTTGTAGCTCAGCCGACTTATGCAAAAGACAATTCTGCCATTGTTGTCGAGCTTTTCACCTCGCAAGGATGCTCTTCCTGTCCGCCTGCCGACAAGCTGCTGGGCGAAATGGTAGGGAATCCCAACATCATTGCGCTGACGGAAGCCGTGGATTATTGGGATTATCTTGGCTGGAAGGACGAGAATGCTCGTCATGAACATACGCTTCGCCAGCAAGACTATGCCCGCCTTCGCGGAGATCGCCGGGTTTATACCCCTCAAATGGTGATCAATGGCCGGGTGCATGTGGTCGGAAGCCGTCGCAATGACGTTTCTCGCGCTATCAAGCGGTTTGAGAAAGATGTCTCTGTTCCGATGCGTTTGGAGCAGAATGGGGACGTGTTGAATGTTCGGATTGGTGCGCGCCCGCAAGGTATGTCAAAGGATCATGAAGGCAATCTGATCCTTGCCTATTACAAGCGTGAAGTGAGCGCGGATATCAAGCGCGGCGAAAATCGTGGCCGCAAGATTGTTTATCACAATGTGGTCGGTGATATGCGTACCATCGGTATGTGGCATGGCGAAGCCATGAATGTAGAATTGCCAATGAGTGAAGCCCGAAAAATGGGCTATGACGGTTATGCAGTGCTTCTGCAGGCCGATGTGAAGGGTTATCCGGGACCAATCTTTGGCGCGGCTCGTCTGGATCTGAAATAGAAAAATCAAGTTTTCATGAAAAAGGCCGGATCATTGATCCGGCCTTTTTGCGTTCAGGATTTAGCGATCTTACAGGCCAGCCTTTTCCTTGATTTCATCGAACTTCTTCTTGCCATTCACCCATTCTGGCCCTTCAGGGAAGCGCGCGAGAGATGGTAGGAACTGATCAGAGAATTCTTCAGCTGCCTGAGCTGGCAGCAGAGATGGGAGATTGTCGATTGAGGTGACTTCGACAGCGTCACCCTGGCCATTTTTTGCCACTTCGATCACTGGATCGGTCCAGCTGGTTGGTTCTGCATAGATTGGCAGTGGGTTGAAGTCGGAAAAAGGATCGCAGGAAACGTCAGAGACAACCTTCATCTTGGAGCCTTCTGCCGCCAGATGCTCCTTGGTTGCCAGAAGCAGACCTGGGCCCATCATCAGCACGCAATTGACCATCATGTCATGGGCGAGCAAGGCATCCCGATCCAAATTCTTGGTTTCTTCGATATCCCACTGTGTAACTTTCATGCCGATGGCTTCCAGGCATTCGGTGGCACCGGTGCCAGAACGACCTTTTGCGCCGATCACGATGGCAGTTGGCATGTCGTCTTTGCCTTCAGCTGCCAAAGCTTTCAGCTTATCGATAACGACAGTCTGGCTTTCGTAAGGAGAAACCCCATTGGAGATCTCATTCTTGCCAGCGCGGCGCTCGAGCAGGCGATGGGCTCCAAGGGCAGCACCCATCCAGCCAGCCCAATAGCCAAAGGCTGCAACGCGGCGGCCATTGTCACCTATCAGGAACTCGATATCGTAAAGAAGACCACCACCTTTGGTGAAGCGGGCCATCTCTGCTTCCCAACCGGTCTGATCCTTATAGATATGAGCGAAATGGATCATGTTGTTGGTCAGCTCGGCAGGTGTTTCAGCCAATTCTTTCAGACCCAGAATAATGGCATCCTTTGGTGCATTCACCCAGGACCGGCTATCGGTCATGGCGCAACCAACTTCGGCATAATCGGCGTTGGAGAAAGCGCGCTTGTCGCTCAATTCAACGGTGATCTGAAAGCCTTTTTCGATCAGGGCTTTGGCATTTTTCGGGGTGAGGGCGGTGCGGCGCTCGGTGGCGCGATCTTCATCGCGAAGCCAGAAATGAACCATGAGACAGCTCCATCGGGTCTTTACCTCTCATAAGAGAGGGTGATTGGGAAGGAATGTTTGATTGCACCTTAGCGAATAAATATTCAAATGATAGAGGCGGGTGAGGGTGATCGAACAATCATGAGGAATTATTCCGGCAAATTGCCGGAATCGTTGTTGATCCTTAACTGGTTGATCGAAATTGTCAGGTCTTTTGACCAAAAAGAATGGTCATGAAACCTGCTCCAATCAGGAAACCGGCACCAATCTTATTGGTTCTTTGCAAGCTCTTTGGATGTTTGAAGCGCTCGCGCAGGCGACCGGCCAGCAATGCCCATAGTGTGATATTGATCGTTGCAAGGATCACAAAAGTAGCTTCCAGAATAGCAAACTGGAGAAAGGCTGGCTGGGCCGGATCGATGAATTGTGGGACGAAGGCCACGAAGAAGACAATGCCCTTGGGATTGAGCGCGGTGACGATAAAGGAATTGAGAAAGATGGACTTGTTGCTCAGATTGCCTTTTGCTGCTTTCAGATCATCCAGAGAGCTTTGATCTTTCCAAAGTTTGATACCGAGCCAGGCAAGATAGATGGCTCCAGCCCATTTCATGGCGGTAAACAAAGTGGCCGAGGTTGCGAGCAAGGCTCCGGCCCCCAGTAGTGAGATCGTCATGGCGGTGAAATCACCAAGAGCAACACCGGGGACAGAAGCCCATGCCGTTTGCCGCCCTTGCCCCAACGCATAAGAGACCACCAAGAGCACCGTTGGGCCGGGAATCGTTAGCAGGGTCATGGAGGCGAGAGCGAAGGCCAACCAGAGATCCAGAGCCATAAAATTTCTCCGTTTATTTGTGTTTGATCGCTAGCAAACGCAGCTTTTCTGTTGATTGACAAGGGATTTGAAGCTTTACGGGTCTATTTTTGGTCAAGTGGAAAATCTGGGGATTAATTGTGACCAAGCTTGGGGATGGAGTCTGTACAAAGTCATGGAAAAACTGGGATCAAGCTCTGAATCCTCGATAGATGTACATTTGAAATTTTCCTTTTTGTTAAGGCTTTTAGAAGTTTTCGCGCCTCTAATTGTAGTCAGTTAGGTGCCCTTTTGTTTTGGGGAAGCCTGTGTATTGAGTAGCTTTGCAAGAGGTCGACCAACTTCATGGTCAAACATATCTTTTTTGATCTGGATGGTACGCTGACAGATCCCAAGCCGGGTATTGTCGGCTCCATTCGTTACGCCCTCGATAAATTGGGTATCACCGAGCAGCCGGATGATTTGGGCTGGTGTATTGGTCCGCCGCTGCAGGAGAGTTTTGCCAAACTCGTGCCTGATACAGATCCGGACGAGGCCATCGCATTATATCGGGAACGATTTTCTGATGTCGGCCTTTATGAAAATCGAGTGTTCGATGGCACCCAGGAAATGCTTCATATCGTGAAAGATTGCGGCGGTGAGCTTTATGTTGCGACATCGAAACCACATGTTTTCGCCAAGCGAATCCTTGATCATTTCGGCTTGTCGCATTTCTTCGCGCATATTTTCGGTGCCGAGATGGATGGTACCCGGTCGAACAAAGCAGAGCTACTAGCATATGCCTTGGCGGAGTGTGGCGCAGACCCGCATAGTTCTCTGATGATTGGCGACCGCAAGCACGATATTGTGGGGGCGCATGCCAATGGCATTGCGTCTGCTGGTGTGCTTTGGGGATATGGTAGTCGTTGCGAATTACAGGAAGCGGGCGCGCAATGCATCCTGTCCAATGTTCGGCATCTTGGCATGTTGGCACGACGCGGAGCGATCAGCGCTGAATGATAGCCGGCTGAAAGCTCTTCCTATGGTTGTTGTCCCGTATATCATTGCTTTTTATAGGTTCGTTCGAGAACGGTCTCAGATGGAGGCAAGGCTATGAATAGCGCGGAAAAGCGCTGATTCTCCAAGACTCTTGTTGACCTTTGGGGGATTTGAGCGTAATAGAGCCGCATTCTCTTGAAGCAGAATGACAATTTGAGCACCCGAGCAGGCCCCGAAAAGGTATAAAGCGAGCCCGCAGGTCCCCATCCGACAGCGCGATGCGCCCTCGGGTGATTTTTCGCTATGTGGCCCTTGATCTTTCAAAGGGTTCTACTGGTAAAGGAACCTCAGGATGCCCAGATTAGACAGACTGCAACGGGATTTTGAAGGAGCGATACATGTTTGACTCTCTATCGGATCGCCTAAGCGGCATATTTGACAAGCTCTCCAAGCGCGGTGCGCTATCGGAGTCCGATGTCAATGCTGCTCTGCGCGAAGTTCGCCGAGCTTTGATCGAGGCTGATGTTGCTCTGGATGTGGTTCGCAGCTTCACCGAACAGGTGAAGGAAAAGGCTGTTGGCGTTGAGGTGATCAAATCGGTCAGCCCGGCGCAGATGGTGGTCAAGCTGGTTCATGACCAGTTGGTCGAGATGCTGGGTTCTGAGGGTCAGGTTATTGATCTGAACGCTCCCGCTCCTGTACCGATCATGATGGTTGGTTTGCAGGGGTCTGGTAAAACTACCTCGACCGCAAAGATCGCGTTGCGCCTGCAGACCCGTGACAAGAAAAAAGTTCTGATGGCATCTCTCGATACTCGCCGCCCTGCTGCGCAGGAGCAGCTGCGAGTATTGGGCGAGCAGAATGGTATCGAGACCCTGCCGATTGTTGAAGGCGAAGGTCCGACCCAGATTGCCAATCGTGCAATGAATGCTGGTCGTCTTGGCGGCTTTGATGTCGTGATGCTCGATACAGCTGGCCGTATTCATATCGATGAGCCGCTCATGGTCGAGATGGCTGAGGTCAGGAAGGTCGCCAACCCGCATGAGATCTTGCTGGTTGCCGATAGTTTGACTGGTCAGGATGCCGTGAATGTTGCCAAGAGCTTTGATGAGCGCGTTGGTATCACCGGTATTGTTCTCACCCGTGTCGACGGCGATGGCCGTGGTGGTGCTGCGCTTTCCATGCGTGCGGTCACCGGCAAGCCGATCAAGCTGCTTGGTGTTGGTGAAAAAGCAGATGCGCTGGAAGAATTCCATCCCGAGCGTGTTGCTGGCCGTATTCTTGGCATGGGCGATATTGTTTCGCTGGTGGAAAAAGCCGCTGAGACCATCGATGCCGAAAAAGCTGCCCTTGCTGCCGAGAAATTGCGCAAAGGCAAGTTTGATCTGGAAGATCTGAAAGAGCAGTTGGGTCAGATGGCCAAGCTGGGCGGTATGTCCGGTATTATGGGTCTGATGCCCGGTGTTGGCAAAATGAAGAAGCAGATGGCTGCGGCCAATCTGGATGATTCCATCGTCAACAAACAGGTTGCCATCATCAATTCCATGACCCGTCAGGAGCGCCGCAACCCGGCTTTGCTAAAGGCCAGCCGTAAGAAACGTATTGCAGCGGGTGCCGGGGTTCAGGTTGCCGAGGTCAACAAGCTGCTGAAAATGCATCGTCAGATGGCCGACATGATGAAGAAGATGGGCAAAACCAAAGGTGGTCTTGGTGGTCTCTTCGGTGGCGGTATGCCGAATGTTGATCCAGCTGAGCTGGAAGCAATGCAGAAATCAGGTCAGATGCCGGATGTCGGTGATTTGGCCAAAGGATTGCCGGGTGGGGGACTGCCCGGAGGATTATCAGGCGGACTTCCGGGTGGGTTACCCGGTGGAATGCCAGGCCTTCCCGGAATGGGAGGACCGAAATTCCCCGGTCTTGGCGGAATGTCAGGCAAGGGTAAGAAGAAACGCTAGGGACAAGTATCTCTACTTCTCTTTGGCAAGAAACAAAGAGGCCAAGACCGGATGATCCGGCAGAATAAAAAGTTGGCCTTCAAAAATACGCCGAACTTCGAAAGGAAATTCAATGGCTCTTAAAATTCGTCTGGCTCGTGGTGGCTCCAAAAAACGTCCTTACTACCGTATCGTTATTGCTGACGTTCGCTCTCCTCGCGATGGTCGTTTCATCGAGAAAGTTGGTTCTTACAACCCACTGCTGTCAAAAGATTCCGATGAGCGCGTTGTTCTGAAAATTGATCGCATCGAACATTGGATCAAACAGGGCGCACAGCCTACCGATCGTGTTCTTCGCTTCCTGGATGCTGCCGGTATCGCCAAGCGTCCTGCTCGCAACAACCCTAAGAAAGCTGAAATGGGTGCGAAAGCGAAAGAGCGTCTCGAAGAGAAGCGCATGAAAGAAGAAGAAGCTGCTGCCGCTGCTGCAGAAGCTGCTTCCGCAGAATAAGATCTGCTTTTTCAAGGGAGTTCTGGCTTGACGTCAGGACTCCCTTTTTGATTCTGATAAGGGTGTATGAGCCCTTTTCTCCTCTTGCTTCAGGATGGATCTCCTCATGGCAAAAAATGCTGCCAAAGAGCCGGAAGGCAAAGTCTGTATTGCACAAATCGGTGCGCCTAATGGGGTGCGCGGTGATGTGCGGGTGAAATTGTTTTCTGACGATCCTGATAACCTGAAAGCTTATGGTCCACTCCATAGCGCAGACGGAAGTCGCTCTTTCAAGGCATTGTCTGCCCGGCCGCAAAAGACTGTCTTCATTGTTCGTTTTGCGGAAATTACCTCTCGCAATGATGCCGAAAGCCTGAATGGTACCAAGCTCTATATTGATCGGGACAAACTACCTGAACTGGAAGAAGAAGAATTCTATCATTCCGATCTCATGGGTTTGCGGGCCGAGCTGGAAGACGGTTCCGATTTTGGCACTGTTCTGGCTGTGCATGATTTTGGCGCGGGTGAATTGCTTGATGTTGCGCCAAAGAGCGGCAAAAGCATTTTGCTGCCTTTCACCAAGGAAGTCGTACCGACAATCGATATCGCAAACAGCAAAGTTGTGATCGTATTGCCAGAAGGCTTTCTGGATGGGGATGACGCTGCGGAGAAGCGCAAAGAAGGGCAGGCGGCTGATCTGTCTCATTTGTCTGATGAGCTGAAAGCAGATCAGAATTAAGGGCCATAGTCATGAGTGAGCAGGACAAAGACAGCGCGGCCCCTTGGAAAGCCACCATTTTGAGCCTTTATCCGGATATGTTTCCGGGACCGCTCGGAACGTCTCTTGCCGGGCGTGCGATGGAAAAAGGGCTCTGGTCTTTGGAAGCTGTTCACATTCGCGATTTTGCCGAAGGTAAGCATCGCAATGTCGATGACACTCCTTCAGGTGGTGGGGCCGGCATGGTTCTGCGTCCTGATGTGATTGGCAGTGCAATTGATCATGTGACCGGTGAGGGGGATACCCGCCCTCGTATCCTTTTGTCTCCTCGTGGCAAACCGCTAACGCAAGAAAAAGTACGCGAACTGAAAGACGCTGGTGGAGCCATTCTGCTTTGCGGGCGTTTCGAGGGTGTTGACCAGCGCGTTATTGATAGTCGCGAGCTGGAAGAGATTTCCATTGGCGACTATATCCTCTCTGGCGGAGAGCTGGGCGCCATGGTGCTGATGGATGCTGTGGTGCGTCTTCTGCCCGGTGTGATGGGCAAGGTGGAAAGCGGTGAAGATGAGAGCTTTGAAAGCGGCCTTCTGGAATATCCGCATTATACCCGCCCAACCGTTTGGGAAGGCCAGGAAATCCCGGAAATCCTGACCTCTGGCCATCATGGCAAGATTGCCAAATGGCGCAAGGAACAGTCAATCGAGCTGACCCGTGAGCGCCGTCCTGACCTTTATGCTGCATGGGCAGCTCTGGAAAAACAATCCTCAGGTAAAAAAAGCAAGAATTTTGCTTCAAGAATTGGAGAGAGTGGAGCTGTGATCCTTGATCGATCAAATTGGGCCAGAAAGCCGGACGTTTGGAGCGGCAAGTTTGATGGTCTTGTTTTTGGAACAAACGCATCCGTGATATTTTTCTCAACGGATGAGGCTGGCAAGGGGCCGCAACTTCATCGTCACCCATATGATGAAGTCTTCATCATACGTAAGGGAAAAGCGCTATTCACGGTTGATGGGGAAACAATAGAGGCGGAAGAGGGTCAGATTGTTTTTGCTCCCGCCAATATGCCCCACAAATTTGAAAGCGTGGGCTCAGATGGTTTGGAGACAATCGATATTCATGTCTCCAACGAAATTATTCAGGAAAATCTGGAAGAATAGAGCTTTTAGAGCCTGTTGGAATGAATTGCATTCATCACACAGGCTCTAACTCTTTGCTGGTGCGAATCTTTTGCGTTGGATTGTGAAACCAATCCAACGAGAAGCGCACTAAACACGTTTCCAGCTAGTCTCAAATAGTACGTCAGACTATCGATCCCTTGACGATTGCTCTTAGAAGCTCATCGGCTTCTGCCCGCAAGTCTGATCGCTTGTCTTCCCTTGCAATTGTATCAGTCCAGGCGATTTGCTCGTGAATGAATGCATCGATGATCGGGAGACGGTCGCCGCTACCAATTTCTTTGGTGGCGGATTTCAACACCAGCAATCGACCTATCTGCTCAATGAGGTCCGTACTCAAATCTTGACCGGCAATGAGATCTTGCAGGTTCATTGGTGGTACCAGGGTCGGATTTTGTCTGATCCAGGAAATGACCAAAGCGGGCCGCAAGACGTAAAAATACTTCTTGAGCGAGACATCCGGCTTCTCTCCTATATGCTTGTCCCACTGCTTTTTAGCCAGATTTCGGTAGTGATGCAGGCATGATTCCCCGAATGTGGTCTTGCCCGCAAATTGGAGCAAGTGATTGCAGATTGTCTCATTCCAAACATAGTGAATTGGGCTGGTAAGCCATTCCAGCAAAACTGGGTTGGATCTGATCAGCAATCCCAAGGCTTTGCGGATATCCCACCCATTGATGTCCCAATCTCCCTCGATTGGCAGCTCGATCACGTCTCGACCCGGTTCAATGCTCAAATACCAGTCAGGGTGATGCGCATAGATGAAGCGAACATCATAATCGCTGTCAGGGGAAGGAAAGCCCCAAGCACGACTTCCACTCTCAATGGCAAAGAGAATGCGGACATTGTGATCCCTCTCAATAGTAGCGAGTTTTTCCTTGATGACAGCTTCAATGTCTTGGGTGATAGAAGGACTAAAAGAAAGAATGCTTTGCATTGTTGTAAACTTTGAAATTGGTAGGGAAATGGTCGTGATTATACGCTTACTGCTTAGCATTCTTTCATGTCGTCCGGAAAGATCAATTCAGAGCAGGCGCGAAAAGATGGGTCCAGTCAGGGGACGTTCGTTTGACGTCAACCTCAAATATCTCTGGCTCGACAATATTTTGCTGAACAAACGGATCTTTCTTGACCCTTTGCTCTATCGTCTCTGTGTCTTCACCCTTGGCCAGAATGCATCCACCGCCGCTATCGAGTGATCCGACGCATTGGAAGATTCCATCACTGATGCCTTTTGCTATCCAGGCATTGTGGGCAGCCATATGGTTTGTGGCATCGGATTTATTGGGGCCGAATTTCAAAAGAATGATGTGCATGATGTTCATTTGGCAATCCTGATGATCTGAGAATGTCTGTGTAAGATGGTTAGATGTGACTGCGCAGGTCATCTTGCTCAATGATTGCAATATTGCTCCAAGTTGAAAAGTAGGCAGTTTTTTCGTACTAAGCATTGAAAATAATACTATTGGACAAATCTGCCATGGATGCCGAACAAGGTGCTCTATGCCCGGCCCCAATTATTTTCTCGATGATTGGTGGCAAGTGGAAATTATCGATCCTGAAAACACTTATTTTCAAGGAAACCAAACGCTTTGGTGAATTGCGTCGGGAAGTCGAGGGCATCACCCAAACCATGCTGACCAAGCAATTGCGTGAGCTGGAAGCAGACGGATTGATCCACCGTGAAGTCTTCGCTGAGGTCCCGCCACGCGTGGAATATAGCGCGACTGAAGATGGGTTGGCCCTCAAACCCGTGTTTGAAGCGATGCATCAATGGTGGCTGGAGCGTAAGTAGGGTGAAAACCGCCTTTGAAAATGCCTCATTGGCTAGATTCGAAACTTTGTGGCTACAAATTGCAAAAAAGCGCGAAAAAGCGCGGATTTGAGTCACTTTTGGGGGTGACAAAGGTGCAGAGTTTGGCTAAAGAACGCCAATCTGTATTCCAACAAGTACGGCGAACCGGCCCTTGTGGCAAATCGAGCCAGCTGAAACAGCTCGGTGGGACTGCATTGGACGCTCTGGGCGTAACTATACAACAAGAGTGAATATCATGAATATCATTCAGCAGCTCGAGCAAGAGCAAATGGCAGAAATTGCTGCCAAGCGTGAAATCCCAGAATTCTCCCCAGGTGACACCGTTCGCGTAAACGTACGTGTGACCGAGGGTACCCGTACCCGTGTACAGGCCTATGAAGGTGTTTGCATTGCCCGTTCCGGCGGCGGCGTGAACGAAAGCTTCACTGTTCGCAAAATCTCCTATGGTGAAGGCGTGGAACGTGTGTTCCCACTGTTCTCACCAATGATTGATAGCTTGGACATTGTTCGCCGCGGTAAAGTTCGTCGTGCGAAACTGTACTATCTGCGTGGCCGTCGCGGTAAATCTGCTCGTATCGTTGAAGCTTCCAACTCTCGCGCTCGTAAACTTAACGACGTCGCGAAAGCCAAGGTTGCTGCAGAAAAGGAAGCTGCCAAAGCTGCCAAGGAAGCTGCTAAGGTTGCCAAAGAAGCAGAATAGGAATAGATCTCTATTCCATTGTGAATTCAAAGGCCTGATACCAAATTGGTGTCAGGCCTTTTTTCTTTGCGCACAAGGCCTATTTATAGGATAATCGAAAATGAAAGACCTCTGCATAATGGTCTTTTTGCACTCTGACTTTGTCAATGTTCGCTTCCGGTTCTCAAATAGGTTCGCCTATGTTCCGATCCTCAGCTTCACATTTTCGCGTCAGATCACAAAAATCCTCATAATGCAGAGGTTTTAATGAGCGATATCGACTGCCCTTTTAGATAAAACATTCGTCTGGGAATGCATTTCTTGTCGGATATTGCTTGACGTTGGCCCTCATTCTATCGCAATACAGTGCCAACACATTTTAGGCCCGCTGGCGGGGATGGACCAATCCCGATATGCCAAGTGATATTGAGCTCACACAAAGCGCTTTTATGCTTTGGGATGGAGCCCAATTGCCGGCCTTTCATCAACACTCTCTAGAGGACTGATAGAAAGCAATGTCTGCAGCTAAGACCCTTTATGACAAAATCTGGGACGCCCATGTGGCTGATCAACAGGAAGATGGCACCTGTCTGTTGTATATCGACCGTCATCTCGTGCATGAAGTGACGTCTCCGCAGGCCTTTGAAGGTCTTCGTATGGCAAAGCGCCAGGTGCGCGCGCCTCAACGGACTTTGGCTGTTGTAGACCACAATGTGCCGACCACTGACCGTAGTCAGGGCATTGATGATCCGGAATCCAGACTGCAGGTTGAAACCCTTGCAGCCAACGCTGCCGAGTTTGGCGTTGAATATTATGATGAGCTGGACAAGCGCCAGGGCGTTGTTCACATCGTTGGCCCAGAGCAGGGCTTCACTCTGCCTGGCATGACCATCGTTTGTGGTGACTCCCATACCTCCACTCATGGTGCGTTTGGCTCTCTGGCCCATGGTATCGGTACTTCTGAGGTAGAGCATGTTTTGGCTACCCAGACACTTGTGCAGAAAAAAGCCAAGAACATGAAGGTGGAAGTCACCGGCAAGCTTGGTGAAGGTGTGACCGCGAAAGACATCGTTCTGGCCATCATCGGCAAGATCGGTACTGCTGGCGGCACTGGCCACGTGATTGAATTCTGTGGTGAAGCCATCCGTGATCTGTCCATGGAAGGTCGTATGACCGTTTGTAACATGGCGATCGAAGGCGGTGCACGCGCTGGTCTGATTGCTCCAGATGAGAAGACCTTCGAATATATTCAAGGCCGTCCAAAGGCGCCTAAGGGTGCGGATTGGGACAAGGCTGTTGAATGGTGGAAGACGCTGTTCACCGACGAAGGTGCTGACTTTGATACGGTGGTGACATTGGATGCAGCTTCCCTGCCTCCGATTGTTTCCTGGGGTACCAGCCCTGAGAATGTGGTGACCATTGATGGTGCTACGCCGGACCCGGAAAAAATCGAAGATGAAGGTCGCCGTACTGCTGTCAAGCGTGCATTGGACTATATGGGTCTCGAGCCAAATACCAAGATGACCGACATCAAGATTGATCGCATCTTCATCGGGTCTTGCACCAATGGCCGTATCGAGGATTTCCGCGCAGCTGCCGAGATTCTGAAAGGCCGCAAGATCAAAGATGGCATTCATGCCATGATCGTACCGGGCTCCGGTTTGGTGAAGGATCAGGCCGAAGAAGAAGGTCTGGACAAGATCTTCATGGAGGCTGGCTGTGAATGGCGTGAGCCTGGCTGCTCCATGTGTCTGGCGATGAATGCCGACAAACTGGCCCCGGGCGAGCGTTGTGCATCTACTTCAAACCGTAACTTTGAAGGCCGTCAGGGCTTCAAAGGCCGCACCCATCTGGTGTCTCCAGCCATGGCTGCTGCTGCGGCTGTTGTGGGACACTTCATTGATGTGCGCGATCTGGACTAGGTTTCTTCGGATTGGAATTTCAAAGCCGGGCTCTTCGTAGTCCGGCTTTTTTGTATCTGCAGAATTGGCCAAGAGCTGGATCAATGGTGCAAAACTATCAATTCTTTGTGTGACATTGCGTTAAATCCTGTGTTCACTCGTTAAAGATTGCTAGGCTTTTTTCAAAGATGACTTGAACCAGCGCTCCAAAGCTGGACATCATATTTGTGGGTTTAATATTCTAAAGACTCCAAACCAAGCGGTAGATATATGAGCAAGATTACAACAAAAATTCTGGATCAGGATGCAGCTGCGGGCTTGGCTCCGTTGATTTCCGCCCACGCACAAGAGCGTAAACGTGGTGCTCCGCGCCAACCGGATCTTTATTATGCTGAAACACTGCTGAATGACCGCACGGCAGAAGTTCTGGGCGCTTTTCGCGGCGATGAAATGGCTGCTTTTGCGACTTTCTTCGATTTACCAGAAACCGTCTCCGGCAAGCGCGTTGGTCATGTCGATGTTTTGTTCGTTGGCCAGGATTTCCGCAACAATGGCATTACCAAAGCCATGATCGAAGCTCTGGTGGATCTGGGTCAGGAGCGCAACTGGCTTGAACTGCAGTGGAATAGTCCATCTGGCAGCCAGCAAGAAAAGATTGCGCAAGTGTCTGGCATCAGCAGCACCGCCAATGTGCGTGTCAGTGTCGGCATCCATGAGGATTTCACCAAGGTGAAGTAAGGCCTTTTGAGATAGTGGATATTTTCGACCCCTCGCCAATTTTGCGGGGGGTTATTTGTTTGGAGAATGCTGATTAAGATCTGAGAGAAACTTCATCATTGTTTCGCATTCTTGATCCAGCTGGTTTGTCATGAGACGTTGCCACAAAAAGCTCATGAGGAGCTCGGCTCTGATTGCCAGATCAGGTATTTCTGTACACTCACCGCGCTTTTCGGCCCGGGTGAAAAGATCAATCAACCCATCCAGACGTTCCTTGCGATAAGTATCCAAAGACAAGGCAATATCAGCGTTTGATTGGGCTTCGGCAATAATGGCTTTGAAAAAGACACCGATCTCGCCTTTCCAAATATTGGTAAGCTCGTTGGCAAACCAGGTTAAATCGCCCAGCAAGGAGCCGGTGTCTTTGTACACAAAGTTTGGTTTGCGGCTTTTATAGACTGCCAAAATAAGCGCGCCACGTGTGGGCCACCATCGATACAATGTTGCCTTACCAGCCTTCGCTCTCTTCGCTACTTCTTGCATGTTGAAACCGGCGAGGCCTTTTTCGGCAATCAACTGTGCTGCGGCATTGAGAATAGCTGCTTCTGTTTCAGGATTGCGGCGTGCACCAACAGATCGTCTTGTGCCCGTTTTTTTAGGTTCAGTTGCCATGGTCATCGCCATTCTTGACAAAACGGAACGTTCCGTTCATATATATCTCCGTTATCGAAACACTGCGTCTCGAAAGGAAGATTGCATGTCTGATACAGTTCGTAAACCATCCCGCATACGATTTGCGCTCCTGATTTTCTGTTTTGTCTATCCAATGGTGACCATCCTGCTCTATGGGCTTGTTGTCATGACGCCAGATTGGGCTCTATGGCAGCGTTCTCTTGTTCTTGTACCGATCATTGTTGTCATGATGGTCTTTGTTATTGTACCGATCATTCAGCGTTATATGAACAGATGGATTACCAAACCCGCCTGATGGGATGAATGGATAGTCGTGCAAGGTTTGAGTTGTCGGACAATCAGACCCTGAAGCGCCAAACCTTGGTGGAGCGGATCTCATAATCTTCCAGTTCTCTGGTCACAGGCACCTGATAGGTCTCAATCAATTCAAGTCGGTCTTGGGGAAGATAGGAGCGATTGGGATCGCCAACCAGAATCTCGGTTCCCCGTTGCGCCAATGGTTCCAGTAAGGCTAGCACCGCTTTGGTCATTTCAGCGTCATAAAAGACATCGCCAGCCAGAAAGATGTCAGGTGGGTTTTTGCGTAAATGATCAATGGCATCAGAGGTGAGCAGGTCATCAATGCTGGCTTGAAGCGTGACATTGTTATGCTCTGCATTGATTTGAATGGCTTCAACGGAGAAGGGATCGATATCGGTGGCAAGGACCCGGTTTGCCCCTGCTTTGGCTGCGGCAATGGCAACAAGGCCGGATCCTGAGGCAAAGTCGATAACACTTTTGCTGTTGGTAAGATCCGGATTATCAAGGCAATAGCGAGCCAAAGCTTGGCCGCCAGCCCAGGCAAAAGCCCAGAACGGGGAAGGGAGCCCAAGCTCGAGAAGGTCTTCCTCACCCAGTCGCCAAAGAGGCGTCTGATCATCGGCCAGATAAAGCTCGATTTCCGGTGTCAAGGGAACGGGCAAAAGGGCGGCATGATCCAAAATGAATTGCCGTTTGTTTTCAATCTTGCCCATTCCAGTCGCGCCTAATTAGTGCCTTTTTTGAGCGAATTCTTATCCGAAAAGTCTGCAACTTTTCGGGAATGCGCTCTAGGCTTCAATACCAGCCATTTGGCAGACAATTGCCCACTCTTCCTCACTGACCGGTTGTACCGATAGACGGGAATTGTTGACCAGAATCATATTGGCGAGATCCGGGTGGGCCTTGCAGTCGTCCAATGTCACTGGATTGACTACGGACTTAATGGCCTTGATGTCGACGCAATGCCATTTTCCGGTATCGTCCGTAGTGTCTGGATGCGCTTCAGCACAGACTTCCACCACTCCAACAATGCTCTTTTCATTGATGGAATGATAGAAGAAGCCTTTATCACCAAGCTTCATCTTTTGCATGTTGTTGCGCGCCTGATAATTGCGCACGCCGTCCCATTGTTCACCTTCTTCGCCTTTGGCGAGCTGCTGATCCCAGCCCCAGGTGTTGGGTTCGGATTTGAAAAGCCAATAAGCCATGAATATCCCTCCTCAATGCCTTAATAAATGGATCCCATTATTTGGGAGCGCCGACAACCCATTTCCAAGGTTTGATATCAACGGACTGAAACAGACCAGCTTTGGCATATGGATCATTGGCTAGCACTGCTTCGATCGCCTCGCGGCTTTCTGCTTCGCAAATCAAGCAAGAGCCGATCATACCACCATCATCATTCAGCAGTGGACCCGCGACAGGAATGGACGCATTATTCTCGGCCAGAAAAGCCAGATGGGCATCACGATTGGATGTACGAACTTCCAAAGCGCCTTCTTTATCGAGGCAAGTTACGACGAAATGCATGTTTTTTCCTTGTCGAAGCGTGATTGTGATTGGTTTGAATGATCTAGAAACCGCGCATACTTTTCGGGAATATGCTCTAGTCGGTCTCTCGCCGCAAGGGGCGGCTCATGAGGCCCGCGACCGCTTCATCAATGGTGATGGATTGGTCCAGAACATTGGCAACAGCTTGCGCGATCGGCATTTCAATGCCGTGCAGGCTGGCCAGTTCCACGGCAACACCGGCAGTGTAAGCACCTTCTGAGAGTTTGGCATTGGGGCCGAACAGATCTGCCAGACTTTTTCCTTCGCCAAGGGCAAAACCAAACGAGAAGTTACGGCTCTGGGCAGAGGAGCAAGATAGTGTCACATCGCCGAAACCGGAAAGTCCCATCAGGGTTTCCGGACGGGCGCCGAGTTTGCCGGCAAGACGCTGTATTTCTGCAAAACCTCGGGTCATCAGTGCGGCATGGGCACTTGCGCCAAGTTGCTTGCCCTGAACGATGCCGCAAGCGATGGCGAGAACATTCTTCAAAGCACCACCCATTTGCACACCGATCAGATCTGAGCTTGCATAGGGACGAAAAGCACCATTGGACAGGCTGGCGCAGAGTTGCTCGGCCAACAGATCTGTCTCCGCTGCGATTGTTACCGCAGTGGGTAGGCCACGCGCCACATCAGCAGCAAAGGATGGACCGGAGAGGATGGCGGCGCGGGATTGAGGAAGATAGTCTTTCAGCACCTCACTCATCATGCGCTGGGTATTCTTTTCCAAGCCTTTGGCGGCGAGAATAACCGGCGTGCCCTTGCGCACAAAGAAGCTGATGTCTTCGGCGATTTTGGCTGTTGTCTGCGCTGGGGTGACCATCAGAATGCAATCAACATCGGCTGCTTCTGTAAGGTCGGTCGTGACTTCCAGTGGTTGATCGAAGGTGATATCGGGTAGATATTTGGGCAATTGCCGCTCGCTGGCAATTTTGCCCAAGGCTTCGTGATCGCGGCCCCAAAGAATGACATCACGTCCGGCACGCGCTGCGTTGAGGGCCAAAGCGGTTCCCCAGGCTCCGGCACCCAGAACGGAGATGCGTTGAAAGGGAGTTGTCATGCTTTGGCTCCTTTTCGGCCAGAGCCGATCTTATGTCCTGCATTGGGATCCAATGGCCAGCGCGGCCGGGCAGGGCTATCCAGCGGATCGCTCATGCCAAGGGCAAGGCGTTCGGCACCCGCCCAGGCGATCATGGCACCATTATCGGTACAAAGATTGATCGGTGGAGCGATCATTTGTGCATCACGCTTGGCAAGCACGCCATCCAATGTGGCTCTAATAGCTTTGTTGGCAGCAACGCCCCCAGCGACCACCAATTGCGGTGTTTCAATGTCCGGGAAGCGTTCCTTGAAGGTTGCCAATGCCTTGGAGATGCGATCATCAAGAATATCGCAAATGGCCGCCTGGAAAGATGCGCAAAGATCTGCCACATCCTGATCACTCAGAGGAGCAGTTTTTTCAGCTTCGCGGCGCACAGCACTTTTCAGACCCGAAAAGGAAAAATCATATCCCTCCCGTCCTTTCATGGAGCGGGGCAGGGCAAAACGTTTGGCATCGCCTTCTTTGGCCACCAGTTCCACCTGTGGTCCCCCTGGATAGGGAAGGCCCAAAAGCTTGGCGGTTTTGTCGAATGCTTCGCCGAGGGCATCATCAATTGTGGTGCCCCAGCGCTCATAGTCTCCCACGCCTTTGACCAGCAAGATCTGGCTATGACCGCCGGACACCAAAAGCAGGAGATGAGGAAAAGGCGCGTGATTGGTGAGGCGAGCCGTAAGGGCATGGCCTTCGAGATGATTGATGGCAAGGAGCGGCAGTTTGTGTGCGGCAGCAATGGCTTTGGCACTCATCAAACCAATCAATACGCCGCCGATCAGTCCAGGGCCGGACGTAGCCGCAACGCCATCAAGATCCGCAAAGGACAGCTCTGCTTCATTCATGGCTTGCTTGATGATGCCATCCAATGCGTCAACGTGAGCACGCGCAGCGATTTCTGGGACAACACCACCGAAGATGGCGTGATCTTCAATCTGGCTCAGCACCACATTGGAGAGGATTTCCCCTTGTCCATCCTGAGTGCGTTTGACGACAGCAGCCGCTGTTTCATCACAGCTTGTTTCAATGCCAAGTATGATCATGGGGCCCTTGTATCTTCCTTGGGTCTCGATATGACACTGTCTGACAAAGTTTTCACTTGTGGTTTGTGCGTACGGACCGTTAAGTGATGCTTTTAGAGCAATTGTGGGATAATTGGCAGTATTTTATTGCCACATGTCGTTGGCAATTGATCAATTTCAAAGAGCCGGGTCCAATTCGCTGTATAACGATTACGGACTTTTACACAGATCGCCCTGTTTTTGCCTTTGCAGACCCGGGCTGACCATAAATTCAGGGACCATGCTTTATGCCCTCAAAATTCGTGAAAATCGGTACACGCGGCAGTAAACTGGCTTTGGCGCAGGCTTATGAAACACGTCAGCGACTGATGGATGCTCATGGCATGAGCGAAGATCAGTTCGAGATTGTGGTGATCAAGACCACCGGCGATATGATTTTGGATCGTCCTCTCTCCGAAGTGGGTGGCAAAGGTCTGTTCACCAAAGAGATTGAGGAAGCGCTGTTGGATGGCCGGATTGATCTGGCGGTTCATTCTTCCAAGGATATGCCAACGGTTCTGCCAGATGGTCTGGAAATCTCGACCTTCCTTCCCCGCGAAGATGTGCGCGATGCCTTCATTTCGAATAAATATAAAACCTTGGCAGAAATGCCGGAAGGTGCCGTTGTTGGAACATCTTCCCTAAGGCGTCAGGCCATGGTGAAAAAGCTACGTCCGGATCTGGAAGTGATCACCTATCGCGGCAATGTTCAGACTCGCTTGGAAAAACTGGAAAAAGGCGTTGCTGACGCCACGCTTCTGGCTTGCGCTGGCCTGCGTCGTTTGGGCGAAGCGCAAGTGATTACCTCTGCCATTGAAGTGGAAGATTTCCTTCCGGCTGTCGGTCAGGGTGCAATTTGTATAGAAAGTCGCGTTGGCGATGAGGAAACGCGCTCCATGCTTGCTGCAATTCATCATGCCGAGACCGAAAGTGCTCTTCTGTGTGAGCGTGCGTTCCTTGGTGCATTGGACGGATCTTGCCGTACTCCAATTGCTGGTCTGGCGAAACTGGACGGCGATCAGTTGAGCTTTACCGGTTTGGTTCTGTTGCCAGATGGCACTGAATATCACACGATCGAAAAGAGCGGATCCGTATCTGATGCTGCCGAGATTGGTCTTGCAGCTGCCAATGAGATCCGCACCAAGGCTGGACAAGCCTTTTTTGATGCCATCCTGTCCGTTTGATCCTATCTAACTGGTTGGATTTGCATCGAAAAGACAAGGAGACGTCATGCGTTTGTTGGTCACCCGACCAATAGAGGATCAGGACCAAACCCTGAAAGCGTTGGAAGCGAAGGGAATGAGCGGACTTTCTGCCCCCGTCATGGAGGTAGAGCGGGTTTGCGGCACCGTTCCAAATGAGCGCTGGCAAGGATTGATCGTGACCTCTCGCAATGGACTTCGTATGTTAAGTGATGAAGAGCTGGCCCCTTTGAAGGGGTTGGCTCTTTTTTGCGTTGGTCGCAAGACAGCAGAACTTGCACGTTCTCTCGGCTTTGAAAATCTGATCCATATTCAGGGTCAGATTACCGGACTTGCTGATGTCATCTCTGATGCTTCTGATCCCAAGGCTGGACCATTTCTTTATTTAAGTGGTGTTCACCGTACTGGACAGCTGGATCAGGATCTGGCTGATCGTGGCTTTTCCTGTCATTTGCAGTCCATTTATGAAACTCGTCCGGTTGCGCACTTTTCTTCAGTGATTCGCGAGGCTGTTCAGGAAGGGTTCATTGATGGCGTGTTGCTCTATTCTGCAAGAAGTACCCAGATTTTTTTGGATCTGATAGATCGGGATAATTTGACGCAATATGCGGCAAATCTTCGCTATTATTGCTTATCAAGGGCTGTTGCCGCGCCTTTGGAGGCTAGAGGTTATCCTTTGGTTGTGGCTGAAATGCCAAATGAAGCATCACTGCTTGTTTGTGCGCAAAATGACCATAACTATTTAAGATAATATCGCTAGAAGCGGTGAAGCGGTAAGCTTTGACTAGGTTATGGTGGCGGGATCTGCTCGTTATGCGAGAAATTCGCGAGATGCGAGAGAGAACCCTGCCCATGCTGGTGGGAATTGAGGAACGACATGACAGCTCGTAAATCTGATGACAAAGGTAAAGGTACGGAGCCAAAGGCTGACGACAATATCAAGGCTGAAGCAGAAACTGGCCCGGTGATTGATCTGGAAGCTGAGGAAATTTCCGAGCTGGTGGCTGAAGAGGAAGCCAAGTCCGAGCTAGGCGACGAGAAGTCTCAAGAGGGTGTTGAAGCTGAAGCATCTTCCGATATTGATGAAGCCAAGCCTGAAGACGAAAGTTTGGTAGCCTCTGATGAACAAGTGGCTGCTGATAGCGATGATGCACCAGAGGAAATCAAGCAAGAGCCCGCATCCGAGGCCGTTGAAAGCACTCCTGTTTCTCCAGCAGTGGCTCCCACACCGGTTGAAGCCAAAAAAGGCGGCATGGGTGGTGGTCTGATCGCTGGTTTGCTCGGTGGCGTTGTTGCGCTTGGCCTTGGTTATGGTGGTTTGCAACAAGGCCTTATTTCCCTACCGCAGGATAATGCGGCTTCTGCTGAACAAACTGCTCAAACCGAGCAGTTGGACGCTTTGAAATCTGCTTTGGCCGAGCTTCAGGGCAAAGTATCGGAGCAAGGCAGCGCACCTGAAGTTGATGTCTCCGGTCTTGAAGGCCGTCTGAGCGAAGCTGAAGGTAAGTTGGCTGAGTTATCATCGCAATTTGCCAATCTCGCCACTTCTGAAGCTCCTGGTACTGACGTTGGCAATGGTGCTCCGGTTGTCGCTGATAATCAGAAATCTGGTGACACAGTGGGCAATGGTCAGAGTGTCTCAGAGAACACCAATGTTGCGGCGGTTGATCTGACACCATTGCAGGATCGTCTTGGTGCTTTGGCAACAGATTTGACTGCGCTGGCTTCTCGTGTCGATGGATTTGCTGCTTTGTCTGATCAGATAGCTGCTGCTGAAGGCAAACTGGCCGATCTTGAGAAACAGGCAAGTGAATTTGCAGGTTCTGTCGATACCCGTCTGACAGAGGCCAAGGATACCGTTCTTGCTTCGGCTGATCGTCGGATCGACAATGTCGTGACTGATCTCACCAATATGCGAAACAGCATGGGTGAAGAAGCCAAGGCACTTGGCGAGCGACTGACCTCACTTGAAGACAACAATCTGTCTGAGAAGATGCAGTCTTCTGCCAGAACCATCGCACTTGCCGGTTTGAACAATGCAGTGGCGTCGGGTCAGAGCTTTGCAGCGGCGCTCAGCACTTTTGCTGAAGTTGCAGCAGACAATGAAGCGGTGAAAACACTTCAAAGCTATGCAGAAGCCGGCGCGCCGACTGCTCAGGCATTGGCGGGTGAGTTCAGAACCCTGTCTGGTAAATTGTTGAAAGCAGCAGAAGAAGCTGGCGCAACAAGTCTCGTCGACAAGATTATGCTCAATGCTCAAAATCTGGTGCGCATTCGCCCGATCGGCGAGCGTGAGGGTGAAAGCCTGACTGATAAATTGGCCCGTATCGAAGTTCGCGTCTCTGAAGGACGTCTTGGTGAGATTTCCACGGAATGGGACAGCTTGCCAGATGCTGCCAAGGAAGCAGGCAAGAGCTGGTATGAAGGGGTTCAGGCCCGTCTGACAGTTGATGGATCCATGGATCAGATCCGAGCCGAATTTGGCAAAGATGCAGCGCAGTAAGTTGGGGACTATGAGTTATGATTAAGACACTGATTTTCATCGCGCTGTTGCTGGTCATTGCATTTGGTGGGGCTTGGCTTGCAGATCGTCCTGGCGTTGTGACCGTCGATTGGCTGGATTATCGCGTTGAAGTGACATTTCTGACTGGCGTTGTGGCATTTTTTACCTCGTTGGTGGTTGCTATTGCGATCTGGATTACCATTCGCACCATTTGGCTATCACCAAAGATGGTTGGCGGGTTCTTTTCTTCTCGTCGTCGTGACAAAGGTTATAAAGCGCTCTCCACCGGTATGATTGCTGTTGGTGTGGGTGACTTGGCATTGGCGCAAAAGCAGGCGGCAAAGGCGCGCAAGCTGATTGGTCAGGAACCCATGACCTTGATGCTGGAAGCCCAAACCGCGCAATTGGCAGGCAATGTGACCAAAGCGCGTCAAAGCTTTGAATCCATGCTGGATCATGATGATACCCGTGCACTTGGTCGTCGTGGCCTATTCATTGAAGCGCAGCGCCGTGGCGATGGTGAAGAGGCCATGGAAATGGCGCGCTCTGCAATGGAGGGTGGCAAGTCTGCCAATTGGGCAGGGGCTGCGTTGTTTGACATGCAAACTGCCGCAGGCGATTGGTCGGCTGCTTTGGTCACCTTGTCGCAGAATCAATCTGCCAAACAGATCACCAAAGATGAGTTCCGTCGCAAGCGTGCCGTCATTTTGACTGCTCAGGCGCAAGAAGTGGAGCAGTCTGGTGGATCTGATCAGGACATGCGCCCATTGCTGCTTGAAGCCACCAAACTGGCTCCAGGCCTGACTGCCGCGGCAATTCTGTCTTCCAAGGTCCTCAAAAGTCTTGGTGAGCAGCGCAAAGCTGGCAAGATTGTTGAAGCGGCCTGGAAGCAAGCTCCGCATCCGGATCTTGCGATTGCTTATGCTGATATCAAATCTGATGGCACCGCACTTGATCGCCTGAAATATGTGCGTAGCCTGACCGGTCTGATGCCAGATGATCTGGAATCCAAACTTGCTCTGGCTAAAGCCAGCCTTGAAGCGCGTGAATGGATTGATGCTCGTGCTATCCTTGAGCCATTGGCGGAAGAGCATCTGACCCCCCGCATCTGCATGTTGATGGCACAGTTGGAAGAGGGTCAGGAAGGTGACTTTGGTCGGGTTCGTGAGTGGCTTGCCCGCGCAGTGAGTGCTCATCGTGATCCTGCCTGGACTGCCGATGGTCAGGTGAGCGAGAGCTGGAAACCGACCTCACCTGTAACAGGCAAGCTTGATGCCTTTGAGTGGAAAGTTCCAGTTCAGGAATTGGCAAATTATGATCGTCCATTGATTGATGCGGACAATGCCGAGGCGACCTCCGATGAGGAAGAGGTTGTTCTTTTGGCGCCTAGTGAGGTGTCTGAAACAAAAGACGACGAAGCTGTAGCGACAGTTGTGGATGACAAGGTTGAGGTTCTGGCACCAGAAGGCAAGGAAGTTGAGCCTGAGGTCGAGGCTGACGAGCCTGTCTCAGAGGATGCTGATAAAGAACCAATTGTTGTTGATGCATCTGATGACGAGGATGATGGTAAGGATTCTGGTGAGGCTGAGGAGAGCAGTGAAGAGAAGGATATTTCTGACGATGAAGATCAGAAGGAAGTTGAATTCGCCATGCCTCACGCACCTGACGACCCAGGGCCGAAGAAGAAAGAGGTTCCCAACACCCCCGAGAAGCGGTTTCGTCTCTTCTGACAGAGAGAATTGAGCTTTTATTGATGAATGAGAACCCGGATTTTTCCGGGTTTTCGATTACTTGCTGCCAAGCATGCACAGATCCTGATTTCCCCTCTTGCATCTGGCCAAGCAAATGGTTTAAGAGAAGCGCCATTGCAGAGGGTTTTCACAGTCATTTCTGCAATCTTAAGGGTCTTTCCAGACCCAGTTTGGTGAGCCGCTGTAGCTCAGTTGGTAGAGCAACGCATTCGTAATGCGTGGGTCGTAGGTTCAAGTCCTATCAGCGGCACCATCTTTCTTTGCGCTTTGCCGCCCACCAACCCAAAGCGCTGGATTTGGTTCGAGGTTTCTGTTCTCACCTTCTCTGTTATTTTCCTCCTTGCCAATGGCAAAAACTGTTCTCGCAGAATTCGCTTAATTGATGGGTCCAGAGCCTGGATCTCTGGTTTTTTCATTCTTGAGATGGACAGGCGGTAAGGTTTTTCGTGAGCGGTTCCAGATCTGCTTCTTTTTTCAGATCCACATCTCGTAGAAATGGGAAAAAATCTTCCTGACTGGATGGTTTCAGATAAATTGTCACCAGATAGGATTTCTTTTTGGTGTCAGTTTTATCTGAGCTGGTACCCAAGTTGCAGCTTGCCGCAGTTATAGACATGGATCCTTCCATGTCATCGCCGTGCTGGGATTCCAGCATCTTGAAATTGTTGCGGAATCTTGCCCATCGGAGGATTGCCTCGGGTGGGAGACGGAAGATTTCGATTAGGGTATAGGCTTTTTGTTCTTTTGCCAATTCGGGTGGGAGCGTATGTTCCGGCGATTTTTTCAGAACGAAAGTTTCACTTATTTCAGGCTGTGTCGAACCACCTTTTTGTTTCGAGTTTATGATGCCTGCCATTATGATCAATGCGCTGTCAGGCATGACGCGCATATGGTTGGGTGTGCGTACCGCAATGCGGATTGCAGCAGGATTTGTTTCCAAAATATCCATACGAGATAATTTGATCATGCTTGTAACCGGCATATGGCTACAGCCAGCCACGGACATTCCTGCGATTAACATGCATAAAAACCGGGAAAGCGAAAAAGGCATTTCTGTCTCCTGATGTTATATATTGAGTGATTTATATGGCTATAATTATCGTAAAACAATAATTTTTATATATTTTAAAATAAATTTAACTCAATTATCTGGTTTGAGATGCTTTCTTGGCGAATGGCTTTCGGTCGGAATGAGAGGTTTTTTCAAGGACAATCCCAAAGCATTCTGCATCACTGCAATCTGCTTGAATGATGAGCTTTATCTTTGTCTTTGTTGTCTTGGACTTTGATACCGGACGATCGTGTATTTAATAGTGGGTAATGAGACATCGCAGATATGTCAGATTGCCGACGGCGTGAAGTTGGGTTGATCGTCGTGAAAAGTCATTCCTTGGAAAAGTATTCGTAGTTTCTTTCGGGTTGCTCGCGCTGCGGGTAAGAAATCTGCCCTTCGCTCTTGCTCGTTGGGAATCTGCCTTCTATCCTTTGGGGTTAGATAATCCGTTGCTGGCTTGATCACCTGAACAAAAACAATCAATGGCAGCGGAGGAGGAAATGATATGGTTCACTTTGCCACGCTTGATGATGTCCTGACTGTTCAGAATGAAATGCCATGGGAGGAGCGTGAAGTTGCGCGAACCATGTATGAATTTCTGTCGAGGACAGCATTCAGGTTTGGTGAGCGACCTGCCTTTTCCTATCAGCTTTTTTCCGGTGCTGATGATCCTTCACAAACGCTTAGTTGGTCCGAGTTTCATGGAAAGGTGACGCAAGCTGCCAATCTCTTTCGCTCGCTTGGTGTGGGAGAAGAGGATGTGGTTGCTTATGTGTTGCCCAATTGTCTGGAGACCGCAGTGACCCTGATTGGCGGCACGGTGGCCGGGATTGCCAATCCGATCAATCCTTTGCTGGAAGCAGAGCAGATCGGAGCGATCCTGCGCGAGACCAATGCCAAGGTTGTCGTGACCATGAAGCCCTTTCCAAAGACTGATGTTGCGCAAAAAGTTGCAGAGGCGGTCAAGCATGCTCCAAATGTGCGTACGGTTCTGGAAGTGGATCTGTTGGGCTATCTGACCGGGATCAAGAAGTTCATTGTGCCATTGATCCGCCCGAAAAATCCCGAATCCAAACGCAACCATGTGGATCTGCTGGATTTCAACAAGGCATTGGCCAGTCAGCCCTCGGATCGCTTGACCTTCGAAGATAGTGAGGGTGATCGGGTGGCAGCCTATTTTCATACCGGTGGAACGACTGGTATGCCAAAGGTGGCCCAGCATAAATATTCAGGTATGATCTATAATGGCTGGATTGGGCATACACTGCTTTTTACCGAGCAGGATAATCTCATGTGCCCCTTGCCCTTGTTTCACGTCTTTGCATGTCATGTGATTGTGATGTCGATGATTGCCTCTGGGGCCCATGGTATTTTCCCCACTCCTCAGGGATATCGCGGGGAGGGAGTGTTTGATAATTTCTGGAAATTGATCGAGCGCTGGCAGGTGAGCTTCATCATCACTGTTCCGACCGCCTTGTCAGCATTGATGCAGCGTCCGGTTGATGCGGATGTCTCCAGTGTTCAAACTGCCTTTTCCGGCTCTGCTCCGCTGCCAGTTGAGCTTTATCGCCGGTTCGAGCAGGCGACAGGTGTTGGCATTATCGAGGGCTATGGTTTGACCGAGGCAACTTGTTTGGTGGCCTGTAATCCAATCCATGGGGAGAAAAAAATCGGCTCGGTCGGTTTGCCCTTTCCTTATACCAGCGTAAAAATTCTCAATCATACCCCTGATGGCCCGGTAGAGTGTGGTGTTGATGAAGTGGGTGAGATCTGTATTGATAATCCTGGTGTCTTTGCCGGGTCTACTTATACCGAGTCCGACAAGAACCATAATCTCTTTCATCATGATCGGTATTTGCGAACCGGAGATCTGGGTCGCATTGATGCTGATGGTTATATCTGGATCACGGGTCGTGCCAAGGATCTGATCATCCGCGGAGGCCATAATATCGACCCTGCCGAGATCGAAGAGGCGTTGGCAGGGCATGAGGCTGTGGCTTTTGTCGGTGCAATTGGTCAGCCGGATAGACATTCTGGTGAATTGCCTTGCGCCTATGTGGAGCTGGTTGCAGGGGCGAGCGTTGATATGGATGAGCTGCGCTCTTATTGCAAACGCCACATCCATGAGCGGGCTGCGGTACCAAAATATATTGAAATCCTGCCTGAGCTTCCCAAAACGGCTGTTGGCAAGATATTCAAACCTGATTTGCGTAAATTGGCAATCACTCGCATTTATGATGAGGCGTTGGATGAGGCTGGACTGCAAAGCCGCGTCATGAAAGTGGTCGAAGACAAGAAGCGTGGTCTGATTGCTTGTCTTTCCATCGCTGGAGAAGAGGAACGAGAACAGATATCCCAGCTGCTTGGACAATATGTTGTTCCCTGGCAATGGCAAGATGAGGGAACTCAATAATTCATATATTGTGTTGAGCTTCCATCCTCATAAAAAATATGGAACTCTTCCCTAAACTATAGTTTTTTCCTATAGTCATAAAAGTATCATGTGTTTTCTCTATGAGCCTGATTTGAAAGTCCTAGGCTAGGCCCTCTTCCCCTCCCAAACCACCCACAAGGGTAATATCGGGTGGTTTGGGAGGGGAAGAGGGCGTGACATGCAGCCTAAAAGTTTCATCTAGAGACTTTTAAATCGGTACTATGAGAATTTAATGGAAACGGGGTGCAGGACCAGTAACCCTGTTTTGCCATGTATCATTTGGGTCTTGATTTGTATTCGGCAGGATCCGCTCAACTTTGAACACTTGGGATCGCATCATGGGCCATCGAATTACCCTGGGAGAAGGGGAATCCAATCAATCTTATCACCGAACTTTGTGGGATGCTTCCATGACCCATGCGCCTACGCAGGCGCTGGTGGCCAAGGATACTCGATATTTTATGCGGCAGTCGGTTTCGACCCCTTGCATGAATGCAATCGAGAAAGCAGAAGGTGCCTATATTCAAGATAAGCAAGGGCGGCGTTTTCTCGATTTTCATGGCAATAATGTGCATCATATCGGATACGGGCATCCCCGCCTGAAAGCTGCTATTTCCGAACAAATGGATCAGCTACCCTTCGCTCCGCGTCGCTATGCTTGTGATGTTGCGGCTGAGTTGGCGGAAGAGCTGGTGAATATTTCTCCCTCAGGCCTTGGGAAACTGCTCTTCACGACTGGCGGGTCCGATGCCAATGAGATTGCGCTGAAAGTAGCTAGGGCGGCTACGGGGCGGTTCAAGACCATTTCCTTTTGGGATTCCTTTCATGGTGCTGGTTTTGGTGCGGCCAGTGTTGGCGGTGAAGCGCTATTTCGCTCCCATATTGCGGGACCTTTGCTACCGGGCACAGAGCATGTTGCTCCTTTTGGCTGTTATCGTTGCCCCTATGGCCATTTGAATATTGAAAGCGATGATGATCTGGAGCGCTGTGGTCTCGCCTGTGCCAATATGGTGCGTTATGTATTGGAACGGGAAGGAGATGTGGCAGCTGTCATTGCCGAGCCTGCCCGTGCTGCCCCTTATATCCCGCCCACGGGGTTCTGGAAGGCCGTACGGCAAGCGTGCAATGATTATGGGGCTTTGCTGATCTTCGATGAGATCCCGACGGGTCTTGGCAAAACCGGGCGCATGTTTGCTTGCGATCATGATGAGGTGGAGCCGGATATTCTGGTCATGGGCAAAGCCTTAGGAGGAGGGATCCTGCCAATTGCCGCCTGTCTGGTGCGCTCAGAGTTGGATGTGTGTGAGTCCTTTGCAATTGGTCATTATACTCATGAGAAAAACCCGGTTACCAGTCGGGCGGCGTTGACGACCTTGCAGATCATTGAAGAAGAAGGTTTGGTAGAGAATGCTGCTTTGATGGGTGATTATTGCCTTGAACGCTTAGCAGAGTTGAAAGAGCGCTTTGATGTGATAGGGGATGTGCGCGGGCGTGGATTGCTGATCGGGGTTGAGTTGGTCGAGGATCGTGTCAGCAAGAAACCAGCCAATGACCTTGCGGAAGAAATCTTCTATCGCTGTCTCTCGCAGGGGCTGTCCTTCAAGATCACCATGGGCAATATTCTGACCTGGACGCCGCCACTAATTGTTACCAAAGACCAGATGGATTTCGCCTTGTCTTGTTTGCAAAGTTCGCTGGAGCAGTTATCCGCAGATCGTTAATTTTGCAATGAAGATGATGGTTTTGGGTGTTTTGGGCAGGAAAAGGGGTTGAATGATTTCAGCCCCTTTTTTGTTTTCCACTTGATTTCCAGAGCTGATTGATTTGTACGTGTTTTTTCTGACGGAATTAAGTTGCTGATACTATTCATATTTTATTTTTAATCCTGCTTTTTAAACTCATGAAATTAGAATAATTCCAAACTATTGATTTTGCAGGTATTTTTATTGACATTGCAAATCACTCTCAGTAATAAAATATGAGAAATATATTCAGAAACCTTTGAGCGCAGGGCCTTGAACCCTGATGGATTGGAGGAGAGATGAGCGATTTTTACGGCGCGTTTGAGAAGATGGTTGGGCTTTGTTTTTACGAACCCAGGTTTTTTGGTCCCAATAAAGAGGTGAGCTTGGCTCCCGAAAAAGATGAGACCACATCTGACGCACATCGCCCGCTATCCGATGACTAGGAATTTATGATGAAACTGCTGGCGGAAAGATCCGGCAGATCGTGATTGGCCCTGATTTTTTGTTTCATGAGGACAAGAGAGACATGAAAAAGACCCTTGCTCTGGCAGCTTTTGTGCCAGCATTGATGTTGAGTGCTTCCGCATTTGCTGTGGAAGCCAAAGATGTTTTGAAAACCTATGCTGATATCGCACAGGCAACTTACGAAGATTCTCTGACCACAGCGAAAGCCCTGGACAAGGCACTGGAAGCTTTTGTTGCAGCTCCAACCGAAGAGAATCTGACCAAAGCCAAAGCTGCTTGGCTGGCTGCTCGTGTTCCTTATCAGCAGAGCGAAGTTTATCGTTTCGGTAACCCGATCGTTGATGACTTCGAAGGCAAAGTAAACGCATGGCCTCTCGATGAAGGTCTGATCGATTATACCGACAAAAACTATTATGGCACCGAGTCAGACGAAAATGCTCTGTTCACCGCCAACGTGATCGCCAATACCGAGCTCACCATCAATGGTGAAAAAGTTGATGCTGCCAAAATCACTCCTGCGCTGCTGGGTGAAAAGCTGCACGAAGCTGCTGAGAATGAAGCAAACGTTGCGACCGGTTACCATGCTATCGAGTTCTTGCTCTGGGGTCAGGATGTAAATGGTACTGGCAAAGGTGCAGGTTCCCGTCCAGCGTCTGATTTCGACACCAAAAACTGCACCGGCGGTAACTGCGATCGTCGTATCGATTACCTGATGGCTGCATCCAAGTTGATGATTTCCGATCTGGAAGGCATCACCAAGGCATGGACCGAAGGTGGTGAAGCTCGCAAAGACCTGATGGCTCAGGGTGACCAAGGTGGTCTGACCCGTATGCTGACCGGTATGGGCTCCCTGTCCTATGGCGAGCTGGCTGGTGAGCGTATGAAGCTTGGCCTGCTGCTGAACGATCCAGAAGAAGAGCATGATTGCTTCTCTGACAACACGCATAATTCTCACTATTATGACGTGAAAGGCATCATCAATGTCTATAACGGTTCCTACAAGCGTGTTGATGGTTCCATGGTTGAAGGTGCAAGCCTGAAAGACCTGGTAGCTGCTTCTGATGCTGGCCTGTCCAAAGAACTGTCCGGCAAGCTGATGGCTTCCGACAAGGCATTCTCTGCAATGGTTGAGCGTGCTGAGAAAGTTGAAGCATATGACCAGATGATTGGTGAAGGTAACAAAGAAGGTAACGCTGTGGTTCAGGCCGCAATCGATAGCCTCGTTGACCAGACCAAATCCATCGAGCGTGTCATTGCTAAGCTGGATCTGGGTAAAATCGAGCTGGAAGGCTCTGACAGCCTGGACAATCCAAAAGCTGTTTTTGAATAAGATTGATGAGACGGGCTGGATTTTCCAGCCCGTCTTTCTTTGGTTCATCCATCGTTGAAAAATGATCTGTGAAGGTGGTATCGAACGGATTGTTTTCGGACCGGGGCGGTTGGATGAGAAACCTTTTCACTTGCAGGGGTAAATTCGGGATGGGCCGAGATTTCTGCAAGCTGTTCTATCTTCAGGACCAAGACATGGCACCCTCATTGTGTCTCATCAAACGCATCCCACGTTTGATGTCTGGCGCTGCGTTTCTTTCGCTGGTCGCTTTCTCGAACCTTTCTGTTGTTGCTCCCGTATCTGCGTCTTCTGGACGTGATGATTTGTCAGACGCTGATCTGGCCAAGGTTGAAGCAATTCTGAAAGGGCCAACCTCTTTCGATAAATCCGAGCCGTTCGAGGCTCTGAGTGCTGGCAAAGCGACTGGTAGTGCCGAGCCTGCTGCCAAAGCTTATTCCCAAGCCAACAAACCATTGAGCCGCGAAGATCGGCAATGGTTCCAGCTTGGCTTCTCCATTTTCAAAAAACTCTGGGTCTCATCTCCCGCGTCGACCAAGGCGTCAGATGGTTTGGGGCCGCTTTTCAATGCACGCTCTTGCTTGCGTTGCCATCCGGCCAATGGCCGCGGTCATCCACCTGAACCGGGTGAGATTGATGCGCGTACGTTCCTGATCCGCCTGTCGGTACCAGCAAGTACCGAAGAGGAAAAAGCGAGCCTTGCTAGTAAGGTTGCCAACGCCATTCCACATCCCGTTTATGGCGGGCAATTGCAAGATCGGGCGCTTCCAGGTTTGCCGCCAGAGGCGCGGGTTGATGTGCGTTATGAGACAGTTCCGGTGGAATTGGCTGATGGTGAAGTGGTTGAGTTGCGCAAGCCGACATTCCAGCTGAGAGACTTCGGTTATGGTGATCCGGGTGATGAGATGATGATGTCTCCTCGCGTAGCGACAGCCATGATTGGTCTTGGCCTGATTGATGCCATTCATCCAAGTGATCTGCAGGCGAATGCAGATCCTGACGATAACGATGGCGATGGCATTTCGGGCAAGATCAACTGGGTGAAAGATAAGCGTAGTGGTGAGATCATGCCTGGCCGTTTTGGCTGGAAAGCAACCGAGCCTAACGTTTATCAGCAGTCTTCTCATGCATCGGTTGGTGATCTTGGTCTGTCTGTTCCTATTCTTCCTTCCCATTTTGGAGATTGCACGGACGCTCAGGAAATCTGCAAACGCTTCCCGCATGGCGGACAGGAAAATCTGGGTGGACTGGAAATTCCGCAAGTGCCAATGGATATGATGGTGTTCTATACGGCCAATATAGCGGTGCCGGAGCGGCGCGATGTCGACGATCCGCAGGTGCTGATGGGCAAAGAAGTTTTCCATGAGGCCGGTTGCGCATCCTGTCACAAGCCAAAATATGTCACCCGGCGTGATGCTGCCTTGAAACAGCATCAGTTCCAGTTGATCTGGCCATATAGCGACTTTTTGCTCCATGATATGGGGCCGGATCTGGCAGATAATCGCCCGATTGGTGATGCCAGCGGATCGGAATGGCGCACAGCTCCGTTATGGGGTATTGGTTTGGCACAGAATGTTGCTCCTGATGCGACCTTTTTGCATGACGGGCGGGCGCGCACCTTGCTGGAAGCTGTGCTATGGCATGGGGGAGAAGCACAATCCGCTCGTGACCATGTGGTTGGTTTGCAAAAGACACAACGAGATGCGTTGCTCGCATTTTTGAACTCCCTGTAAGGGATGAAATTTGGGACATTGATGATGGCGAAATGGATATCCGCAACATTGGGTTTGGTTATGGCTGGAGGGCTGGTTATGCCTGCAGCTGCTGCACCTTTGGAGGCGGATTATCAGAAGGTCGCTCAAAAGGCCTATGGCAATTACATTTTGCCATCATTTGAAGGTCTGCAAGGTCAGGCTGGACGGATGGAAGCGCAGATCAAAGACTTCTGTGCCAGTCCGTCCATTGAGGCTCATGATGCTGTACGTTCAGATTTTGGCCGTCTTGTCTATCAGTGGGGCGCGGTAGAATTCCTGCGTTTCGGTCCGATGCAATCCGAGAACCGCTTTCATCGCCTGCTCTTTTGGCCCGATCGCAAAGGCACTGCGCTGAAAAAAGTACGCCGTGCTATCAATGATCAGGATGCCAAGCGTCTGGAGCCGGGGGCTCTAGCAAGTGGATCGGTGGCATTTCAAGGATTGAATGCTCTGGAATATGCGCTGTTTGGTGAGGGTTATGAGAGCCTTTGGACCAAAGGTGATGCAAAAGGCGCTTATCGTTGTGAGCTTGCGTATGCCATCGCAGGCAATATTGTGGCAACCAGCTCGGATTTGGTGAAAGCCTGGTCCATGGATGGATTTGGCAAGACCTTCACCCAGCCAGGCAAAGACAATCCGGTTTATCGTGAAGGCAAGGAAGTGGTCGCCGAACTGGTGAAAGCCCTGGGTACGAATGGTCAATATTTTACTGATGTGAAGTTGCTTCCTGTTGTTGGTAGAGAGTTGAGAAAAGCCAAGCCCAAAAAGGCCATGTTCCGCAGAGCAGGTGCAAGCCTGATTTCCATGCAATCCAGTTTGGATCATGCCGGGCAATTGATCCATGAAGCTGATTTCGAAATGCTGTTGGATGAAGATGCTTGGTGGATCATCAACGGGGCTGAGTTCGAGTTGAAAAATGGTAGCAAGACGCTGAAGAAACTTGGCGAGATCGGCATGCCAAAGGCTGTCACAGACGAGGAAGGGCGCAAGCAATTCCAATATCTGGAGACAGTGGTGCGTGGCTTTGGTGAGATGATGATTTCTGAATATGCGGCTGGCGCTGCTTTGGTGATCGGCTTCAATTCATTGGATGGGGATTGATCATGTCTGCATTGGAGTTGGATCGAAGGCAATTGTTGGCCGCTGGCGGTGTGGCTCTGATAAGTGGACTGATTGGATTGCCAAGAGATCTGGCTGCGCAGTCCAAAGCCTTTTTTGCCAGTGCAGTACGGTTGGCAGATAAGAGCTTTGCTGTCCAGTTGCTCGATGAAGCGGGTATCCCTCTTGCTTCCTATCCGCTGGAGGATCGTGGTCATGATGTTGCGGTTTCCCCAAAAGGGGATCTGGTTGTCGCGTTTGCCCGTCGTCCGGGTCGTTTCATGCTGGCCATTGCGACAAATGGGTCTGAGCCTAACCTGATCTGGGCGCGGGAAGATCGCCACTATTTCGGTCATGGGGCATTCTCGATTGATGGTCAACTTCTCTATGCTGCCGAGAATGCCTTCACAGATAAAGATGACATTACCCATGGAGTGATTGGCATCTATGATGTGCAGGCTGGTTTCAAGCGTATTGGTGAGCATTTCTCCCATGGTGTAGGACCGCACGAAATATTGTTGATGGGGGATGGCAAGACCTTGGCAGTTGCCAATGGTGGTATCATGACCCATCCTGATTATCGCCGGGTGAAGCTCAATCTTGATGATATGAAACCCAATCTGTCTTTTGTTGATATAACCAGCGGCGATTTGCTGGATCAGATGGAATTGCCCGCTGATCTGCACCAGCTATCCATTCGCCATATGAGCATCGATAAGGATCAGCGTGTCTGGTTTGGTTGTCAGCATCAAGGGGAATTGACCGAGGAAGTGCCTTTGATTGGTTCCTACAAGCGCGATGGCGAAGTGCGTATGAGCGAGATCCCGGAAGATCTGTTTTATTCTCTTCGCAACTATGTCGGTTCGGTCATGTGTAATGGCGAAGGCTCGCTGGTTGCTACGTCCTGTCCGCGTGGTGGCAAGGTGCTCTATTGGGATGTGGAGCGAGGCACCTATCTGGGCGAAACAGCCTTGCGTGATGGGTGCGGAATCGCCGCATGGGGCAAAGGTTTTGTGATGAGCAATGGTATAGGTGATTTCGGCCGGGTTGGATTGCCCGCAGAATCAGCCTTTGAGGTCAGTCATCATCAGTCCGGGTTGGCTTTTGATAATCACATGATTGCTCTGTAAATCCCTTCCCACGTGCAAGCGTCTCTTGTCTGGCAAACCCAACAACTTTTCAGGAACGCGCTTTCTCCATGCGAATTCTTGTCTGAAAAGTCTACAACTTTTCAGGAACGCGCGGTAATCACGCTTTTTTTGCGTGTGCGGCCTTATTGATATCGCCTTCTTTCTATCTTTATCTTAACAGAAGACTGATTACACTGAGCTTGCGGTCAGGTGAGTTTGCCTGTTTGTACGAAAAGATAGGATGGAATATGTTTGATAGTTTGATGCAGTTTTTCAAAGGTTTGTCAGCTGAAGGCGATGATGCAACCCTTTTCTCTGATGGGGATTATCGCATCGCGGCTGCTGCTTTGTTGGTGCATCTTGTCAGTGTCGATGGTGTGGTGGATGACGCTGAGCAAAAAGCATTGCGCATTATTCTGAAGAGCCGATATGAGCTGAGCGATGATGAAACCGATGCATTGATTGATATTGCGCGTGAGCGTGACAATGAGGCGGTTGATCTTTATAATTTCACATCCGTTCTGAAACGTAATCTCGATGAAGATGGACGTGCCCAGATCATTGAAATGATGTGGGAATTGGTTCTGGCTGACGGGTATATTCACGAATTTGAAGACAATCTTGTCTGGCGGGTAGCTGAATTGTTGGGAGTGTCCAGACGTGATCGCATTCGTCTTCGCAAATCCGTACAGGCACTGCAGGTTGATCAATAGGGATGACCATCGATCAACCTAAAATTCTGGTTGTTCTGCATCAGAAACAATCTATTCCAGGCCGGGTTGGCTGGATGCTGGAACAGCGCGGATTTCATCTTGATATTCGCCGTCCTCGTTTTGGAGATCCTCTACCCATTCATATGGATGAGCATGCGGGTGCCGTTATTTTTGGTGGTCCCATGAGTGCGAATGACCCGGATGCATTTGTCAAACGCGAGATTGACTGGATTCATGTTCCCTTGCAGGCCGATACACCATTTCTTGGCATTTGTCTTGGTGGGCAAATGTTGGCCAAACAATTGGGTGGATCGGTTTCCGCTCGAACTGATGGTCAGGTCGAAATCGGTTATTATCCGGTTCATGCCACAAATGCGGGCGATCAGATGCTGGAATGGCCAGAACGGGTTTATCAATGGCACAGCGAGGGTTTTTCCGTTCCCAAGGATGCGGAGCTTCTGGCGACGGGAGATTTGTTTGCCAATCAGGCCTTTCGGTATGGAAAAGCAGCTTATGGGCTGCAATTTCATCCTGAAGTGACGCTCGCAATGATGAATCGCTGGACAGTGAAAGCTTCGGAACGTTTGAAATTACCGGGTGCAAAACAGAGACATGATCATTTTCGAAATCGTTTTATTTTTGATCCGGCAGTTGAGCGCTGGCTGGTTCAGTTTCTTGATCTATGGATTGGACAGGCTTCAGATCACCAGAAGTAATCTCCATCATTTTTTGCCCTTTCGCAGATTGCAAATTCTCTATTGCAATTTGCACGATATGAGAGCCTAACAAAGGGTAATAAAACCCTATATCTGGGTCTGAGGTCATTTTTTAAACAAGATCTTGTTGTCATTGCCACCCGCCTGATCTGGCACGCTCCTTGCAAAATTCCTGTCATCTGGCATTTGGTTTTGCGTAGCCAGATTTGCGATCTGGATGGGTCCGGTGGTGATTTGTTTTGCGTGCCCTGTTGGGCCCGTCCGGTTTGCAGCTCTCTTTAGCCTAAAATCGTGTCTATCTGTTTTTCCTGCCCGTGAGGTCTTGCAGGAGCGGCTACAGCTCGCTACATGGATAAGATGAGCCGGGGTTCAGGATCCTGACCTTTCAAATGATTTGCCTGCATTAGGTTTGCTGAGGACATTATGACTGCTGTTATTAATCTGATTGACCTTGTTTTGAGCCTCTATACCTATGTGGTGATTGCAAGCGCCGTTTTCTCATGGTTGTTTACCTTCAATATTGTCAATCCGCGCAATCAGATTGTTGCTGGCATTTATGAACTGTGCTGGAAGCTGACCGAGCCTGTTCTGTCCCGCATTCGTGCTTTCCTGCCTCCGATGGGCGGAATGGATTTGTCACCGATTGTTCTGCTGCTTGCTATCTTCTTCATTCGCAATCTGTTGCGAACCGGTATCTATTAAGATCCTGTGCAAATGAATATATTGATGAGCAGGGGCCATATGGCCCCTTATCTTTTTATGGAATGCGTAGACAAAAAAGGCGCGATCCTGGTTGGGTCGCGCCTTTTTCAAATCAAATGTTTCGAAGATTATTTCTTCATGTTGTCGATGGAAGTCTGGATCATTTCCTTGGCTTTTTCAGGGCCTGCCCAATCTTCAATCTTTACCCATTTTCCAGGCTCGAGATCTTTGTAATGCTCAAAGAAATGCTTGATCTGTTCGATCAGGTTCTTTGGAAGATCTTCATAGGTTTTGATGTGATCATAGTGGCTGGTCAATTTGGAATGCGGAACAGCAACCACTTTCTCGTCCTTGCCTCCATCATCTTCCATGATCAGAACGCCAATCGGGCGAGCACGCATCACAACGCCTGGGCTCAGCTGTGCGTCGCCTACGACCAGAACGTCGATTGGGTCACCATCGTCGGCCAGAGTGTTTGGAACAAAGCCATAATCACATGGGTAGGCCATTGGGGTGAAGAGAAAGCGATCCACGAAGACAGCGCCGGAGTCTTTTTCAACTTCATATTTGACAGAAGAACCCTTTGGCACTTCGATCACAACATAGATGTCTTCAGGTGCGTCTTTGCCAGCTGGGATTTCGCTAATATTCATGAATGTCTCTCCATTCGGACAGGGTCGATAGAAAACTGTGTTGATAGCGGTTTAGGGGGTTGTCGGGATCTTGGCAAGACAAACCTTAGGTCTAGGACTGGCAGAAAGTCCTGTTCTTGGAAAAGGCGTGGACAGCTGGCTTAACAAAGGGAGACATGAGTGCGGAGGCTGTCCAGAAAATGGATTGAATTGAAGAAAAAAGGTGACATGAGGGTCTCATCTCATGCCACCTAAGTACAGCTCATAGCAAAGAGCTGTCTGCGGGGAGTGCAATTCTTTTAGCGCATGATGTCCGTGTCCGGATTGGCCGAAATCTTGTGAATGGCCAAATCGGCACCCATACGTTCATCATCGGATGAGAGGCGAATACCGGTGGTTGCTTTCAGGACGCCATAGACCAGATATCCTCCTGCAAAAGCATAGGCTACGCCCATCAGGCTGCCCACCAATTGAGAGGCAAAGGTTACGCCGCCCATGCCACCCAGAGCGGTGGATCCGAAGATGCCAGCTGCAATGCCGCCCCAAAGGCCACACAGGCCATGGAGAGGCCAAACACCAAGCACATCGTCGATCTTGAGTTTGTTCTGCGCCAGATTGAAAGCATAGATGAAGATTGCTCCGGCAACACCACCGACAAAAAGTGAGCCGATTGGGTGCATGATGTCTGATCCGGCACAAACGGCCACAAGGCCAGCCAAAGCACCGTTATGAATGAAGCCCGGGTCATTTCGACCAATGACGAGGGAAGACAGAATGCCACCGACCATGGCCATCAGCGAGTTCATGGCAACAAGACCGGAAATGCTTTCCAGAGATTGAGCGGTCATGACATTGAAACCGAACCAGCCCACACACAGAAGCCAGGAACCGAGGGCAAGCCATGGCACGGAAGAAGGAGGGATACCAATCGGACGACCGTCTTTGGTATAGCGACCGATACGGGCACCCAGCAGCATGACTGCGGCAAGGGCAATCCAGCCGCCGACGCCATGAACGACAATGGATCCGGCAAAGTCATGGAATGGAGCACCAAGAGCGCTTTCAAACCAGCCTTGCAGACCAAAATTGCCACCCCACATCAGGCCCTCGAAAAAGGGATAGAGCACGCCAACCAGTGCAACAGTTGCGAAGCATTGTGGTGCGAATTTCATGCGCTCTGCTATGCCACCGGAAATGATGGCGGGGATCGCGGCTGCAAAGGTGGTGAGGAAGAAGAATTTCACCAGGGTCAGGCCTTTGGCTTCGAATATTCCCGAGCTGCCTGCGCCGGATAGTTCGCTGGCGCTGACAAAGAAGCTGGTGCCATAGGCAATGGCAAAACCAAAGAAGAAATAGACGACGGTAGAGATGGCAAAATCCACCAGGATCTTGACCAAGGCATTGACCTGGTTCTTGTGACGAACGGTTCCGACCTCCAGGAAGGCAAAACCGGAATGCATCGCGAAGACGAGAATTGCCCCTAAGAGTACGAAGAAGACATCTGCCCCAGTGAATTGGCCTTCCATTGATATTCCCCTTGTATATTTCTTGGCAAAATGCCTAAGAATTACGCAAAACTGATTGGTTCGGGGATTTTAGCTTTCAAGATGCATGCCAATTAGGCAGAAAAATTGATTTCTATAATATTTCAAAAACTTAGTTCAGAAATGATGAAATGTCTAAAAAATAGGCATTGATATTTTTGCTTAAAATTTAAACAGTTTGTGAGGCAAATGCGGGGAAAGTAAGCAGATAAATGAAAGCCAGACAGGGTGTTTGGAGATCCTGTCTGGCTTCCCCCTCTGGGGTCAAGGCTGAAGGGGAGGGTGATAAGCTCCCCTTTACGCTGCTATTTTATAGTCTAGCGCTGCCTTGCCCAAATTCTGGATAAGCTTCGACGCCGACTTCGACCTTATCCAGACCCATAGCTTCCTCTGCATCAGAGACACGGATTCCGATGGTGGCTTTCAGGCCGTACCAGATGGCAGCACTGGCGATGAAGGTGAAAGCACCGATGGCAACAACGCCAAGCAGCTGAACGCCATAGGTTGCATCAGAGTTGGTCAACGGAACAATTAGGGTGCCCCAGATACCCGCGATCAAGTGAACAGGGATCGCACCAACCACGTCATCAATTTTCAGTTTATCGAGCAGTGGGACAACAAAGACGACGATTACACCACCAACGGCACCAATGAAGGCAGCCTGGAAGAGGTTTGGCATCAATGGCTCTGCAGTGATGGAAACCAAACCAGCCAGGGCACCGTTGAGGGCCATGGAAATATCCATACGCTTGTAGAGGATCTGTGTGAGGATCACCACGGTGACCACGCCAGCAGCCGCGGCAATGTTTGTGTTGGCGAAAATGCGCGAAATGGAGGAAGCATCTTCAATGGTGCCCATAGCGAGCTGGGATGCACCGTTGAAGCCGAACCAACCGAGCCAAAGAATGAATGTACCAAGAGTTGCCAGTGGCATGGAGGAACCTGGCAGTGGGATCACGCGGCCATCAGCAGCATATTTGCCTTTACGAGCACCAAGGATCAGGGCGCCAGCAAGAGCAGCCCAGCCACCAACAGAGTGAACGAGGGTAGAGCCTGCAAAGTCAGAGAAGCCTTTGGCATCCAACCAGCCTGCACCCCATTCCCAGGAACCGGTGATCGGATAGAGAATGCCGGTCAGGATGGTGGTGAAGATGATGAAAGGCCAGAATTTGATGCGCTCTGCCATGGTGCCGGACACGATGGAAGCAGTGGTGGCGCAGAAGACCATCTGGAAGAACCAGTCAGAAGCGGCTGCATAATCGCCAGAATCGTCGCCGGGAGCCGGGATGTCTTTTGGCAATGGCGTGCCCATGAAGCCGCCATCGACGCCTTCATACATCAGGTTGTAACCAACCAGCCAGAACATGATGCCTGCAACAGAAAAGAGCGAGATATTCTTCAGACATTGCATGGAGACGTTTTTGGTGCGGACGAGACCAGCTTCAAGCATTGCAAAGCCAGCAGCCATCCACATGACCAAGAAGCCACCAATCAGGAAGAGCAGCGTGTTGAGGATATAGCTGATGTCAGATGCGGTAGCGTATGTCACTGCATCTGCGGCGGCTGTGGTGGCGTCTTGAGCTAATAGTGGCCCACTCATAAGGCCAAAGAGACCAAGGGTTACGGGTAGAATGTGCTTTTTCATGGTATTGATCTTTTGGTTGTCGCGCTTTGGCGAGAAATTGGCAAAGGGGTGGGAGCGCGCTTTAGAGTGCTTCTTGATCGGTTTCGCCAGTGCGGATGCGCATGGCATGTTCCAGATCGAACACAAAAACCTTGCCGTCACCGATTTGGCCGGTGGCCGCTGCTTCGCGAATGGCTTGAATGGCGCCGGGAGCCTTGTCGGCGGTAACGGCAATTTCCAGTTTCAGTTTTGGCAGGAAGCTGACGGAATATTCGGTGCCGCGGTAAATCTCGGTATGGCCGCGCTGGCGTCCAAAGCCTTTGACTTCGGTGACAGTGACCCCTTCGACGCCTTCTGCAGCGAGTGCGTCGCGTACGGCGTCGAGCTTGAAGGGTTTGATGATGGCAGTGATGAATTTCATGGCCTGACTTTCCCTGTTTCGGTTTTGAGGGGGGCCATTGGCGAGAGGCTCTGAACGAGGCAATCGGGCAATGACCTGTTGCCAATCCTCTCTTCAAGAGCCGTGCCAGTTTGAAAAATTAATTTTCAAGCAATTGATTTATAAGGGTAAATTTTAATTTTGGAGCTGTTTTTCTATGCGAATTGCGTTTTGCTGATGCTATGGGAAGTGCTGAAAAAATGTGCGCAATTAATGTGCAGTGCAAAAAATATGCACAAAAAATCCCGCTGGCTTGGCACTAGCGGGATAATCATTTTGCTTAATCTTTGATCAGAAACTTTTGATTTCAAATTGGTCAAATATGAGAAGGATTAATCCTCTTTATCGATGATCCGGATCAAGCCTTCCTGTACGGCTGAAGCGATCAATTTGCCCTCTCTTGTATAGAGCGAGCCACGATTGAAACCGCGTGCGCCGGAGGTGGACGGGCTGTCTTGACTATAGAGAAGCCATTCATCAGCGCGGAAATCACTATGGAACCACATGGCATGATCCAGGCTTGCTGGTGCCACATCCTTATTGAAGACCGAACGGCCATGAACAAAGAGGCTGGTGTCGAGCAGGGTCATGTCTGAGAGATAGGCCAGCGCGCAGCGATGGATGGCTGGATCATCCGGCAAATCTCCGTTGACCTTGACCCAGATATTCTGGATGGGCTTGAATTTCTTGTTGCTGGTATAATGCTCCATATTGACGGGGCGCAGCTCGATTGGTCGCTCTTTGCGGAAATAGGCCTTTATATTGTCCGGGGCCTTGGCCATGAAGGCCTCGACCAATTCGCGCTCATTGGGCAGATCTTCTGGCATCGGCACATCTGGCATATCGATCTGATGCTCCAGACCGGGCTCCTTCTTGTGATAGGACGCCGCCATGGTGAAGATGGCTTTGCCATGCTGAATGGCGACCACGCGGCGGGTGCAGAAAGAACGCCCATCGCGAATGCGGTCCACTTCATAGATGATTGGTACGCTCGGATCGCCCGGGCGCATGAAGTAACCATGAAGACTATGAGCCTCGCGCTCCGGATCGACCGTACGAGAGGCGGCAACCAAAGCCTGACCGATCACCTGTCCGCCAAAGACGCGCTGCCAGCCATCATCAGGGCTGCGACCACGAAACAGGTTGTGTTCAAGCGGTTCCAGATCAAGAATGGTGAGAAGTTTATCTACAGCCGAAGACATAATGGGTGTGCTGTCCTTCAAGGTGAGTTACAAATCTGCAAGCCGATCTGTTGTCAAATCAATGCAGCCATTATTGGAATGGTCTGCTTTAACATGATTGGTTTGGTCCTGACAGAGGGCGAGTGCGTATAAGGCATGTGATTGCTTTGACTGTGCATGACATTTACGCAAAGGTAAAGGAATTTCGGATGACCGACACCAAAGCTCAAACACAAGCAAAATCCGCTGATGCGGGCCATGCGAGTGCACCAAAAGAGCATTATGACATTGTTGTTGCCGGTGGTGGCTATGTCGGATTGTCGCTGGCCCTTTCTATTGCGCAAGCCAGTGATTTGAAGGTTCTGGTCGTGGATCCGCAGCCCTCTGAGCGTCTTCGCAAGGATGAGCGCGCCTCTGCCATTGCTTCCGCTGCTACCAAGATGCTGGATCGGCTCGGTGTGTGGGGTGAAATCGGTCCTGCCAGCGAACCCATTCGCGATATGATCGTGACTGACAGCAAGGTATCCGATCCTGTGCGGCCGATTTTCCTGACCTTTGAAGGGGAGACAGCAGAAGGTGAGCCATTTGCCTATATGGTGCCCAACGGGGCGATGGTTGGTGCATTGTCTGATGCTGCACTGAAAGCAGGCGTTGATCTTATTGAATGTGATAGCGTGAAGGATTTTGCCATTGAAGGGGGCATGACCTCTGTTGTGCTTGGGTCCGGTCACAGCTGCACGGCCAAGCTTTTGGTCGCAGCCGACGGGGTTCGGTCCCGTTTGCGTGATCTGGCTGGCATTCCGGTTGTGCGCATGGATTATGATCAGGTGGGTATTGTGACCACCGTTGAGCATGAGCGTCCTCATGAGGGACGGGCGGTTGAGCATTTTCTTCCTGCTGGCCCTTTTGCCATTCTTCCCTTGACTGGAAACCGCTCCTCACTTGTCTGGAACGAGCGGACGGATGACGCCAAGCGTATGCTGGATATGGATGATTTCACCTTCTCGCTGGAACTGGAGCGCCGCTTCGGCAAACAGCTGGGTGAGTTGAAAGAGCTAGGCCCTCGCAAGGGCTTCCCATTGGGTATGACACTGGCCCGTCGCTATATTGACCCGCGTTTTGTCCTGATTGGAGATGCCGCTCATGGCATTCACCCAATTGCGGGGCAAGGGCTCAATCTTGGTTTCAAGGATGTGGCCGTGCTGGCCGAGGTTCTGGTGGATGCTGCGCGATTGGGTCAGGATATCGGTGCATTTGATGTCTTGGAGCGTTATCAGCGCTGGCGTCGTTTCGATACTGTTCAAATGGGTATCACTTGTGATCTGCTGAACCGGCTCTTCTCGAACAGGAGCGATATCCTGCGTCATGCCCGCGATTTCGGTCTTGGTATTGTCGATCGTCTGCCTGGCCTGAAACGTTATTTCATCGAAGAAGCGGCAGGTAATCGCGGTGATGTACCAAAGCTGTTGCGTGGTGACGCTCTTTAGGCTCGATTTTTTGTGTCGCTTGAGGCCGGATCAAGCCCAAAATGCTTGATTTTTGAGGCCCTAAAATTGTGTGTCGACGGGTTTTGCCTGTCGGCGTTTCTTTTTGCTATTATCGTGCTAGATCAGGAAACTACGAGTTGATCGAGGTAGCTTATGCAGCCAATTCTCTCTCCTCAATTGCAAAATCTGGACACATTGCTCTGTCCTTTGGGACTGATGCGCCTCGGAGGCTTTCATGTGCAAGTGGGGGACGAGATTTTTGACATGACTGTCTCGGAACCTTCAACACTTGTGATGGTGGGCAATGTTGCCTCGTCCAATTGGCGAGCCTTCAAAAGCTGGTATGAGGCTGATCACAGCACTGATCCGGACGCCATGGATCATTGGACGCAATTGTCTCTTGCACCAATCGCGAGGGCTTTGGGGGCTGATGTCGTCTTTCCGTTTTCCGGTCCTCCATGGCACCCATTTGTGAGTTGGGCCATACGTACGGGCGAGATTTTCAAGTCACCGCTCGGTATGGGCATTCACGCAAAATATGGTGTCTTCCATGCCCATCGGGCAGCTCTGCTTTTTCGGGAGCATCTCAATTGGCCCGCCGAGACATTTAGCCATCCTTGCGAGAGCTGCGCTTCCCAACCTTGTCTGTCCATCTGTCCGGTCAAAGCCTTTGATGGCAAGAGCTATGATTACATGGCCTGCCGATCCTATCTTTCCGAAAACCCGAAAGCTGAATGCTGGTCAGGATGCGTGGCCCGCAAAGCTTGCCCCATTGGCCCGCACAATCTCTATGAGCCGGACCACGCTGCCTATCATATGCATGCTTTTGTGGGGTAGTGTGTCTCGTGGACAGGAATTTCCCGAACAGGTGTCCTAGTCTTCCAGCTGCCTTGCTTCTTCCGGCAGCATGATAGGAACGCCTTCACGGATTGGATAGGCGAGCTTGGCTTTCCTGCTGACCAGCTCCTGCTTGTCTGCATCATATTCCAGTGTGGATTTGGTCAAGGGACAGACAAGAATTTCCAGTAATTTGGGATCGATCTGTCCGGTCTTGGTTGTGTCAGCCATCGAATTGCGTCCTTCGCATTGAAGAGGGGCCGGTCTTTGCGGTTCAAGCTAAGATATCATTGTAAAATTGTCGAGGGGGCGTCGCTGTCAGTTGCCAGATGCATCTCGGTGATGGCAATCAGGGTTTGCGCACGCAGGGCGAGGCTATCTGCTTCCAAAAGTGCCTGCTTTTCCGCAATTCCATAGGGGCTCATCATGGAGAGGGAATTGACCAGAATCTCATTGGAGGATTTGTCCACGCTGTCCCAGTCTGCCTCCAGATCGTTGGCTTCCAGAAATGAACGGAAAACATCCAGAAGTTCTTTGCGTTCCACAGCTTCTTCGCCGAATCCTTCGATCAGATCCTCGGTGAAATCCTCACAATCGATCTCCGCCATACGATAAGGATCACTGGTTTCTATTTCCTGTATCAGGCGGAAACGGGAAATTCCTGTCAGCGTGATCAATATTCGTCCATCTCCGGTCTCGCCATAAGCTGAAACGCGGCCCAGACAACCAACGGGATAGAGGGTAGAGAAAGCCGGTTCCTCGTCTTGATCCTGTTCTTGCTCCGAATGGGGTTGAATGATGCCGATTATGCGATCATTGCGCATGGCATGATCGATCATGGCCAGATAGCGTTCCTCAAAGATATTGAGGGGCATCTGGGTGCGCGGTAGTAATAATGCTTCTTCCAGCGGGAAGATTGGGATAACCGCCGGAATGTCGCGCGGGCTATCGTAGAAAACATTGCCAGCTTGTGCCATGACGGTCTCCTTTCCAATTTGGTTCGTGACAGCCCATCCTCAGTCTCTTCCTTTCAATATAAGGAAGAAATGACCAGGAAACGATGTCTGGGCTTTCACAATTTGGTGTCACCAGTCCCTTCTTACTTGGTACTGGTGACAAACCAATTTAGATCAGGAGAACAGGATGGAGGACAGCTGACGGCGTCCATAGACACTGGCAGGATCCATCACGCCCCAGCTTTCAAAGAATTGCAGCAACTGTTTGCGGGCACCATCTTCTTCCCAGTCGCGGTCGCGTTTGATGATGGCGATCAGTTGATCAACAGCTTCATTGCGTTTGTTTTTGCCATTCAGAGCAATGGCCAGATCAAACTGAGCCTGATTGTCGTCTGGATTTTCAGCCAATTTGGCTTCCAGTTCCCCAATTTCGCCAAGATCTGCGCTTTGTTCTGCCAGTTCCAGGCTGGCTTTCAGTGCAACCACATCTTTTTCCTTCATGGCTTCTTCTGGAAGGGTATCAAAGACGTCACGGGCGCGTTCGATCTCTTCCAACGCCAGGAAGCATTTGGCCAGACCGACAATGGCAGGCACGTGATCTGGAGACTGCTGCAAAATGGCTCCGAAGATCTGTAGGGCTTGTGCTGCATCATTTTCTTCTTCGAGCAACGTTGTCGCCTGCTCGATTGCCTGCTCGAGTGGGTCTGGAGCAGCTTCACCACCAACCTTGTCGATGAAAGCACGGATCTGGCTCTCAGGCTGGGCACCCATGAAACCGTCGACCGGGCGGCCATCCTTGAAAGCAAGAACTGCCGGTACGGATTGAATGCCCATCTGTCCGGGAATGGCCGGATGATCGTCGATATTGAGCTTGACCATCTTGACCCGGCCATTGGCATCATTGACGGCTTTTTCAAGCAAAGGCATCAATTGCTTGCATGGGCCACACCATGGTGCCCAGAAATCCACCAACACAGTGGTTTCCTTGGAGGTTTCGATCACATCCTTCACAAACTCCTGTGTGGAAGTGTCCTTGATAAGTGGACCCGTCGGAGCTTTGGCAGCAGGGGCAGGAGCAGTACCCAGACCGTTTTGCGGCTGTGCTGTTGGCTGCGAGGTGGAGATATTTGCGGACATTCCACCACCAAATCCGTAAGAGGAGTTGCTCATGGTTATCTGACCCTTTCTTGTCGGCTTGGGTGCGCTGAAAAAAGCTGCACCCTTTTAAGACCGATCTATCAAATTGCTTGTTGCCAATCTATCCCCAAAAAGGGGCGAATGTGGCTCGTTACCTGCCTATATGGGAGAGGAGAGGGGGTTGGTCAATCCTCTTTTTCCAGCTTCACTATGGTTGGCTCATGACCTGTGGCAGAAAAGAATTTCAGCAAGTCAACTTTTGTGATGGCAGTCGTGGCCGTGTTTTCCAGCGGATGATAGTTCAAAAGATCCTGCTCCATCATGTTCGCATCCAGAAACAGTCGAACTTTTTGATGGTCCTTGTCGTTGATCAGGGCAAAAGGGGTGACGGACCCTGGTTTGACGCCCAGCAACTCCCAGAGCAGATCAGCGTTGCCAAAGCTCACACGACCAAAATCAGTCTTTTTGTGAAAGCTTTTCAAATCCACTTCGGTGTCATTGAGACAGACAACCAGACCAATATTGCCCTTTTTGTCTTTTAGAAACAGGTTCTTGGTATGTCCACCAGGCAGGTTTTCCTTGATCTTGTGGCTCTCGGCAACGGTAAAGACTGCCTCGTGATCATGGGTTTTGGTCTCGATTTCCAGTTTCTGCAAAAAATCCAGAAGCTGTTGGCGTGTTACAGGTTCGGACGGGGCCATGGTGTATATCCATTGTCGTGTCTTGAAGTTGGCCAGAGCCTAGGAAGCTTTGCCCCTCGCTGCAAGCTTTGCTGTGCCTGCATGGGGACTTGTGCCTGCTTTCTGACAGATATTCGAACTTTGGTTCGGCTTTAAGATGTGAAAAACCGACAGGGGTGTGAGAAAATGATAAAAAATGTAATTTCTTTGTTGCAATTGCGTAAGAGGTCGTCCATATAGGCCCCCGTCGATGAGAGACATGGAGCCTCATCGAACGCGAGACAAGTTTCGCGGGTGTAGCTCAGGGGTAGAGCACAACCTTGCCAAGGTTGGGGTCGTGGGTTCGAATCCCATCGCCCGCTCCAGTTTGAAGGGTCGTATCTTTGTTGATACGGCCCTTTTGCTTTTTCCATCTATTTTTCTGTCTGAGTGATAGCAAGGCCGAGTCCGGAGAGGAAAAAGAGCCCGCCGGAAAGCTTGTGCCGCAAGCGACCAAGACGATGAATGGCCGGGCGTGCAGAATGGGCCATAGCCACCCAGATCATATCTCCAAAGAACAGAATGCTTATATAGATGAGCGATGGGATTATCAGGGCACTGCTTGATTGACTGGTTGGATCGATGAATTGTGGCAGGAAGGCCGCGCAAAAGATCATGGTTTTGGGATTGACGATGGCGAGAATGAAGCCTTGCCAGAAGAGGTCAAAAGGAGACTTCTTCTTTACGTTCGGGTTTTCAATCTCATTGATTCCCTGTTGCCAAGTCTTGATGCCCAGATAGACAAGATACAGAACACCTGCCCATTTCAACCAGATGAAGGCGTCGGCTGCCAATTGCAGAATGAGGGCAAAGCCAAGCGTAACCAAAGCCAGTTGCAATGTCATACCAAGGGTGGTGCCGACCACAGTGGCCGCACCATAGCGGGCACCATAAGCAAGGGTGTTGGCAATGAACAAAGCGACATTGGGCCCCGGAATGGCGACAAGAACAAGAGTTGCGCTGATCAGGGCTAATGCCGAGCTGATGTCCATGTGATGCTCCTCCCACAGGGATCTTGCTAATTCATGACAGATGAACTCTATCCTGCTTGCGGAATATGGGCAAATGGCTTGGTTTTCCCCTTAATTCACAAACTGTTCGCCATCATAGACAAAGTGTGAAAAAAGTCATCCAAGCCAGTTGCAATTGTTTGCGAGGTCGTTCATATAGGCCTCCATCAACAGCGCTCTGGATACGCTGATGAGCGCGAGACAAATCGCTTGAGGCTTGATGCCAAATAGAGTTTCGCGGGTGTAGCTCAGGGGTAGAGCACAACCTTGCCAAGGTTGGGGTCGTGGGTTCGAATCCCATCGCCCGCTCCAGTTCGAAAAGGCCGTATCAAACATGATACGGCCTTTTTCGTTGCCCAAAGCATCGTGGATTTTTATGCTTGGATTGATTTGATCCCATTTGGAGGCCCTCATGCCATCGCATTCTTTTTCCATATTGTTTGTCTGTCTTGGAAATATCTGCCGTTCGCCTTTGGCAGAAGGTGTGATGCGTCACAAGGTGGGACGGGCCGGACTGGTGGATGGATTTTTCCTCGATTCAGCCGGGACCGGGGCATGGCATATAGGCAATCCGGCAGATCGCCGTTCTGTCTCCGTTGGTGCAGTACATGGGGTGGATTTAAGTGATTTGCGAGCACGGCAGGTAATCGTCGAGGATTTCCATCGCTTCGATCTGATCCTTGCGATGGATGCCAGTAATCTGTCCGATCTTCGGGCCATGCAGCCGGAGGATGGCATTGCTCAGCTGGCGCTCTATCGGAGTTATTGTGAAGATGGCGAACAGGATGTGCCCGATCCCTATTATGGCGGAGATCGGGGCTTTGAGGATGTTTATCAGATGATCAATCGGGCCAGTGACGTGCTTTTGGCCAAGCATGGCCAAGACCGGACTTAGAAGTTCCGAGTACAATCGATTGGTACAAATTCATCCATTTCTAAAGCAGATCGAATGAATCCTCTATGGCATAGGGGCCGCCGCCAATGCTGTCACGCGAGGAATAGAGCACGAAGCGTGGCACGTGGAAACGTTCAGTCTCAAAGCTGTCACGCATCTGCAGATAATTGGCGACATCGATGGGTTCCGCATTTTTCAGGCGTGCCAATGTTACATGGGGTGTGAAATTATGGCGGTCCGGTTTGAAACCAAGGGCCTGCATGCGCCGATCTACCTCGCCTTGAAGCTGAACCAGATCTTCGTTTGCGCCAACGGCGGCGAATACCGAATGAGGTTTTTTTGTTCCAAAGGCGCCGAAGCCCTTCAGCAAGATCTCGAATTCCGGCAGACGGATCTGACTTAGATGGAAGACGATCTCATCGGCCATGGTATGGCTGACATCTCCCATGAAGCGCAACGTGATATGATAATTGGCCTCATCAATCCAGCGTGCGCCAAAAAGGCCGCCTTTTTGCAGGGACAGTCTGGTGGTTATGGTGGGGGGAATTTCAATTCCGGCAAAAAGTCGTGGCATAGCGTCCTCCCTGGCTTGTCTTCAAGCATGAATGGTCGGATTGGCAACCTGTGGCATGGTAGGCCAAGTCCTTGACCAGAATATGCGAATCACGTCAGCACGATGCCATTTCAGCTTACCTCAAAATTTGTGACGATGGGGTGAAAAATGAAAAAGCCCCGACTGTTTTACGGTCAGGGCTTTGGCAATATTCTAGTAATCTGGTGCGATCTTGTCGTTACGGACAAGGGTTTGTGTGCAAGAAATGCACTGCGTCGATTGCCTTTTCCAATTCTTCATCAATGCCCATATCATGGGCTGCGATGTCGGCTTTCAGCTGGTCCAGATTGGTCGCTCCCAAAATGGTGGAAGTGGTAAATGAACGTGTTGTGGCAAAGGCGATGCAGAGTTGGGAAATGTCCCAGTTAAAATCCCTGGCCACTTTCAAGTAGCCACGGATAGCCGCATCAGCACCCGGTGTTGTGTAACGCTCTTGCCGCTTGAACAATGTCTTGCGGGCGCCGGGAGGGGTTGCTCCGTCCAGATATTTGCCCGTCAAAAAGCCTTGAGCCAAGGCAGAATAGGCCAGCAGACCGACATCTTCGCGCATGGACATTTCGGCCATATTCACTTCATAGGTGCGATTGAGCAGGCTATAGGCATTTTGAATTGAAACCACACGAGGGCCATTGCCTTTCTCTGATTCCTGCAAGAAGCGCATGGTGCCCCATGTGCTTTCATTGGAGAGGCCGAGATGGCGGATTTTGCCAGCATCGACGAGCTCTTGCATGACATGCAGAATTTCACCAATTGCGTTTTCTTCGGCGGCCGGTTCCTTGTGACGGAAAATGACTGGATTGGCGCCAAACTGGCTTACCGTGCGATCTGGCCAATGGATCTGGTAGAGGTCGATATAGTCGGTTTTCAGGCGTTTCAAGCTGCCATCGATGGCTTCCATGATTTGAGCCCGGTTCACTTGGGTCAGGGAGCCATCTTCTCGAAACCAATTCATACCGGAGCGGCCGGTTACCTTTGTGGCAATGATGACATCGTCGCGGCTTTTACGTGCTTGCATCCAGTTGCCGATGATCTCCTCAGTACGGCCACGGGTTTCCGGTTTTGGCGGAATGGCGTAAAGCTCTGCAGTGTCGAAGAAGTTGATGCCCTGATCGAGGGCGTAATCCATCTGCAGATAACCTTCTTTCTGAGTATTCTGTTCGCCAAAGGTCATGGTGCCAAGGCACAGAGAGGAGACCTTGAGGTCGGTACGGCCGAGTTGTCTCAATTCCATGGAATGATCGATCTTTCCTGATGAAGCGGGAAATATTAGCTGGGATCAGCAAATGAAAAGCGGGATGTGAACCTTAAGATTGCATGTCTTTGACGAGTTGGGCAACCAGAGGGGCAATTTTATTGGTGATGATGGCAACACCGTCCTTGTTCGGATGAATACCATCCTTCAGGTTCAATTCAGGTATGGCGGCTACACCATCCAGAAAGAAAGGATAGAAGGGCAGCTGATATTGCTTGGCCAGGTCCGGATAGATGGCATTGAAGACATCGACATAAGGTTTGCCCATATTGGGTGGAGCCTGCATGCCAGCCAGCAGAACCGAAATCTTGCGCTCTTTCAGGCGTTCAATCATGGCCATCAGATTGGCTTTTGTCTGATCCAGTGGAAGGCCCTGCAGAGCATCATTGGCACCCAGTTCCAGGATGACCAGATCAGTTCCATCGGGGATGGACCAATCAAGGCGGGAAAGACCGGTAGCGGTGGTATCGCCCGAGACGGCTGCATTCGTGACGTGGGTTTTGAGACCCATCTCATCGAGTTTCTTCTGCAATTGGTCAGAGAAACCATGGCCTTGAGGCAATTGATACCCTGCAGAGAGACTATCGCCGAAGGTGATGATTGAGACAGGTGCCTGAGCCTTTGCTGGCAATGCGAACAGGCAAAGCAAAAGGAAGAGGGTGCTGGCCATGAGTATCATATGAGATTTCAGGGAAGTGGTTTTTGCCGTGGCTGATCGGATGGGCTGGTTTGGCTGCTGCATAACTCTTTCCATGATATGATGAAAGCTTAGGCTCAAGTTTAGTATAGAGTTCTCAGTTCTGATCTGTTTGGTCAGTTTGTATCAAAGTGTAACTGCGACTTTACATATGGAACACCAGCCCCATATCAAGCGTTACCTTAACGAAACCCCGGTGGCAAACAGGGACTGTCTCATAATGTCTGGCCTGCATACTTCTTCTGATCATATGGAAACGAGCTCTGTTCTTGACAAGATGTCAGGCGAGGGAGATGTCGGACAGGATGACAAAAGCATTCTTCCCATCATTTCACTGCATGACGTGGAGCTGAGCCTCGGGCATGGTCGCTCAAGGGTTGATATCTTGCGCGGGATCGATCTTGAGATCACCAGAGGTGACAGCGTTGGTCTTGTGGGGCCCAGTGGTTCGGGTAAATCCACTCTTTTGATGGTGATGGCAGGACTTGAACAGGCTGATAAGGGGCAGGTTCTGGTTGAAAAGGCCGATATGTCCATCATGGGAGAGGATGAGCTGGCCCGTTTTCGTGGTCGTCATATTGGCATCATTTTCCAGAGTTTCCATCTGGTGCCAACCATGACGGCATTGGAGAATGTGGCCATTCCTTTGGAATTGGCTGGTCGAGATGATGCTTTCTCTCGAGCGGAAGAAGAACTGACTGCCGTAGGCCTTGGCCATCGTTTGCATCATTATCCGGCAGAAATGTCAGGTGGTGAGCAGCAGCGCGTTGCCATTGCCCGCGCCCTTGCTCCTCGTCCTTCCATTCTGATTGCCGACGAACCAACGGGCAATCTGGATACCGAGACTGGAAGGGAAATTGCCGATCTGATGTTTGATATTCAAAAGCGTCGCGGCATGACCTTGATGCTGGTGACCCATGATCCAAAATTGGCAGATCGTTGCGCCCATGTGGTGCGCCTGCGCAAGGGTCAGCTCGTCGAGCTGGACAAGGAGGCGTAAGATGGATCAGTCTGCGCTTTCTTCTCAAGGTGAATTGACTGCCGGTCCTGTGCCAAGCAATAGGGCAATCTCGACTGAACTTGCCAAGGATGGTTGGTTCTCTCAGCTCAAACTTGCTTTTCGCTTCGCTCGCCGTGAAATGCGCGGCGGGCTTGCGGGCTTTTATATCTTTCTTGCCTGTATCGCTCTTGGTGTTGCTGCCATTGGCGGCGTTGGGTCTGCGTCCAAAGCCCTGACCGGTGGTTTGGCCGAGCGTGGCCGAGCAATTCTAGGTGGTGATTTGGCGCTTACCTTGTCTCATCGTCCGATTGCGGAAGAGGAGAGATCCTTTCTGGCGCAATATGGTCAGGTCAGTGAGATTGCATCCCTTCGCGCCATGGCGCGCAAGGTGGATGGATCTGACCAGCTTCTCGTCGAGGTCAAGGCGGTTGATGATCTCTACCCGACCGTTGGTGATGTGAGAGTTGCCACCAAACCCGATCAAGCCGCTGATGTAAAGGCCTTGTTTGCTGGTGCAGAAGGTTCTGATGGCGGTGTTTTGGTTGCACCATTGCTGCTGGATCGATTTGGTTTGTCCGTTGGTGATCAGATTACCATTGGCACCTCAACCCTGACAATTGCTGGCAATATCAGGTCCGAGCCTGATGCTTTGGCAACAGGCGTTGGCTTTGGGCCGCGGGTGTTGATGAATCTGGAGACTTTGGAGAAAACCGAGCTGGTTCAGCCCGGATCCATCGTACGCTATACGACGCGGCTGAAGCTTGATGGCGATAATTCGCAAGCCCGATTGCAGCAGATAGAAGCTGACTTGAAAGAAGCTTTTCCGGATGCAGGATGGCGGATCCAGTCTCGTGGCAATGCCGCAGAAGGTCTGTCGCGCAATATCGAGCGCTTTGCAGCTTTTCTGGTTTTGGTGGGTCTTGCTTCGCTGATTACCGGTGGGGTGGGGATTGCCAATGCGGTTCGAGCCTTTGTGGCATCCCGTCAAACCACGATCGCCAGCTATAAATGTCTTGGAGCGCCGGGGCGTTTGGTCGTGCTGATCTATCTGGTTCAGATCACGCTGATTGCCTTGATTGCTATTCTCATTGGTTTGTTCTTTGCGATGCTGGTGCCGTTTGGTTTGGCTCTGGCCTTGCCGGATAATCTGCCGATTGCCTCGCAATCTGTTTTCCCGTTCGAGCTTTTGAAAGCCGCGATTTTTGGTTTGCTGACCGCTTGGCTCTTTTCCATGTGGCCTTTGCTGCGAGCGCGTTCCATTCCGGCGACCGCCCTGTTCCGTGATCAGGTTGCTCCGCAAAGCTATAAGAGCAATTGGCAGGATTGGGCTTTGCTGGCCGTGATTGCTGGCCTTTTGATCGCGCTTGTTCTGGCGACCGCACAAGTCACGCAAGTGGCTGCTATTTTCTTGGCTGGCATGGCTGTTGTTTTTGTCAGCCTTCGCTTGATTGCCTGGATGATCATGGCAATTGCTCGTCGTGTGCCTCGTATTCGCCAGGTTATTCCACGGCTTGCGATCAGCAACTTGCATCGCCCCGGTGCGCTGACGCCATCGGTTTCGCTCTCGTTGGGGCTTGGCCTTAGCCTGCTGGTGACGCTGGTCATGATCGACATGAATTTGCAGCAGCAATTGACCGGCAATTTGCAGGAAAAGGCTCCGAACTTCTTCTTTATCAATATTCAGAGCAATTCCATTGATGGCTTTGAAGATCATCTGACTAAACTTGCGCCTAGTGGTGAGGTTCAAAAGGTTCCCATGCTTCGTGGCCGCGTGGTCTCTTTGAAAGGCATTCCGGCCTCTGAATATGAGCCACCTGAAGGAGCAAGATGGGTGCTGCGCGGGGATCGCGGTGTTACCTATTCCGCAACTCCACCTGAAAATTCGACGCTTGTAGAAGGGGAATGGTGGGATGCTGATTATAAAGGCAAACCTCTGGTCTCGTTCGCTGAAGAAGAGGCGCGTGAACTTGGCCTTTCAATCGGCGATGAACTGGAAGTGAGCGTTCTTGGTCGCACGATCAAGGTTGAAATTGCCAACTTGCGCCGGATTGAATGGGAAAGCATGGGCATCAATTTCATCATGGTGTTCAGCCCAAATACCTTCGCGGGTGCCCCGCATGCATTCCTTGCGACCCTGACGTTAGATGGCAAGGGTGATGTTGCAGATCAGGAAGCCTCAATCCTGAAATCAACCAGCGCTGATTTCCCGACTGTGACGTCTGTTCGGGTCGGAGATGCACTGGATCGGGTCAATGATCTGGTGCGTCAGCTGGCCTGGGGGATGCGAGCCGCATCATCCTTGGCAGTGATTGCGTCCATTCTGGTCTTGGCCGGTGCTTTGGCAGCGGGTCAGCGGGAGCGCATTTATGATGCTGTGATTCTGAAAACCCTGGGTGCCAGCCGAGTACAGGTTCTTGCAGCCTATAGTCTGGAATATGCGCTTCTGGGTCTGGTGACCGCCGGTTTTGCGCTTCTGATTGGCAATGGTGCCGCTTATCTGGTGTTGGATAATGTAATGGAATTGCCGTTCACATCCCAGCCACTGGTCGCGTTTCTGACGGTGCTTATTGCGGTTATTGTGACCATTTCCCTTGGCTTGGCTGGAACATTAAAGAGCTTGTCCGCGAAACCTGCGCGTATATTGCGTGCTGGGTAGAGTGTGATTGGAAAACATGGATCATCGGTTGAATGAAAAGATATCAGAAATCCATGTTTTCTTAAGCATAGTCCGCCAAAAAGCAAAATATCGAACGAGATGACAGAAAAGACTTGAGCTTGACCCACTTCCTACCCATATAGTGGGACAAGTATGTTTTGGACCAGCTTTGCTGGTTAGTGTTTAATAAGACATCAAGACAAATAGATGTTTTGAGGTCTTGGTTGGTGGGTGCGAGGAAGCTTCGCCAACTTCGAGATTTTGGATTTGTGAGGAGAAACCATGTCACACGATTTCCGTCAGACCACTCAGATGGGTGGCCGTGCTGCAGAAATGGCGGCCATTGATCAGGGCCTTCGTGCGCATATGCTCAAGGTCTATAACTATATGGCGATTGCGCTTGGTGTAACCGGTGTTGTTGCTTTTGCCTTCTTCAAGCTGGCATTTGTCGATACCGGCGCTGGTCTTGCTTATACTCAGCTTGGCGCAACTCTGTTCGGTTCTCCATTGAAATGGGTGATCATGCTGGCTCCATTGGGCATGGTTTTCTTCCTGTCTGCCCGTATCAATGCAATGAGCGTGTCTACCGCACAGATGACCTTCTGGGGATTCGCAGCCATCATGGGTGTATCTCTGGCTTCGATCTTTGCCGTTTATACCGCACAGAGCATCACACAGGTCTTTTTCATCACTGCAGCTTCTTTCGCCGGTCTCAGCCTCTATGGTTACACCACCAAGCGTAGCCTGACCGGTATGGGCTCTTTCCTGATGATGGGTCTGATCGGCATCATCATCGCGTCCATCGTCAATATCTTCCTGGCGTCCAGCGCGCTTGGTTTTGCCATTTCCGTAATTGGTGTTCTGGTCTTTGCTGGTCTGACTGCATATGACACTCAGAAGATCAAGGAAATGTACCTGCTGAGCGACAGCACCGCAGTTGCCGGCAAGAAAGCCATCATGGGCGCTCTGAGCCTGTATATGGACTTCCTGAACCTGTTCCTGATGCTGCTGAGCTTGTTTGGCAACCGCGAATAGGGCTTGAGCCTTTTTCAAATGAAAACCCGGCATTTTCTGGATGCCGGGTTTTTTGTATCTGATATCTTTTTAGAACTATTATTTCTCGACCAGCTTGAGCAGCTTCTGGTTCAGCAGCTTGATGATGGGAGACAGGTCTTGTCCGCGCTTCAGGATCTGTCCTTGCTGAGAGACAAGAGCATAGGCTCCTTGCTTGCGGGCCAGTTTGGGATTTTTTTCGATACGATAGAGAGGCATTTCGCTGGTGCGACGAAAGATGGAGAAAACTGCCTTCTCCTTGAGACTATCGATGGCATAGTCCCGCCATTCTCCTGCGGCCACCATGCGGCCGTAAATATTGAGAATGGTCATCAATTCCGTCCGATTAAAGGATATCTGCGTCGGGATAAAAGGTTTTCCGGGTAGAAAGTTTGTTACCTTGTCAGAGCCTTCTTTCCGCTGCTCTTGGTAGTGATCTGGGGGATTGTCTAGCAAGCGCCACCTCCTTTTCTCATCTTATGATCGCCGGAAATGGCTGATTTGGCAAGGAAGATCCGACTTGGTGTAACTCGCGCGTTAAAGTGAAGGGAAGTGTCCAATAAGGCGAGTGAATAGACCTTGGACATAAATTTACCTTGAAATGGCCTTATTTCGGCCCTTGGAAAGCCATGGCCTACGCCCAATATCTATCATGTTGCCTCGTGGTAATCGGTCATGATTTTCAATCATCATGCTTGAAAATCAATTGAATGGGTGTCTTGCCTCTGCCCCCCTTAAGAGCCCATTCAGACCGATCCTGTTTTTGCGTGTCAACATCCCAACAGCTCCTTAAGGGATGTCTTCGTGGCATCCCTTTTTTTTGTCCTGCTTTCTTTGGGAGAATGCCCCTTGAAAGCATGGGCACGGATTGCTAGATCAGCCCCAGAAAATATTTTGCAAACAAGGGCTGAGTGTTATGTCTGATCAAGCCGATATCAAAGGCGGTTCCGAGACCCATTCGTTTGAAGCGGAAGTCTCCCGTCTATTGCATCTGATGGTGCATGCCGTTTACTCCAACAAGGAAATTTTCCTTCGCGAACTGGTTTCCAACGCTGCCGATGCATGTGAGAAGCTGCGTCATGAATCTCTGACCAACTCCGATCTGGTCAAGGATGACCCGACTTTCCAGATCACCTTGAGCGCTGACGGTGCTGACGGCACCTTGAGCGTGCTTGATAATGGTATCGGCATGAGCAAGGCCGAGTTGATCGAAAATCTTGGCACCATTGCAAAGTCCGGCACCCGTGCATTTCTGGATCAGTTGGCCAAGGAAGAGGGCGATGGCTCTGCTCTGATCGGGCAGTTCGGTATCGGTTTCTATTCTGCTTTCATGGTGGCAGATCGTGTGGATGTGATCTCTCGTCGTGCTGGTGAAGCTGAGGCCTGGAAATGGTCTTCCAACGGCGAAGGGGCTTATGAGCTGAGCGTTGCCAGCGAAGAGGAAGCCCTGCCACGTGGCACCAAGATTGTGATGCATCTGAAAGATGATGAAAAGACCTTCGCCGATGCTGTGACCATTCGCCGGATCGTGCGTGATTACAGCTCTCACGTGCCTGTTCCCATTCGCATGCTGACCAAGAATGAAGAAGCGGATGCGATTGACGAAGAAAAGCTGACCGATGGTACTGCGCTTTGGACCAAGTCCAAGAGCGAGATCACGGAAGAGCAATATAAAGAATTCTATCAATATAGCTCCGGCCAGTTTGATGATCCGGCCGTGACCATCCATTACCGTGCTGAAGGTCGTACCGAATATAATGTTCTGGCCTTCATTCCTGATCACAAGCCGTTCGATCTGTTCGATCCATCCCGCAAGGGCCGCATGAAACTGTATGTGCGCCGAGTCTTCATCACCGATGATGCCGAATTGGTACCAGCTTATTTGCGCTTCGTGCGTGGTGTGGTCGATAGCGAAGATATCCCGCTCAACATCTCTCGTGAGATGTTGCAGGACAATCCGATCCTGACAGCCATCAAAAAAGGTGTGACCAACAAGGTTCTCTCCGAGCTGGAAAAGCTTTCCCGCAAGGATGAAGAGAAGTTCCTCTCCATCTGGGAAGCCTTCGGTACGGTGATCAAGGAAGGCCTTTATGAAGATCCGGAGCGCCGCGACCAGCTCTTCAAACTGGTGCGTTTCAACACCACCAAAGGTGAGAACCGCACTCTGGCGCAATATGTCGAGGATCTGAAAGAGAACCAGACATCCATCTATTATGCGCTTGGTGACAGCAAGGACGCCATTCTGGCCAGCCCACATCTGGAAGGCTATGAAGCACGTGAAGTCGAAGTTCTTCTGCTGGCTGATGCCGTGGATGCATTCTGGGTTCAAACCGCCCTTGGCTTTGATGGCAAGAGCTTCAAATCCATCTCACAGGGTGGTGCGGATCTTGATGCCATCGAGAAAGTTGCCCAGGACGTTGATGACAAGTCTGATGAAGAAAAGGCCAAGGACAAGACATCCGTAGCCGATCTGGTTTCCTTCGTGAAAGAGACTTTGATCGATGATGTCAGTGAAGTTCGCATTTCTTCTCGTCTCGCCACCAGCCCAGTTTGTATTGTTGCCCCGGAATATGGCCCGGATCGTCAGATGGAAAAACTGATGCGTGGTCAGCAGGGTGCGCAGGCGGGTTTGAAGCCGGTTCTGGAGATCAATCCCGATCACGCTTTGATCCTGGCTTTGGCATCGCAGCTATCAAGCGCTGCGGACAAGGCAGAGGTCACCGATGGTGCTCGTTTGCTTCTTGATCAGGCGCTTATTCTGGATGGGGAACAGCCTGCCAATCCAGCCGAATTTGCGGCTCGCTTGTCCAAAGTGATGATGTCGGCGATGGGCTAAGCCCGGTCGGCTCATCTACTTGAATGCCGATCTAGAATTGCCGCGAGGGTCAAACTCTCGCGGCTTTTGCTATTTTGGGCATGATTTTGCGCGTTTAGGCCCTTTGTGTCCCGCCTTTGGGGTGGAAATTTCACTCATTTTTCGCCATATAGAGCGGACTGGTGTGATGGCTGTCGCACCGGAGAGTTTTGTGTTGTCATGATTTAGGGTGACCCGCGCCGATGAGCGAGCAACTGCAATTTTTGAAAATGAATGGTCTGGGCAATGAATTTATCGTCATTGATGCCCGAAAGACCATGCCCCAATTGGGGCCAGATGCAGTGCGCGCGCTTTCCGATCATGCGAGCGGGCCGGGATGCGACCAGTTCATCACGCTGGAAGCCCCACAGTCGGGCGGGGATGTGTTCATGCGCATTCACAATGCCGATGGTGGTGAGGTCGAAGCTTGTGGCAATGCCACGCGTTGCGTTGGTCGATTGATCATGACCGAGCTTGGCGCTGACAAAGCGGTCATTGAGACCGTTGTCGGTAAGCTGATTTCCTATCGCGGTGATGCGCTTGAAATGGTCACGGTGGATATGGGTGTGCCGAAGTTTGGCTGGCAGGATATTCCGCTGGCTGAAGAATTTGACGATACCCGTGCCATCGAGTTGCAGATCGGCCCGATTGATGATCCGATCCTGCATACGCCATCTGTCGTCAATATCGGCAACCCGCACGCCATTTTTTGGGTGCAGAATGATGTTGAAAGCTATGGTCTGGAAGTCAACGGACCCATGCTTGAAAATCATATGATCTTCCCTGAGCGGGCCAATATTTCGTTGGCGCAAGTTCACAATGATGGCGAAATGACCCTGAAAGTCTGGGAGCGTGGGGTTGGTTTGACGCAAGCTTGTGGCACGGCAGCCTGTGCGGCGGCGGTGGCAGCGCATCGCAACCGTCTGACCGAGCGCAAGGTGCTGGTACATTTGCCGGGAGGCGATATCGTGATTGATTGGCGCGAGGCTGACGATCACATTCTGATGTCCGGGGGGACTGAACTGGAATATGCCGGTGAGATCGATCTGTCTGATCTATCCTGGCGGAAATTGTCCTTGACGCAGGAAAAAGCTGATCAGGGCACGGAGCAATCGTCCCTATGAGCATCAAGGTTTTAACCTTTGGATGTCGGCTGAACAGTTACGAATCCGAGGTGATGAAAAAGCAGGCTCAGGAAGCCGGGCTTGATAATGCCATTCTGGTCAATACCTGTGCGGTGACCAATGAGGCGGTGCGTCAGGCCCGCCAGCAGATCCGCCGTGCCAAGCGTGATAATCCCGATGCCCAGATCATTGTGACCGGCTGTGCGGCGCAGACTGAAAGCATGTCCTTTGCCGAGATGGGCGAAGTGGATCTGGTTCTTGGCAATGACGACAAGCTGAAAGCCGAGAGCTACAAAAGCGTTCCAAGCTTCGGCGTTCCCATTGAGGAAAAGGTCAAGGTCAACGATATCATGAGCGTGCGCGAAACCGCGCTGCATTTGATTGAAGGGCTGGAAGGCCGCGCCCGTGCCTTCGTGCAGGTTCAAAATGGCTGCGATCATCGCTGCACCTTCTGCATCATTCCTTATGGCCGCGGTAATAGCCGCTCTGTTGCCATGGGTCCGATCATCGATCAGATCCGTGCTCTGGTAGAGAATGGCTATAACGAAGTGGTGCTGACAGGGGTGGATATCACCTCTTACGGTGCTGATCTGCCAGGTGCGCCGAAATTCGGCACATTGGTGAAATCGGTGCTGAAACATGTACCGGATTTGAAGCGTCTTCGTATTTCCTCCATCGACTCGATTGAAGCTGATCCGGATCTGATGGAATGCATCGCCAATGAAGAGCGCTTGATGCCGCATTTGCATCTGTCTTTGCAGGCCGGTGACAATATGGTGCTGAAGCGCATGAAACGCCGCCATCAGCGTGACGACACCATCGCCTTCTGTCAGGAAGTGCGCCGCCTACGTCCGGATATGGTCTTTGGTGCGGACATCATTGCCGGTTTTCCTACCGAGACCGAAGAGATGTTCCAGAAGAGCCTCGATATTGTCGAGGAATGCGATCTGACCCATTTGCATGTCTTTCCTTATTCTGCCCGTCCCAGCACGCCAGCAGCGAAAATGCCGCAAGTGAAGGGGCCGGTGATCAAGGATCGTGCTGCGCGTTTGCGCGAGGTTGGGGAAGCGGCGCTCAATCGTCATTTGCAAAGTCAGATTGGCCGGGAATGCGATATTCTGGTTGAACGAAATGGCCTTGGACGAACGGAGCAATTCACGCTCGTCGAGATTGCAAATGGTGAACCGGGCGATATTGTGAGAGCGAAGATTGTGGGCGCAACCCATCGTCATCTGATGGCTGAGCAGATTTCCTGATCAGTTTGCTATTGTGTCTTGAGGAGTGCATTGAATGAGCAAGAAGCCTGGCCTGTTTTCCCGTTTGTTTGGCTCTGGCAAAGATGCGGCTGAAAGCGCTCCTGATGCCTTTGTAGAAAAAGAAATTGCTGAGGAAGAGGTTGTTGCGCCTGAAGAAGGCGAGGCAACACCTGAGATAGTTGAAGAGGTTGCCCAAGAAGAGGCCTCAATTGAGGCTGAGGAACAGGCTGAGCCTTCAGAACCAGAGCCTGCCGAAGAAGAGATCACTTCTGAGGAAGAGGAGCCATCCATTGATGAGGTTGAGACCTCAGAGGAGCCAATTGAAGCTTCCGAGGTGGTGGAAGAGAGTGTTGAGGACGATGCTCCTGAAGTTGTGGAAGCTGTTGTCGAAGATGAGCCTGTTGTTGAAGAGCCAAAGCCAGCTGAGCCTGAAAAAAAACTGAGCTGGTTTGAGCGCCTCAAACGCGGTCTGGCCCGATCCTCTGGTGCTCTTGGCGAAAGCATTTCGTCCATCTTCACCAAGCGCAAGCTGGATGATGACACCCTTCAAGATCTGGAAGATATCCTCATTCAGGCTGATTTGGGCGTCGAGACGGCCATGACCATCACCGAGCGTTTGGCTGACGGGCGCTATAATAAGGAAGTTTCTGGCGAGGAAGTTCAGAAAATTCTGGCTGATGAGGTCAATGCGGTTCTGGAACCAGTGGCCAAACCTTTGGAAATCTCCAGCCGAGACGATGGCAGTCCGCATGTTATCCTGATGATTGGCGTCAATGGTGCCGGCAAAACCACCACGATTGGCAAACTGGCTCAGAAATTCAATGCTGAAGGCAAATCAGTGATGCTGGCCGCGGGGGATACTTTCCGAGCTGCCGCCATTGACCAGCTGAAAGTTTGGGGGCAACGCACCAATTCTCCGGTGGTTGCCCGTGAGGTTGGCTCGGATGCGGCAGGTCTGGCCTTTGATGCGATGACCGAGGCGAAAGAGCAGGGCCGTGATATCCTGATGATCGATACGGCTGGTCGTTTGCAGAACCGCACCGAATTGATGGCCGAGCTGGAAAAGATCGTTCGCGTGATCAAGAAGCATGACGAAAGCGCGCCGCATAGTGTGCTTTTGGTGCTGGATGCAACAACTGGTCAGAATGCGCTCAATCAGGTGGAGATCTTCTCCAAGATTGCCGGCGTAACAGGTCTTGTCATGACCAAGCTCGATGGCACGGCGCGTGGTGGTATCCTTGTGGCCATCTCAGCCAAGCATAAAATGCCGGTTCACTTCATCGGCGTTGGTGAGGGTGTTGAAGATCTGGAGCCGTTCAAGTCAGAAGACTTTGCGCGTGCAATCGCAGGCCTTGCAGAATAAGTAATCGGGCTTCGTGCCTTTGGAGTAGACAATGAGCAATTCAAACATCCCGACGGGTCAATCACCAGAGAAGGCTGATGAGCCGCAACTGGAAGAGGGCCAGTTGCTGAAAATGGCGCTGGAACTGGGCCCATTGGTTGTTTTCTTCTTTGCCAATGCCAAAGGGGATGCGTTGGCGAATTGGTTTCCGTTTCTGTCAGGGATGCAGTCCATCTTCATTGCGACGGCTGCATTCATGGTTGCGACCATCATTTCCCTGACGCTCTCGCGGATCAAGTTCGGCAAACTGCCTGTGATGCCGTTGATTTCCGGATTCGTGGTTTTTGTTTTTGGTGGTCTGACGCTCTATTTGCAGGATGATACTTTCATCAAGATGAAGCCGACTATCGTGAATACCCTGTTCGGGACTATTCTGCTGGTCGGGCTGATGTTTGGCAAAAGCTTGCTTGGCTATGTATTTGACAGCGTTTTCCAGCTTAACGCCACGGGTTGGCGCATCCTGACCTTCCGTTGGGGTGTTTTCTTCTTCTTCCTTGCTGTTGTCAATGAAGTGGTCTGGCGGAATTTCTCGACTGATATGTGGGTCAATTTCAAGGTTTTTGGCGTGATGCCGATCACCATGGTGTTCGGTGCCATGCAGATGCCTTTGCTGAACAAATATGGACCCAATGCTGAGGAGTAATCCTTGGATTATAGCTTCCATGAAAAAGGCCGCGTCCCATATCTGGGCACGGCCTTTTTCTTTAGGAAGATTGAAGAGCTTTATCAGCCTTTTTCTGCGAGGATCTTTTCCAGAATAGGCATGAAGCTGTCGCGCAGATTGGTCGGGGTCAGTGGCCCGATATGCTTGTACCGGATGACACCCTTGCGATCGACAATGAAGGTTTCCGGTGCGCCATAGACGCCCCAGTCAATGCCGGTACGGCCGCTCAGGTCCAGACCCACGGCATCAAAGGCATTGCCGTGATTGTTCAGGAACCGCGCTGCATTCTGTGGCTCATCCTTGTAGGCAATGCCAACCAGACGGTAGCGGTTGTCCTTGTTCATCTCCAGCAGCATCGGATGTTCGTCACGACAAGCCGGGCACCAGGAGCCCCAGATATTGACCAGAGTGACCTGCCCCATCAGATCGGATGTTTTGAAACCGGGCATTGGTGCGCCATTGGCCTCAAAGCCCTCCAAAGCAGGCAGGTCAAAGTCAGGAGCGGGCTTGTTGATCAGGACAGATGGGATTTGTGATGGATCACCGCCTTTTGCCATTTGCAGCAGGAACAAGGTTGCGAGGCCAAGGAAAATCACGAGAGGCAGAATGATCAGCAGGTTGATCCCGCCTTTCTTCTTGCCTTCGGTCGCTTCAGGAGTAGCTGGCTCTGTGCTCATCTGGGTGCTCATTTTTCGTGAGGTATGGATTATTCAGACGCTTGCTGAATCTATTGTTTCTTGCGGGCGGAGCGGCGGGTAACGCCACGAGCTTCCAGCTCTGCAAGAGCTTTGCTCTGAGTGCGTCCATCAATCACGATCCAGACAACAAGGATGGCAATGGTGAGAATGACAACGCCATAGGAAGCAGCGATGAAACCGGTATAGGGTCCGAGCATGATCTGTTTCCTTTTCCTAGTTAGTAGCCTGGGAAGATGCAGCGCGTCTTGCGGCTTGCATCTGCATGGTGCGGATACGACGGCGCATGATCTCGTTTTTCATCACCTTCAGATGCATCATGACGAACATGGCGGTGAAAGCGAGAGCCATGACCAGCAGAGGAATGAGAATGGAGCTATGGACCTTGGAACCATCCATGGTGATGACGCCTGCTGGCTGATGCAAGGTGGACCACCAATCAACCGAGAATTTGATGATCGGGATGATGATGAAGCCAACGAGGGTCAGAATGGCGGCCGCTTTACCAGCACGGATCGGATCTTCGATGGTGCGCCACAGAGAGATCAGGCCGAGATAGATGATCAACAGGACCAGCATGGAAGTCAGGCGTGCATCCCAAACCCACCAGGTGCCCCACATCGGCTTGCCCCAGAGGCTTCCGGTCACCAGGGACAAGAAGGTGAATACCGCGCCCAGCGGGGCTGCAGCTTTGGCGGAGACGTCGGCCAGAGGATGTTTCCAGACAAGCGTGCCGATGGATGACATTGCCATCATGGTATAGGCGCCCATGGCGAGCCAGGCGGCAGGCACATGGATGAACATGATCTTGACCGTTGCGCCCTGCTGGTAATCGTCTGGCGCGACGAAAAAGGTCATGTATAGGCCAATGGCAAAGGAAATGATTGTCAGGCCAAAAAGCCAGGGCATCAGTTTGTCAGCGAATGACAGAAAGCGGGTCGGATTGGCCAGATCCCAAATGCTGAAAGATTTTTTGGCGGTGGCAGTCATGCCTGATCACCTTTTGTCTTGATGGTCCTATCATGCGGCAAAGCCACCGGTCTGGTTCGTTGGTCTGTTTCCAGTTGGTCCTGTCACCAGTCACTGCCAGACGGGCCATGCTTACATGGTTGTCAGATCGGCTTGGATTTATGCTTGGTCCGATCCCATGCCAAAACTTATGGCTGCCACGACATTTCTGCCTTGATCAATATCATGTCTCGCAGTCAGCGCGTATTACGATTTCGTAAGGTTGATCGCGATGCGCCTAAGAGTAGTCCTGAGCCAAGCCCTCTCCCCCTCCCAAACCACCCGATATGGTACCCTCGTGGGCGGTTTGGGAGGGGGAGAGGGCTGGATATTCTGCCTATAGCGCGTTCCCGAAAAGTTGCAGACTTTTCGGATAAGAATTCGCTCTTAAAAGTCTCTGTTAGAGTCTTAAAATCGGGCACTAAGATTTATACTGATCGAATATGGCTATTCTTGAGCAGTGCGAAGAGCCGCCGCAGATGCAATCGGTCCGATGATCAGCATCAGCAGCGAAATTGCGCAAAGAATGTAAAATGGCGTGGTGAAGGGAGCGGGCTCAGTCACTGCACCAACGGAGGCACTGACACCGAAAATCAGGATTGGGATGGTCAGCGGCAGAATCAGAATTGAGAGCAGCAAACCACCACGGCGCAGGATTACGGTAAGAGCAGCGCCGACGGACCCAATCAGGGTCAACGCAGGAGTTCCAACCAACAAGGTCGCTGTGACTGCCGCAATGCCGACAGGTTCCAAATTGAGAAAAAGCGATAGCAGGGGAGCTGCCAAAACAAGCGGCAGGCCTGTTGCGACCCATTGCGCCGTACATTTGATCAGGACGATCAATTCCAGAGGATGATCGGTCAGCAGCAAAAGATCGAGTGAGCCATCATCCTGATCTGCCTGATAAAGCCGATCCAGCCCCAAAAGTGTTGCCAGAAGTGCGCCGATCCAGAGCACTGCAGGGCCAAGACGAGCCAGAAGGTTCAGATCCGGTCCGACGGCAAAAGGAAAGACCGTTACAACGATGAGAAAGAACAAAACGCCCATCAAGGCTCCGCCGCCAACGCGCACGGAGAGTTGGATTTCGCGTTTGAACAAGGCACCCATGGCACTCATTGTTGGCTCTCCTGCAGCTGGTCCTGCTCAAATAATTCGTCATCGGCAAACGGATCGGCAATTTGTTCGCGACCCAGCTCCAACCGGTCAGGATTGAGTAATCCCAGCGGGGCGTGAGTGGCTGCTATGATGAGGCCGCCTTTTTCCAGATGCTCTGCCATCAGGATTTCGAGTTTGCGCTCGGAAGCCGCATCAAGAGCAGAGGTTGGCTCATCCAGCAGCCAGAGCGGACGGTGGCAAACAAGCAAGCGGGATAGGGACAATCGACGACGTTGACCAGCCGAGAGATATGCCGCTGGCATATCGATGAGATCACCAAGATCCACTTCCAGCAAAGCTTCATAAGCCGTGCGGGTAGGGGAGCCATAAAAGCTCTGCCAGAAATCGAGATTTTCTTTCAGGGTCAGCGCTGGTTTGATGGCATCGGCATGACCGAAATAATGCGCTTGCTGACCAACGCTTAGTTCCTCGTCGCCACCTTCCAGCTTAACCGTGCCAGCATTGGCGTGAACAAGACCTGCAAGCGTACGCAACAGAGAGGATTTCCCGATGCCATTGGGGCCTGTGACGACAAGGGCTTTGCCCTGTTCCAGCGTAAAACTGACATTTTCCAAAACCGGACGCCCCCCGCGAATGCAGCTCAGGCCATTTACGATTAATTGCATGGTCATCCTTGTCGGTTGGCGCTTGGGTCATCTGGTTTTTAGCGGCTTGGCTCGCTTGTGCCTTGATTTTTATCATCTGGCAAGACGCATGATCTTCAATTCTAAGTATCAATGCCTATTTCATAAGTGCACGCAGGTGTGAAGGGACAAATTTCCTTCATCTGTGGCATGATAGAAGAGACCTCATACTTAATATTGCCCCTTTTGCCAGACCAAGCCTAAGGACCGACCATCATGACTAAATCCCTGAATAGTTTCAACGCCAAGCAAAGTCTTGAAGTGAATGGCAAGACCTATCATTATTTCAGCCTGATTGAGGCCGAGAAGAATGGCTTGCCCGGCATTTCGAAATTGCCTTACTCTCTGAAGGTGGTGTTGGAAAATCTCTTGCGGTTTGAGGATGGCCGATCCGTGACGGCCGATGATATCCGTGCCTGTGCCGATTGGCTGAAGGAGCGCCGCTCCAGTGCCGAGATTTCCTATCGTCCAGCTCGCGTCTTGATGCAGGACTTTACCGGTGTACCGGCCGTAGTGGATCTGGCTGCCATGCGTGATGCAGCTTCCGATCTTGGGGCGGATCCGCAAGCCATCAATCCGCAGGTGCCGGTGGATCTGGTGATTGATCACTCGGTCATGGTGGATCATTTTGGCAATGAGCGTGCTTTTGGTCGCAATGTTGAACTGGAATATGAGCGCAATGGCGAGCGCTATGAATTCCTGCGCTGGGGACAGCAAGCTTTTGATAATTTCCGCGTTGTGCCTCCCGGGACCGGTATCTGCCATCAGGTCAATCTGGAATATCTGGCCCAAACTGTTTGGACGCGGGATGAAGATGGCGAGACAATTGCCTATCCTGATACATTGGTCGGAACTGACTCCCATACCACCATGGTCAATGGTCTGTCCGTTCTTGGTTGGGGAGTCGGTGGCATTGAGGCGGAAGCGGCGATGCTAGGGCAGCCGATCAGCATGCTGATCCCCGAGGTGATTGGCTTCAAACTGACTGGCTCCATGGTGGAGGGAACCACGGCGACCGATCTGGTTCTCACCATCGTTGAAATGCTGCGCCAGAAAGGCGTGGTTGGCAAATTCGTTGAATTCTATGGTCCCGGTCTTGATCATCTCACGCTGGAAGATCAGGCGACTATTGCCAATATGGCGCCGGAATATGGCGCGACATGTGGGTTCTTCCCCATTGATAGCGATACATTGAACTATCTCGATGTCACCGGGCGTGATCCGGATCGCATTGCTTTGGTAGAAAGCTATGCCAAGGCGCAGGGCATGTATCGTGAAAGCGGAAGCGAGGATCCGGTCTTTACCGATGGTCTGGAACTTGATCTGTCTGAGGTCGTGCCCTGTATTTCCGGCCCGAAGCGCCCGCAGGATCGCATCACTCTGGATGCAGCCGCGCAGACCTTCACTTCCGTTATGGATAGTGAGTTCGGCAAAGCCGGGGAGCTTTCCAAACGTGGTGTTGTGGAAGGCAAGGATCATGATCTTGGCCATGGGGATGTGGTGATTGCAGCCATCACCTCTTGCACCAATACATCCAATCCGTCCGTTCTGATCGGTGCGGGGCTTGTGGCGCGTAAGGCACGTGAGAAAGGGCTTTCCATCAAGCCATGGGTGAAACCATCTCTTGCTCCGGGATCGCAGGTGGTGACGGACTATCTGGAGAAAGCCGGGGTTCAGGATGATCTGGATGCCTTGGGGTTCAATCTGGTGGGCTATGGCTGCACCACCTGTATCGGTAATTCCGGTCCATTGCCGCCTGAAATCTCCAAGGCGGTTCAGGATCATGATCTTGTGGCTTGCTCGGTCCTTTCCGGCAACCGCAATTTTGAAGGCCGTGTGAACCCAGATGTGCAGGCCAATTTCCTGGCCTCGCCCCCGCTTGTGGTCGCTTATGCCTTGGCTGGCTCGCTTTATGTGGATCTGACCAAAGATCCGCTCGGTGAGGATAGGGAAGGCAATCCCGTCTATCTGAAAGATATCTGGCCGAGCAATGCCGAGATTGCAACCCTGATGCGGGAAGCTGTCAGCAGGGATATGTTTGTCTCGCGCTATGGGGATGTCTTCAAGGGTGATGCCGAGTGGCAATCTATCGAGATTGAGCCGGGTCAGACCTATAAATGGAATTCCGGTTCAACCTATGTGCAGAACCCGCCTTATTTTGAGGGTATGAGCATGCAGCCAAAACCGGTGGAAGATGTGAAGGGCGCACGTATTCTATCGCTCTTCCTGGATTCCATCACCACGGATCATATCTCCCCGGCTGGTGCTTTCAAGAAAGATACCCCTGCGGGCAAATATCTGACGGATCGACAAGTGGCGACCAAGGATTTCAATTCCTATGGTTCTCGCCGCGGCAATCATGAAATCATGATGCGTGGCACCTTTGCCAATATCCGCATCAAGAACCAGTTGGCTCCGGGCACCGAGGGTGGTTTTTCGGTCAAGGATGGCTCAGTTCAGCCGATGTATGATGTGGCCATGGCTTATAAGGCGGAAAACACGCCTCTGGTTGTCTTCGGTGGCAAGGAATATGGCACGGGCTCTTCCCGTGACTGGGCGGCAAAAGGCACCAATCTTCTCGGTGTGCGGGCTGTGATCGTCGAGAGCTTTGAGCGCATTCACCGCTCCAATCTGGTCGGGATGGGCGTCTTGCCGCTTCAATTCAAGGATGGGCAAAGCTGGCAGTCCATCGGTATCAAAGGGGATGAGGAAATTACCATTTTCGGTCTTGAAAGCCTGCAACCACGTCAGGATGTGGCAGTTCAGATCAAATTTGCAGACGGATCAGAGAAGACCATACAGACCCTATGCCGGATCGATACCGAGGATGAGCTGGATTACTTCAATAATGGCGGCATTCTGCATTATGTGCTGCGTGGTTTGGCCGCTTAACTTGAGCTAAGTACAAAATGATAAAAGCCCCGGAGTTTGCACTTCGGGGCTTTTGTCAGATGCACCAACTCTTTCTTTTGCCCTTTTTGTAGAGACGTGCGAGGCCGGATTGGAGCATGTCCTGGGAGAGGTTCTTTGACCGATCGGTCTGGACAATTGCCACGACCCTGCCGAAATATTTTCCGCCCTGAATGGAGGTGAGTTGCAAGCTCTGATCACTGAGCAAGGATGCCAGATAGTGTCTGGATTGGATTGCAAGTTTTTTCTCAGCGGCGCATTTGGGGCGGCGGAGTTCCGGGGCATCGATGCCATTGAGGCGCACCAGAATTGAAATGCTCTGATGAAGCCAGATCTTGGCTCGGACGCGAATAGTATCGCCATCCAGGACTTCGATAAGCTCTGCTTCGACCGGGCCTGCCAGATAATTTGCCTTTGACCATGCGAGCTTTGAAAAAGCTCCATGATATAAAAGCGTTAGACAAATTATGGACAGGGTGCGAATCAGCATGGCTTGGATTTTTATAAAGAACATTCCATGAACATATAGAATGATTCTTAAGCAAATCCAAGCAGATCGGCTTTAAGATTGTGATGCCATCCAGTTAGAAATCGATGACACGACCATCGATTTCCCAATCATCATATCGGGTCGGGTCGAGGCCACCGCGCCCACCAACTTCGGTTGGCAGCTTTTCAGATTCCTTGACTACATCGCGTTGCTTGCGACGCTCTTCGGCCTCGATCAGAGCGCGTTGGGCTGCTGGCGGCAGATCTTCAAAACGGCGGCGCTCTGGCTCTTCTTCCTCGGCGGGTTTTGGCGGTTCCCAATCGGTTTGCTTGAATTGCAGAATCTCGGCGCTTTGGCTCTTGTCTGCTTGCGGCTTTTTGCTGTTTTCAACCATGGTTGCGCCTCTTCGCTCTTGAAAAAGGATGGTGCTGTCTACCATATAGAGAAACAACAGACCAGTGATACAGGTCGCATTTGATGATGATGAGTGAAAGGACCGCTTTTCGATGAACTTCTTCCGTACCGCAATGCTCTTGGCCGGGATGACCGGCCTCTTCATGGGGATCGGCTATTTGCTGGGCGGATCTGGCGGCATGATGATTGCCTTCATCATTGCGCTTGGCATGAATGTCTTTTCCTACTGGAATTCGGACAAGATGGTTCTGAAGATGCATAACGCTCATGAAGTGGATGAGCGCGATGCCCCGGAATATTATGAGATTGTGCGCCGGTTGGCTGAAGCCGCCGAGCTGCCCATGCCAAAGGTTTATGTGATTGATAGTGATCAACCCAATGCCTTTGCGACGGGTCGTAACCCTGAAAATGCTGCCGTTGCTGCATCAACCGGCTTGTTGAACCGCCTGTCTTACGAAGAAGTGGCGGGCGTGATGGCGCACGAGCTGGCGCATGTCAAGAATTATGACATCCTGACCATGACGGTGACGGCAACGCTGGCCGGTGCCATCTCCATGCTTGCCAACTTTGCCTTCTTCTTCTCTGGCTCCAACAATGATGAAGAAGGCGGTGGGCTTGGCTTCATCGGCACCATTGCTATGATGTTTCTTGCTCCGATGGCAGCCTCTGTCGTGCAGATGGCTGTGAGCCGGACACGCGAATATCAAGCGGACAAGATTGGTGCGCAGATTTGTGGTCAGCCGCTTTGGTTGGCGTCCGCCTTGGCAAAAATCGCCAATGCTGCTGGTCGTGAAGTGAATTATGCCGCCGAGCGTAATCCGGCAACGGCGCATATGTTTATTATCAATCCACTGTCCGGTCAGCGGATGGACAATCTCTTCTCCACCCATCCGGATACCCAAAACCGTATTGATGCCTTGCAGAACTTGCATCAAGATTGGTACGGGCAGGAAGACGCCTTGCGGGTGAGCTCTGGTGGATCGCTTGGTGCCAATCAGCGCCGCAGCCAGATGAATCAGGATGATGGTCCCTGGGCTGGCGGTTCTTCTTCCTCGCAGGCCCATGATGATCATGGTGGCCCTTGGGGCTAAGAGGTTGATTTAAAAATCCTGAACCTGGCCCTCTCCCCCTCCCAAACCACCCGTCATCGTACCCTCTTGGTACTTTCAGGGGCGGTTGGAAGGGGGAGAGGGCTGGTGATGCGGCCTACAGCGAGTTCTTAAAAGTCTCATTCAGAGACTTTTAGATCGGGCACTAAGAGTTTCAACTCTGTGAAAGAAAGGCGCTTCTCCTGGATTAGGGAAGCGCCTTTTTCTTTGGGTCTTTTGGAAAACTCTAGCCAAGAAGCGAAGCATAGATGCTCCATGCCCCCAGAAGGATACCGGGAAGGAGCGTGAAGACCATGCCTATGCCACGTTTGGAGCTGTTGAAATGGTGGTAGTGCCAAACCCGACCAAACAGAAATATAGCGACTGCAAGCCAAAGCCATAAAGTGCCAAGGTCGAGTAACTCGGCGATCAACAGGGTTAGTGCAAAAGCAGGTGTGGTTTCCGTCAAATTGCCATGGATGCGAATGCGTTTGTGCAATTCTGTGTCCTGTTTGTCTCCATGTAGAGCAAGGACGGCTTTTCTGCGTAAGCCGACACGGGCAACCATGATGAAGAGAGCAATGGCATAGAAGGTCACAAAAACTGCTGTAACGGGAAGGGACGGCATAAAACGCCTCACTATCGATTTAAACTGCTTGCCATATTGAAGGAAGCTTAAATATGTTCAAGAACATATTTAGATTTTTTGCTATGGTGATGTGTAATCAGGAGAAAGCCATGCCCTATTCTGCGGAACATAAAGCTGAGGTGCGCAAACGGATTGTCGAGAAGGCGCGCATATTGTTCAACCGCCATGGTTTTGAAGGGGTTTCGATCGATCAGATCATGGCGGAAGCGGGACTTACAAGGGGCGGCTTTTACAATCATTTTCGCAACAAGGAAGAGCTTTATTCCGAGGCTGTCTCAAGCTTTCTTCATGGTCGTGGCAAAATCTGGCGGGATGAAGCGGGTGTCGATCCCATGAATGGTGGACCGCAAACGGTACAAGCCATGATCCGCAGTTATCTGTCTTCCGGTCATCTGAACGATCTCGATGGGCATTGCCCAATGATAGCGCTGCCATCAGATGTGGCACGGGCAACGCCAGAGGTCCGCTCTTCCTACGAAAGTCTTCTGAGGGCCATGGTGGGCTTGTTCCAGCATAATATGGATACGGAAGGGGACACCCGCGAAAAAGCGCTCGTGCTGGCCTCTGTGTGCGTTGGCACAATGATATTATCGCGTACTGTAGAGGACAGTGCCCTTGCAGACGAACTTCGCTCTGCTGCTGGCAAATTTACGAAGGTGTATCAATCCGGCTGAGTGATTTCAGGAAAGTTCGAACATCTTTTGGGGATTTCAAAATGATGGTTTGGCCTTTGAAATTTGACAGAGCGGAAAAAAGGGATGGTCTATAGTGTTCTGGAAAGTTCCAGACATATTTTATGAATTCCCAACTAAATCGCTCTTTACAGCCATCGGCCATGTCTTCCCTAGTGCGCCGGAAATACCAAGCAGAGCGCGTTAAAATTCTAAAGAGACAAAGCCATCTCGGAAAATCAAGGAGGATTGCTGTATCGGCTCTTTCTAGCCGAATAGGCAGCGTGTTGCGGTTGTTTCCGTCGAAAATCCAGCTGTCACTTGCAATCAAAGGTCTTTGTCTTCTAGCAAACTCTTCATTGCTGCGCGCTTGCCAGTTTGGCAACCAAAAATGCTTGTCCAGATGGATTATTGGTAAGCCGGTCAAGGCTGAGATCTTGTTTGCCAACGTTGTTTTGCCAGCACCTGAGCTTCCGAGGATTACAACACGTTTCATTTGCATAGCTCATTCAACAAGAAAGCCGCCCCAAATGAATGGGGCGGCTTAAATAGTAGTTGATTCTCAGCAGAGATTAGCTGGCTTTTTTCGCAGCGCGTTCTGCTTTTTTACGATCATTTGGATCCAGCAGGATTTTGCGCAGGCGGATGGAAGCTGGAGTGACTTCCACCAGTTCATCATTGGAGATGTAAGACAGGGCTTCTTCCAGGCTCAGCTTGATCGGGGTGGTGAGCTTGACTGCATCATCCTTGCCGGAAGAGCGGATGTTGGTCAGCTGCTTGCCTTTCAGGATGTTGACTTCCAGATCATTGCCGCGGGTATGTTCGCCGACGATCATGCCCTGATAGACCTTGGTGCCCGGATCAACCATCATTGGGCCACGATCTTCCAGCTGCCACAGAGCGTAAGCCACGGCTTCACCATTGCCGTTGGACAGCAATACACCGGTGTGACGGGATGCGATATCGCCTTTATGCGGAGCATATTCGTGGAAGATGCGGTTCATGATGGCAGTGCCGCGGGTGTCAGACAGCAGCTCTGACTGGTAACCGATCAGGCCACGGGTTGGCGCGTAGAAAACCAGACGGGTACGACCGCCGCCGGATGGGCGCATTTCGATCATTTCGCCTTTGCGCTCAGCCATTTTCTGCACGACAGCACCTGAATATTCGTCATCAACGTCGATGATGACTTCTTCAATTGGCTCCAGAACGTTGCCTGCATCGTCTTTTTGCATCACGACCTGAGGACGGCCAATGCCGAGTTCGAAGCCTTCGCGGCGCATATTCTCAATCAGGATGGAGAGCAGCAATTCGCCACGGCCGGATACGATGAACGCGTCGGCATCGTCAGCTTCGCGAACCTTCAGGGCCACGTTGCCTTCGGCTTCTGACAGCAGACGAGCACGGATCACGCGGGACTGAACCTTGTCACCTTCGGTACCAGCCAGCGGGCTGTCATTGACGCGGAAGGTCATGGACAGGGTTGGCGGATCGATAGGCTGCGCTTCGACGGCATCCTTGATTGAAGGCGCGCAAATGGTGTCAGCAACAGTAGCTTTTTGCAGGCCAGCAATGGAAACGATATCGCCGGCTTCGCCTTTGTCGATGGCCTGACGCTCCAGACCACGGAAGGCGAGAACTTTGGAGACACGGCCATTCTCAACCACAGAGCCATCACGGGCCAATGCCTTGACGGTCATGTTTGGTGTCACTTCACCAGCAATGACGCGACCGGTCAGGATACGACCAAGGAAGTTGTCGGACTGAATGGTGGTCGCCAGCAGGCGGAATTCACCTTCTTCAACCTGTGGCGCAGGCACATGATCGATGACCATGTCGAACAGAGGCTCGAGGCTATCCTGTGGGCCTTCTGGCTCGGTTGCCATCCAGCCGTTCTTGGCAGAACCATAAAGAACAGGGAAATCGAGCTGCTCTTCGTTGGCGTCCAGGTTGGCGAACAGATCGAAGACTTCGTCCAGAACTTCGTCAGCGCGTTGCTCAGGCTTGTCGATCTTGTTGATGGCAACAATCGGACGCAGGCCGAGTTTCAGGGCCTTGGAGACCACGAATTTGGTCTGTGGCATTGGGCCTTCAGCCGCGTCAACGAGAACGATCACACCGTCAACCATGTGCAGAATACGCTCAACCTCACCGCCGAAGTCGGCGTGGCCCGGGGTATCCACGATGTTGATGCGAGTGTCGTTATGCTCCAGCGAAGTGACCTTGGCGAGAATGGTGATACCGCGCTCACGCTCGATATCGTTGCTGTCCATCATGCGCTCTTCGGTCTGCTGGTTTTCACGGAACATGCCGGAGGCTTTCAGCAGTTCGTCAATAAGAGTGGTCTTGCCATGGTCAACATGGGCAATGATCGCGATGTTACGCAAGTTCATGAGGTTTGTTCTCTTAATCGATAGGGCACAGAAAATGCGCCCGGTTGCGACCGGGGAACCGTGTTCGACCCGCCTTGTCTATGGAATTGGCGCAAGCTCTATACTATTGCGCATGATTTGAAAAGCCTTCATTGCCCGTAAATGCGCAGATTTGCGCCACAAGGCCCGATTAGGGTTAGGACGTAGTCTCATAGATGCGGTAGATTTGGTAGAGGCAAGTTTTTCTGCTCACTAGAAGCAAGAGTGCAGACAATAGGTCTATTTTCTAGCTCTTGTGACGCGGTGAGCAGAAAAAATCGCCCTATCCTTCGGACGACAAAATGGTCAAGATCTGGCGTCGGTAAAGAGTTTAAATGGGCAACCAGCCCATCCTTCACTCTTTTTCTAGCCATATCAGACCATTTTGACGCCAAATCTATCTCATCTATGAGACTACGTCCTGTTGCTTATCGACTTCTCGTGACAGGATCATGAAGTTGAATCCGGGGCCTTGGACCTATCGCAACTTGATGATCTCGGCTAGTGCTTCGAAATCCTTGCTTCTGGGTGAGCTTTTGCGCCAGACCATCCCGATTGTGCGGCTGGGGGCTGGATCCAGGAATGGGATCAGACTGATATGGTCCAGCCCGGCTTCTTTCTCGATGCACATTTGCGGCAATAGTGTGCTGGCATAGCCATTGGTGATGAGCTGGATAAGCGTGGTGAGGCTGGAAGCACCAAAGCTTTTCATCAGCGGATTGGTCGCTAGACTACAAACCTGCAAGGCTTGATCGCGCAGACAATGGCCTTCTTCCAGCAGCAACAGATCGTCCATGGGAATTGAGGAGGCTGAAATAGCGCTGGGTTCGAGCTTCTTTTTGGGAGCGGCAAGATAGAAGGGATCTTCAAACAACGGCAGGCAGTGCAAACTTTCTTCGGCAAGCGGCAACGCCACTATTGCTGCATCCAATTGACCTTCTTCCAACTCGCTGATCAGATTATTGGTGCGACTTTCGCGCAGGATCAATTCCAGATCGGGATAGGTTTGGCGAAGGCGCGGTAGAATATCTGGTAACACATAAGGACCGATGGATGGAATGACACCCAGTCGGAAGGGCCCGGTAAGCGGACCTTGCCGGGTTTGGCCAAAGGCTTGCAGATCTTGTACTGCCAGCAGGATCTGTCGGCTTTTTTCGAGAACCTCCTCGCCAACATCGGTCAGACGCGCACCCCCGGAATACCGTTCCACCAATGTAAGGCCGAGATGGGCTTCCAGATCCTTGATCTGGACGGAAAGGGCGGGTTGTGAGACGGAGGCACGTTCGGCTGCACGACCGAAATGGCCTTCCTTGGCAAGGGCTTCGAAATATTGAAGTTGGCGCAGAGTGAGCATGAAGGTTTTCCAATAAGAAAAAATTATTGAACTGAGAAAAACATAATATTGGATCCTATGGAAGTTTTTTATCATTGTGGGTGCAGGTCATGTGAATGATCAACTTCGACGAGGACCAATGGAGCCATTTTGCCCGTACCCCCAATCAAAGGAGAGCCTGTTGTGAGCCCAATCGTTTTGACGGTCCAAAAGACAATTAATCAGTGGCTGAGCTTACGTTTGATCTCTCAGGGGTTGCGGACCGCCATGATCACTGAGAAGGCAATGACGGTTACTCTCAGTTCCGTACGCTCTTTGAACTGATGACTGCGGACCATCAAGGATGCTTCATGGATATTCTTGTTGAAGCAAGAAATAAACGAAATCAGGATTTTCTGGTAGGTTTCTCTCCAGGGTTGCCTTCCAGTAAAAGTGGGGATGGGGTCCTTGGTGGCCTCATTTCTGCGTTTGCATCCTGAATCTAAGTCACTTCCCAATGTCGGGGTTGTTCCTGATAGCCGATATAGAGCGGATGTTTTGGGTGACCATCCTTGCTCAGCCCCAGATGCAATAGATTATAGCCATTATGGCGCAAGAGTGCGCCGATTGCCGGGCCTATTCCCATATGGGCGCCGTGGGTTCCCCATGCGCATAGAATATCATCTGCCCAATCAGCGGCCTTTAGAATTTCGACCAGATTGTCCGGGCCGATGGGCTCTTTTTCTTTTTTCAGATCGCGGGGGTCGGTGGCGCAAAAGGCAAAGAGATTGCAGGCGGTGAAAGCACCATAGCCAAGGGCTAGAGCACGTCGCTCGCAGCGTTCGATGGTAGGATCATTCTTCAACTCCGTCGCCTTGGACGGATTAAGCATGATGAAGAGCAGCTTCTTGCCTGTGGCATCCCATTCCCGGCTCAAGGCATAGCGATAGCGCTGGCAGGGCGAATAGAGCGCCTTTGAGACTTTGCCATCTTCGCTATGGGTCCGGATGATCAGAGACATGGAGTAATTCTCTTGATTGAGACAAAAATGGCGGAGCCAAGCCCCGCCATCTGAATGTTTGATCAGGTTCTAAAGCTTCTTATTTTAGCTTGCGATTGCGGTAAGCGACGGTACGCAGACGCAGAGCATTCAGCTCAATGAAGCCAGCTGCATCGTTGTGATCGTAATCGACTGCGCCTTCCTCGAAGGTCACAAGATCTTCGGAATAGAGGCTATGCTCGCTATCACGGGCAATCACATCGCAATTGCCTTTGTAGAGCTTCAACTTCACGGTGCCGGTGACATGTTCCTGAGACTTGTCGATCAGGGCCTGTAGCATTTCACGCTCCGGGCTGTACCAGAAACCGTTATAGATCAGCTCGGCATAGCGAGGCATGATGCTGTCTTTCAGGTGTGCAGCGCCACCATCCAGAGTGATGGATTCGATGCCACGGTGTGCTTCGATCAGGATGGTGCCGCCTGGGGTCTCATAGATACCGCGAGACTTCATGCCAACGAAACGGTTTTCAACCAGATCGAGGCGACCAATGCCGTTGTCACGACCCAGCTCGTTCAGCTTGGTCAGGATCTCAGCAGGAGACATGGCAACGCCATCAATGGAAACTGCGTCACCTTTTTCAAAACCGACTTCGATGACGGTGGCTTTGTCTGGTGCATCTTCAGGGCTGATGGTGCGGGAATAGACATATTCTTCCGCAGGGACTGCCGGATCTTCCAGTGCCTTGCCTTCGGAAGAGGTATGCAGCAGGTTGGCATCAACAGAGAATGGAGCCTCACCGCGCTTGTCTTTTGCGATCGGAATCTGGTTCTTTTCAGCAAAATCGATCAGCTTGGTGCGGGAGGACAGATCCCATTCGCGCCATGGAGCGATGCATTTGATGTCCGGGTTCAGAGCGCGAGCTGCCAGCTCGAAGCGAACCTGGTCGTTGCCTTTGCCGGTTGCACCATGGGCAATCGCATCAGCACCGACTTCCTCGGCGATCTCGACAAGACGCTTGGAGATGAGCGGGCGGGCAATGGATGTGCCAAGCAGGTAAACACCTTCATAGAGGGTGTTGGCGCGGAACATCGGGAACACGAAGTCGCGGACGAATTCTTCGCGGACATCTTCGATATAGATGTCCTTGATGCCCATCATCTCGGCTTTCTTGCGTGCTGGTTCCAGCTCTTCACCCTGACCAAGGTCGGCGGTGAAGGTTACCACTTCGCATTCATATTCGGTCTGCAGCCATTTCAGAATGATGGAGGTATCCAGACCACCGGAATAAGCCAATACGACTTTCTTGATATCGCCTTTTTTAGCCATGCGACTTCATCCATTTTCAGTAAGGCCAGCACGGGATGGGCAGGATGCCACCACTGGCCGGGAGGGTCGTCAATAGGCTGTATGATCAGCCCGTATTTTCAATTCTGGCGCACTATAGGCACTAGAAAGCTCTGCGCAAGGGAAAAGACGCCAAATTTTATGCTGTTTTGCGTCATTGCTACCCTTTGAAGCGGTTTTTAAAGCTCAGTTAGCGATTTTTGATTCGAAAGCTGAGCTTTAACTTCTTTTTGAAGCGAGTTCTTATCCGAAAAGTGCTGCAACTTTTCGGCAATACGCTCCAACCCTGTCTGCTGCTCTATCCCAGCTTGCTTCGAGTCTTTCCTCACGCAGCCAGTGAGGCGGATGGTTGGAAAGGAACTTCCAAAAGGCCACCATGACAAAGGCCGTGATCACCCAGGAGAGCAGGATATCGGAGAGATAATGGCCTCCGAAAGCCATGCGATTGACGGAGATGATTGCGCCGAACCAGCCAAGGCACCAAAGTGCGCTGACGCGATGAGTGACGGGGACCAGCAAGGCAAGCCCCAGGAACCAGAAGCCCATGGCGCCTTCGCCTGAAACAAAGGAGCAATTGGATTGGCAATTGCCTGCGATGACCCACACTTCGCTATAAGGCCATTCGCCACCAAAGAGATCGGTCTGAGCCGGGCGAGCGCGACCCCAATGGCTTTTCAGGATGAGATTGACAATGATGCCAGGGCCAATGATGGCGGATCCGAGCAGGAACAAAGCATTCTTGATACTTAGATGTTTGTTGAGTTTCGGCCAGATCAGTCTTGCGAACAGGAACAGGACCAATCCCAGAATGGCCAGACGCGGCACCAATATACCGATCCGACGCAAAAGACGTGGTCCATCAAGGACGCGCATGGGGAAGGAACCCTTGCCATCATAGAAGAGATTGGCTGCCCAAAGATCGATTTGAGGGAAGAGCAGGAATATCAACGATAGGAGGCCCCCAAGGGCGAGGATGGCTCGCAAGGGTCGGGACCGGAACTGGTCTTTCAATTTCACAAACATGGAAATGCTGTTCACCGCTCATTCAGATGATATTTCGTAGGCACTATTTAGGCTATTTTTCTTCTAAAAGAAAGACGATAGGCGTGGTTGCAAACTGCATCGATCTGTTGCACCAGTTGGCCACTGGTTCTTGGGGAATCACAGATGTTTCTAGGCGCAGTCGGGTGATGCTGCGCAAAGCCCAATGGGCAAGGTGAGAGAAAATGAAAGCAAGATTTGCGAAAAGTGGGGCATTGGCTCTGGCACTGACAATTGGTTTGCTCGGATCTGTTGCAATTGGCGTCGGTTCGGCGGAAGCTGCGGAATGTAAAGGCAAATCCAAGAGCGCTTGTGGTTCGGACAATTCCTGTACCTATGTGAATTCCTACAAGACCAAAACGGGCAAGAAGGTAGATGGCTATTGCCGCAAAAAAGGTGGCCAAACCAAGAAGAGCACGTCCAAGAAAACCTCTTCTGCCAAGAAGGCCGTAGACGATAAGAAGGCTGACGCAAAGAAATCTGCTGACAAAAAAGCAGATGCGAAGAAAGCAAGCGTTAAAAAGACTTCTCAAAAAGCGACCAAGAAGTCTGAGGCCAAGAAAGCAACCAAAAAGAAGCCTGTTGTGAAAAAGAAGAAGACGACCAAAAAGAAAAGCACCAAGAAGAACTGATTTTGCTTGCTTCAAAGCTTGAATGGAAAAAGGCGCTGAAATTTCCAGCGCCTTTTTTGTTGTCCTGATTTGTCTTTGCTAATGCTTGTGCGATGAATGGCAATCATCGCACAAGCACTAACACTTTTCTGATGCGAATCTTTTACGCTGGATTGTGAAGTCAATCCAACGAGACGCGCACTAATTGAACATCTGTTGTGGGAGCCACAATACGATGGAAGGGAAGGCGATCAGCACGCCGACCGTCAGCACATCAGCAAAGAAGAACGGCGTTGCCCCTCTGAACACATCTTGAACCGGTATATCCGGCCTGACCCCGCTGACCACGAAGCAATTGAGGCCAATAGGAGGAGTGATCAGGCAAAGCTCTGCCATTTTCACTACAATGATGCCGAACCAGATCGGATCGTAACCAAGGGCAATGACCGCCGGATAGACCACAGGCAGCGTGAGCAGCAGCATGCCGATGGCATCCATGAACATACCAAGGATCGCATAAGCCAGCAGGATCAACAGCAAGGTAACTAGCGGAGGTTGATCAAGAGATGTGATGAAATCCTTGAAGGCTTCGGGAAGACCGGCAAAACCGAGGAAACGCACATAGAGCAATACACCCCAGATGATCGTGAAGATCATTGCGGTAAGTTTTGCGGTTTCATGCAAAGCCTGACTGAGCTGCTTCCATTTCATGCCTTTCCAAAGCGCAATTACGAGAATGACAAAAGCGCCAAGGGAGCCTGCTTCGGTTGGTGTTGCCAGACCGAAATAGAGGCTGCCGAAAATGATGCCAACCACGATCAGGATCGGGAAAGTGCCGGGAACGGCGGTGAATTTTTCAACCCAGCTATAGGTGCGAGTGGAAGGCGCCATGTCCTTCTTCCACATGGCAAGGCCAATGACGATGCCACCATAGATGAGGGCTGAAACCATGCCGGGAATGAAACCGGCAATCAGTAGCTGACCGACCGATTGTTCCACGATGATGGCATAGATGACCAAGATCGTTGAGGGCGGGATCAAGGTTGCCAGAGTTCCGCCTGCGGCGACGACACCTGCGGCCAAAGGCTTGGAATAGCCTTCCTTGAGCATTTCCGGAATGGCAACGCGTGAGAAGACAGCAGCGGTGGCAACGGATGCGCCAGAGACGGCAGCAAAGCCAGCTGTTGCGAAAATGGTCGCAACACCCATACCGCCCGGCAGCCAGCCAAGCCAGCGTTTGGAGGCTTCGAACAATTTCTTGGTCAGACCTGCATGGAATGCGAGGAAGCCGATCAGGATGAAAGTTGGCAGAAGCGACAGAGCATAGGTGACGGACTTGGAATGGGGTATGGTGCCCGCCATCTTGATGGCGACCCAGATACCTTTGTCAAAGCCCAGTTTCATGGTGAAGATGGTGGCAAGGCCCAGAAAACCGATCAGGCCAGCAGCAAAAGCAACACGCATGCCCATCAGAACAAAAACGAGAAGCAGACCGGTATAGAGAAGGCCAATATCAAACGGGGTCATTGGACGTTCTCCCTGGATTGGCTCTTATTGGAGATATCACCTGTTTCATCACCCAATGCGTCTTCAATTTCATGCTGGGCATGTTCCTTGACAGACTCGATCAGGGGCACTGCAACCGGTGCTTTGTCCGGGGCAAGCAACAAACGTGCATAGCCTGCAAACTGGATGATCAAACGCAGCCACAGAAGGGACAGGGCGATTGGAACAACCAGTTTTGATGGCCAGGTTGGCAAGCGGATATCAATTGTGGAATCACCAAGATTCCAGGAGCGCAGGAAATGATCGAAGGAGCCATTGATCAAGGCTGCAATCAGAACTAGAACCAGCAGTGTGGCGAAAGCTTCTGCAAACCAGAGAACACGACCGCTGAGACCGGATAATATGAGTTCCATTCGAATATGGCCGCCCAGACGCTGGGTATAGGCTATGCCCAAAAAGGCAAAAAGGGCCATGGATTGCTCGACAAAGTCGATGAAACCAGGAACTGGTGTATTAAAGACGGCTCGGCCAACGACCTGAACAACCGCCAGAAGAATGAGAAAGAGAATGGACAGCCCCGCCAAGGCGTTGAAACTGTCTTCGATTTTTGCAACCCATCCATCCCAAAGACGCAAGGTTGGTGCGTCTTGATGGGGAGTGTGTGGGTCTGGATGTATCGATGTCGATGATCCAGGCATGATATATCGCTCCGCAAGGAAGGTCGGTGACCAGATGCCCCAAAGTCTCTCATGGAGACTTACGCCTGATCGACAGGCATGAGATATTGATTTTGTTTGGGGCTTGGTGCGATTCCACGCCCACCGACAGCGAGGGCGTGGAAGGCAATGGTCAGAGATTGCTGTTGGAAACCTCTGACATGTAATCCAAATTCAGGATCTACTCGCAAGGAGCGGTCTTATTTCAAGTTGTCCTGAACGAGCTTGAACAAGTCATCGCCCGGAACGCCTTTTGCCTTCATGTCGGCCAGCCATTTATCCCAGTTTGGCTTGCCTGCCGCAGCTTTGAAGGCCGCCAGCTCGTCTGCACTGAAAGTCACTTTTTCGATGCCCAGCTTATCCAGCTCAGCTGCAAACTTTTCGTTCAGCTTGGCATAATTGGCAACGTAATGCGCATAGGCTTCATCGATGGAATCCATCAGAGCTTTCTTATGGTCATCGGACAGAGCGGCCAGCGCATCGGTGTTGGCGACAACCGGGCAGTTCACGGTGCCTGGATTGAGGTTGGTGGTGTACCATTTGCCAGCTTCGACCGTCTTGAAGGCCAAGTGAGCATGTGGAGCAAAGGATGCTGCCTGAACAGTGCCGGATTCGATTGCCTGATAGGTTTCAGACGCGGTCACGGTGGTTGGAACAGCACCGATTGTCTTCATGGCAGCGCCAACGCCACCAAGAGCGCGAACGCGCATACCTTCAAAGTCTTTCAGGCTTTTTGGAGCATCGCCACGGCCAACAAAGTTATATTGTGGCATTGGGGAAGACATCAGGATTTCTGCATTCCAACGGCCCAGATCTTTTTTCACGGCATCGGTTGCATAGACCAGCTTGTCCAGTTTGATCTGGGTTTCCAGATCTGGCACTCCCAGGAATGGCAGTTCCAGAACGGTGATGGATGGGTTCTTGTCTGCATGATAGGAGGCGCAGAACTGAGCCATCTCGAATGCACCAATGGAAATACCATCAAGGTTTTCGCGAGATTTGGAAAGAGCCGCACCATAGTGAAGCTTGATTTCGAATGCACCATTGGTCTTTGCATTGACCAATTCAGCCAGTTTCTCAACATGCTCGGTAAAGGCGCGGCGTTTGCCCCAGAGGGATACGTTCCAGGTTACATCTGCAGCAGCGGCTTCGCCTACAAACAGAGCAGCCATGCCAATGACGGTGGTGGTGGTAAGCAGTTTCTTCAAGGACATGTTTTCCTCCCTATGTCACTTGTTGTTTTTCTTTCGTCTGGTCATTGCCTCGAGTAATGTCCAGGCGGTCTTGATCAGCATCGTAGCAAACACCATGCCAACTTGAATTTTGCAAAGATGCAAGGCAAAGAAGCGAATTTATTGCCGCATTGAGGATAATGTGAGCGGATTTTCGCCTATGTCGAGATGTGGTCGAGCAAAAACCCGCCTATGGGCAATCTGATTGATCTTATATTCCAGGACGCCAAATCCAGTTCATTTATGAGCCTATGTCCTAATAGAGATTTCGGTATTGGCGGGCTGATTCTTCGAGCCAGATATATCGACCATGACGATTGTTCTTGTGATGGCATTTTGGCGGATGGCCCGTTGAAGAGCAAAAGGCGTGCCACCATTGATGCCCCTTCGTTGGTATAATATCAAAATATGGACCCTTAGCCCAGATTGCTGCAAATATTGCTTTGGAACGAACTTATAGGAAATCCGAACGTTCAATGGCATATTTGGCCATCTTTTCATTCAAGGTTCGCCGCGGCAAATCCAGTCTTTCCATGGCTTTGGCAATGTTGCCTGATGTCTCGTTCAGTGTTTGACGGATCAAGGCTGCCTCAAAGGCTTCCATGCGCTCTTTCAAGGAAATGGGGGAATCGCTCAGTGTGTTTTCAGAACTGGCAGAGCCATTGAGCAACTCCTCCACTCTTGTGGTCTTTCGGATATTTCGCAACACATAGCGTTCGGCAATATTGATGAGCTGGCGCACATTGCCTGGCCATGTATAGGATAACAACGCCAGACGATCGGCTGCGTCCGGTGTCGGGCTGGACCGATTATATCGTTGTCCAAAACGGTATGTGAAAAGATCAAACAGGATCAGAACATCTTCTCCACGCTCTCTTAAAGGCGGAATATGCAGCTCCACGCTGTTGAGGCGATAGAGAAGATCTGACCGGAAGTCCCCCTCATTGGCAGCCTTTTCCAAGTCCAGATTGGTTGCGGAAATCACACGGATATCGACAGGCAGAAGCTTTGAACCACCAAGCCGTGTGATCTCTCTTTCTTGCAGGGCACGGAGGAGCTTGGGCTGCAATCCTACTGGTAATGCTGACAATTCATCCAAAAAGAGGGTTCCCTTGTCCGCCTGTTCGAACCAGCCTGCGCGCTGGTTATTGGCTCCAGTGAAGGCTCCTGCTTCATGGCCAAAGACTTCGCTTTCGAACATGCTTTCCGGGATGGCGGCACAATTGATGGCGGCGAAGTCATGGTCCTTGCGCGAGGATTGATCATGCAGAGCGCGGGCGACCAATTCCTTGCCGGTGCCCGTCTCGCCTACGATCAGAATGGAGGCATCCGTCTGTGCAAAGGTCAGAATATCCTCACGCAGACGATGCATGACTTCGGATGTTCCGACCAGGCGTCCGCCCAATTGTCCGGCCTCATCCAGATTGTGGCGCAAGCGTCTGTTTTCCATAACGAGATTGCGCTTGTCACATGCACGGGCGACGATATCGACAAGAAGTTCCGGGTCGAATGGCTTTTCGATGAAGTCATAAGCTCCCGCGCGCATGGCAGAAACTGCCATTGGCACATCGCCATGGCCTGTGATCAGAATGACCGGCAATTCCCTGTCTATCTTCTGGCAATGAGAGAGAAGATCATGACCATCCATGTCGGGCATCTTGATATCGCTCAATATGATGCCTTCAAATTCCTTGGTGATGTGGGCAAGAGCATCTTGTGCGCGTGAATATTCCTGTACCTGATAGCCTGCAAGGCCAAAGAATTGAGCGATGGATGCACGCATATCGCTCTGATCATCAACAAGAATGACGGGGCCTTTGGGCGTGGTGGGTGCAATATTCATGAGGCCTCTGTTTCTTCAAGCTTCGTGACAGAAAGACTGGTTTGGCTCTGTTTTTTTGATTTCGCGGGCAGAAGTGGCAATTGGACCGTGAAAATGGCACCCATGCCTTGCTGGTCGCTGTTTTGTGCACTCAGGCCGCCGCCAAAACTCTCGACAATTTTGGTGGAGATGGCAAGTCCCAGGCCCAGACCATCGCCATGAGGTTTCGTTGTAACGAACGGATCAAACAAAGTGGTCTCGATATCCTGTGACAATCCCGGCCCTGAATCGTGGATGCTGATTTTGGCCATTTCGTCCATATTGGTCATGGTCAGGATGATTTTGCGGACCGATTGATCAGACACCGCATCGATGGCATTTTGCAGGATATTGAGGAAAACCTGCTCCATTTGGCCACGATCCCCCATGATCATCAATGGAGTATGGAAAGGTTTGATGGTGAGGTGAACATCCAGTGTTTTAAGACGCGGCTCGGCAACGGCCAAGGCGCTCGTCACCGCATCCTGCAGATTGAGTGGACTTTGATGCTGGTCTGATTTGCGGGAAAAAGCCTTCAACTGGCGTGTGATGGCCGTCATGCGTTTCATCAGGCTATCGATTCGTTCCAACGTGCCGCTTGCTTCATCCAGACGGGATTGTTTCATCAACATCTTCATGCCTGCAATGAAGGTGGTTGCGGCGGCAATATGCTGGTTGATTTCGTGAGAAATGGTTGCTGACATATGACCCAGCGAGGCCATTTTTGATGCATGGATGAGATTGCCCTGGGTGGCACGCAATTCTTCCTCTGTCCGTTTGCGTTCTTCGATCTCACGTTCGAGACGTTGATTGAGCCGGCGTTGCATTTTGGCGTCAGCCTGGGCACGCAGGGATTGACGTTTCAGATTCGTGCCACGCAAATAGAGAAACAGAACCAACAGGGATGAGAGCGCCAATCCTTCCAACGCCAGTGCAGACAGGCTGCGTTTTTCGACCTCGGATGCCGGGGTGAGATAGTGCAAGGTCCAGGTCTGGCTGGCCATCTTGCGCGATTGATGGATGAAAGCTGTACCATCGAGAGAAATCTCACTGGCATCATATAGTGATCTGGCCCCGTGATGCAGAGGGGGAAGGTCATTTTCGGCGAATTGGCGTTCCTTGCGAATTGTCTGCAGATCCCCATCGGATAGAGGTCCGACCACATGGTAGAGATATTGTCTATCGCTGGATAGAACGACGATGCCTCGTTGATCGGTGACAAAGACTGTCTCCCGGGCTTCCTGCCAGCTTTGCTCAAGCGGACTGAAATCGACCTTGACCGCCATGACACCAATCACTTTGCCATTTTGTCGAACCGGACTGGAATAGAACATGCCTCTGGTTCTGGTGGTGACACCTACGGCGAAAAATGCACCATCCCTGCCGTTCAAGGCGTCCTTGAAATAGGGGCGGAAGGAATAATTATTGCCGATAAAGGAGGTTGAATCCCTGAAATTGGAGGAGGCGATGGTCAGGCCTGATGGATCCATCAGGTACAGTGCTGCCGCTCCGGATTGTTTGACAAAACTGGCGAAGCGTCGATTGACCAGATCTCCTTGCTGTTTTGCATGTGGGCTTTTTTGCTGATGTTGTACCAGTAATGTCTGGACGGTGGAATCCTTTGCTAAAACAAAGGGAAGATATTTGTATTTCTCCAATTCGGCGGAGAGAAATGCGCGGTGCAGAGCCAGACGCTCCGCTGCAAGATCGGTTGCAACCTGGCTATAGTGAGTGCGTAAATAAACATAAGATGCCACCAAAATAGCCCCGACCAGCATCAGTCCGACGACCCAAAGGGCGCGCTGATCCCGCGGTTTGTTGTGATGGCGGATTGTTTTGGTGGATTGATCCATCTTTGGGCACTGCATGAGGGTGACAAGATGGGGCTATTATTACGATCTGGTTTGAAAAGCCAAGTTTAAAGCACTTCTCACAATCGTTGAATCGTGAGTAGTGCTTTAACTCTTTGATCCAAAGCGAGTTCTTATCCGAAAAGTGCTTCAACTTTTCGGGAACACGCTCTAATTGCCTGGCAAGCGATAGAGCAGGGTCAGGCGTCAGAAAGATTTTGGCTTGTTGGCTGCATTGCGTTTGACCACACCGGCTCCACGACCGGCAATCAGCCAATAGACAAAACCTCCGACAAGACCTGAAGCCATGGCTCGCATATCCAGTGCGGTTGCAACCTGATCCTGGGCTTCTTGTGGCAGATGGAAGGCAAAGAGGGACAAGGCGAGACCGAAGCCGAGATAGATATAGAGGCTACGCCAGGATAGCAATTCAGCCACCAGCAGGAATGCCAATGTCGGGGTTGCTGACAGCGGACCAAGCATTGCGGCAATAACGACACCCCAGAACAGGGTGAAAATGGACTGAATTTCCGGATCGGATGCCTGATGAGGATCCATGGTGAGCAAGGCAAAGGCCAGAAAGATGCCAGTTGCGAGAATCGCACAAAAAAGGCCGATTGGTACCATCATCAGGCGGGCAATTATGCGGGAAAAGCTCACACTCTCTCCAATCTTGATGCAAATGCATGTCTGTCTTGCCGTTGGCAATTATGGGACAAGGACTATTCCTCGTCCTCCATATTGTCACTGGAGCCGTCTCCTGCAAGGTTGGAGAGGCGCATTCTTTCCAAGGCTTCCAGTTCGAGCTTCTCACGCTCGACTTTGCGCAAGCGTTCGGTCTCGGATTTCAGCTGACCGCAGGCAGCAAAGATATCGCGACCGCGTGGGGTGCGGACAGGGGAAGCGTAGCCAGCCTTGTTGATGAAATCGGCAAATTCTTCAATCTGGTCCCAATCTGAGCATTCATATCGGGTTCCGGGCCAGGGATTGAACGGGATCAGGTTGATTTTGGCGGGAATGCCTTTGAGCAATTTGACCAGCTTTGCTGCATCATGCAGGGAATCGTTCACGCCTTTCAGCATCACATATTCAAAGGTGATACGTTTGGCGTTCGATACGCCGGGATAGGTACGGCAAGCTTCCAACAGATCCCTCAGGGGCCATTTCTTGTTGATCGGCACCAATTCATCGCGCAGCTCATCATTGGTGGCATGCAAGGAGATGGCCAATGCACAGCCTGTCTCTGCCCCGATACGTTCAATATTTGGCACATGGCCGGAGGTGGACAGCGTGATGCGGCGGCGGGAGATGGAAAGACCTTCTCCATCACACATGATCAACAATGCTTTTCTGACATGATCATAATTGTAGAGCGGCTCGCCCATGCCCATCATCACGATATTGGAAACAAAGCGACCGGTTTTTGGTACGATGGCACCGGTCTCGGGTTCACGCTCCGGGAAGTCGTTGAGCATTTCCCGCGCGATACGCAGCTGGGCAACAATTTCTTCCGAGGTGAGGTTGCGAACCAGTTTTTGGGTTCCGGTATGACAGAATGTGCAATTGAGGGTACAGCCGACCTGACTGGATACGCAGAGCGTGCCACGGCTTTGATCTGGAATATAGACGGTTTCCACTTCCACCGGTTTGCCTGCACCACGGGCTGGAAAACGAATCAGCCATTTGCGAGTGCCATCAACAGAAATCTGTTCGGCAACCAGTTCCGGATGAGCAATGGTGTGTTGTTCATCCAGTTTGGCACGCAGATCCTTGGAGACATTGGTCATTTCGTCAAAGCTGGCTGCACCACGCAAATAAATCCAGTGCCAAAGCTGATTGACCCGCATGCGAATCTGCTTTGGTTTGACGCCAATGCTTTCCAGAACCTGGCCGAGATCATCGCGATCCATACCTACCAGATTGGTTTTGGCAGGATCTGCAATTTCCCAATTTCCGGGACGGGCAGGGGTTTTGATTGCCACTATTGTGGTATCGGAAGTGGTGTCTTGAATGTTTACGGCTGCTTCTGCACTCATCTGGCTCTCCCCCAATTTGAGGGCCTCTTTTCAAGGTTGATTGGCAGCGCAAATCAGGTGTCCCGTTCAGGAATGCGTATGCTCAATCCATGTATTCACCATTCCAGACGGATCCTTTGCCGGTGAGCCGGGCAGGGAAGGACCTCAGCTTTGCCCTTGGTGACAGTTTATTATCATTCAGGGGGTGAATAAGTGTGATTAATTAGGTCGTTCTTTGTCTGCTTCAATAGCAAAACGGCGCAAACCATCAATGGTTTTACGCCGCTTGTTGTGCCTTATAGGCCAGAAAGGTTGCTTTGTCAGCTTCTTTCTTGGCGAAATTTCCGCTCTGGTTGCCACTTATTGGCAGGATTCCAGTGCTTTCTTGGTGGCAGCCGTAATGCCAGCCAGAGAATAGGTATCGATGGTCAGAGTGCCGCGGCGAGACGTGCCACGGACAACCATGGTGGAACCACGGCGCATAGCATTGACCAAGCGTGCCTCATCAGCGGCATTTTCCAGCCATGCCCCATCACCGGAGGTGTAGAGGGAGAAACTGTCAGAGCCAATCTGAATGGTGGTCTTGGAGCCTTCCTTATAAGGATAGCCAGTGATCACATTGACTTCTTCACGGACGCCTTCGCGAGGGCGGGTGGTGATGAAGAAGTAAACCGGGTCACGGTTCACATTCTTTGGTTCCATATCTTTTGGCTGACTGGCTGCAAAACACATTTTGCCGCGCTGACTGTCATTCAGAACATAGGTGCCCCAGTCCTTGAACTGCTGGATACGGGATGCAGAACCCTGCGCAAAAGAGGCAGAGGAGGCAAGAGCGAATAGGGTGGCTACACCAAGGATTTTCAAGCTTTTCATATCGACCTGTCGTGCGTTCGTTCGACTGGGATTCGTGTGGAGCGCAATGCCCACTCATTCATATTAGGTTTACCCAAAATGGGGTTACCAAACCGTGAAGCATTTGCAAAAAATTGTCTTTAATGTTCGGGAGGACACCTGCAAGAGCATTTTTTGCGCTTAAAGCATGTCCAGTAATTGGTGAATCGCGAGACTTGCTTCAGGCTTTTATTCTTTAAAACGGGCCCTGATCCGAAAAGTGCTTCAGTTTTTCGAAGACGCGTTCCAAATTTACCTTGGTTGCAGAATGCGGCAAGAGATTGACAAACTTGGCAACTCCAACCCTTCTTTTGGCCAAGGATGACATTTCGGTTCTAGCCTTTCAGAGCATCTGGCACACCTGAGCGAAATTTGGGCTGACCATGTTTGTGAATTCTCTCTTCCGCGGGCCCGCCAGCGCGCACCGGACGTTCGGAAAACCCGCCCATGGATTGAACGCGGTCATACATGATGATAGAGCCGGCCGTCGCGACATTGAGACAGAACTTTGTTGGGATCTTGATGATGAATTCGCAACGATCCTGCATGTTCTGCGTGAGGCTTCCTGCTTCCGGGCCAAGTATATAGGCTGCTTTTGTGGGATGGCGAAAGCTAGGCAAGGTAACAGCATCATCGGTCAGCTCCACGCCAACCAGGCGGCAATCCTTCGGCAGCATCATCTCGTCGGCATTGGCCCATGGATAGTAGGGAATATGATCAGATGTGCGTGAGGTGTCGGTTCCTTGACGAGAGAAAATTTTCTCGGCGGAGACCGTGAAAAAGAAGCTGGCTCCAAAGGCATGGGCGGTTCTGACGAGATTGCCGAAATTGCCCTGTTTGGATAAGCCTTCCACTCCGATTGCAAAATATCCGCGCATTCTGATCCTCGTTGCTGCGTCGCCAAGGGGTGTTGTAAATATGTTCCTTGCAATAGGCATTTGTACGTGAATTGTCCATCTTTTGCTGATTATGAGCGGTTCAAAGACATGCTTTTCCAGTCCGAGGGGCCAAGAAAGTTATCTTCCGCTCTTTCAAATGCCATGCTAGCCCTATTGTGGTTGGGGCGAATCAATCATGGGGGGAATATGATGCGTGCCGTATTGTGCAAGAGCTATGGCGGACCGGAAGAATTGGTGGTTGAGGAAGTTGCCAAGCCAATTGCTGGTCCTGGTGAGGTGCTGATCGCAGTAAAAGCCGCAGCGTTGAATTTTTTCGATACACTCATCATTCGTAATAAATATCAGTATAAACCTGCCTTGCCTTTTTCTCCGTCGGCCGAGATTGCCGGTGTCGTAGAAGCTGTTGGTGAAGGCTGTGAGACCTTGAAGCCCGGCGATAAGGTTGTCGCCTATTTGCGTTGGGGCGGTTGCCGCGATTATGTGGTGGTAGCGGAAGAAGAAGCCATTTTGATGCCCGATGGTGTGGCGTTCGAGAAAGCTGCCGGTTTGATGGTGACCTATGGCACCACGATTTATGCTCTGAAGAATCGCGCCAATTTGCAGCCCGGTGACACATTGGCTGTTTTGGGGGCTGCAGGTGGAGTCGGGCAGGCTGCCATTGAGATCGGCAAATTGATGGGTGCGCGGGTGATTGCCTGTGCCTCATCGGAAGAAAAGCTGGACTTTTGTGAGCAGTTTGGTGCGGACGAGCGCGTCAATTATCTGGCTCAAGATTTGAAACCGGCGTTGAAAGAGCTGACCAATGGGCGTGGTGTGGATGTTGTCTATGATCCGGTTGGTGGGGATTTGGCCGAGGCGGCGCTGAGGGCTACCACATGGTATGGTCGCTTTTTGGTGGTTGGATTTGCTTCTGGCACCATCACCAAGATGCCGCTCAATCTGGTGATGCTGAAAGGCGTTGATGTCTTGGGCGTCTTCTGGGGCGAGGCTGTTATCCGCGAACCGGAAGAGCATGCTGCCAATGTGCGGCAATTGCTGGATTGGGTCGCCAATGGAGATCTGGTGCCGCATATTCACCAGACTTATTCTTTGGAAGAGACGCCAAGGGCTTTGGTTGCGATTGCCAATCGTGAGGTCAAAGGCAAGGTCATCATCACTCCGTAACCGGTTGCGCGGATCAGTTGGCGCCTTCATCATCCATCAGGTGATCATGCAGGGCTTGTTTGGCCTTGCGGCGATGCTCGTCAGAAATATGACTGGCGACGCTGCGGATGGCCAAAGTCAGCACTGCCAGGTCGTCTCCAAAGCCAAGACCGAGGATGAAATCGGGTATAAAATCCAGCGGTAAGACGAAGTAAGCCAAGGCACCGATCAGGGTCAGGCGAACCTTGGACGGGGTGTTTCTGTCAAAAGCGCAATAATATCCCGCCACGACATCTTCCATGATCGGGATTTGGCGGGCGGCCTTTTTGACCACTTTCCAGAATTTCTGTCGAACGGACTGGGCCTTTTTCTGATCTTTGGCAGACGCATGACCTTCCTCGTCCATTGCTGCCTGTTCTGGCGGCAATAGCTCCAGTTCGTCTTCGTCATAATGCTTGATCGGCTTTGTCATTTCTCTCCCCCGTCCTGTACCTGCTTCCCTTTTGATATGGGGTCAAATCATGCATTCGCAAGTTATGGCTGAAGATTTGGAAAGATACGATCAAGGCGATTGAGCTTGTCCGGGTTCCTCATGATATAGATGGCATTGGTCTGCTGATCTGAATTGTAACCAAGGGAAAGTGTCGCTGCGATTTCGTCCCCTTCCATGATCAAAAGCGCAGGTTGTCCATTCAAAGTCTGCTTCTTGCAGGAGACGAGGCGATCTCGCCAGGCGGGGAATAGAGCCTTGTCGAAGAATTTCAAAACAGCCTTGGAACCAAAGATCGGTTTGCTGATTGCGGTTGCCTTACCACCCGAATCTGCGGTCAGGACGATATCGTCTGCCAATAGCCCGGTTAACGCGTTCAGGTTGCCGTCTTGCAAGGCGGTATAAAAGGCATCAACCATCTTGGTTTGATGCTGATGGTTGGGGGATTGTTTCTTTTTGCACTTGTTCAGTCTTTTCCGTGCCCGCGAAACCAGCTGACGGCAATTGTCCTCGGATAGATCAAGGCTCAGGGCAATCTCTCCATAGTCCGAGCTGAAGATTTCTCGCAACAGATAGGCTGCCCGTTCTTTTGGCGATAGATTTTCCATGAGCATCAGAAAAGCCATGGTCAGATCTTCGGAGAGCAGGATCTGTTGTTCTGCATTGGGTGGTGCTTCGGTGTTCACCGGTTCTGGCAACCATTCCCCATAATAGCTTTCCTGCATGCGTTTGCGGGCGCGCAGACGATCGATTGCCTTGCGTGTACAGGTTACGGCAAGCCAGTTTGCCGGCTTTTCTATCGTCTGGGGATCACTTTTGAGCCAGGTGAGATACACATCCTGTACGATGTCTTCGGCATCATGATGTGAGCCCAGCAATCGATAAGCCAGACCCAATAATTTGGGTCTGGTTTCATCGAAGATTGCATCCAGACCTGACTTTGATTGGATGGTGGACATGAGCTTTCCTAGATCCAGCAAGATGAATTCAGTGCATCTTACTGGATCTGGCTCCTTCTTGAAGCGAGTTCTTGTCCGAAAAGTGCTTCAACTTTTCGGGAACGGGCTCTAATGATTGGCGACCTGAATTCGATTCCACAAATTGATCATGGCGACTTTTGCTGTCAGCAATGCCAGTTCCTTTTCACTGAAGAATTGGCGCAGGTCTGATCTTAGTGACGCATTATCACCATCATTTTTCAAACTGGTAAGGGCTTCAACCCATGCAAAAGCAACTTTTTCCTTTTCGGTGAAGTCTGAGACATGGCGCCATACGATCAGACGGTCAATTCGTTCCTGCGTCTCTCCATCTTCAAGAGCCTCGCGGATATGCATTTTCACACAGAATGCACATTGATTGATTTGGGATGCGCGAAGGGCAACCAGATGGAAGAGATTTCTATTCTCGCTTTTTGCCAGTTCTTCCTCAATGGAGATCAAGAGAGGGCTGATTGCTTGGGCTTCCTGATGGAAGTTGATCGGGTTTGTCTGTGTCATGTATATGTCTTTCAAATAATTGAAGGTCATGAACAAGACGTCTGTTCACTCGGATTTGTGACAGACAAGCGCAATTATTTTCAAAAAAATCAGAATGATAGACTGAATATAACTTAATCTATATCTTCTATCTATCTGTATTTGCGTTGCTATTAGGTATAAGTGGACGTTTACGTCAATTTCCGTTAGATCTTGGGCAAAGAATATTTAAGGCAGCGTCCGACCAATGGTCGAGATAAGGGATTAAGACATGGAAATCAAAGCAGGTATGGCCGCGATTGTGACCGGCGGAGCGTCTGGTCTGGGTGAGGCAACAGCACGCCGTCTGGCATCTCAAGGCATGAAAGTGGCTCTGTTTGATATGAATGCCGAGCGCGGTGAGAAAGTTGCCGAGGAGATCGGTGGCATTTTCTGCTCTGTTGATGTGACGGATGAAGCCAGCGTTGATGCAGCGCTTGCCAAGGCGCGCGAAGCCCATGGTCAGGAAGCCGTGCTGGTCAATTGTGCCGGTATCGTGGTCGGGAAAAAGACTGTTAGCCGGGATCGTGAAACCGGTGAGACGAAAGCCCATGATTTGAGCCTGTTTGCCAAGGTGATCAATGTGAACCTGATCGGCACCTTCCATATGATCGCCAAATCTGCTGCGGGCATGGCTTCTGGCGAGGCACTGGATGATAACGGCACCAAAGGTGTGATCATCAACACCTCTTCCATTGCTGCTACTGATGGTCAGATGGGGCAGGTTGCCTATTCCGCATCCAAAGGTGGGGTGCTGGGGCTGACCTTGCCAATTGCTCGTGATCTGGCCAAGGAAGGTATTCGGATTTGCACCATCATGCCAGGTCTGTTCCATACCCCGATGTTCGACAGCCTTCCTCAGGACGTTGTCGACAGCCTTGGTGCAAAGACACCATTCCCACCGCGTTTGGGTAAAGGCGATGAATATGCACAGCTTGCACAGCATATCATCGAGAATGACATGCTGAATGGTGAAGCGATCCGTCTGGATGGCGCCATTCGTCTTGAGCCTAAATAAGGTTCGGCAAATTCAGATACTAAAAAGCCCTGTCAGTTTGAGGCTGACAGGGCTTTTTTGTCTTGTTAGAAGGCCAAATTAGTGGCGGAAGTGGCGCATGCCAGTCATGACCATGGCAAGGCCAGCCTCATCAGCGGCTTTGATCACTTCATCATCACGCATGGAGCCACCTGGCTGGATGACTGCGGTTGCACCAGCAGCAGCAGCGGCCAGCAGACCATCAGCGAATGGGAAGAAGGCGTCGGAAGCCACCACGCAGCCTTTGGTCAGTGGCTCGGAGAGACCTGCGGCTTCGGCTGCATCTTCCGCCTTGCGGGCTGCGATACGAGCGGAGTCGACACGGCTCATTTGGCCAGCGCCAACGCCAACGGTTGCGCCGTCTTTGACATAGACGATGGCATTGGATTTGACATGTTTGCCAACCTTGAAGGCAAATTTCAGATCAGCCATTTCCTGCTCGGTTGGCTGACGCTTGGTGACGACTTTCAGATCCAGATCATCGACCACGCCATTGTCGCGAGATTGAACCAGCAGACCGCCAGCAACGGATTTCACCATCACGCCTTCTTCACGTGGATCGGCCAAATCGCCAGCCAGCAACAGGCGCAGGTTTTTCTTGGAAGCGATCAGTGCTTTGGCTTCATCGGTTGCGGCTGGGGCAATGATGACTTCGGTGAAGATCTTGATGATCTCGGTTGCGGCTTCCTCATCCAAGGTGCGGTTCAGAGCCACAATGCCGCCAAAGGCGGAGACTGGATCGCACTGCAGGGCTTTCCCGTAGGCTTCCTTCAGGGATGCACCGGTTGCAACGCCACATGGATTGGCATGCTTGATGATGGCAACAGCTGCGCTTTTTTCAGGATCAAACTCACTGACCAGCTCGTAAGCTGCATCGGTGTCGTTGATATTGTTGTAGGAAAGCTGCTTGCCCTGCACCTGAACAGCGGTTGCAACGCCAGGACGGGTGGAAGCATTCTTGTAGAAGCCTGCTTTTTGGTGCGGGTTCTCACCATACCGCATGACTTCTGACAGTTCACCGCCGAATGCGCGGTAGGTCGGTGCTTCGATTTCCAACTCTTGCGCGAACCAACCGGAGATAGCCGCATCATAAGCGGCGGTACGGGAGAAAGCCTTGGCGGCAAAACGCTTGCGTTGCTCATATGGCACGCCACCATGTTTGCCGATCAATTCCAATACCTGTGCATAATCGGATGGATCGACCAGAGTGGTGAGGAAGGCGTGGTTTTTAGCGGAGGCACGGATCATGGCTGGGCCACCAATGTCCACATTCTCAACGGTGGTGGCGTAGTCCTTGCCTGCTTTGACTGTTTCTTCGAATGGATAGAGATTGACCACGACCAGATCGATTTCCGGGATATTGTGCTCTGCCATCGCATTTGCATGGCTCTCTACGGAGCGGGCGCCGAGCAGACCGCCATGGACGCGCGGATGCAAGGTTTTGACGCGACCGTCCATGATTTCCGGGAAATCGGTGATTTCAGAGATATCTTTGACCGCAATTCCGGCATCTGCAATAGCTTTGCGGGTGCCACCGGTGGAGACCAGCTCAACACCTTTGTCGGCAAGCGCCTTGGCAAAATCGATGATGCCGGTTTTGTCAGAGACGGAAAGAAGTGCGCGCTTGATGGTAACAACCTCTGGCGCAGTGACGGATAGCGGTGCAACAGCCATAATGGATCCCGAAATGTGCGAATATGCAGGTTCTGGAACAGGGGATCAGGCCATGAATTCGGCCGTTCAAACCCGTTCAAGAATGGAGATGCTGCCCGATATCATGTTTTGGCCCGCGTTGAAACAATCCTTTTTGCAGAAATTGCAAAGTTAATGTTCGCGAATTGGCATCATTGGCTTGAATGAATGTGATCATTCGGCGTTTGGCTGAGCAAATGAGACCCGTTCAAAATACCAATGGATTGAGGAAATGTGGCTGGCATGGCCGTGAAGGACCAATTGTTTGGTTGGGCGAATGCCATGGATATCGGACAGGAAGACACTCTCTTCGAGTACGATATGGCTGTCCTGACAGACAAAATGCCAGATCTCACCATTGGAAAGAGCGAAATAGGCGCGGTCTTCTTCTGCGTTCAGTTCAACATGAACAGATGGATGTAGATGGAAGCGAATGGCATAGGCATCTTGTCCTCGTTTGATGCCGCTTCCACGAGGGAGCAATGCGTCCTGCCCATCCAGACGACGTCCATCAATCGCCATCCAGAGTTTGCGATTATGGCGGATGCCGAATTGTGCAGCATAGGCATCATGATGCGCTGTAATGGTTTCCTGACCGTGCTCAAGAGTGCGTTCGCAATAAATGCTTCCAGGACCGACGAGGATGGGCCGACCGTGAAGATCGGCAATTCTGGTTCCAAACTCGCAGGTATTGGTATCCTGAACAATCATGGTTGAATGTGCCGCTGTACTGCGTGCCAGCTCGCGCCAGTTTTCATGACGATTGGATGGTGCACCACAATTCACAACGAGCGGAGATTGACCGATGCTCAGCTCAAAAGCGAAGGTTCCAGCATGGGCTTGCACTGATTGCTCCAACGGTGGGCGATCACCATAGTCAAACAGGGCTAGCATGGGCCCTGCTTCCAGCCGATGATAACCGGAGAAGGAAGCATTGGCGACCGGTGCGCCACGTGTTTCATCATAGGCGAGAATGGTGGCCAGAAGATCGGCCGGTGTTGCACCAGCCCCATTGAAATGGGCCATTTCGCCGCTTGGATGACGGAAGAAGCGCAACATTGGCATCATGCGTTCAATTGCGTCCAGCAAACCATCGGGTGGCACCATATCGCGTGCCAGAAATGCCTGGCGCAGTGGCAGCAACTCGAGAAGGCACTGGATCAACACCATGGAATTGCGCGAAACATGACCACCATCCGGCAGGATCTGGTCTTCCAACTCGCTAACCAGCCGCTTTGCGGTGGCTTTGACATATCTTTCCTTACCGGAAAGTGCAAGCCAACCAGCAAGCTCTGCCATCAGGATAAACAGACGGATTTCATTTTTGGGGCTGCTCTGGAAACTGGCGCGTAAATAGCGGATTTGAAGGTAGAGCGCCCGGATGAATTGCCGATAGAAATCATGATCTGCATTTTGAAGGATCAGCGGTGAATTGTTTAGCCATGCCATGACGCGATGAGCCGTCACATCCAGCTCCCAGGCTTGTGGGGCATGTTGGCGGCTTCGTTTGATCCAGTCATCGACCAAAATCTGGGCATTGGACTTGGTCAAGGGGGTGCTGGAGGCGCGCAAATGGCGAAGCCAACGAAAGCCATGCAATTCGCGAGTCCAATCTTGCGAACGGGAAATGTGAGCGAAGGGAGAATGGCCATCACAATTCTCGACCTGACCCGCAAAGACGAAAAGACCGGCATAGATATCATCTGCCAATGTGGGATCTGTGGTTCGTAAATCCTGCGGAGCGATGAGCAAGCGGTCCGGACAGCCTGCCACATAGCGTGCCTGACAATTGGGCTTGCGAACGCGCGCACTGCCAAATCGTCTGGACAGGGCTGCCAATTGCATCTTCAATTTTCGAAAGCCACTCGCCATTCTCGTCTTGTCTTTGTTTTCACTGTTGCCGGTATGAGCGGATTGATTCGTGTTCAGCTCTCATAAACCTTTGTTCCGAAGCGGGTTCTTACCCGAAAAGTGCTGTAACTTTTGGGGAACGTGCTTTAGACAAGAGAGGTTAAAGTGATGCCTGCCTTTTAAAAAAATGGTTAGTTGATGGTTAGCAATCTATCAAAATAGGGTTAACAAACCGCTGCATTTGTAAGATTACGCATATTTGCGGAAGCGAATGATATAGAAGCCGTCCAGTCCGCCCAGCTCTGCCATTTGATCCGGTCGTGTTCGCAATGATCCGTCAGATTGGATGAAAGGAGCAAATTCCGGATGGTTTTTTTCCTCGACCGGGTCGATACCGAAATCGGGATATTCCATCAGGAAATCCGGGATCAGATCAGGGCCTTCGGCTGCTTGCAAGGAGCAGGTGCAAAAGACGAGAACACCATTATCATCCAGCAGGTCCGCTGCACGACGCAGCATCCTTGCTTGCAATTTTGCAAAATGGGCAATGTCAGCCGGAGATCGTTGATGGATCAGTTCCGGATGGCGGCGCATTGTGCCGGTGGCAGAACAGGGCGCATCGAGCAGAATGGCAGGAAAGAGCTTGCCGAATTTGTGTTTCAGCGCGTCACCCTGCACCAATTTCGCTTCCAGTTTGGTGCGATCGAGATTTTTCTGAATGCGCTGCAGGCGCTTTCCAGAGAGATCCAATGCAGTGACATCGGCACCAAGGGCTGCCAACTGCATGGTTTTGCCGCCAGGAGCAGCACAAAGATCCAGTACCTCGGTGTCTTTCACATCGCCCAATAGCTTGACTGGCAAGGAAGCTGCGGTGTCCTGAACCCACCAATCACCAGCCTCGAAGCCTTCGAGCTCATCCACCTTGCCATGAGAGGCGAGGCGTAAGCTGCCGGTTTCCAGCCATTGTCCTTCCAGGACTTCAGCCAGCTTTTGGGCATTCTCGTCATTGGCTTTGAAGCTAAGATCCAATGGTGTGGAAGGGGCATTGCTGACCTCGACCATTTGATCAACCACATCCTTGCCATAAGACTTCAACCAGTCCTGATAAAGCCAGTCTGGAAGATTGGCCTTGGCGGTGTCAATTTCCTTAAGGCGCTCGGCGCCTTTCTGGCTGACTTGGCGAAGGACAGCATTTGTCAGGCCTTTGAATCCGGCATATTTTTTCCATGTGCGGAAATGCGTGACAGCGCTATCGACTACAGCGTGAGATGGGACTTGCAGGAAAAGCAGTTCCGCTACGCCAAGGCGCAGGATGTTGCGCAATGGACCGGACTTCTTTGGGATGCCCCGATCCATGAAGCTTGCCAAAATCTGATCAATTTCGCCCAGATGCTGGAGCAAGGTGATGACAATGCGCTTGGCAAATGCCCGATCATTGCCGGGCAGTTTGCGCAAAGGGCCATTTTCGAGTTCGGCCTGATAGGCTTCATCGAGCATTTTCTTGTCATTCAGCACGGCATGGGTCAGACGTAACGCACCCTCACGGGCGGCCATACCGGCTTTGCGGGACGAAAAGGAAATTGGATCAGTCATAGCCGCGCCTTAGACCACACTGGCGGTAAGGGTTCAAGCCTTGTTCTGTCAGATTTTTCAGCTTGTTTCCGATCCTTGTGAAAATACCTATAGAAAACTCCAAGGGTAAGTCCCTTATTGAGTGCCCGATTTAAAAGTCTCAAGTTGAGCCTTTTAGGCCGCATCACCAGCCCTCTCCCCCCTTCACCCCGCCCACAAGGGTACCATATCGGGTGGGATGCAGGGGGAGAGGGCTTGGTCAAGACTTTTAAGTCAGGCTCTTAGAGATTGCGCCATTCCACGTCCAGTTTGGCGATGATTGGCGCGTGATCTGATGGTTTTTCCCAAGCACGAGCGGTTTTGTAAACTTCGATGGCGCTCACCTGATCGGCAATATGCGGGGTTGCCCAGATATGATCAAGGCGACGGCCTTTATCGGACTTTGCCCAATTGGGTGAGCGATAGGACCACCAGCTGTAAACACGTTCGGAAGTCGGGATATGGTTGCGAACGGAATCCACCCAATTGCCTGCATTTTGAACCTTGGCAAGTTGCTCGACTTCAATCGGGGTATGGCTGACGACTTTCAGCAATTGTTTGTGGGACCAGACGTCGTTCTCATGGGGAGCGATATTTAGATCGCCAACCAGAATGGCGTTGCAATTGGTTTCTTCACCCTGCAACCACTCTGTCATCTCATTCAGAAAATCCAGTTTGTGTCGGAATTTATCATTCACTTCCGGATCTGGCACATCTCCGCCTGCAGGCACATAGAAGTTATGGATCTTGATGGGGCCTTTGTCGGTGTCGACTGTCACTGCGATATGGCGGGCATCGCCCTTGTTGCAGAACTCGCGGATCTCGACGTCCGTGAAAGGCACGCGGGAAAGGGTGGCAACGCCGTGATAACTTTTCTGACCATTGATTGCCAAATGCTCATAACCCAGTTTCTTCAGGGCTGCAGACGGGAATTGGTCATTCATGCATTTGGTTTCCTGAAGACACAGGATATCCGGAGCCCGGTCACTTTCGAATTGCTCAACCAGTTTGATGCGTGAGCGCACAGAATTGATATTCCAGGTGGCAATGGTCAGTGTCACGATGTTGCTCCGTCGATGGCCGGGGAAGGGATTCGAATCTGTGACAGATAATGTAGCGTGCGCAGAGCGGATATCCAGAGCCAAAATGCAAAAAGGCGTCCGGTCTGAATGGACGCCTTCAATTCTTGTCTATTGGGTAAATTCGCCCTGACGATCAGGACATCATGTGAGTTAGTTTTCTTCTCTGCGTTCGGGCATCAGATCGCGTTTGATCTTGAAGAGAGATTGCTTGATCGGTTTGCCGGTTTCAATGTTGAAGACGGTAACCGTCGTGTCATTGCCTTGTGCGTCCTGAATGGTCCATTGCCGCAACAAGCTGCTTTCGCGCTCAAAGACGAGGGTCAGGGTGCCATCGCCAAACAGACTTTCCTGTTCAACCACCACCGAGACGATATCCTGAGCCAGATCGACTTTCTTGACGCGCTTGTCCCTTGCCAGATCGAGTCTTTCCGACAACAACACTTTCAACGGTGTTTTTGACAGAGGATAGATGTCCTGGGTTTTGAGTTTTCGGTCTTCGATGGACAGGGTTTTGCCATCGGCAATGATGTCGGTATAGGACGGCGCCGAATAATAGAAGCGGATCTTGCCCGGGCGTTGAATGAAGAAATAACCTTGCAAAGTATCGCCACTGCCCGCTGTCTGGATGAATTCACCATTCATGGTCGTGTTGGCGTTGAAGGCCTTGGAAATGATGGTGAGTGCCTTGGTAGCTTCATTGGTCATTGCTTGGGCACTTGAGACCATGGGAAGTGTCAATGCCAGCCAGGTTGCCATGACAAGACCAAGAAATGAACGACGGGATTTCAGTGGGCGAGAGGGACGAAACATGAATTGGCGTTCCTTCGTATTATTTTGGGTGCCTTTGCAGGCCAGCAAATCAAATCTGATTTCAACCTAGTCGATCAATGAGGCCAAAAACAGGAACAAATATGGTTTTCTTGCGGTTTGTTGTCAGATCCTGATTTAAAAGTCCTGGTCTAGCCCTCTCCCCCTCCCAAACCACCCGATATGGTACCCTTGTGGGCGGTTTGGGAGGGGGAGAGGGCTGGTGATGCGGCCTACATAGTTGCTCCCTCTTCTGGTACCAGAATTTCGCGTTTGCCCGCATGGTTGGCCGCGCTGATGACGCCTTCCTGCTCCATTTGCTCAATCAGTGTTGCTGCGCGGTTATAGCCGATGGAGAGGCGACGCTGGATATAGGAGGTTGAGGCCTTGCGATCCCGCAGCACGATATCGACTGCCTTGTCATAAAGTGTGCCTTCTCCGCCAGAACTGGAGCCAGAGCCATCACCAGAACTTTGCTCTTCCTCAGTGTCTTCGGTTACAGCTTCCAGATAGTCCGGTACGCCTTGCAGTTTGAGATGCTTGACGATTTCTTCGACTTCCTCGTCCGCTACAAACGGACCATGAACACGCTGTGTGCGACCGCCGCCAGCCATATAGAGCATATCACCCATGCCAAGCAATTGTTCGGCTCCCATCTCACCAAGAATGGTGCGGGAATCAATTTTCGAGGTCACCTGGAAGGACATGCGGGTCGGGAAGTTCGCCTTGATGGTACCAGTGATCACATCGACCGATGGACGCTGTGTTGCCATGATCAGGTGAATGCCGGCGGCGCGGGCCATCTGGGCAAGGCGCTGAATGGCGCCCTCGATATCCTTGCCCGCAACCATCATCAAATCGGCCATCTCGTCAACGATGATGACGATATATGGCATCGGCTCCAGGTTCAGCTCTTCCTGTTCATAGATCGGATCGCCGGTTTCCGGATCAAAACCGGTTTGCACGGTGCGTGTTACGGCTTCGCCTTTGGCCAAAGACTGGCGCACACGATTGTTGAAGCCATCGATATTACGCACGCCCATCTTGGACATGTGTTTGTAGCGCTGCTCCATTTCCCGCACGGCCCATTTCAAGGCAACTACTGCCTTGGATGGATCGGTCACGACCGGGGTCAGCAAATGCGGAATGCCGTCATAGATGGACAATTCCAGCATTTTCGGGTCGATCATGATCAGGCGGCACTGCTCTGGTGTATGACGATAGAGCAGGGACATGATCGTGGTGTTGATCGAAACCGACTTACCGGAACCGGTGGTACCGGCGACCAGCACGTGCGGCATACGGGCCAGATCGGCAATAACCGGATCACCACCAATATTTTTGCCGAGGCAGATTGGCAGTTTGGCTTTGGATTTCTCAAAGTCAGAGCTTGATAGCAATTCGCGCAAATAAACGGTCTCCCGGCGGGCATTTGGCAGCTCGATGCCAATGGCGTTGCGACCGGGAACCACCGCAACACGAGCGGAGATTGCACTCATGGAACGGGCGATATCGTCCGCCAGACCAATGACACGAGAAGATTTGATGCCTGGAGCCGGTTCCAGCTCATACAATGTCACAACCGGGCCCGGGCGTACCTTGATGATTTCGCCGCGAATGCCGAAGTCGGACAAGACACCTTCCAGAAGACGAGCATTATGCTCCAGCTGATCAGCGGTCAGGCCCGCATTGGGACCAAGGCTCTTTGGTTCTTCCAGAAAAGACATGGGCGGGAACTGGAATTCCTGCTTGCGAATGAAGGTGTTGTTTTTGGCTGCGCGGACCATGCGCTTGCCAACGCCTTCACGCATTGTTTTCGACTGAACTTGCTCGTTGGTTACAGCTTGTTGTACCGGAGCCTGCGTCTCGCGGGCGAGTTGGGATGGAGGTGCCATGCCGACCGGGCCGGTTTGCTCGGTAGATGTATCTTCCCAGGGTGCCTCGCCTTGATCTGGCATCATGGCAGGATCTTGCTCATGCCCTGCATTGGGATATCCGGTATTTTGATCGTATTGATGAAAATTCCGGCCCTGATTCTGCCCCTGATCATGCTGAGCCATTGGTTGTTCTTGATATCCCAAAGGGGCCTGCATGGTCTGGCTATTTTGCGTCATGTGACCATGAGCGGTGGGATGGATGGCGTGTGTAGGGGCCTGACCCATGCCCATGGCAGGATGTTGCCCATAGGGGGTGGCACCCATATGGGGTTCCTGACGATTGGCCAATGTTTGCAGACCATCATCTTCCTCGCCAGCCAACTGGGCTTTGATCGCGGCCCAGAGACCTAACGGGCGTGATGGTTGTTGATGGGTTGCAGGCATATGATTGTATTGTGTGGCCGGGTCCTGCATGGGAGCTGGATGAGGCTCGGCTACTGGCATTTGTTCTGATGTTTGTGACGCCGGACGCTGTTTCTGTGCCTTTCGTGCCAGTAACCAGTGGCCAATAGCACCACGGGCGATTGCCAGAGGGCCTAGTTTTCTTGGTTGATTTTGGGTGCGATCCAGAACTTGATCATCTGATGCATGAGATTGTTCCGCATAAGCTGGATCAGGTTGCTCATATGACTGACCATACTCATTATCATCTTCGAAATAATCTTCTTCTTCTTCTTCGACAATTTGCACGGGTGCCCGTCGGCGCGACAGAAGTTGACGCCAGGTGGTGTCGACAGAATTGAGCAGCAATAGAATACCTCCGGCGCAGAAAGCCGTGCCGATGATTATTGCGCCCAACCCATTGATGAAATGAGGATCGATCATGGAAATGACGGCGAGGAAACCATCACCGATCATGCCACCAAGACTGATGGGAAGAGGCCAACTGTTAGGAGCAGGGATTGTCGAAAATGCAATAGCAATTGCTGCCAGGCCACCAAGCCAGGCCAAGGATCGTATACGGGTGATACGCATAGGATGAATACGCACCAAACGCCAGAACCAGATGACGGGCGGGATAAGGAGGAAGGCCGAACCAAGGCCGAAGGTCTGAATCATCAGATCCGAGATCATGGCACCGGGAAGGCCAAGGAAGTTGCGTGGTGCAATTTCTGTTGCATTGGATAGCGACGGATCTGCGACATGCCAGGTGGCCAATGCTCCGGCAATCATGGCGCAGAGAGCCAGACCAAACAGGCCGGTTGCCGCAAAGGCATTGCGGCGCAGGGCACGGCGCAGAGCGCTATCCCGGTCCTTGTGAAGTGTTTCAAAAGGTTGCGTTGCAGACATATTGGTCAGTCTCAAAGTTGTCTCAAGTTCATAGCCAGTCAGGAGATCCCACCCTCCTGTGAATTACGGTCATCAAAGGCTCTGCGCACCCATGGCGAGCCTTTTGCTTCTATTGGTCAAGCAGACAGGATTTCAGTCTGCTCAAAGCTGTGGAAGTTTCATCCAATGGGGCGACCAGAGCCAATCGGATGAAGTCTTCGCCCGGATTGATATTCTGCCGGTCGCGACGGGCAAGAAAGGATCCGGGTATGACCCTTACACCTGCCTGCTTCCATAATTTTTTGGTTACAGCTATATCCGTGCCAAAAGCGCGGATATTGAGCCAGAGGAAGAAGCCGCCTTCCGGTTGCTGATAATCCAGATCCGTGCCCAAAATGCGGCGCGCTGCCTCATATTTCTCATTATATAGTCGGCGATTTTCTTCAACATGTGCCTCATCGCGATAAGCAGCAGCGCCTGCGGCCAGCAATGGCAATGGCACCTGTGGGGCCGCCATGTTGCGATATTTTGTCCATTGGGTGAGGAAATCGGCGTCACCTGCAGCAAATCCGCAGCGCAAGCCTGCGAGATTGGAACGCTTGGAAAGCGAATGAAATGTGATGATGTTTGACACATTGCCTTCGCATGCTTGCAAAATGCCCGGTGGCGGAGTTGTTCGATATATTTCCGAGTAGCATTCGTCGGCAAAAATCATGAATTTATGCTTGCGGGCCAATGCGATCAGCTTCTGCCAGTCTTGCAGGCTTGCAATGCTGCCTTGCGGATTGGCGGGTGATGCATAGAAGAAGGCAATGGTACGAGCCAGTAAATGAGTCTCAGTTGCCAACTCATCCAGATCCGGCAGGAAATTGCTCTCGTTGGTTCCGTTCAGGAATACAGCTTCCGCATCCATGGCATGAGCGCCAGCAGCATAGGAATGATAGAAGGGATTGGGCAGTAAGATGGCAGGATTTTCAGTTGGTTTGCCGGGCTGGGTTTTTGCCCAGTCGCGTGCGCCAATGGCTGCATGAAACAGGCCCTCGCGGGTGCCGTTCAGGGGCAGAATATGCTTCTCGGCGGTGATCAGGTCGCCGGTTTGGTAACGGTTCTCTATCCAGCTGGCCACAGTTTCGCGGAAGTCATCCGTTCCTCGGATAGGTGGATAAGGGCGAAAACCGGTTTCATTTTCGCGGATGATATCTCCGATAAAGGCAGGCATGGCATGCTTTGGCTCACCCAGAGTGAGATTGATCGGGCTTTGGCCCGGCTCAACGCCTTCCAGAAGATCTGCGAGCTGTTGGAACGGAGAGCGTTCTTGCTGCATTGGGTCTTTACTGCCTTTTTTACGGATTCGGTTGAGGCAATTGTAAGGAAGGCTTGGTTAAGGCAGCTTTAACTTTTCGCATTGTGCAAGAGTGTAAGTAGTACCAACGGTGCGAAAGCATAATCCCTATGATTGGATTTCTCGGGGTATATGACGAAGAGCTAGAGCTGTGAAAGTCTGGTTGATTACGAAGTACTTGGAGATCTGGCCTTCGATGTTTCTCACTGGCCTGTTGAGCTTCGTTATCTTTTTAGGAAAATTTTCCCTGCATTGTCCGTCGAAAGTTGCCTTGTCAGCAGACCAGTGAGAAACATCCTATGGATCATTCTTACACCCTTGATATTGCCAATAAAAAACGCGCCCCGGATTTTCGAGGCGCGTTTTTTTGGACAAATGCCGAACTAGTTTTTGGACAGATCGGATAACAGGCCTGCCGCGACAGCAAATTTGGAGACCGTGAGGTCATCGCTGTCAGTGATGGCATTGACGGCCTTCACCGTGCGTTCGATGGCTTCACCCTGATTTTCCAGCCAGATGGTCAGACCGTCCTTCTTGGTGGTTGCCAGATCAAGTACATTGGCTGTCATCTGGTTGTGAGCTTCGGACAGATTGTCGCGAACACGGTCAAGGGCCAGCGCTTCATAATAGTCGGATACATCAAGGTTGAGGGCCAATGCATCGATGCGACCGATTTTGAAGTGACCGGCGACAGCAAAGTACGCTGCCGCTGCCTTGGACAGGGATTTGCCGGTGCGGTCCGCCACCAGAATGATATCCGGAATACGGGAGAGCAGGGACAGATGTGCGATGCGGCTGGCCAAAGCTTTTGGCACTCCTTCGTCCATGAAACGGTTGATTTCCCGTTCCAGCTTGGTGGCCAGATAGGGCGGTAGGTGGCTGTTCAATTCCTTGGCAACCTTTGCAATGCCGGAGCCATAATGCTTCACGGCATCAGCGATGCTCATGGAAGAGGGAACATTGCGCATGAACCACAGGATCTGAGAGAGAAGCAGCTTCTGGATTTCTGCATACAGAGAAAGCTGGGTGTCGCCGGAAACCTTGTTATCCAAGGCATCGATAGCGTCGTTCAATTCACGCATTTCGAAGCTGTCCCGCACGGCGATGAAGGCCCGGGCAATGTCAGCGGAACTGGCACCGGTTTTGTCCTTGATGCGTGGAATCAGGGTCGCTCCACCCCGGTTGATCATGGAATTGGTGATTCCGGTAGAGATGATTTCGCGGCGCAGTCGGTGCTCGGCAATCTCGATTGCATGTGTTTTTTGCATCTTATCCGGGAAGTAGCGCACCAGTTCCTTGTCCATGTAATCTTCGTCAGGAATGGAACTTTCCAGCAATTCGTCATAGAGCGTGTTTTTGGCATAGGCCAACAGAACACCGATTTCTGCACGAGACAGAGGCAGAGCTTTTTTGACATGCTCGCTCAAGGCTTCGTTGTCTGGCAGGAATTCGACGTCACGGTCCAATTCGCCCATCTCTTCGAGCATTTCCATCAGACGTTTCTGATAGCCGAAATCTTCCATGCCGCGCAATTGGGTGAGCGAGATGGAGAGGGTCTGCAGATAGTTGTTGCGCAGAACCAGATCGGCCACATTGTCGGTCATGGAAGCCAGCAGGGTGTTGCGGGCTTCGACATCCATCTTGCCAGCACGCACAGCTGCGCCAAGGGCAATCTTGATGTTGACTTCCATATCGGAACTGTTCACACCAGCCGAATTATCAATGGCATCAGAGTTGCAGCGACCGCCCAGCTGATTGAACTCGATACGAGCCTTCTGGGTCACACCAAGATTTGCGCCCTCGCCAATGACCTTGACACGGAGATCGCTTGGAATGATGCGGATGGCATCATTGGCGCGATCATCGGCGTCCGCATTTGTCTCGTCAGAGGCGCGGATATAGGTGCCGATACCACCGAACCACAGAAGGTCAACGGGAGCCTTGAGGATGGCCTGCATGATTTCCTGAGGGGTGGCCTTGTCCTGATCCAGACCAATGGCGGCTTGTGCTTCCTTGGACAGGGTGATGGATTTCTCGGAGCGGGAGAAGATGCCACCTCCCTTGGAGATCAGCTTCTCGTTGTAATCGCGCCAGGAAGAACGGCCAAGATCGAAGACGCGTTTGCGCTCTTTCCAGCTTTTAGCGGTATCCGGATCCGGATCAATGAAGATATCGCGGTGATCGAAAGCGGCAATCAACTTGGTTTCCTTGGATAGCAGCATGCCATTGCCAAAGACATCGCCGGACATGTCGCCTACACCAACAGTGGTGAAGGGTTGGGTCTGGATATCGCGGTCCATTTCGCGGAAGTGGCGTTTTACCGCTTCCCAGCCACCCCGAGCGGTGATGCCCATTTTCTTGTGGTCATAGCCTACGGATCCGCCAGAAGCGAAAGCGTCACCCAGCCAGAAGTCCTTGCCTTCAGATATGCCATTGGCAATATCGGAGAAGGTTGCGGTGCCTTTATCGGCTGCGACCACCAGATATGGATCATCTTCATCGTGACGGATGACCTTGGTTGGTGGCAGAATTTTCTGACCATCCAGATTGTCGGTTACATCCAGCAGGGACGAAATGAAGAGTTTGTAGGATGCGATGCCTTCTGCCATGAAGGCTTCGCGATCACCGCTGGTTGGCAATTGCTTTGGCACGAAGCCACCTTTGGAGCCCACTGGTACGATGACGGCATTTTTGACCTGCTGGGCTTTTACCAGACCCAGAACCTCGGTGCGGAAATCCTGCGGACGATCCGACCAGCGAAGTCCACCACGGGCAACCTTACCAAAGCGCAAATGCAAGCCTTCGACGCGGGTGCTGTAGACGAAAATTTCCCGGAACGGACGTGGCTCCGGCATTTCTTCCATGGCGCGTGGGTTGAGTTTGAAGGCAAGGGTCGGCTTGTTGTTGCCAGCCCCATCACGCTGGTAGAAATTGGTGCGCAGGGTTGCCTGAATGACGTCAACAAAGCGACGCATGATGCGATCATGATCAAGATTGGCCACGGCTTCCAGAGCGGTGTCAATGCCACCGGCCAGACGTGCGGCCTCGGAGACACGGTTTTTCTGATCCGGGTTGAAGCGGGTATGGAACAGATCCACGATCAGTGCTGACAATTCAGGATAGCTGTTCAGCGTCTGCCACATATAATCCTGGGAATAAGGAATGCGAACCTGACGCAGATAGCGGGAAATGGTGCGAAGGATCGTGATATCGCGCCAAGGCAGGTTGGCATGCAGAACAAGCGCATTATAGCCATCATTCTCGGCTTCATCATGCCAGATGGCAAGGAAACAGGCCTGCAGATTGTCACGGATTTCGTTGATATCAATATCCTGACCGTCTGCATGTTCCAGTTCCATGTCATGCATCCAGAAAAGCTTGTCACTTTTCACCGGTTTGATGTCATAGGAGCGCTCGTCGATGACGCGAAAGCCCATATTCTCGAGGATTGGAACACGCTCTGACAGCGGGATCGGGGTTTCCTGATGGAAGATCTTCAAAGCAATTCGATTGTTTGGATCTTCGGGTTTGCGATAGAGCTGGATGGCGGTATCAACATCGCCATTCATGCCTTCCATGACACGGATATCCTTGACCGCTATTTCCGGCTCGAAGGTATCGCGATAGGCGTCAGAAAACGCGTCACAATAGAGATTGATCAGCTGGGCGGCCTTGGCCAACGGGCAGGTTTCTTTCACGGCTTCTGCCAATCCGTCAGCCCAGGTGCGCACAATTTTCTGAACGCTTTCTTCCAGTTCATTGCGGCTTGGGGTTGGGGTTTTGCCGGAAGAACGGCCGATGATGAAGTGGACACGGGCCAGAGGTCCGTCAGGGAAATCCGGATAGACGGCGGAAAGGCGGCCGTCATAGGCACCTTTCAGAAATTCTCCGATTTTCAGACGGATCGACGTGTTGTAGCGATCACGTGGAACGAAAACCAGCACCGAGACGAAGCGATCGAATTTGTCAACGCGGGAAAGAACCCGGATGCGTGGGCGCTCATGAAGGCGTAGAATTTCCTGACTGAAGCTCAGGAGAATTTCCTGGTCGATCTGGAACAGCTCATCGCGTGGATAGCCTTCCAGCACGTTCAGCAATGCCTTGCCGGAATGGCCGGACGGATCAACGGCGGCTTTTTCCAGAGTTTGGGTTACCTTGCGGCGCAAGAAAGGAATATGGGTAGCCGAGCGATTATAAGTAGTGGAGGTGAAGAGACCAACGATGCGCAACTCGCCGGTCAATGTGCCGTGATCATCATATAGTTTGATGCCGATATAATCCATGTAGGCACGACGATGGACCCCGGTCTTCACATTGGTTTTGGTGATGATCAAGGGTTCCGGTTTCATCAGGAATTCCTTGATTTCCGGAGTCATGGTCACCAACTCGTTGCCACGACGCAGTACCCGGACTTCAGGATTGCGCAATACACCGAGGCCGGGCCGGTCGGTGCGGGCCAGTTCGCCTCCATCGGAATCGGCGTTGATGGCATATTCGCGCATGCCGAGCAGTGTGAAATTGTTATTCACCAGCCAGCGCAGGAATTCCACGGTCTCGTCAATGTCTTCCTGTGGGAGAGGTGGAGGGGTGATCTTGAAGATGGCGATGGTTTCTTCAAGACGCAGCAGCATGGCTTTCCAGTCTTCCACCACGGAGCTGACATCATTGAGGATGTCGTTCAGGGCATTATGCAGCTCTTCGCGTTGTTTTTTGCTGCCAAGGCGTGAGACATGGACGTGGATGAGACTTTCACGACGCAGTTTTGGATTGGTCTGGGCTGCTGCACGTTCATGCAGATCGGACAGGGCCTGATTGTCATCACGTTCTGCGGTTATGATCGGATGCAGGACGAGATGAATGTCATGGCCGGCATTTTGCAAGACACCCATAACCGAATCAACCAGAAATGGCTTGTTGACATTGTGCAGTTCGATGATTGTGACCTGATTGATCAGAGCGTCTGCATCATCCTTGAATGTCAGATCTGAGATATGGATCTGGTGATGCCCATCAAAGCTTTTGGCGAAATTGTCCATCGACCAAGACGCCAATTGAGCCAGTTCAGCAGCGCTGTAGCGTGCGAGATCCTCTTTATCCGACTGATAAAAAAGATGTTTCAGGTATGTTTGATGGAGGGGGCCAGCCTTGGCGATCAGTTTCTGTGCATCGGCTATATGCTTTGTGTGATCGCTATCAAGATCCAAAGTCATCTTTGTTTCCTCTGTAAAGGGACCAAACCCATCGCTTTTTTATGTGTTTGGGAGAGGTGCCCTTTCGCGTTTTGAGACCAATTGTCGCGATTAACCGTCATTTTTATCAGGTTCTAGACTAAAGGATAGTGAAAATTGGTTAAGCGAAGTCCATACAAATTGAATAAACTTTCGGTTATGTCAGGGGAGGAAATTGACACCATGGAACAAAATGAAGACCAATGTCCGGCAAAACAGAGTAATCGACCGGTGATTGCCCTCGATTTGCCAAGGATGGACCCGCTACCTGCCGATATCGATAAGTATTTGAAGGTATGTAAGGAGAAGCTGGGACTGGTTCCGAATGTATTGGAAGCGCATACTTTTTCTGAGGATAAGTTTCGGGTCTTCTCAGACCTTTACAATGGCTTGATGCTGGACGAGAGTGGCTTGTCAAAGCTTGAGCGGGAAATGATTGCGGTGGTGGTCAGTTCCGTCAATCGTTGTTTCTATTGTCTGGTGGCTCATGGACAGGCTGTGCGGGACTTATCAGGTGATCCGCAATTGGGTGAAATGATGGTCATAAATTATCGTGTGGCCAAGCTAAGCAAACGTCATCGCGCCATGCTGGATTTCTCGGCCAAACTGACGGAAAAGCCATCCGAGATCGTTGATGAAGATCGCGATGCTTTGCGGGATGCTGGTTTTTCCGAACATGATATCTGGGACATCGCCAATGTGGTTGGCTTCTTCAACATGTCCAACCGTGTGGCCATTGCGACTGATATGATGCCCAATGATGACTATCACAGTATGGATCGATAGAGATTATTTAAAAGGCATTTTTCAGAAACGGGCTGTAAATCATGAAAAAGGCCGGATGAGGGATCATCCGGCCTTTTGAATTTTTACTTACCTGCGAGAGGATTATGCGAGAGCTTTCAGCTCGGCGATGATGGCATCGCCCATCTCAGAGGTGGTGACAACATTTGCGCCTTCAGTTGCGATATCGCGGGTGCGCAGGCCTTTGTCCAGAACGTTGGAGATAGCAGCGTCAACCATTTCAGCTTCCTTGATCAGGCCGAAGGAATAGCGCAGGGCCATGCCGAAGGATGCAACCATTGCGATCGGGTTGGCAGCGCCGGTGCCTGCAATATCTGGAGCAGAACCGTGTACTGGCTCATACAGGGCCTTGCGTTTGCCTGAGGCAGCATCCGGAGCACCGAGGGATGCGGATGGCAGCATGCCGAGGGAACCGGTCAGCATTGCAGCAACGTCGGAGAGGATGTCGCCGAACAGGTTGTCACAGACAATCACGTCATACTGCTTTGGATTGCGAACCAGCTGCATGGCGCAGTTGTCGGCCAGAACATGCTCAAGTGGCGTGTTTTTATATTCCTCGGCACCGATGCGGGTGACGACTTCTTTCCAGAGCACACCGGATTTCATCACATTGTGCTTTTCAGCAGATGACACGCGGTTGGAGCGGGTTTTTGCCAGATCAAAAGCAACGCGGGTGATGCGCTCAATCTCGGATGTGGTGTAAAGCTGGGTGTCGACAGCGCGCTTCTGGCCATCTGGAAGATCGGTGATTTCTTTTGGTTCACCGAAATAAACACCACCAGTCAGCTCACGAACGATCAGGATATCGAGGCCTTCGACCAGCTCTTTTTTCAGGGAAGATGCATCAGCCAGAGCAGGGTAGCACAGGGCAGGGCGCAGGTTTGCGAACAGACCCAGATCCTTGCGCAGACGCAGCAGGCCAGCTTCCGGACGTACTTCATAAGGAACATCAGCCCACTTTGGGCCGCCCACAGCGCCGAACAGAACGGCGTCAGCGGTCATGGCTTTTTCCATGTCTTCTTCAGAGATGGCAGCGCCATGCGCGTCATAAGCAGATCCGCCTACCTTGCCTTCGTCGGTCTCAAATGAAATAGCATCGAGATTGGCATTCATCCATTCGATGATCTTTTTCACTTCATCCATGATTTCAGGGCCGATGCCATCACCGGGCAGGAGGAAAAGCTTGTTGGACATGCGAATGCTTCCTTAAAAATGTTGTTCCGTTCTCCCCGCTTGCGCGCAAGGATCGGAAAGGTTCGAACTGTTGGGTTTTCGATTAATACCCGAAGACATGGAATGCAAGGGGAAAGGGCATATTCCTTGGTTGGGGGAGGCTAAAGTGACCTTGCAAGCCGAAAACCCAGATCATCTATGGAGAAAGTGGGATGACTGCGGCGTCGATTTGTGGCCAAACATCCGCGTGCTTCGTCTGCCCAACCGCCTCCTCTAAATATTCTATAGGCGCCATATGTTTCTGGGTCATAGACATCTGAACACCATTCCCAGACATTGCCAAGCATGTCATACAGGCCCCATCCATTGGGCTGTTTTGTTCCCACTGGCTGAGGATGTTCGTTTGAATTGATCTTGTACCAAGCGATTTCGTCCAGCGCTCCATATCGAGGGCCGTGAGTTCCCGCCCGGCAGGCATATTCCCATTCGGCTTCTGATGGCAGGCGATAGCCGTTGCTATCGAGGATGAGCTTGGCGTCTTGCTGATCTGCTGAAAATATATAGCAAGCTTGGAGGTTGGCCATTTTTGAAAGTTGATTGCAAAATTCTACTGCTTCAAGCCAGGAGACAGATGTGACGGGAACAGTATCGCCGCTGAAATCGCTGTCGGTTGGTCCCATGATTTCTTGGAACAGTGACGATGTAACCTGAAACTGGCCAATCAAGAAGGGGGCAATCGTTGCAGACCAGCTTTTCTTAATGCGGTTGTCCTGCATCAGAATTGTCCCCGCCGGGATGGGCTGAAGTTGATCTTCGATGTTGTCTATCAGAGCAATCATGTCATGTATTTCAGAAACAAAAAGCCAGACCTTGGTGGGCCTGGCTCTTAATCGATTTGAATATGCGCTGTGATCCTTGGATCCTCAACTCATCAGACCCAAGGACGCTCACTGGTCATGGTGTCTTCGAATTTGTCGACATTACCAATCTTCTGCATGGAGAGGCCGATATCATCGAGACCCTCGAGCAGGCATTTCTTTTTGAACGGATCGATTTCGAAAGCGATTTCACCGCCATCAGGGCCCTTGATGACCTGGTTTTCGAGATCGATGGTCAGGGTGGCATTGGCACCGCGTGAGGCGTCATCCAGCAGCTTCTTGTGGTCGTCTTCATTGACCACGATTGGCAGGATGCCGTTCTTGAAGCTGTTGTTGTAGAAGATATCAGCAAAGCTGGTGGAGATGATGCATTTGATGCCGTAATCCAGCAGAGCCCAAGGCGCATGCTCACGGGAAGAGCCGCAGCCGAAATTGTCGCCAGCCACAATGATTTCTGCCTTGCGATAGGCGTCATTGTTCAGAACAAAATCAGAGTTCTCGCTGCCATCTTCGTTGAAACGCATCTCATGGAACACGTTGGCACCAAGGCCTGTGCGTTTGATGGTTTTCAGAAACTGCTTCGGGATGATCATATCGGTGTCGATGTTGATCAGCGGCATTGGGGCAGCGACTGCGGTCAGCGTGGTGAACTTGTCCATTTCAGCTCGGTCCTTGTTGTCGTCGTGCCGGTTCGCAGTTGGTCTGCAAACCGGCGTCTTGATTTGAGTGCGGGGGATGTGCTTAGAGCGGTGCAACAGGCAGGCTTGTCGCCTCATCCAGTCCCAGCATGATATTCATGTTCTGTACAGCGGCGCCGGATGCGCCTTTGCCAAGATTGTCATAAACCGCCAATAGCAGGGCCTGACCGGTCTCATCATTGCCATGCACATGGATATGCAGACTGTTGGTTCCGTTCAGATGTTCTGGTGTGATTTCTTCCAGACGGCCAGCTGCGTTCATAGGTGCTACTTTGACGAAGGTTTCCCCTTCATAGCGTGCAGAGAGGCATTGATGCAAATCTGTCAATGTGAGCTTTTGGTTCAAAGCCCAGAGATTGAGTGGCAGGGCATCAATCATGCCTTGTGCATAGCGGCCGACGGCTGGCTGGAAAATCGGTGCATGGTCGAGACCTGCATAGGTCTTCATTTCCGGCACATGCTTGTGCGCCAGTGTCAGACCGTAAGGCCAGTATGGGGTTTCAACCGGTTGATTTGCTGTCTCATAATCCGCAATCATGCCCTTGCCACCACCGCTATAGCCAGAAATGGCATTCATGGTGGCCGGGAAGTTGCTTGGCACCAGACCGGCATCGACCAGAGGACGCATCATTGCGATATAGCCCTGCGGATAACAGCCCGGATTGGTGACCCGTTTGGCGGATGCGATTTTTGTCCGCTGATCCGGGAGCATTTCAGCAAAGCCATAGACCCAGCCATCTGCCACACGATGGGCAGAGGAAGCATCAATCACACGAGTGGTGTCATTGTCGATCAAGCTGACAGCTTCAATCGAGGCAGCATCAGGAAGGCAAAGAATGGCAATGTCAGCGGCATTGAGCATTTCTGCCCGTGCATCGCGATCTTTCCGCTTGTCTTCGCCTAGTCGCAGAAATTCGATATCGCTGCGGCCGGACAGGCGCTCACGGATCTGCAATCCGGTCGTGCCAACTTCGCCATCGATAAAGACTTTCGCGCTCATAATTCTGTCTCGTTCTTCTCGTGTTTCGTTTTGTGTTGAGGAGCAGGTATCCGATCCTGTCAGTTCCCAATATGGACTTCACAGGTAAATGTCGGGTTTCAGGCCAATCCCCTACACCAGTTGGATGGATTAGCCAAGGATTTTGTCATCGGGTGAAATGATTGAGGAGCCAAAGGACAAGGAAAATGGCAAAGATTGCGCCGCCAATGCGGCCAATGCGAGTGCCCCAGACTTCCATCGGATCATCTTGATCGCTGTCAGTCGCGTTGAAATGATCGCGTGCCTTATTGGCCGTCCGGGCAAAGGAAGAGGTGCCCAGAGTCTCGCCTTCCGCATCCACACGGGCAAGGGCCCGCTTGGCTTCTTCTTCCTTGGCGGTGCGGCGTTCTTCGCGATTTGGTGTCTTGTCTGCTGTCATGCTGGTGTTTTAACCTGTTTTTTTGACACTGTCTTGGCTTTTATCGTATTAGGCGCAGAACTTATTATTTCGTATAACAATCCCTGCTATGATGATTGTTACTTGACTTCACGGCATGTGTTGGGCAAAAAGCACATCTGAAACCGAGAGGGTCCGCGAATTTGCGGGCTGAGTTTGAGAAGGTCTGATTGGGATGTCTATCTCCCTTATCAAAATTGCAACCATGACCACTGGCACGATGACTGCCGGTGCGATTGCTGCTGACATGCTCAAACGCACAACTACCACTACCACCAAGGTTTAAGCGCCTCTCGCTCCCTTCAGGCTCTCCCGGGGATGTGAGGGGAGCCATTCTGCCTGCGCCGTTTCGGCCCGGCAGGAGACTTTGGGGGAGCCGGGATCAGGAGATCATTTATTATGGGTTATAAAATTGCAATCGTCGGTGCCACGGGTAATGTGGGCCGGGAGATGCTTGATATTCTGTCTGAGCGCGGTTTTCCGGCAGATGAAGTGGTGGCATTGGCCTCCTCTCGCTCCAAGGGCAAGGAAGTGTCCTTTGGCGATTCCACGCTGAAATGTCAGGTTCTGGATCATTATGATTTTTCTGACACCGATTTCTGTCTGATGTCTGCTGGTGGTTCCCTGTCCAAGGAATGGTCTCCAAAGATTGCCGCTCAAGGCTGTATCGTCATCGATAACTCCTCCCAATGGCGTTATGACGAGCGTATTCCACTTGTCGTGCCAGAGGTGAATGCGGCTGTGCTGGAAGAGTGGATTGCAAAAAAGGATCGCATCAATATCATTGCGAACCCAAACTGCTCTACTGCGCAGCTTCTGGTGGCTTTGAAGCCATTGCATGAAAAAGCCAAGATCAAACGTGCGGTGGTTTCCACCTATCAGTCTGTTTCTGGTGGTGGCAAGGACGCCATGGATGAGCTGTTCACCCAGACCCGTGCGGTCTTTGTGTCCGATCCGATCGAGCCAAAGAAATTCCCCAAGCGCATCGCTTTCAATGTGATTCCGCATATCGATGTCTTCATGGATGATGGCTCCACCAAGGAAGAGTGGAAGGTTGTCGCCGAGACCAAGAAAATGCTTGATCCATCCATCAAGGTTAGCTGCACCGCTGTACGTGTGCCGGTTTTCGTTGGCCACTCCGAAGCCGTGAACCTGGAATTTGAAGGCCCGATCACTGCTGATGAAGCTCGTGATATCCTGCGTGAAGCTCCTGGTTGTCTCGTCGTCGACAAGCGCGAAGATGGTGGTTACATCACTCCTGTTGAATCTGCTGGTGAAGATGCGACTTACATCTCTCGTATCCGTGAAGATTCCACTGTTGAGAATGGCCTCAATATCTGGGTTGTTTCCGATAACCTGCGTAAAGGCGCTGCACTGAACACTGTGCAGATCGCTGAGACCCTGATCAATAAAGGTCTGGTCAAATCACGGGCAGAAGCTGCTGCGTAAAGCAGTGCTTGAATAAATTATCGATAAAACCGGTCTGTCTTGATAGGCCGGTTTTTTTATGTTTGGGTCTCAATCATATTTTTATTGATTGAGGCTCACGAAATGCATGCACACATCATTGAACCGAAAAATATCCCGATTGGCTTTGATTTCAGGTTTGACCCTGATCCCGGTCTTGTTGCTGGTTGACGCCTATCCCGCGTTTCCAATTCTGCTGCCTGGATTTGCCAATCTGATTGTTTTTGGTGCGTCACTTGCTTATGGGCCCATTGCTCGTTGGCTGTCTCGCTTTTATCGCAGTTCGCTTTTTGATGGCAGTGAGGAAGGCGAATTGCTTGCTCTGCATCGGAATTTTGCCGTTAAAATCCTGAAACTGATCGGATTATGGGTAGAGGAAGAGGCTGCGTCATGAGCGATGTGATTGTTGATCATTTTGTCATTCGCCGTGCCAATGAGTATGAGTTGGTCGAGGTCGCAAAACTGTTTCGATTATCTCGCACAGTTTGTTTGCCCTTCTTACCAACGCTTCATACGCCACAAGAAGATCTTGCTTTCTTCACGCATCATGTCTTTGCCAAGCAGCAGCTATATGTTGCTCTGGACGGTGCCGATATTGTGGGCTTGATGGTGATGGAGGGAGATTGGCTGGACCAGCTTTATCTGCATCCCGATCATATCGGCAAAGGTATTGGCTCGAAATTGCTTGCTGATGCCAAGGCACAGTCTGATGGCTATTTGAAGCTGTATTGTTTTGTAGAAAATGAGCGGGGCAGGCGCTTTTATGAAGCGCGGGGATTTATTGAGGTGAGCCGTTCAGACGGGTCGATCAATGAAGAAAAAATGCCCGACATCCTGTATGAATGGCGGGCATCTTGAAATTGTTCAGGCGGTCGGACTTCTAGCTGTCGACTTTCACGAATGTGTCTTGATCTTTTTCGAAATATTCCAGATCGCCAGTGGCAATATTGAACCATGCGCCGTGCAGGCAAAGCTTGCCTTCTTTTTCCAGCTCGCGAACACATGGGAAGGTGCGCAGGTTGTTCAGTGACTGGATGACGGAGCTGCGCTCCAGCAGGCCCTGACGGTCCAGATCATCACGCTTCAGTTCATCGAACTTCTTATCGCAGCAGGCGGGCTGTAACAACGAGACCCATTTGCCGATATAGTCGCCTTCGGAGAGTGGTTGGAACTCATCGTCCAGAAAGGCTCTGACACCGCCGCATTGGCCGTGGCCCATGATGACAATATGCTCGACTTTCAATCCTTGAATGGCAAATTCAAGTGCGGCCGGGGTGCCGTGATAATCGTCTTCTTTTTGCGCTGGTGGAACCAGATTGGCAACGTTACGGACGATGAACATTTCACCTGGACCAGCATCAAAGATCTGCTCTGGTGTTGCGCGGCTATCGCAGCAACCGATCAACATGATTTTGGGTGTCTGGCCTATTTCCGCCAGTTGGTGATAACGCTCTCGATCCTCTTCGAAGCGTCCTGATTTAAAAGCAGAATATCCATCAAGCAAGCGTTTCGGTAGTTGGGCCATATGGTCCCCCTCCAATCCTGGTGTTCTATTCCATGCTGAAAATCATCCAGCCAAATTTCACAGAAGATCGTTACTTTGTGCCAATTTTTCAAGCTCTACATTGGACCCGCATAGCACAATTGCCACTTTTTCGCCTTTGGGTGGGGAATAAACTCCACTTTGCAAGGCTGCAAAGGCGGTGGCTCCACCTGCTTCGGTTACAAGATGGTAATCATGCCAGAGTGTGGCCTGTGCTCTCAGGATGGCGTTGTCACTGACAACTACACTTTCATGCAGTTTTGATTGCAGAATTTCAAAGCCTTTTGTACCGATGCGTTTGGCACCCAGGGAATCTGCAGCCACACCCCCGACTTCGACATCCACTGGCTCATCCTTATCGATTGCCTGGTGAAGAGCACAGGATTGCTCGGGTTCTACGGCGATGATTTTGATGCGCTGGCCAAACCAGCTGGCCAACCCTGAAATCAGGCCGCCGCCACCGACGGCCACGATCAGACTGTCCGGGAGATCATCCCCCCATTGTTCTTCCAGCTCCTTGCCCAGAGTTCCCTGACCGCAAATGGTGTGAAATCCATCATAGGCATGCAGGCCAATGGCACCGCTATTCGATTGATGAGACTCACAAAGCGCCAAAGCGTCGGCATAGTGCTCACCTTGGACGACAACTTCAGCGCCAGCATGCTGGATCTTCTTGATTTTGGCAGGGGAGGAGATTTCCGGCACAAAGATCTTGGCGGTGTGTCCCAGTTTATGAGCAGCGTGAGCCACCGCCGCACCATGATTGCCGCCAGAAGCCGCAGCAACTCCGGAAGCAGGAACATCACGGCTCAGCAGATTGTAAAAAGCGCCACGGGCTTTGAAGGAGCCGGAATGCTGGAGCATTTCCAGCTTCAGATCGACAGGTTGATCCAATCCGAAGGCAGCACCATCAATGGAGAAGATAGGGGTTTTGCGGATATGGGATTTGATCAGGCCATGGGCATGCTTGATGTCGTCTTGTGACGGAAGATTGGTCATGGAATATCAATTACTCTGAAGAAGTTGGGCGAGGACGTTTGGGACCTTTGCGGAAAGTGGCCAGCTTGGGTTTGCCATCAATCTTGCGCAGATTGACCATCGCCATCGGAGCCATGAAGCGGTCCTGAAATGTGGAGAGAGCCAGATCCTTTTCGCCGATATTGACAGTGCGGGCTACGACTTCGAAGACGCCGCTTGAGGCCAGTTTCAGGCTTTGCTCCTCGTTTTTGATGTTGAGCAAATGTCCTAAAAACAGCGCGGAAAAGAGATCGCCGGTCCCGTGGGGTGTGTTGGGTAGGGATTGATGCTCACAAAGCAGGGCATCAAGCTCTGTTCGATCATTTGGAGATGGGGTGAGCAGCAAATTGCCGATGGCGTTTTTCAGCATCGGAAACGCGCTGGTGATGACGGATTTGGCGACTGGCCAGCTTGAGGCTGTCTCCATCATATCTTCATTGCAGGTTGGCTCGGAATTGGTGAGCCATGCAAATTCAAAGCGGTTGGGTGTGGCGATATCGGCGCGGGGCAGCAATTGCTCCCTGATGGCAGTTGCGGTCTCAACCGGTATATAGAGACCGTTTGCTTCACCCATGACCGGATCGCACAGATAGAGCGCATCTGGATTGGCGGATTTCAACTCATCAACCAGCTTTGCGATGGCACTTGCCTGAGATGTTCGCCCCAAATAGCCGGAAAGAACAGCAGTAACATTGGCAAAGTCAGGATGATTGGCCAGATCCTGCAGGCTCTGAGCAAAATTGTCTTCATCCGGGATCTGCCGGGTGGAAGGGCCATGACCGGGATGCCAAGGCAGCATGATGGTGGGAACTTCCCAAACCTGATATCCCATCCGCTCCAGTGCAAAAGCGGCAGCGCGATTTCCCACTGATCCGGCCATCACATGGCTGGAAATCACGATGATGACTGGCTTTGGGCCCTGTTTGCCTTGGGCTGGATTGGTAGGCTGGCTCATTCAGGCTCTCTCAATGCTCTCCTTCCCTAATGTTTGGGAAGGAGGTTTGCTTATTTGGCAAAGACTTGTCGTCAGTCTAACCGCAGAAAGAGCCAAAATGCTAGTCACCCGAATCTAAAGTTCGTCACATTGAGCAGCGAGCACCGAACGAACTTTAGATTCAAAAGGGTGACTAGCAAATATATGTTTCTAGTGTGGTTTTAGGAATTGAAATAGGCAAGAGAACCTGCCGATAAATGATACCTATTTCAATTCCACCACACTAGAGGCTTTCAATGTCTGTTAGACAGTTGAAATTGCTCTAGGTTCTTCTGCGCGAATTCTTATCTGAAAAGTCGAACAACTTTTCAGGAATGCGCTATATCACATTCAACTCGCGCACAGGCGTGCCAGAGATGATGCGCTCATAACCGAAGATGGACGGATCCAGCGTCTTATAGGCGCCATGCAGGAACAATTCGCCGATGGCGAGGCCGGTTCCAGGGGCATGTTGCAGGCCGTGGCCAGAGAAGCCTGCTGCAATATAGAAATTCTCGATTTCCGGATGGGCGCCGATGACAGGGTTCTGATCCAGCGTGCAATATTCGTAATGGCCCGCCCATGCATTGGCCATCTTGATGGCATCAAAGCCCGGCATGCGCTCATAGAGAGATGGCCAGATAACCTCTTCGAACAGATCATAGTGCGGATCGACGTCATCACCATCCACGGCGATATCCCGCTCTGCTCCCGGCGATACTCCGGAAATATAGAAGTCACCTTCCGGGCGAATATAAACGCCGGATGTGTCGACCATCAATGGCATGTTTGGATGAGGGGTCTTGCAGTCAATCACAAAGACGGTGCGTTTGCGTGGTTCGATTGGCAGCGGAATATCAAGATAGCTAGCCACGGTGCCTGCATTAGGTCCGGCGCAATTGACAGCGGCGCTACAGGCAATGGTGCTGCCAGACGCCAGTTTCACGCCGGTGACCTTATTGCCTTCGCGCGTGAAACCGACAACTTCATCCTTGATGAATTCTGCACCAGCCGCAATGGCGCCTTTGCGCACCAGATCCAGAAGCATATGAGCATCGAACCAGCCTTCGCCGGATCGGCCATAGGAGCCGCCCGCCAGATCGTCGACATTCATCCATGGGAAGGTGGCTTTGAGTTGTTCCGGGCTCATCAGATCGATGTCGGCGCCTGCTGCCATTTGTACTTCGTGATTTTGCTTCAGGACAGGAAGGCCGGCCTCGGAGGCCAGCAGCAGATAACCACCTTCATGAAAACCGATATCAGCGTCCGGGCCAAAGCGGTCCTTGAGCTCATGAATGAATTTCAGACCGAACTGGGACAGAGCGATATTCTGCGGGGTGGAGAATTGCTGGCGAATGGATGCCGCCGACAGGGTTGTCGAGCTTTTGGCATAGGTGGGATCGCGCTCCACCACCACGACCGAGCCGGTAAAACCCAGGTCTTTCTTGAGGAAATAAGCAACAGATGCACCGACGATGGCTCCGCCTATGATCACCAGATCTGCTTTTTTCATAATCTTGTTCCGTCCTTAAGAAACGCATCCTCTGAAAGTTGTCCGACTTTCGGGAAAAGGATCCGCATCAAAACAAAGGTGATGCATGGTTTTTGCCATGCGGATTGGTCATTGCGATAACTTCAATTGGTCTAACGAAGGGGGTAGCTAAGTTGATCCAAGCTGTTTATCTTGCAGTGCAACAAGACCTTCTCGTTTTCAGGGAGAAAGACCAATGAGTTTCCGTCCTCGTCGTACCGCTCTTTATATGCCCGGGTCAAATGCTCGTGCACTGGAAAAAGCAAAGACCCTGCCGGTCGATGTGTTGCTGCTTGATCTGGAAGACTCTGTCGCGCCAGACCAGAAAGACATGGCTCGTGAACAGGTGGTCAATGCGGTCAAAGAGGGTGGCTTTGGACATCGTGAAGTGGTCATCCGCATGAACGGTCTGGACACCCCGTGGGGTGAAAAAGATTTGGCTGGTGTAATTGAAGCCCGGCCGGATGCGGTACTGGTGCCAAAGGTGGATTGTGCCGAGGATGTCTATGCTATTGGCCGCAAGCTTAATGATGCGCATGCTAGCCAGGATCTGAAAATCTGGGCCATGATGGAAACTCCGGGAGCCATGGTGCGTGCACTGGAAATTTCCTCTTCCAAATTGGAGTATCATGGGTCTCGCCTTTCCTGTTTCATTATGGGAACCAATGACTTGTCGAAGGAAACTCGCGCTGCTCTGATCCCGGGACGTGCGCCTATGATGCCGTGGTTGATGCAATGTCTGGCCGCTGCACGTGCCTATGAAATCGACATCATTGACGGGGTTTATAACCAGTTCACTGATGCGGAAGGTTTCATTGCAGAATGTGAGCAGGGCGCGGAAATGGGTATGGATGGCAAGACCATCATTCACCCGAAACAGATTGCTGATTGCAACCGGATCTTTTCTCCAAGCGAGGAAGAAATTGCTCGTAGCCGGGAGATCATTGATGCCTTTGATGCACCGGAAAATCAGTCCAAAAATGTGATGACAATCAACGGCAAGATGGTAGAACGATTGCACGCTGAAATGGCCCGTCGCGTGGTCGAGATTGCCGATGCAATTACCAAACAGGATGAGCAATAGTCATGCAGGTTTATCGTTTACTCACTGAAGAAGATGATGCTGTTTTTTGCCACAAGGTAACAGAGGCCCTGACCAAGGGATGGGAGCTATATGGCTCTCCCACTTATGCCTTCGATCCATCCACGAACAAGATGCGTTGCGGACAGGCAGTCGTCAAAGAAGTGAGTGATGATTTTGTCTATGACAGGGATGTTAAGCTGGGTGCGCTCTAGAACGAGGCCCTGATTGCAAATTCTTCAAGGGAGGGCCTAGGCTCTCCCTTTTTGTTTGGCTATTCAGCCTTAGGGCCTGATTTAAAAGTCCTGGCCTAGCCCTCTCCCCCTCCCAAACCACCCGATATGGTACCCTTGTGGGCGGTTTGGGAGGGGGAGAGGGCTGGTGATGCGGCCTAAAAGTCTCGATTAGAGACTTTGAAATCGGGCATATAAGGCTTATTCCAGGCCCATGCAATTGGCATAGAAGCTGGTTGTTGCGGGCCAATCGGAAAAGACGCCTTTTACACCGACATCTTGTGCAAGCACATGCAGAACTTTGAGCATGTCGCTGTCTTTTTTGATCAGCTTTTTCACTGTCTGATAATACCAGCCGCCGCCATTGTTCAAAGAGCCTGAGCGCTCCAATGACCAGGTAATGATATTGATGTCCGCTTCCTTGGCTGCCTTTGCGTAAGCGGACGGCACAATGCTCTCGCCTTGCGTCTTGAGCAGCATCCAGATCGGTGGCGCAATATAGTTGACGCCCATTTCCTTCAGCTCTGCCATGGACGGTTTGAAGCTTTCCGGATTGTCTGGGTTCAATCCATCACGGGCGCGGCCATCAAGGAAGACGGCCTGCTTGCCAAAGTCCGGTTCATTCTCGATCCAATATTGGATATCGGCAAGATTGAAGCTCTGCAGCCAGACATCGGATGGTGGAATTTCAGCATCGATATATTCATCGACCAGCTTTTGCGCATAATCTTCCTGACTCATGTCATCAAAAGGCATGGAGACAGCGGGGGTTTTAAGCTCGGGTGTGAATTTGACGCCGAGTTCCTTGAACAGCGCGAGAGTGTCCTTGTGGCTGAGAAGGGTTCCGCCCTGACTTGCATAAAGATCGGTGCGCCATTTGGCAGTGCCGTTCAAGAACTCTTCAACTGTTCTGGCATTTTTGTTGGCCGCATCCATCTTTCCGGTGAGATGTTTGAATTCGGAAAGCAGGATATCCGAGGTCATGCATTCTGCGGAGGCTTTTTCACCGTTACCAGCAGGTGAGAATGGCTTGGCGCAGGTGGCCGCCAGATCCGTTTCCAGAATATTGGTCGTTGTTGCCAGATCATTTTGGCTATGGCGGCAGACCAATTCCTTATCCTTGGTGAAGGTCACATCGCATTCGATAATGCCGGCACCCATGCGAGCGGCGGCCTTGTAGCCTTCCAAGCTATGCTCAGGGAATTGCAAGGGTGCCCCGCGATGGCCAATGGAGAAAAGGCTTTTTATCGGTGCTTTGCCAGTTCGAAACTCTTTGGCGCAGGAGAGCAGTTTTTCCTTCAGCGGACTGTCTTCCATTTGATCGACCAGAGCAAAAGGCCTGGGCCCCAAATTGGCAGCATTGGCGATGGAGATGCTTGATACAAAGAGTGCAGAGAGCAAAATCTGGCGAGCGGGCATTGGAGACTCACGAAAAGGGACTGAAGTATACTGATTTTAGCATAGTCTCTTTGTCAAAGATAAGACGGAATTGCACTAGATGAAATTATCCCACCATTCCCTTTGCTCACGTCTTCTCATTCTTTGGTTTGGATGACATTGCTTGTGCAGTGCAATATGATAATTGGAAAGAGACCTAGAAAGCCTGTTTCCAATTGATCGGGCAAAGAGGCCGAGGGAGAGATTAGAATGAGCAAGACCAATCCGGGCAATTATTTTGAGGATTTCAATGTTGGGCAAATCCTCCGTCATGCCACCCCACGTACTGTGAGCGTGGGAGATGCATCTCTTTATACGGCGCTTTATGGATCGCGCTTTGCGGTGCAGTCATCGGATGCTTTTGCACAAGGGCTGGGATATGAGCGCTCTCCAATTGATGATTTTCTTGTCTTTCATATTGTCTTTGGCAAGACGGTGCCGGATATCTCCCTCAATGCTGTAGCCAATCTTGGCTATGCCGGGTGTCGTTTTCTGGCACCTGTTTATCCGGGTGATAGCTTGTCCGCTTCTTCAGAGGTAATAGGGTTGAAGGAGAATTCCAACGGTAAGACCGGTGTGGTCTATGTGCGCTCGACTGGCGTTAACCAGGATGGCATCACGGTTCTGGATTATGTGCGCTGGGTGATGGTGCGCAAGAAAGATCCGTCCACGCCAACCGGTCACAATAATGTACCAAGCTTGCCTGCGGCTCTGGAAGCTGCCAGTCTTGGTGATGCTGTGCCGATACTCAATAAGGACGCGTTTGATTGGGATTTATCCGGTTCGGTTCATATGTGGGATGATTATGAAGTGGGCGAGACAATCGACCATGTTGATGGCATGACCGTGGAAGAAGCCGAACATCAAATGGCTACACGTCTGTATCAAAACACTGCCAAGGTGCATTTCAATCAATTCACCGAAGGGCAGGGCCGGTTTGGTCGTCGTCTGATCTATGGTGGACATGTGATCTCGCTTGCACGCGCCTTGTCCTTCAACGGTCTGGGAAATGCCTTCCATGTTGCGGCCATCAATGGTGGTCGCCACGTGGCTCCGCTCTTTGCAGGTAATACTGTCTTTGCCTGGTCCGAAGTGATCGACAAGGCCGAACTGCCAGGTCGTGAGGATGTGGGTGCGCTTCGCCTTCGTATGTTCGCGACCAAGGATCAGCCATGTGGTGAACTGCCGGGGAAGGGTGAAGAAGGATATGATGCTTCCGTCATTCTGGATCTCGACGTCTGGGTGCTTCTGCCACGCGGTTGATAGCTCCGGTTGAAAGAAAATGAACAGATAAGTGATAGCCTGGTGACCAATGTATGGTTGCCGGGCTTTGTTTTTTGGATCACACTTCATTTACCCTCAACCCTTAGGGTAGGGCATATTGATTTTGAGTCGCCTTGGGATGCTCCGGTCTATTGTGCATTACTCTGACGTAACGTAATGATTTTGCTTTGTTCCTTAGGCGAATTTTGTCGTTTTTGTGACATTTTGCGCGGCTTTCGCTTTGACCTTACGCCAATTTGTCGCTATGAGAAACAGGAATGCGAACCTGACCTATGGTTACCTTTACGCAAGCGTCACCTGTCGAGGACCTAAAGAAATGACAGACGTCGACCTGAAGGGCAAACGCCCTCTTTCTCCGCATCTGCAGATTTATCGTCCGATGCTCACCATGACTATGTCCATTGTGCATCGTATTACTGGAGCTGCGCTCTATTTCGGAACAGTTTTGTTGGCTTATTGGCTGATTGCTCTCGCAAGTGGCCCGGAAGCATTCGAGACCGCTCAGGCTATCTTCGGATCCTGGATCGGTCGTCTGGTTCTGTTTGGCTATACCTGGGCTTTGCTCCATCATATGCTTGGTGGCTTTCGTCACTTCATCTGGGATTTCGGTCTTGGATTTGGTGAGCAGGAGCGCGAGTGGCTGGCTCGTTTGACATTGATCGGTGGCCTGGTGTTGACCGCACTGGTCTGGATCATCGCTTATAGCGTTCTGTAAAAGCGGGAGAGAGTAGATGACTATGAAAACGGATATGAAAAGCGTCCGTGGTCTGGGTTCCGCTCACAGCGGGACGCACCATTTCTGGATGCAGCGTGTTACTGCGACCGCCAATGTCTTTTTGGCGATTGCTTTCATCATCATTCTGATCAAGGCGGCTGGCGCTGATTATGAAGCAGCCAAAGCACTCGTGGCATCGCCTTTGGTTGCCATTCCGATGATTCTGTTCGTGGTGTCCGGTATCTATCACATGCATCTGGGCATGCAGGTGATCATCGAAGATTATGTGCATACAGAGAATTTGAAAATTCCTCTGGTGATGGGCAACAAATTCTTTTCAATCGTGATCGGTCTGAGCTGTATTTACGCAGTGCTCACACTGTCCTTTGGGGGTTAAGCAGATGGCAGGTGAATATAAGCCGGGCGCTTTCAGCATAAATGGTCGCGCCTATCAGGTTGTCGATCATCATTTTGACGTGGTTGTTGTCGGTGCCGGTGGTGCTGGCTTGCGTGCAACATTGGGTATGGCAGAGCAAGGTCTGAAGACCGCCTGTATCTCCAAGGTGTTCCCGACCCGCTCGCACACGGTTGCGGCACAGGGCGGTATTGCAGCATCGCTCAAGAATATGACGCCAGACAGCTGGCAGTGGCATATGTATGACACTGTTAAGGGCTCTGACTGGCTTGGTGATACCGACGCCATGGAATATCTGACCCGTGAAGCGCCTGCGGCGGTTTATGAGCTGGAGCATTATGGTGTGCCATTCTCGCGTACCGAGGAAGGCAAGATCTATCAGCGTCCGTTCGGCGGTCACATGCAGAATTACGGTGAAGGCCCTCCGGTACAGCGCACTTGTGCTGCGGCCGACCGTACCGGTCACGCTATCCTGCACACTCTTTATGGCCAGAGCCTGCGCAACAATGCGGAATTCTATATTGAATATTTCGCACTTGATCTGCTGCAGTCCGAAGATGGTCAGACCCAGGGCGTTGTCGCCTGGAACCTGGATGATGGCACCATTCATCGCTTCAATGCGAAAATGACTGTCATGGCGACCGGCGGTTATGGCCGTGCCTACTTCTCTGCAACCTCCGCCCACACCTGTACGGGTGACGGTGGTGGAATGGTGGCCCGTGCTGGCCTACCAATGCAGGATCTGGAATTCGTTCAGTTCCATCCAACCGGGATTTACGGCTCCGGCTGTCTGATCACCGAGGGTGCTCGTGGTGAGGGTGGCTATCTGGTCAACTCCGAAGGCGAGCGCTTCATGGAGCGGTATGCGCCAAGCGCCAAGGATCTGGCGTCTCGTGACGTTGTATCCCGCTGCATGACCATGGAAATTCGCGAAGGTCGCGGTGTTGGCCCTGATGGCGATCACATCTTCCTGCATTTGGATCACCTGGATCCGGAACTGCTGGCAGAGCGTCTGCCTGGTATTTCCGAATCCGCCAAGATCTTTGCCGGTGTTGATGTGACCAAGGCGCCAATTCCTGTGCTTCCGACTGTTCACTACAATATGGGTGGTATTCCGACCAACTATTGGGGTGAAGCTCTGAATGCGGATGGCGACAATCCAACCCGTATCCAGCCAGGTCTGATGGCCGTGGGTGAAGCGGGTTGTGCTTCTGTTCACGGAGCGAACCGTCTCGGTTCCAACTCTCTGATCGACCTTGTGGTGTTTGGCCGTGCGGCCGCTATCCGTGCCGGTCAGGTGGTGGATCGCGAAGCAGCCATCCCAACTGCCAATGAAGCGTCTTTCGAACAGATCATGGATCGTTTCGATAATACCCGTTTTGCTGATGGTGGTACGCCAACCGCTGATCTGCGTCTGAAGATGCAAAAGAGCATGCAGAACAATGCTGCCGTGTTCCGGACCCAGGACACTTTGGAGCAGGGCTGCACCGAGATGAAAGATATCTGGGGTGAGATGAAAGATCTGAAAGTGACTGATCGGTCGCTGATCTGGAACTCCGATCTGATGGAAACGCTCGAGCTGCAGAACCTGATGCCAAACGCCATTCTGACTGTGAATGGCGCCGAGGCCCGCAAGGAAAGCCGCGGTGCGCATGCCCGTGAGGACTTCAAAGATGGTCCTTTGGCTGGTCGTAATGATGATGAGTGGCGCAAGCATACTCTGGCATGGGTTTCCGACGAAGGTGATGTGAAGCTTGATTATCGCCCTGTTGTTCTCGATCCGCTCACCACGGAAGAAGAAGGCGGGATTGATATGAAGAAGATCGCGCCGAAGGCACGTGTCTACTAAGATTTCATGCCGGACGCAACAATGTGTCCGGCTCTTTCGATATTTGATCTTGGTTCCATCGGCATGGGAGCAAGATGAGGACCGAACTAGCGGAGCGAGATTATGGTAGAACTTGCGCTGCCGAAGAATTCTAGAATGCAGGAAGGCAAGACTTGGCCGAAGCCCGAGGGTGCGACCAATGTCACAGAATTCCGCATTTATCGTTGGAACCCGGATGATGGCAAAAATCCGCAGATCGATACATTCTATGTCGATCGCGATGCCTGTGGTCCAATGGTGCTGGATGGGCTGCTCTATATCAAGAACAGTGTTGACCCGACCCTGACCTTGCGTCGTTCCTGCCGTGAGGGCATTTGTGGTTCTTGCGCCATGAATATCGACGGCACCAATACTCTGGCTTGTACCAAGGGTATAGATGAGTGCATATCAGACGTCGTGAAGGTTTATCCTTTGCCACATATGTCTGTTGTGAAAGATCTGGTTCCGGATTTGAACAATTTCTATGCACAACATCGCTCCATTGAGCCTTACCTGAAAACGGTAACGCCGGAGCCGGAGACCGAATGGCTGCAATCTCGTGAAGATCGTGCCAAGCTGGATGGTCTTTATGAGTGTATTCTGTGTGCCTGCTGCTCGACTTCCTGCCCATCCTACTGGTGGAATGGAGATCGCTATCTTGGCCCATCGATCCTGTTGCAGGCCTATCGTTGGCTGATTGATAGTCGTGACGAATTTACTGGCGAGCGTCTGGACAATCTGGAAGATCCGTTCCGTCTGTATCGTTGTCACACGATCATGAATTGTTCCAAGGCTTGTCCGAAGGGTCTGAACCCTGCGAAGGCCATTGCCGAGATCAAGCGCATGCTGGTTGATCGCGAGATCTGACTTTCAGATAACGTTCAGCTTTATGTCTATAGATATCAGACACTGCCCGGTCAGAGGACCGGGCAGTGTTTTTGTTTTTGGGTATCAGGTCTTGAATTGAAAATCTTGCTTTTTGCTGAATGAGCGAAAGTTAAGGTGACATTGGTCTTGTAATTATCTAAAGGTGACCAAGATAAGGAAGGTCCGGAACAATACGAATGCCTAACTTTTGTTTGAAAAAGTGCTGGTATTGATGTTGGCTTTTGTATATGGAATGGGCCATTCATCGCTGTTGTGATTGGTAGAATTGTCATGCAAATGTCTAAAAGATGGGATACATCGCCCGTGACATTTGAAGATAGGGGCTGTTCTCATGCTGATTTTCATACCGCAAGATTGTCTTGTTCAAAGGCAAGTGTATGAGTTTGGTGTGGGTCAGGTTCAATATCCGGATCAGCTTTTAGCGATGTAGTCCCAAGGAGACTGTGATGCTACAAACGAATATTCTGTTTGTTGATGCGACCAATAATGGCCGTTCTATCATGGCGGAGGCTTATTTCAATCAGCATTGCCGTGGGCATTTGCGCGCCTTTAGTGCCGGAGCAAATCCGGATGCTGAACTGGATCGCCATATTCTCGAGATCCTGAAGGAAAATGACATCACTCCTGATGATTATTGTCCCAAACCGATCGATATCTTCTTGCAGCCCTATTCTCCGCGGATCGATATGATCGTCGGTTTTACACCAACCATTGATCAGTTTGTTTTGCCAATCTTTCCACATCAGCCTGAGATGACACATTTGCAGATCAAGCCTGTTGTGGAGCGTATGGAAACCGTCAGCCGCAAGCAAGCCGTGCGTGAGTGCTTTGCAGACATGCGTCTGGTGGTTGATCGTGCCCTGGCTTCTGGTCAGTTGCCTCGCAACGAGGCTGCCTGAATTCCTATCTTATTATCCACGATGTATGTTTGAGTGGCTTCTATAGTGCTTTAGGGCTGGACCTTGATGCATCAAGGTCCTAAGGTCTTGTCAATCTGAGCAGTATGGGTGCGTAACTGTGAATCAAAGTCCTTCTTGGTGCATGACGGGTGTGTTGACCAGCTTGTTGTTGGCAGGCTGTGCATCAAGTGGTTCTCTGGGGACATCGGATGCCAATCGCAGTATAGCTGTTCCTGTTTCATCGGTTGATCAGTCCAGCTTGCCGCCTCTCGATAACAGCGAAGCTGGCAAATTCTCTCAGTCCGATGATGGGTCCCTTGTTGTGACGCAGGCAGCAAGTGAGTTGGTTGAAGAAGAGGCGGCAGCCTATCAATCATCAGAGCAGGCCAATCAGATTTCCAATCGAGTTGTGTCCGCGAATTCCAAAATGCTTGGAAGCTGGGTTGTGCAATCTCGAAGTGCCAAAACATCAGATCGTCTCAGCAAGTTGACTGCAATGGCCAATCGTTTGTTTGATCATTCCGAGAGCGCACGAAGCCAGATTTGTCAGGTGCAATTTGGTTCTGATCCGGTCGAAGGTGGATATAAGGCTGATGGGGCTGCGTCCTGTCCGACCATGTTGTTCATGTTGGAAAGCTGGCGTCCTTATGGTGACAAGGTGATTTTGAAAAATCACATGGGTGATGAAATCATGCGCCTTACTTCTCGTTCAGGCGACCTCTGGGTCGGGGTTGATGAGAAGGGCCAAACTTTCACTCTGAAGCGCCCTGCTGGGAGCTGATCCTTTTGATCTGATTTCATTGAGGCATATAGCTTGTTATAGCCTTATAAAGACGAATTGTGTTTTCTTCCCGTTTCGTGGCATTTTGGTTAAGTAAATCAAGCTAGGCTTATTGTGGTCTTGATCTTTGATGACTATAGGTCAAGTCTTGAAACGTGCGACAAGGAGAGCTTTATGATTCGCTTTTTCATCATTGCTGGTGCTGGTTTGGCGCTTGCAGGATGCTCTTCCGCCGGATTGGATCGATTTGGTGGGCGAGCAGGCTCTTTGACGCCTGCGCCGACTGCTCCAGTGCAAAGCCAGAGCCTAACTCCTCTTAATCCAGCCAATAATGTTGCCGGCAATGTGCAGCAGAATGGCGGTCAACCGATCAACAACGCTCTTGGAGCCGAGGCTGGCCTGCAAGATCAATTCACGCCCAATCAGCAAGTTGCCACCCTGAATGCTCCATCAAATGCCAGATCCCTGTCTCGTACAGATCTGCTCGGAGCGTGGACTTTGGCTTCTGGTGCCGAACAGTGCAAGTTGAATGTCAATCTGACCAGTTGGTCGGGTGGGTATCGTGCCTCGACCCGTGGTTGTCAGTCGTCCGAACTGCAGCGTGTGAATGCCTGGAACCTGAATGGCAATCAGGTTCTTTTGCTGGCCGAGGATGGTAGCACGATGGCGCAACTTTACTCCTCCAGTGCGGGGAGATTTGACGGGCAGATTCAAACAGATGGTCGTGCGGTTTCCTTCTTCCGATAGGAAGGGATTCGCTGGGCAATTGTTTGACTGGAAGAATGAATAAGACGGTGCAAGTCGACTTGATTGTCGGTTTTTACCGATCCCGGAGTTGGTATGTCCAGAACCGTATCGGGCCTTTATGATCTCAAGGTCGAGCATGGTGAAATTGATTTGGATGAAGCTCAGCGGTCGCTGGCTGTACATTTCGATGATCTGCTAGAACGCATTACCACCAGTCGTCTTGCCAACAAGCATTCCACGCTTGGCTGGCTGTTTGCCAAAAGGCAATCGCCTGAGACTGTCAAAGGACTTTATGTCTGGGGTGATGTAGGTCGTGGCAAGACCATGGTCATGGATCTGTTTTTCGAGGTTGCTCCGGTCAGGCGCAAAGGCCGTTTTCATTTTCATGAATTCATGCGTGATATGCATGCGCGCATCAAGCAGGCAAGGGCGGATATTGCTGCTGGCAAGATCAAGGGTGATGATCCGATCAAGCCGGTGGCCGAAGCCTTGGCGGATGAAGTGCGTCTTCTGTGTTTCGATGAATTCTCTGTTACCGATATTGCTGACGCCATGTTGCTTGGGCGGCTTTTCACACGATTGTTTGCCAAGGGTGTGGTAGTGGTCGCGACATCCAATGTGCAGCCGCGCAATCTCTATATGGATGGTTTGAACCGCCAGCTCTTTCTTCCTTTCATCGAATTGCTTTCAGAGCAATGTGAAATTCTGCAGCTGGAGTCACGAACCGATTTTCGCATGGAGAAACTGGGTGGTCAGCCCATTTATCTGCATCCACTGAATGAGGAGACGGATGAACGCATTCAATCCATGTGGGAGGCGTTGATCGAAGGGACGCGCGCGCCAAGTGATGCGGTTTCCAACCAGGGACGCACCATTCATGTGCCGCAAGCCTATCATGGACATGCCCGTTTTCACTTCAATGATCTATGCGCAAACCCGCTTGGTGCGTCGGATTACCTGAAATTATGTGATCTCTATCACACGATTGTTATGGAGGGCATTCCACAACTTGGCTTCACGAATCGTAACGAAGCGAAACGTTTTATCACGTTTATTGATACCCTTTATGACAATCATGTGCGCCTTATTGCTTCTGCACAGGCTTCCGCCTTTGAGCTTTACGTAGCGGAAAAGGGCACGGAAGCCTTTGAATTTGCACGCACCACCTCGCGTTTAATTGAGATGCAGTCAGACGAATATCTGTCTACAGGTGGTCATTTTTCCTGACGCTAACGTTAAGGTTATGTCCTCCTAAAATCTTATTTTTTTTGCAGAAATTCAACTATCTGCGACTTGAAAGCGCACCTCAAAAGCGGTAGTTACAGCCATCCATTCCCTCTTATGGGACAACCTTACGTTTGGGGAAACTACCTAAAATGGCGCGGAACAAAATTGCTTTGATCGGTGCGGGCCAAATCGGTGGCACGCTTGCTCATCTCGCAGGTCTGAAAGAACTGGGTGATGTCGTTCTTTTCGATATCGCTGAAGGCACTCCAGAGGGCAAGGCTCTCGACATTGCTGAATCAGCTCCTGTTGATGGTTTTGATGCGAAACTTTCCGGTACCCAGTCTTATGAAGCGATCGCTGGTGCTGATGTCGTGATTGTAACTGCAGGTGTTCCGCGCAAGCCGGGCATGAGCCGTGATGATCTGGTTGAAATCAACCTGAAAGTCATGCAGCAGGTTGGTGCGGGCATTGCCAAATATGCTCCGGATGCTTTCGTGATTTGCATCACCAACCCACTGGATGCCATGGTTTGGGCCTTGCAGAAATTCTCGAACCTGCCAAAGAACAAGGTTGTTGGCATGGCGGGCGTTCTCGACTCTGCTCGTTTCCGTCACTTCCTGGCTGACAAATTCGACGTATCCGTCAAGGATGTGACCGCGTTTGTTCTGGGTGGCCATGGCGACACAATGGTTCCTCTGACCCGTTATTCCACTGTTGCTGGTATTCCTCTGACCGATCTGGTTAAGATGGGCTGGCTGACCCAGGAAGAACTGGATCAGATTGTACAGCGTACTCGTGATGGCGGTGCCGAGATCGTATCTCTTCTGAAAACCGGCTCTGCTTTCTACGCACCTGCCGCTTCCGCTATTCAGATGGCCGAATCTTATCTGAAAGATCAGAAGCGTGTTCTGCCATGTGCAGCGCATCTGTCTGGTGAATATGGTGTTGATGGTCTGTATTGCGGTGTTCCAACCGTTATCGGTGCTGGTGGCATCGAGCGTGTTGTCGAGATTGATCTGAATGGCGACGAGAAAGCCATGCTGGATCACTCCATTGATGCCGTGAAAGGCCTGGTTGAAGCTTGTCAGCGCATCTCTCCTGATCTGGCTGACTAAGTTCGATAAGATCTGTCCTGCCCGTCACTGTTTCGGGCAGGATCCTTTGATCAAAATGAGGAAGAATGATATGTCGGGAAACCAATGGGGCATGTCATTTCGGAGTGAAGGAGTGAAGCTCCCATGAACATTCATGAATATCAGGCAAAAGCGCTTCTGAAAGAATTTGGTGCCCCTGTTGCTGAGGGCGTGGCCATTTTCTCTGCAGACGAAGCTGCCGCTGCTGCAGACAAGCTGGGCGGTCCGCTTTGGGTTGTGAAATCCCAGATCCATGCCGGTGGCCGTGGTAAGGGTAAATTCAAGGAAGAATCCGCTGGCGAAAAAGGCGGCGTTCGTCTTGCTTTTTCCAAAGAGGAAGTAACCGAGTTTGCTACTCAGATGCTTGGTTCTACCCTTGTAACCGCTCAGACCGGCGAAGCTGGCAAGCAGGTTAACCGTCTTTACATTGAAGATGGTGCGGACATCGAGCGTGAGCTGTATCTGTCCCTTCTGGTTGACCGCACCTGTGGTCAGGTTGCCTTTGTTGCTTCTACCGAAGGCGGCATGGACATCGAGCAGGTTGCTGAAGAGACGCCTGAGAAAATCCTTACCCTGCCAATCGATCCAGATGCTGGTGTCACCGCTGCCGCTGCTGGCGAGCTTTGCGATGCGCTGAAGCTGGATGGTGTGGCTCGTGAAGATGGCCTGAAGCTGTTCCCGATCCTCTACAAGGCATTTGTCGAAAAAGACATGTCCCTGCTGGAGATCAACCCGCTGATCGTCATGAAAGACGGCCGTCTGCGTGTGCTTGACGCCAAATGCTCCTTCGATGGCAATGCTCTGTTCCGTCATGATGACGTGATGGCGTTGCGCGACAAGACCGAAGAAGACGAAAAAGAGATCGAAGCCTCCAAGCATGATCTGGCTTATGTTGCTCTTGACGGCAACATCGGCTGCATGGTGAACGGCGCTGGTCTTGCCATGGCGACCATGGATATCATCAAGCTCTATGGTGCTGAGCCTGCAAACTTCCTCGACGTTGGTGGCGGTGCTACCACCGAGAAAGTAACCGCTGCGTTCAAGATCATCACGTCCGATCCTAACGTTGAAGGCATTCTGGTTAACATTTTCGGCGGCATCATGCGTTGTGACGTGATTGCACAAGGTGTTCTGGAAGCTGTGAACGAAGTTGGTTTGCAGGTGCCACTGGTTGTTCGTCTTGAAGGCACCAAGGTTGAAGAAGGCAAGAAAATCATCAATGACAGTGATCTGAACGTGATCCCTGCTGATGATCTCAACGATGCAGCTCAGAAAATTGTTGCTGCTGTGAAGGGGGCGTAAGTACGATGTCCATTATTGTCAACAAAGACACCAAAGTCATCGTGCAAGGTCTGACCGGTAAAACCGGTACCTTCCACACCGAGCAGGCTCTGGCTTACTACGGCACCCAGATGGTTGCCGGTGTTCACCCTAAAAAAGGTGGCACCAACTGGACTGGTAACGTAGACGGCAAGGAAGTTCAGGTTCCTATCTTTGCGACCGTTAAGGAAGCAATGGAAGCAACCGGTGCGAATGCCTCCGTGGTTTATGTTCCACCTGCAGGCGCCGGTGCTGCGATCATCGAAGCGATTGACGCTGGCGTTCCTTTCATCTCCTGCATCACCGAAGGTATTCCGGTTGCAGACATGGTGAAAGTGAAAGCGCGCCTCGACAAGTCCGATTCCCGTCTGCTGGGTCCAAACTGCCCAGGCGTCATGACCCCTGAAGAGTGCAAGATCGGCATCATGCCGGGCTCCATCTTCAAAAAGGGTTCTGTCGGCATCGTATCCCGCTCTGGTACTCTGACTTATGAAGCTGTTTTCCAGACCACTCAGGAAGGCCTTGGTCAGACCACTGCCGTTGGTATCGGTGGTGATCCGGTCAAAGGCACCGAGTTCATTGACGTGCTGGACCTGTTCCTGGACGATGATGCAACCGAATCCATCATCATGATTGGTGAAATCGGTGGTTCTGCAGAAGAGGAAGCATCCGAGTGGCTGAAAGAACAGGCTGCCAAAGGTCGTAAGAAGCCAATGGTTGGCTTCATTGCCGGTCGTACTGCACCTCCAGGCCGTACAATGGGTCATGCTGGTGCTGTTATCTCCGGTGGCAAGGGCGGCGCAGAAGACAAGATTGCTGCAATGGAAGATGCGGGTATCCGTGTTTCTCCATCTCCAGCGAGCCTGGGTAAGACTCTCGTCGACTTGCTAAACGGTAAGTAACAGTACTATGACAGTATGAGGGGGAAGCATTAACCATTTTCCCCTCATAATCCGGCAAATCGTTCGGCAATGGTGCCGACGAAACGAAAGAGCGCCGGGAGAAATTCCGGTTGGTGGCGATGGCACGTCAGGACGCAAATGAAGCGTTCGCGTTAACCTCCTTTCTTTATGGTGGTAACGCGTCCTATATCGAAGATCTCTACGCCCGTTATCAGGAAAATCCGGCAGCAGTTGCTCCTGAGTGGCAGGGATTCTTTCAAGATCTCCAAGACAAAAAAGAAGATGTGATTGCGGGGGCACGTGGTGCATCCTGGAAACGACCTGATTGGCCGATTCCGCAATCTGGCGAACTGGTTTCTGCTCTGGACGGTGATTGGGGTCCCGACGAGAAGAAACTGGGCGACAAGCTCAAGACCAAGGCTGCGAGCCAGGGTATTGAGCTGAGCGATGAGGCAGTTCAGCAGGCGACACGCGATTCCGTTCGTGCCCTGATGATGATCCGTGCTTATCGCATGCGTGGCCATCTTCATGCAGATCTCGATCCGTTGAAACTGGCGGAAGCCAAGGATCACGAAGAGCTGCATCCAACCTCTTATGGTTTCACCGAGGCCGATTATGATCGCAAGATCTTCATCGACCACGTGCTGGGCCTGGAATTTGCCACCATTCCTGAAATGCTGGAAATTCTGCGTCGGACTTATTGCTCTACCCTTGGTGTCGAATTCATGCATATTTCCGCTCCGGCGGAAAAACGCTGGATCCAGGAGCGCATCGAAGGACCGGACAAGCAGATCGCATTCACTGCGGAAGGCAAGAAGGCGATCCTTTACAAGCTGGTAGAGGCGGAAGGCTTCGAGAAATTCCTCGATATCAAATATACAGGCACCAAGCGTTTTGGTCTGGACGGCGGGGAAGCTTTGATCCCGGCTCTGGAACAGATCATCAAGCGTGGCGGCGCCATGGGTGTGAAGGAAATTGTTCTGGGCATGGCACACCGTGGCCGCCTGAACGTCCTCTCCCAGGTTATGGCCAAGCCACATCGTGCGATTTTCCATGAATTCAAGGGCGGTTCCTACGCTCCTGATGATGTGGAAGGGTCTGGTGATGTGAAATACCATCTGGGTGCATCGTCTGACCGCGAATTTGACGGCAACAATGTTCATCTGTCCTTGACCGCCAATCCGTCTCACCTTGAGATCGTGAATCCGGTTGTTCTGGGTAAGGCGCGTGCCAAGCAGGATCAGATTTCCGCAGGTGATGGCCCGTTCATCGAGACGACCGAGGTAGACCGTACGACGGTTCTGCCGCTTTTGCTGCATGGTGATGCGGCTTTTGCCGGTCAGGGTGTTGTGGCTGAATGTCTGGGTTTGTCAGGTCTTCGTGGCCATCGTACCGGTGGTTCGATCCATGTGATCATCAACAACCAGATCGGTTTCACCACCAACCCGCGCTTCTCTCGTTCTTCTCCATATCCTTCCGATATGGCCAAGATGATCGAAGCGCCGGTGCTGCACTGTAATGGTGATGATCCGGAATCTGTTGTCTTTGCAGCAAAGATTGCTACCGAATTCCGCCAAACCTTTGGCAAGCCGGTCGTGATCGACATGTTCTGCTATCGTCGCTTCGGTCACAACGAAGGTGATGAGCCGGCCTTTACCCAGCCGATCATGTACAAGAAGATCCGTCAGCATCCAACCAGCCTGCAGATTTATGCAGACAAGCTGATTGCTGAAGGTACGATTACAGCTGAAGATCTGGAAAGCATGCGGGCAGATGTTCGCAAGGCTCTGGATGAAGAATTCGAGGCTGGTCAATCCTTCTCACCGAACAAGGCTGACTGGTTCGATGGCAAGTGGGCAGGTCTTTCTACCGCCAGCGCTGAAGATGATCGCCGGTCTGGCGAAACAGGTGTTGCGATTGATGATATTCGAGCAATCGGTACGAAACTCACCCATGTGCCGGAAGACTTCAATGTTCACCGGACCATCAAACGCTTCCAGACCAACCGCGCGAAGATGTTCGAAACCGGCGAAGGCTTTGACTGGGCGACAGCAGAGGCTCTGGCCTTTGGCTCCTTGCTGAGGGATGGTCATCCTGTTCGCCTGTCCGGTCAGGATTGTGAACGTGGTACTTTCTCCCAGCGTCATTCCGTTCTCTATGATCAACAGGATGAGGGCCGTTTCATTCCGCTCAACCATGTCTCTGAAGGACAAGAGCGTTATGAAGTGATCAACTCCATGCTGTCCGAAGAAGCGGTTCTTGGCTTTGAGTATGGTTATACCCTGTCCGAGCCACGTGGTTTGACCATGTGGGAAGGCCAGTTTGGTGACTTTGCCAATGGCGCACAGGTTGTGTTTGATCAGTTCCTGTCTTCGGGTGAGCGCAAATGGTTGCGGATGTCCGGTCTCGTGATGCTTCTGCCGCATGGCTATGAAGGTCAGGGGCCAGAACATAGCTCGGCCCGTCTTGAGCGTTATCTGCAGGCTTGTGCCGAAGATAACATTCAGGTGGCCAACTGTTCCACGCCTGCCAACTATTTCCATATCTTGCGCCGTCAGGTGAAACGTTCTTTCCGTAAGCCGCTTATTCTGATGACGCCAAAGAGCCTGTTGCGTAACAAGCGCTGTGTCTCTCGGATTGAGGAAATGGGCGCTGATAGCACCTTCCATCGTGTCTTGTGGGATGATGCACAGAGCAATCCGAACTCCGAGACCAAACTGGTTTCCGATGACAAGATCCGTCGTGTCATCATGTGTTCCGGTAAGGTCTATTACGATCTGTTGGAAGAGCGTGAGAAGCGTGGCATTGATGATGTTTATCTTCTGCGTGTCGAGCAGCTTTATCCGTTCCCGGCCAAGGCCCTGATCAAAGAACTGAGCCGCTTCAAGCAGGCGGATATGGTCTGGTGTCAGGAAGAGCCGAAAAACCAGGGTGCCTGGTTCTTCGTCGAGCCTTATCTGGAATGGGTGCTCAACCAGATTGACGCGAAAACCAAGCGTGCAGCCTATGTGGGTCGTGCAGCATCTGCTGCGACTGCGACCGGCTTGATGAGCCGCCATTTGGCTCAGCTGCAGGCCTTCCTTGATGATGCGTTTGCCGAATAACCGGCTGACCAATGCGAATTTGAAATGTGAGAGAGACGAATGGCTACAGAAATCAAGGTCCCAACTCTTGGGGAATCTGTGACCGAAGCGACCATCGGTCAGTGGTTCAAGCAACCAGGTGATGCGGTTTCTGCCGACGAGCCGTTGGTGGAACTGGAAACTGATAAAGTTACCATCGAAGTGCCAGCACCATCTGCTGGCACCATGGGTGAGCAGCTTGTCGCTGAAGGTGATACTGTTGAAGTTGGCGCTTTGCTTGCCATGCTGAATGAAGGTGAGGGTGGTGTTGCTGCTCCGGCTGCAGCCGCTGCTGCATCAGCGCCAGCTGCTGCGCCTGCGCCCGCAGCTCCTGCTGCAACTTCCATGCAGCCTGCTCCATCTGCTGCCAAAATGATGACCGAGAACAAGATTGATCCGGCTGCCGTTGCTGGCTCGGGTGTTCGTGGTCAGGTGCTCAAAGGCGATGTGCTGAATGCGGTTGCTTCCGGCACCACGGCTCCGGCGGCTTCTGCTGCTCCTGCAGCGCGTGCACCGTCTGCTCCGGAAGATGCCGCGCGTGAAGAGCGTGTTCGCATGACCAAGCTGCGTCAGACCATTGCACGTCGTCTGAAAGACGCGCAGAACACCGCAGCCATGTTGACCACCTTCAATGATGTGGACATGTCTGCGGTCATGGGTCTTCGCAAGCAGTATAAGGATCTGTTCGAGAAGAAGCATGGTGTGCGACTTGGCTTCATGGGCTTCTTTGCCAAGGCTGTGACCCAGGCTCTGCAGGAAATCCCTGCTGTGAATGCCGAGATTGATGGTACCGACATCATCTACAAGCATTTTGTGAATCTGGCTGTTGCCGTTGGCTCCCCACGTGGTCTGGTTGTTCCAGTTGTGCGTGATGCTGATCAGATGTCCATTGCAGAGATCGAAGGATCCATTGCCAATCTGGGTCGCCGTGCTCGTGATGGCCAACTGACCATGGAAGACATGCAGGGCGGTACATTCACCATTTCCAATGGTGGTGTTTACGGTTCCATGATGTCTACCCCGATCCTCAATGCGCCTCAGTCCGGAATTCTGGGTATGCACCGCATTGAAGACCGTCCGGTTGTCCGCAATGGTGAGATCGTGATCCGTCCGATGATGTATCTGGCTTTGTCCTATGATCATCGTATCGTTGACGGCAAAGAGGCTGTGACCTTCCTGGTTCGCATCAAGGAAGCTCTGGAAGATCCGCAGCGTCTGGTGCTGGATCTCTAAGCCGGATCTACAGTTTTCCAAACGGGGCGTCTGCGCCCCGTTTGTCGTATTCAAGATGGTCTCCATGATTGAGGCCAATGGGATGTGAAAGGCGATTGCTTTGGCAGGAGCTTTGAAATTTGGCAGCTGGATTTGCGCCATTTATGTGATTTTCATCGCTCTGGTTTGGCTGGTGGGTGGCTTTCTTGTGACCAATGCAATCAGCAATGGTGCCGAATCTGTTTCAGACCTTGAACTTGTTCCGCAGCTTTTCTGGCCTGTTCGTGCCATCGTTGCCGCGCTTGGCGTGGTTGGCGCCATTATTTTGGTCCTATCCCGGCCCGCATTCTTGCGGGTTCTCGCTGTCTGGTTTGCATCCGAGCTTGCTTTGCTGGTCTGGCTCTTTGCAACTGGTTTTCTCTCTTCTCAGTTTGAAACAATGAGCGATGTGCGCAATCTTGCCATCTGGCAGGTCTGCAATCTGGGCGTGGTGATGTTCGCCTGGGTGAAACATCGTGTACAGTTTCAATCTGCTTCCATATCGGAGTGAATGATATGTCTTATGATCTTGTTGTGATTGGCACCGGCCCTGGCGGCTATGTCTGTGCGATTCGCGCAGCGCAGTTGGGTATGAAGGTTGCTGTTGTCGAAAAACGCAAAACCCACGGCGGTACATGCCTCAATGTTGGTTGTATTCCGTCCAAGGCGTTGCTGCATGCCTCCGAGCTGTTTGAAGAAGCAGGTCATGACTTTGCCAATATGGGCATCAAGGTTGGCACCCCTGAGCTGGATCTGCCAGCCATGATGGGCCACAAGCAGGAAGTGATCGACGGCAATGTGGCTGGTATCGATTATCTGTTCAAGAAGAACAAGGTCGATGTTTTCCAAGGCACTGGCAAGATTGTTGCCGCTGGCAAGGTAGAAGTGACCCCTGACGAGGGGGATGTTCAGACCGTGGAAGCCAAGAATATCGTGGTTGCGACGGGTTCTGATGTTGCCAATCTGCCGGGCGTCGAGATTGACGAAAAGCAGGTTGTTTCCTCCACTGGTGCTCTTGAGCTGGACAAGGTGCCATCCAAGATGATCGTGGTTGGTGCTGGCGTTATCGGTCTGGAGCTTGGCTCTGTCTGGCGTCGTTTGGGCTCTGAAGTCACCGTCGTTGAGTTTCTTGATCGCATTCTGCCTGGCATGGATGGCGAAACTGTCAAAAATGCTCAGCGCATGTTCAAGAAGCAGGGCTTCAAGTTCAAGGTGGGCACCAAGGTTACCGGCGTTGAGAAAAGTGATGCTGGCCTGAAGGTTGCTATCGAATCTGTCAAAACCGGTAAAGCAGAAGAGCTGGAAGCTGACGTGGTTCTGGTTGCCATTGGTCGCCGCCCTTACACCGATGGTCTTGGTCTGGATGCTGTCGGTGTTCAGCTGGATGATCGTGGTCGGGTTGTCACTGATGGTCACTTCAAATCCACCGTTGATGGCATCTATGCAATCGGTGACGTGATCGAAGGCCCAATGCTTGCGCATAAGGCTGAAGATGATGGTGTGGCTCTGGCCGAGATCCTGGCTGGTCAAGCAGGCCATGTGGACTATAATCTGGTGCCTGGTGTGGTTTACACCATGCCTGAGATCGCGGTTCTTGGTCAGACCGAGGAGCAGCTGAAGGAAGCGGGTACTGCTTATAATGTTGGTAAATTCCCGTTCTCAGCCAATGGCCGGGCCAAAGCACAGCGCCATACAGATGGCTTTGTGAAGATTCTGGCTTGTAAGGAGACCGACAAGGTTCTCGGCGCGCACATGATTGGTGCCGGCGTTGGTGAAATGATCCACGAAGTGTCTGTTCTGATGGCCTTTGGTGGGGCTGCGGAAGATCTGGCGCGTACCATTCATGCTCATCCGACCTTGTCTGAAGCGGTCAAAGAAGCAGCTTTGGCAGTCGATAAGCGCCCGATCCATATGTAAAAGATTCGCACCAGCGTTTTGACACAAAAAACTCGTGATGCAGAAATCTTTGTAAGCGCATACCAAAACTGATTTTGAAAAGGCGGCCTTTTGGGTCGCCTTTTTTGTTTGGCCTTCCGGATAATATGAATGCAACCTATGATTTGATTGTTTAAATTAACCCTGCAACCAAGATATGTATCTGACTTGAATGTTAACCATTTGTAAATCCTTAATGATTGGTTAGTTTGTGTTTATTGAATTACTTAAAAGAGAGCTATCGAGCGTATTCGGGATTTGAAGAATTCACTTGGTAGACAGGGAAAATGACTATCAATAGACATCAATCAGATAATCGGGTTCAGGATATTATCAGAGCGTCTCGCAAGAATGTCGAGCGTCCGGTTTTCAAGCAGGAACCTTACCCCAACTGCCGTCGCCGCAGTCCTCGTCAACGGGTGCTGAAAGGGGCCAAGATTACATTCAATGACTATTATGAAAGCGTGTCTTGCCGGGTGGTGAGCCAGTCCGAGCATGGTGTGATGCTGCGTATGGACTATGACAATCTCTATCTTAACAGCTTCAAACTTGCCATCCCGATGGATCGCGGGCAATGGAAGTGCCGTGTGGTTCAGCGTGATCTTCCTGATGTTCGTGTCGAGTTTGTCAGCGAAAAGGAAGAGTTGGATCAGGATCTGTCAGTCCATGCCAAGATCCCGGCCAATCCTTTTGTGATGGCGATCGAATAGTTCGGCGAGTGTAATTGTATTCTATTGCTTCCAGAGCACGAAGGAACGCTGCTGGTCGGATTTGCGTGGATCGTGAAAGTCGTCATAGACAATCACATCCATGCGCTTGCCATTGATGGAGCCTTTGACGAGCCGCTTGGCGAAGAATGTTCGATAGAGCACTTCGACATATTGTTCATCTGCCTTCTGAGCAATGGATCGGCCCCAAGTGCAATCACGTGGGGCGCAGGCTGTATATGCCTTGACCTTCAAATGCGGCACGGTCTCATTGCTGCATACTTCCCAGATTTCGAGTTTGGTAATATCGGACTTGTTGCCAGCAAAAGGATTGAGCCATGTGCCTATGGCCTGACTTTGGATGCATTCGCCACTCATTGCTTGCTGGCTCCATGCCAACATCATGAGAATTGAGAGAAATGCCAATCGCTTTGCCATGATTTTCCCACCAGCTTCAGAAGCTCATTTGGTGAGTAGTCTATCAGAAATGGATTACTCTGTCCTTAAGGGGTAATCCGGGTTTTGCGGGCTGGAAACCTTAGCTGCGTGGATGTGCTTTTTGATAGATGTCCATCAGTTCACCCATCTCTACTTGGGTATAGCTTTGGGTCGTTGAAAGGCTTGCATGGCCTAGCAATTCTTGAATGGTGCGTAAATCTCCGCCATTGGCAAGCAAGTGTGTTGCAAAGGAATGGCGCAAGGCGTGAGGCGTTGCGGTTTCGGGCAATCCAAGTGAGCCGCGCATTTTCTCTACAGTGCGCTGAACCATGCGTGGGTTCAATGGGCCGCCTTTAACACCTCGAAAGAGCTTGTCTTTCGGCTCCAGTTCAAAGGGGCAGAGTGCCAGATAATGTGTGACGGCTTTTTGCACGATTGGCAGTACCGGTACGCGGCGTTGCTTGTTGCCCTTGCCAGTAATGGTGAGCGCATCGCGCCCTTCGATTGGTGCTTCCTGAACATTAAGCCCGAGCGCTTCCGAGATACGCAAGCCACATCCATATAAAAGAGCCAGAATGGCCGAATCACGTGCAATGACCCAAGGATCCTCCTCCAGGGACTGGGAGGGATCGATCAGATTGGTTGCCTTCTCTATGGTCAGTGGTTTCGGCAGGCCCTTGGAATATTTGGGTGTGTTGACGGCGGCAAAGGGTGCACTTGTTGCCATATTGCGGCTTTCCAGATGGCGCACGAAGGACCGAATTCCTGCCATGGTGCGTGCCAAGGATCGTGACGATAGTCCGGTCTGTCGTTGGGAGGCCATGAAAGAGCGCACATCCATGGGTTTGAGGATTTGGAAATGGCTGACATCGGCCACTTCTCCCTGATGCATGGTCAGGAAAGAGAAAAAAACATCCAGATCCCGATCATAGGCAGCGAGCGTTGAAGCAGATAGGCGGCGTTCATTGGCCAGAGCTTGCTGCCATAGTTTCTGTGCTTGCCGAAGTCGCGGTGTGGCGATCAGGAGAGGGGTATTGGATGTCTGGACCATGTGGTCTTGTCTCGATTGGTTCGTAAAGATTGCGCATCTGGAGACAAAAAATCCCCGATCCTTTTCAGCATCGGGGATAAATCTTGAGAAAGTCTCTGCGCCCGACCTAAAAATCTTCGAGTGAGATTTTTAGGCTGCATTTCCAACCCTCTCCCCTCTCAAACCGCCTTTGATGATACCATATCGGGTGGCTTGGGAGGGGGAGAGGGCTTGGCTCAGGACTGTTAGGCCCAAGCCTTACAGGATGGACTGGCCGGTTTTTGCCCAGTCAGCCAGGAATGCTTCCAGCCCTTTGTCGGTCAGAGGATGTTTTGCCAGACCTTTGACGACAGATGGTGGGATGGTTGCCACATCGGAGCCAGCCATCGCACACTGTTTCACGTGGTTGCCAGTGCGGATGGACGCCGCCAGAATTTCGGTCTCGAAGCCGTAATTGTCATAGATGATGCGGATGTCTTCGATCAACTCCATGCCATCGATGTTCATGTCATCAAGACGACCGATGAATGGTGAGATGAAGGTTGCACCAGCTTTTGCAGCCAGCAGAGCCTGATTGGCAGAGAAGCACAAGGTCACGTTGACCATGTGGCCCTGGTCGGTCAGGGCTTTACAGGCTTTCAGACCATCAATGGTCAGTGGCAGCTTGATACAAACATTTTTTGCAATTTTCAGAAGCTCTTCAGCTTCCGCCAGCATTGCATCACATTCCAGTGCGGTTACTTCTGCTGAAACAGGACCATCTGTCAGTTCGCAGATCTCAGCGATGACTTCCTTGAAGTCGCGGCCGGACTTTACGATCAGGGATGGGTTGGTGGTGACACCATCGATGAGGCCGGTTGCGGCCAGTTCACGGATTTCGTTGGTATCGGCGGTATCGACGAAGAATTTCATTTGGCGATAAGCTCCCTATAACGGTGCCTTGAAACAGAGCGGAGGATTTCAGCAATTTGTCTGCCTATCTTGGGATAGGCGCATTAGTTGGCTGACATTGGTGAACCCTTTAGCCTAAAGTGGACGTTTAGTCAGCCCCTAAGTGATGCATGCTGCAGCATAAGCGCGCTTTTTCGGCTCAATATGACAATTTGTTCCAATTGGTCGGCCCAATTGGACGGGACCAAGTGGCAACAGATTAGATGCAGGATCTCCTCCTTTCCGAGCAGATAGTGGCGGTATTGGTGCCGGTCTATGTGGACCAGAGCTATAGCTATCGCGTGCCGGAACATATGGTGCCAAGTGGAGGTCTGCGTCCCGGCATGCTGGTTCGTGTGCCATTGGGGCCGCGTTCGGTGCTTGGGGTGGTTTGGGATGACGACGCCCAGTTCAAGGATGCTTCGCGTCTGAAAGATATTGAAGCGATTTTTGATGATTTCTGCCTTAGTGATGATCTGCGCAAATTTGTCGACTGGATTGCTTCTTACACATTGGCCCAGCGTGGCATGGTTCTGCGGATGATCTTGCGGGGTGAAGAGGCTTTGCAGCCGGATAAGCCTGTCAAAGCGATTCGCTTGGTCGGAGATGTGCCGAATCGCCTGACCAAGGCTCGCTCCCAGATCTTAAGTGTCATGGAAAATGGCTTGGCTCGTTCCAAGAAAGAGGTGATGGAGGAGGCCGGGGTTTCCAGTGCAGCCATTGATGGCTTGATCAAGGCAGGCACGCTTGGCTATTGCGAATTGCCACCGCCTGCTTTGTTTGAGGAACCAATCGCGGACTTTGCACCGCCAACCTTGTCTGATAGCCAGCAAGAAGCGGCCAATGAGATCAATGCCTGTTTTGAGGCAGGTGGCTTTCAGGGCATGTTGCTTGATGGCGTGACCGGGTCTGGTAAGACCGAGGTTTATTTCGAAGCTTTGGCGCGTTGTCTGGAGAAAGGCCAACAGGCTTTGATCCTGGTGCCGGAAATTGCCCTGACCAACGCGTTTCTTGATCGGTTCACGGTGCGTTTTGGTGCAAGGCCTGCCGAGTGGCATTCGGATCTATCCCAAAAGCAGAAGAATAGAGTTTGGCGGGAAGTTGCCAAAGGCAAGGCGAGAGTTGTGGTCGGTGCGCGCTCCGCTTTGATGCTGCCATTCCGTGATCTTGGTCTCATCGTGGTTGATGAGGAACATGATGGTGCCTTCAAACAGGAAGATCGGGTTATCTATAATGCCCGTGACATGGCGGTTGTGCGCGGCCATCTGTCCGGGTTTCCAGTTATTCTTGCCAGTGCAACACCGTCTGTAGAGACTCGCAACAATGCCAATACAGGCCGCTATAAGCATATCAAGCTGACCAGCCGCTATGGTGGTTTCGCCATGCCGGATATCAGATTAGTGGATATGCGTAGTGATTCGCCCGAAAAGGGGCGTTGGCTGGCTCCATCGCTGGTAAATGCGGTGAATGAAACGCTGGAAGCGGGCGAGCAAAGCCTTCTATTTCTCAATAGACGCGGCTATGCGCCCCTGACCCTGTGTAGATCCTGTGGACATCGTTTTCAGTGTCCGTCCTGTTCGACATGGCTGGTTGAGCATCGGTTTCGCAAATTGTTGATGTGCCATCACTGCGGACACAGCGAGCCCGTGCCGCCATCCTGTCCGTCGTGTGGGGCGGAAGACAATCTGGTTGCCTGTGGCCCCGGGGTAGAGCGCGTTGCTGAAGAAGTGGCCGAACGCTGGCCGGACCGACGTGTGGTGATTCTTTCCTCAGACTTGATCCATGGTGTTGCCCAATTGCGGGCAGAACTGGAAGCCATTGCCAAAGGGGAAGCCGATATTGTCATTGGTACCCAATTGGTTGCAAAGGGGCATAACTTTCCTGCCATGACCCTTGTTGGCGTGATTGATGCAGATCTTGGATTGGCACACGGAGATTTGCGGGCGGGGGAGAAAGTCTTCCAGATGCTGGCCCAGGTGACGGGCCGGGCCGGGCGAATGGGGGGCAAAGGACGGGGTCTTTTGCAAACCCATGCAAGTGATCACCCGGTTATCCAATGTTTGTCCAAAGGTGATTGGGAAGGTTTTTACACATATGAATTGGAGCAGCGTCAGCGGGCGCAAATGCCTCCATTTGGACGTTTGGCAGCCCTCATCATTTCGGGAGAAGATCGCGAGGCGGCGCTGATGTATGGGCGTGAGTTGGTGCGTCATGTGCCACAAGGATCAGCGGTTCGAGTTCTTGGACCGGCAGAGGCTCCCTTGGCTGTGTTGCGCGGACGCTACCGCTTTCGGCTGCTGGTCTGGGCGGAACGATCCTTTGGAATATCGTCCTTTTTACGACATTGGTTGGGTCAATGTCCGACACCTCGTGGATCGGTTCGATTGCAGGTAGATGTGGATCCAGTCTCTTTTGTCTAGGAATCCGACCCGCTTTTCTCAGTCTTTTGCATTAGAATTGCAAATTACGACTTATGGCGCTCAAGCTGATATTGCGCCCCGCCATGGCATGTGCTAGACGAAGCGCGGTTTTAGGGGTTTTTATAACCCTTGGCAGATGAGACTGAAAATCCGGATGAAGATGTTTCGGCAGCTTTTGAAGGGTTGGTTCTATTCTCCCAATGTCAGAGAGCGACCAGGTGACGGATACGAATTCAGAAATCTCAGGAGTGGCCGAACGATACGCTCGCGCGTTGTTTGACCTCGCCCTTGAAGAAAAAGCTCTGGATGCAGTTGAGAAAGATCTCAGCTCCATCGAGGCTATTATGGATGAAAGTGAAGATTTCATGCGTCTGGTACGCAGCCCGGTCTTCACAGCTGACGAGCAATTGGCTGCAGTTTCAGCCCTTCTCGAAAAAGCTGGCATTTCTGGCATTGTCGGGAATTTCGTCCGTGTTATCGCAAATAATCGCCGGCTGTTTTCCCTGCCGGGGATGATCAAAGCTTTCCGCAACATCGTTACAACCCATCGTGGTGAGCAGGTGGCTGAAGTCACGTCTGCGCAGCCATTGACCGATGCCAACCTGAAGGCGCTCAAGAAGTCGCTGAAAGAAGCATTGGGTAAAGATGTTGCGATTGATGCCAAGGTTGATGCCGATATTCTCGGCGGCCTTGTCGTAAAAGTAGGTTCGCAGATGGTAGATTCCTCTGTGCGCACAAAACTCAACTCGCTCAAGATTGCACTGAAAGAGGTCGGCTGATGGATATTCGGGCCGCGGAAATTTCCGCAATCCTTAAAGAGCAGATCAAAAACTTCGGCTCAGACGCGCAAGTATCTGAAGTCGGACAGGTTCTGTCTGTTGGTGATGGTATCGCCCGCATCTATGGTTTGGACAATGTTCAGGCCGGTGAGATGGTGGAATTCCCTGGTGGAATGCGCGGTATGGCGCTTAACCTTGAAATGGACAATGTCGGTGCCGTGCTTTTCGGTGACGACCGTGCCGTTAAAGAAGGTGACGTCGTAAAGCGTACCGGCGCTATTGTGGATGTTCCTGTTGGTAAAGGCCTGTTGGGCCGTGTTGTTGATCCGCTTGGAAACCCAATTGACGGTAAGGGGCCTATCGAGGCTACCGAACGTCGTCGTGTGGATGTGAAGGCTCCAGGGATTATCCCTCGCAAGTCCGTTCACGAACCAATGCAGACCGGCCTGAAAGCCGTTGATGCGTTGATTCCAATCGGCCGTGGCCAGCGTGAGCTGATCATTGGTGACCGTCAGACCGGTAAAACTGCCGTTGCTCTGGACGCGATCCTGAACCAGAAGTCTGTGAATGACTCTGGTGCCGAGAACGAAAAGCTGTATTGCGTATATGTGGCTATCGGCCAGAAGCGCTCTACTGTTGCTCAGTTCGTGAAGACGCTTGAAGAAAACGGCGCTCTGGAATATTCCATCGTTGTTGCCGCGACCGCGTCTGATCCAGCTCCAATGCAGTTCCTGGCTCCATTTGCCGGTTGTGCAATGGGTGAGTATTTCCGTGATAACGGCATGCACTCACTGCTGGTTTATGATGATCTGTCCAAACAGGCTGTTGCTTATCGTCAGATGTCCCTGTTGCTGCGTCGTCCTCCTGGACGTGAAGCGTATCCTGGTGACGTTTTCTATCTGCACTCCCGTCTGCTGGAGCGCGCTGCGAAGCTGAACGAAGACAACGGTCTTGGTTCCATGACCGCTCTGCCGGTTATTGAAACCCAGGCAAACGACGTGTCTGCGTTTATTCCGACCAACGTGATTTCCATTACCGACGGTCAGATCTTCCTGGAAACCGATCTGTTCTATCAGGGTATCCGCCCTGCCGTGAACGTTGGTCTTTCCGTGTCTCGCGTGGGCTCTTCTGCCCAGGTGAAAGCAATGAAGCAGGTTGCTGGCCCGATTAAGGGTGAGCTGGCTCAGTATCGTGAAATGGCTGCGTTTGCGCAGTTCGGTTCCGACCTTGATGCCACCACGCAGAAATTGTTGAACCGCGGTGCACGTCTGGTTGAACTTCTGAAACAGCCTCAGTTCTCCCCACTGAAAGTGGAAGAGCAGGTCGCTGTGATTTACGCCGGTGTGAACGGATATCTGGATGGCATTGAAGTCAAACAGGTTCGTGCGTTTGAAGATGGTCTTCTTTCCGTGATGCGCAATGAGCACAAAGACGTGCTCGAAGCCATTCGTGACAAGAAAGCTCTTGATGACGAAATCACATCTAAACTGAAGGCGGCGGTCGAAGGTTTCGCAAAGAACTTTGCGTAAATCGTAAGACTGGCGGGGAACGGAGGCTATTATGTCAAGCCTTAAGGACCTCAAAAATCGTATCGCCTCAGTTAAGGCGACACAGAAAATCACCAAGGCCATGCAGATGGTTGCGGCTGCAAAACTTCGTCGCGCGCAAAGCGCGGCGGAAGCTGCGCGCCCGTATGCCGAACGTATGGATGAGGTGCTGGCCAATATCGCAGCGAATGCGGTTGGAGGTGACTCCACCCCCAAGCTTTTGGCAGGAACCGGTTCTGATCAGAACCAGCTTCTGTTGGTAGCGACTGCTGAACGTGGTCTCTGTGGCGGCTTCAACTCTTCTATCGCGCGCCTGGCGCGCGATAAAGCCCGTGCTTTGAAAGCAGAGGGCAAGACAGTCAAGATTTTGTGTGTTGGCAAAAAAGGCGCCGATGCACTCAAGAGTGAATTTGGCAATGACATCATTGATGTCATCGACATTCGTGATCTGAAACGGATTGCATTTGCCGATGCTGAAGCTCGCGTTGGACGCCGTATTCTCGAGATGTTCGAGAATGAGGAATTCGATGTCTGCACTCTGTTCTATGCCCGGTTCAGATCCGTGATTGCACAGATCCCGACCGCGCAGCAGATCATCCCGGCTGTTTTCGAAGAAATTGAAGGTGATACAGCAAAATCATCTGGTGCCATCTATGAGTATGAGCCAGATGAAGAGGAAATCCTTGCAGATCTTCTTCCAAGAAACGTATCGGTGCAAATCTTCCGTGCGCTTCTTGAAAATGGTGCTTCCGAGCAGGGTGCTCGTATGTCCGCTATGGACAACGCGACGCGCAATGCCGGCGATATGATCAGCAAACTTGAGCTGACCTATAACCGCCAGCGCCAGGCGAAGATTACGAGCGAATTGATTGAGATCATCTCGGGTGCTGAGGCGCTCTGACGGCGATTGACGAGGATAGACGAATGGCAGCAAAAAAAGCTACCGGACGCATCACGCAGGTTATCGGCGCTGTTGTGGACGTCCAGTTCGAGGGTGCTTTGCCACCCATTTTGAACGCACTTGAAACCGAAAACAACGGCCAGCGCCTTGTTTTGGAAGTTGCTCTGCACCTTGGTGAGAACACTGTTCGCACCATTGCTATGGACAGCTCTGAAGGCTTGGTTCGTGGCCAGCCTGTATCCGACACCGGCAAAGCGATTGCTGTGCCAGTTGGTGAAGAAATGCTTGGCCGCATCATCAACGTTGTTGGTGAGCCGGTGGATGAAGCAGGCGAGATCAAAGCATCTGGCACCCGCGAAATTCACCAGCCAGCTCCAGAGTTCGTAGAGCAGTCTACCGAAGCTGAGATCCTGGAAACCGGTATTAAGGTTGTTGACCTTCTCGCACCATATGCGAAGGGTGGTAAAATTGGTCTGTTCGGTGGTGCCGGTGTTGGCAAAACCGTTCTGATCATGGAGCTGATCAACAACATCGCTAAAGCACATGGTGGTTATTCCGTCTTTGCTGGTGTGGGTGAGCGTACTCGTGAGGGTAACGATCTGTACTGGGAAATGATCGAATCCGGCGTGAACAAAGAAGGCGGCGGCGAAGGTTCCAAATGTGCACTGGTTTATGGCCAGATGAACGAACCTCCTGGAGCCCGTGCTCGTGTGGCTCTGACCGGTCTGACCGTTGCTGAACAGTTCCGTGATGATGGCCAGGACGTGTTGTTCTTCGTTGACAACATCTTCCGCTTCACACAGGCAGGTTCCGAGGTGTCCGCGCTTCTGGGTCGTATTCCTTCCGCTGTGGGTTACCAGCCAACTCTGGCAACCGACATGGGTGGCCTTCAGGAACGTATTACCACCACCACCAAGGGTTCCATTACGTCTGTGCAGGCCATTTACGTGCCGGCCGATGACTTGACTGACCCTGCGCCAGCTACTTCCTTTGCTCACTTGGACGCAACCACCGTGTTGAACCGTTCCATTGCTGAGAAAGGGATTTATCCTGCGGTGGATCCACTTGACTCCACATCTCGTATGCTTGACCCACGTGTTATTGGTGATGAGCATTACGAGACTGCCCGTCAGGTACAGGAAATTCTGCAGCGCTATAAAGCTTTGCAGGACATCATTGCAATTCTTGGTATGGATGAATTGTCTGAAGAAGACAAAATGGCCGTGGCTCGTGCTCGTAAGATCGAGCGCTTCCTGTCTCAGCCTTTCCATGTTGCCGAGGTCTTCACCGGTTCTCCAGGTAAACTGGTTTCCCTCGAAGACACCATCAAAGGCTTCAAAGGCCTGTGCAATGGTGAGTTTGATCATCTGCCAGAAGCTGCTTTCTACATGGTTGGTTCTATGGACGAAGCCATCGAGAAAGCTCAGGCACTTGCAGCGGACGCGGCGTAAGCCGCTCCTCAACACCCTGATTGGGAGTAGGTATCTATCATGGCCGAGGCTTTCAACTTCGAACTCGTATCCCCAGAGCGGCTGGTTCTTTCCGAGCCCTGCAACTCTGTGCTGGTTCCCGGTAAAGAAGGTTTCTTTACCGTGCTGAAAGATCATGCGCCGGTGGTTGCCTCAATTTCTCCCGGTGTTCTGAATGTCGAACTGGAAGATGGCACCAAGCGTGACATCTATGTCCGTGGCGGTTTCGCCGATGTGGCAGAATCCGGTTTGAAAGTATTGGCAGAACAAGCTGTTCCCGTCGAAGATCTGGATGCCGAGCAAGTAGCTCAGTTGATCAAGGACGCGGAAGAGGATGTTGCTGATGCCAAAGATGACGACACCAAGAGTGAGGCCGAGATCCGGCTAGGGCGTTTGAAAAATCTGCAGGCGGCGATCTCCTGATTGCGCTTGAAAACGCTGAAATGATTAAAAGCCGCGAGGGTATTTCTCTCGCGGCTTTTTTATGTTCAAACCAGTGACGGGTTTGTTCTTTTCTTGATGCAGGAAGCAGGATGGTTGATATGACAATTGCTATTGTACTGCCACGTGCGATGGTATTTTCGCCAAAAGGCGCGACGTCCATTGATCTGGTTGCAAAAGATCTGCTGTTTCACAGTCGCTTGAAGGATCAGACTGTCGTCTATGGGCCCGACATTGTAGAGCCATTCGATGGTTTCCAGTTTGTGGGGTTGAAGGCCAGTAATCAGAGACAACGGGACCGTGAGCTGGTTGAGCATCTGAAATCCCAAAAGCCAAGCTGTGTGGTGGTGCATCAATATGTTCAAACAGCGGCACTCATCGCAAGCAAGCTACCCGATAGCCGAGTGATCCTGCACAGACACGGCTTGCTCAAGAAGCGCAAGAATGCACTTGCCAGATTTGTGAAATCCCGCTCCTATCGCAAGCTTTCCAACATCATATTTGTCAGCAACTTCATTCGAGGAAGCTTTTTGGAAGATTTTCCAGGCTTAAGAGAACGTAGTCTTGTCCTGTATAATGGTGTTGATACGACGACCTGGTGTCCCTCAGCAAAGAAAAAGAAGCAAGTTGTCTATATCGGTCGGGCGCGAGCCGATAAGGGCATACTTCCTTTGATTGAGGGCTTTCGGAAGGCAAATTTCTCGGATTGGCGTCTGAAACTGATTTGTGCAGTTCAGACAGAAGAAGAAGCCGATTTTTATCGGGATCTTCAAGCCAAAACTGCCAATGACAGTGCTATCGAACTTGTTGCCAATTATTCAATTGATCAAGTTCGGGATTGCTTGGCCGAGTCTCTCGTAGCAATCTCACCGTCCATCGTAAAAGAAGGATTTTCACGCGCCCTTATTGAGGCGATGTCTTGTGGGTGTGCCAGCATTGGGACGCTGAGTGGAGGGATGGCGGAAGCTGCAGGTGATGCTGCTTATGTGCTGCAAGGGGTTGATATGAATTCCATTGCCGAGGCTTTTGAGGATCTTTTGGCTGATCCGGAAAAGATTGCGCATTTTGGTAAGCTTGGCCGGGATCATGTCTGTGCCAATTTTGATATTGGTAAGATGTCCAATGCTTATGATGAGATACTAGAGCATTTTGAATGAATACCTGGTCATTCAAAATGCCCAAGCTATTGTTTCCAAGTATATTTTTGTCCGAAAACTGCACACACTTTTCGGGAATATGCTCTAATGGATGAGATGGTTTAATAACAACGAGGGCCAGATTTTCAGATTTTGTGGACTTCGTCCCTGCTACCTTTTGGTTAACCAGACCATGGCAGCAGCCCGCTTCAACAGGAAGGGGCAGGATGCGCTTTATCTTAGCCGTGATGAGAAAGTGCCCGCGTTGCTATTGGGCAATATGTGACTGAGGATACAAGGGAGAGGCTCTTGCTCACCTTCTGTGTCTCTCAGTGCAAGCTGTTTGATCTGCGATCTGATGAAGCTCGAGATGTTGACCGTCTGGCTTCGCAATCATGGATGAATGCACTGAGCCGTGGTGAGGAGCCATGGTCCTGGGTGGCGGCTGATAAAATTCGTAGTTTGGGCTATGATGGTCTTATCGATCCATCTCGCCGCAGGCCGGGCCTATGGCACATCGCGCTTTTTCGATGGAACGATGACAATGCGCCACAGGTAGAATTGCTAGGTGTGCCGAAGCAAATCACATTGGATCTTGACTATCGGTGAACACTCTTTGCCAGCTGGCACTAGACGAGCTTTTTGAAGGCTTCGACGACCTGATCATAGACCTTGCGTTTGAAGGGGACGATCAGTTCGGGCACGTCGGATAGATTGGCCCAGCGCCAGTCTTCAAATTCCTGATGTTGGTTTCCGTCGCCGGGATTGAGGATATTGATTTCGTCATCGCGACCATCAAAGCGAAAGGCAAACCAACGCTGGCGTTGACCACGGAACTTGCCTTTCAGACCCACCCCGATCAGATCATCTGGTAGATCATAATGGAACCAATCGTCAGCCTCTCTCAGCAGTGTGATGGAGTGGATGGAGGTTTCCTCGAACAGCTCGCGTTTGGCTGCTGTGAGGGGCACCTCGCCCTTGTCGATGCCGCCTTGTGGCATTTGCCATGTATAGGAACTTTTGGATAGCTCACTTGAGCCAACCCGATTGCCGATCCAGACCTTGTTATCCTTGTTGAAGACACAAATGCCCACGCAGTCGCGATAGGGTAGATCTTCGCGCTTTACCATCAGATTATTCTTTCAAAAGTGTTGTAACCGGGACCAAAGCAAAGCCTCGCTGGCGCAGATCCTGTGTCCATGTGGCAATGGTTCTCACCGAAATCGGAAAGGCTGTCGCGACTCCCAGCGCTCTGCCTTTTTCCTGAGCCAGTGTTTCCAATTGCACCAAACGGGTCTCAATATCCTGACTGCGGCCTCTAGCATCAATGATGTAATCGGCACGCAAGTTCGGCACATTCATGTTGTTGGCGAGATCATTCATACGGCTACGACCTGATGCGCCATTATCGACATAGGCGAGACCGCGACTAGCGAGTTCTCGCACCAAATCTCCGCCAGCCAGCTCATCAGCCGTGAAGCGGGCACCCATATAATTCATGATGCCGATATAGGAATCAAAGCGATGCAGCAACCAGTCCAGATTTTTCTGGTTGTCTTCGCTTGTCGCTGATGTCAGCAGCGTGTGGGGGCCTGGGTCGTTGTTGGGATAATCAAATGGTTCCAGAGGGATCTGTACCAGCAATTCGTGTCCCTGTGCGCGCGCCTTGCTTGTCCAGCGATCCAGACCATTGCCGTAGGGGGCAAATGCCAGTGAGATATCTGGCGGTAACAGGCTCAAGGCCTCCTGGGTGGTGGTTTGTGACAGGCCAAGTCCGTCAACAATGATGGCAATCTTGGGTAAACCCGCGATGGCTTCGCTGTTTATCTGTCTGGCATTTTTCTCCAACGGAGTGCTGGCGCGACCGGGCGGGTTGGCAAGGCTTGGGTCTGCAGGATCCAGAACTCTGATTTCACCGCTATTGGGTGTAAAACCGGAGGATCCGTTGTTTGAGTTTTGGGGTCGTCGTACAGAGGTGCTCAGGGCTTCCGGGGCGCCGGGTTTGATGCCGGGTCGGATGCCGTCGATGCCGATCATGGCCTGATTGGCCGGTCCGTCGGGCAATGCGACGATCTTCATTGGGTACCCGCCATTTGGTTGATCCGTGAAAATCAACCATCCAGCCAGCCCTACAACAAGTGTGAGGAGGAGGCCTACAGATGCCAGCATGAAGCGCTTCGCAGTAAGAAGAGGCGCTTTTTTTGACTGGCCCAGAGGCTTCTTCAGATCATTCGCCGCCATGATCTGTATCCTTTATAGCGCATTTCCGAAAAGTTGAATCATTTTTCGGATGAGAATTCGCGTTGAATCTAAGAGTGGGAAGGGCAGCGAGATGGCTGCCCTTCGGGTCTTGAGTTTATTTGGATGCCATCTTCTTGGCGGGGAATGCTTCATTGCTTTCCTCACCACGCATCAGTTTCAGTGCATATTGCAGCTGAGTGTCTTTTTCCACTTCGGGCGGAACATAGGAAGGAGAATAGGCTTCCTTTGGATCCTTGGCGTCTTTTGTGTCGGCTTTGGGAGCATCCGTTTTTTTGGCCTCGTCCTTTTTCAAATCGCTTTCCGCATCCTTGTTGCCATCCTTTTGAGCCTCTTTCTTAGCTCCGGATGCCTTGTCGGTATTTTCCAGATGACCACGCAGGTTGGCTTCTGTCTGGGAGGTTTGAGGGAACCGATCCTTCAAATCATCTGGCAATTCCTGTTTGATGAAGATATCCGGAACAATGCCTTTGGCCTGAATGGAGGTGCCAGATGGGGTGTAGTAGCGTGCGGTGGTCAGACGGATGGCACCATTGTTACCCAACGGTATGATGGTCTGAACCGAGCCTTTACCGAAAGACTTGGAGCCAATCAGAGTGGCTCGATCATGATCGGACAGGGCACCTGCAACAATCTCGGATGCAGAGGCGGAGCCGCCATTGATCAGCACGATGACTGGCAAGCCTTTGGTCAGATCACCGGCGCGGGCATAATAACGTTTCACTTCGTCCTTGTTACGGCCACGGGTGGAAACGATCTCACCCTGATCCAGGAAGGTGTCGGAAATGGCGATGGATTGATCCAGCTGGCCGCCGGGATTGGAGCGCAAATCCAGAACGAAGCCCTTGAGCTTGTCAGATCCGATTTCCTTTTCCAGTTTTGCGATGGCATTTTTCAGTCCATCAAAGGCCTGGCCATTGAACTGGGTGATACGCACATACCCAATGTCATCCAGAGCTTTCGAACGAACAGAAGAGATCTTGATGATTTCACGGGTGATATCAATCTTGATGGGCTGCTCGACTTCCTTGCGGACGATGGTCAATGTGATCTTGGTGCCGACCTTGCCACGCATTCTATCAACGGCTTCGGTCAGGTTCAGACCGCGAACAGCTTCGCCATCAAGATGGGTGATCAAATCATCGGCGAGAACACCGGCTGCATGCGCAGGTGTGTCATCAATTGGTGAGATGACTTTGACCAGACCATTTTCCATGGTGACCTGGATGCCAAGGCCACCAAATTCACCAGACGTCTCAACAGCCATTTCTTCGAAACTTTCCGGAGAAAGATAGCTGGAGTGAGGGTCAAGGGAGGTCAGCATGCCATTCAGAGCAGCAGCGATCAGATCCTTGTCCGTCGGTTCCTCAACATATTCCTTGCGAACCCGCTCGAAGACATCGCCAAACAGATTGATGTGACGGAAAGTATCGGACGTGGCGGCGTTGGCATTACCAATGCTGAGATTTGTGCCGGTCCATGGTGCGTAAGTGAAGGTTGATGACAATCCGGCACCAACCACGACGCCACAGAGCAATAGGGAGATTTTACGAATCATCCGTCTGCCTTTTCTTTTAAAGCTACTGTCCACCATGGTGCCGGATCAATCGCAACACCATCTTTTCTCAGTTCCAAATAAAGCACAGGTCTGGATGCGCTGTCTTGCAATACATCCGATTGTGCAAGTTTTGTTTGTTTCATTTGACCAATCGGCTCATTGGCCAGAATGAATTGTCCCAATTCTGCGGTCAGGTTTTCAAGGCCTGCCAATAAAATATGGTAGCCGCCTCCGGCATTTATAATCAAGAGCTTCCCGAATGAGCGGAAAGGACCCGAATAAACAACCCAGCCATCTGCCGGGCTGGTGACTTGCGCCCCGGAGCGCGTGGCAAGGGAGAGACCTTCAGCTTTGCCTCCAAATCCGTTCGCGCTGCCATATTGTTTGATTATCGTTCCTTCTACCGGAAGGCGAAGCAGTCCCTTTATTTTATCAAAAGGTATGGCAGGAGAAAGGCGTGCGGCGTTTTTTAATGCCGCAATCTTCTGTTTTTTTGTGGCAATTTCCTGCTCGATGGCCAGTTTTTCCGATTCCTTGGCATCCTGCACGGCCTGACGGGCTGCTTCGATCTCGCGCTCCATGGAGGCGATCAGCTCATTCAGGCTGTTGGCTTTGAGGGCCAATTGCTCGGTCTTGGCGCTTTCATCCTTGATGGCTTGCCGGTTTTTTTGTTCTTCTTCCTGTTTTTTGGCGATCAGCAGATCAAGACGTTTGCGTTCTTCATTGAGCTTTTCGAGACCGGTTTGCAGTGCCAGCTTTTCCTCATTGATTTTTGTTTTCAAGTTGATTAGCTGCTCCAGCTGACTGGCGAGAGCCTGGGCTTCGATGCGAATTTCCGGTACCAGAGTGCTGAGCAGGATTGCTGAGCGTACGGCATCCAGTGCGTCTGATGGCTTGATGGCCAGTGCTGGAGGAGGATTGCGACCGATGCGTTGAAGGGCTGCCAGAATGCCCGAGAGCGCGTCGCGCTGTTCTGCGAGTGAGACCTTCAAAGCTGTTTCGTCCTGAAACAGAATTTTCAGACGGGCTTCGCTCTCGTTCAATGAACGTTCCAAAGTCTTGATGCGATCAGCGGTTTCAATCAGGCCGCTGGCAAGGTTTTGGCGATCACCTTCCAGCCTTGCCACTTCTTCCTGAAGCTCAGCTTGACGCTCTTTGGAGAGTTTGATGGAGCCTTCCAGCTCTTCCAGCGCTTTTTGTTGTTCCTGTCGGGCTTTTTCGCGCGCTTGCAAGGCACGCGCAGCTTTTTGTTCGGCTTCGTTGATGGGAGGGGAGGTTGGCTGAGCAGGCGTTTCCTGAGCTGATTGCGCAGGAGGGGTTTGTTGCGCCAAAGTTATCAAAGGAAATTGCCCCAGCAGAATACCAAACAAAGCGACGGATAGGCGCTTTGCGAAATGTTTGGCTAGCATATCTGGACAGCTCGGCAAGCGAATCACCTTTTCAAAACTCTTTGCGCCAATTTAGAGCATGGAAGAGATGGGTGGAATCGCTTGAATTCACTTTTGCGCGGCTAGTTGGTGAGCGGTTTCGTTGTTCTCAAGTTCTGTGGTAGGGGTGGCCGGTCAGGATGGTCATGGCGCGATAGATCTGTTCGGCGATAAGCATGCGGACAATCTGATGGGGCCAGGTCATGGAGCCGAGGGCCAGTTTGCTTCTGGCGGTTTGCAACAATGCCTTGCCATGCCCGTCAGGGCCACCGATCACCAGCGCAATTGAACCATGGCCTGCACTGCGTTCACGGTCCAGCAGTCTGGCAAAATCCGGGCTTGAGAGATTCTTGCCATGCTCGTCCAGTGCGATGATGAAAGAATTGGAGGGCAGGGCCTTGAGCAGTTGCTCGGCTTCCTGATCCTTGCGCTCGGAAGTGGATTTGGCCCGGCTTTCCACCAGCTCGATCATTTCGATCGAGGTGAAGCCCAAACTGCGCCCGGCTTTGCGGGCGCGGTCAAGATACCGCTCAAGCAACTCTGTTTCCGGGCCTGCCTTTTGGCGGCCAACGGCAGCAAGGATCAGTTTCATGACAGGTCCGCTCGGATCAAGTCTTAAAGCCTTTCTGTAGATTGTTGAATCGATGGAAAGGCTTTATATCTTTGTTTTAAGCAAATTCTTATCCGAAAAGTTGAAGCACTTTTCGGGAATATGCTCTAGTCGTCCTGGCTTTCAGCGGACCACATTTTCTCGATATTGTAAAACTCACGCACTTCCGGGCGGAAGATATGGACGATATGATCGCCTGTATCAATCAGCACCCAGTCGCAATTTGGCAGACCTTCGACATGGGCATTGCCGAACCCGTTATCCTTCAGATCACGCAGCAGACGATCAGCAACAGCTCCCACATGACGGTGGGACCGACCGGAGCTGATGATCATGAAATCGGCAAGAGAAGACTTGCCGCGCAAATCGATGGAAAGGGTGTCTTCAGCCTTGGAATCATCCAGGCTCGACAAGATCAGGGTAAGCGCTTGCTCTGGATCCTTGCGATCTGTTGCAGGGGCTTGGGGAGAAAGGCCGTTGGGCATGGTCTCCATTTGTGTTGCGGTGGACAAATGCACCTCATTTTCCAAAACTGGATCATTCCTTGCTCGGTATGGCCCCCATAGACTGGCCAAGAATGTGAGCGAAGGTTGATCCGTCGAATCTCTCGACTCTTATAATCTAAGTCATTCTATGTGACATTATCAAGGCTGTTGCCAGTGCCCTCACCCTTGCGCTTCTTTTCGCGCAGCAGTGTCGATGACAGATGTGACCGCGGTCCATGGAGGAAAACCCAGCAGGGGCCGCGGTTGGCAGATAGGCCTTTCGCCTCTTTTTCTGGCAGGCGCCAGCGTTGATAAGTCTGGGCTGCCTTGGAAGAAAGAGGCGACAGGCTGTAACCCGGACGGTCAATGATTGCAATGGGTAAAGTGGCAAAAATGCGCTTCCATTGCCGCCAATGATGAAAATTGGCCAAATTATCGGCTCCCATGAGCCAAACAAAGCGATTTTGCGGATATTTCCTGGTTAACCAGAGAATGGTCTTGGCGGAATAGCCGGAACTGAGTTGTTGCTCGAGCCCGGTCAGCGAGATGGATGGGTGATCCATCATGTTGGCTGTTTGCTCCAGTCTCTCTTCCAGTGGAGGAAGGCTGGAATTGTTCTTGAGCGGATTGCCCGGCGTGACCAGACACCAGATCTTGTCCAGCTCCAAGCGTTTCAAACCTGTCAATGCGACATGGCGATGCCCGTCATGAGGTGGATTGAAGCTGCCTCCATAGAGCCCGATGGTCATACCGGGCTCGATAGGTGGAATGCGCGTGCCGTGATTGGGTGATCGGCTCATGGAGTTTGGGTCCAGCTTTCTCGTTCACAATTATGGACGAATCTGCCCGGTGCCGTGAACGCGATATTTGAAGCTGGTCAATTGCTCCAGACCAACCGGGCCACGGGCATGCATGCGGCCGGTAGCGATGCCGATTTCGGCGCCCATGCCAAATTCGCCACCATCGGCAAATTGAGTGGAGGCATTATGCATGACAATGGCACTATCCACTTCATTGAGGAAACGGCTAGCAGCCTTGGCATCCTCAGTGATGATGCACTCTGTATGAGAGGAGCTGTAGGTCGCGATGTGATCGATGGCCTCTGCGATATTGTCGACCAGTTTCACAGAGATGTCGGCTGAGAGATATTCGGTGTGCCAGTCTTTATCACTCGCTGCTACCACATTATCAGTCAGCGCAATTACTTCCTCGGTGCCATGAATGGTGCAGCCGGCGTCCTGTAGGGCTTTTACAATCGGTTTGGCATGGCTTTGTGCGAGCTTGCGATCCAGCAGCAGGGTTTCTGCTGCGCCACAAATTCCGGTGCGGCGCATCTTGGCGTTGACGGCGATTGCCAGTGCTTTTTCGGCATCCGCTGCTTCATGGATATAGAGATGGCAAACACCTTCCAGATGTGAGAAGACCGGCACGCGTGCTTCATCCTGAACACGGCCAACCAGACCCTTGCCGCCTCGGGGCACAATCACGTCGACATTGCCACCCAGACCTTTGAGCATTTCTCCCACAGCTGCGCGGTCTGTGGTTGGTACCATTTGAACGCAATGCTCGCTCAGGCCCGCGGCTTTCAAGCCCTGCATCAAGCAGGCATGAATGGCACGAGAGGAATGATAGCTATCCGTGCCACCACGCAGGATTGAGGCATTGCCAGCTTTCAGACATAGGGCACCTGCGTCGGCTGTAACATTGGGGCGGCTCTCATAAATCACACCAATCACACCGAGGGGGGTGCGAACGCGTTCAATATGCAGGCCGTTGGGACGATCCCATCCAGCCATGATACTGCCAACAGGGTCAGGTAGTTTGACAATGGCGTCCAACCCCTGGGCAATGGCGTCAATGCGTTTCTCATCCAGTGTCAGGCGATCAAGGAAGGAGGCTGCCATGCCGTCCTTCTTGCCTTTTTCGACATCTTTTGCGTTCGCGGCGAGGATTTCCTTGGTCGATGCGCGAATAGCAATTGCAGCCTCGGACAGGGCTTTGTTTTTTTGTGCTGTCGGGGCGTTGGCGAGCTCTCGGGCGGCGGTTCGAGCTTTTTGACCCAATGTCATCATGATCTCGGTCACATTGCCTGTCATGTCATTCATTTGCCTGTTCCCCTCAAGGCTTAAATCTGAAATCTGTTATCTATTTTCGAATTCGCTCAGAACCATATCATCGCGGTGGATGACTTCGGCTCTACCATCGTAGCCAAGCAAGCCTGCAATCTCATGGGATTGCCGACCGATAATTTTATCGGCTTCCGTTCGATCATACGCGACCAGACCACGGGCGATTTCTTCTCCATCCGGTCCGTTCAAAATGACGGCGTCCCCGCGAGAGAAGGCGCCTTCCAGTCTGGTGACACCTGCTGGTAGCAGGCTTTTACCGGAGAGCAGCGCTTTGACTGCACCGGCGTCCAGCATGATCATTCCATGGGGTTCCAGTGAGCCATGGATCCAGCGTTTGCGGGCGGTGATCGGGCTGGCTTTAGCCAAAAACCAGCTGCATTTTGCGCCACTGACAATGGCTTGCAACGGATTGTAGCCAGCACCGTTGGCGATAACCATGGATGTGCCTGCTTTCACAGCGATTTTTGCAGCAGCAATCTTTGTGGTCATGCCGCCTTTGGCAAGGGATGATCCGGCACTGCCTGCCATGGCCTCAATCTCCGGGGTGATTTTTTCAATCACGGGAAGATGCCTGGCATCGGGATTGGATGCCGGTGGTGCGGTATAGAGGCCGTCAATGTCAGAGAGCAGTATGAGACAATCGGCGCTGATCATGGTGGCTACACGTGCGGCCAGACGGTCATTGTCGCCATATTTGATCTCGGATGTGGCGACCGTGTCATTTTCATTGACGATTGGTACAACGCCCAGTTCCAGCAAGGTCGCAAGCGTGGCCCGAGCATTGAGATAAGGGCGACGTGCTTCGGTATCACCCAATGTCAGCAGAATTTGACCTGCTATCAGCTCTACCTTGTTCAGGGCGTCTGCATAAGCTCGGCCAAGGCTGATTTGGCCAATGGCTGCTGCAGCCTGACTTTGCTCCAGCTTCAAATGGCCTGTTGGCAAGTTTGTTTGTTTGCGGCCCAGAGCGATGGCACCGGAGGATACAATCAAGACTTCCTTGCCCTGCTCCTTCAGCCAGGCAATATCATCGACCAATGTTTGCAGCCAGGCTGCGCGCAAACGCCCACTTTTGGCATCAACCAGTGTGGCTGAGCCAATTTTGATGACAATGCGTTTTTGATCTTGCAATCGTGGAATTAAGGACGCCATGGTTCGGGCTCAAGATCTGCTTCTTCTTCGCGTTTGTTCTCGGTTTCAATCTTGCTCATGATAGCACGCAAGATATCGTCCATATTGGTTCGGGCAACAGCAGAAATGGCCATCGGTCGGAAGCCATAAGCCTCTTCAAATGTTTGGAGTTTTTCTTCCAGCTCTTCTTCTAGCAGCGAATCAACCTTGGTCAGGGCGACGATTTCGTCTTTCTGGCCCAAGCCTTCATCATAGGCTTCCAGTTCACCGCGGATTACCCGATAGGCGTCGACGAAATCCTCCTGGGTTGCGTCGATCAGATGCAACAGCACACGACAGCGCTCGACATGGCCGAGGAAGCGGTCTCCGATGCCGATGCCCTCATGGGCTCCTTCGATCAGACCGGGAATGTCGGCCATGACAAATTCACGGCTATCAATGCCCACAACACCCAGATTGGGATGCAGAGTGGTGAATGGATAATCGGCGATTTTTGGTTTGGCAGACGAGACTGATGCAAGAAATGTGGATTTGCCAGCATTTGGCAGGCCAACGAGACCTGCGTCAGCGATCAGCTTCAAACGCAACCATATCCAGCGCTCTTCGCCATCTTGCCCGGGATTGGCATGGCGTGGGGCCTGATTGGTTGCGGATTTGAAATGAGTGTTGCCAAAGCCTCCATTGCCACCTTTGGCGAGCAGAATCTTCTGGCCGATTTCCGTCAGATCAGCGAGAACCTCATCATTGTCCTCATCCATAATCTGGGTGCCGATGGGTACACGCAACACCACATCCTTGCCTTTATGGCCATTGCGGTTACGGCCCATGCCATGCAGACCGGTATCGGCTTTGAAATGCTGTTTGAAGCGGTAGTCAATGAGCGTATTCAGGCCATTGACACATTCGACCCATACATCGCCGCCTTTGCCGCCATCACCCCCATCAGGGCCACCCATGGCGACATATTTTTCGCGGCGGAAGGAGACGCTGCCAGCGCCTCCATTGCCTGATCGAACAAAGACCTTGGCCTGGTCAAGAAATTTCATCGTACGCCCTCATAATATCGGTTTGCAGTCAGCTCCAGTTCGATCTGGGCAACATCTTGACTGCGTGCCGGGCTAAAGCCCCGTCCTCTGCCGATTTCCTTGAAACCCATGCGTGAGAGGATAGACAGGGACCTTGGATTGTCTTCAAACACTGCAGAGCGGACCCGCTCGGTCGGCTCCAGCGGCATATACCAGGCCAGAAACCGGGCAACTGCTTCACTCATATAGCCTTTACCCCAAAAGGACTGGTCAAGCCAATAGCCAATTGAGGGAACAAAGGCATGTTGTAACCGCTCGGTTGATGGCGCCATGCCGATAATGCCGATCAATTTGTCTTTTTGTATGATGGCATAGTGAATGCCTTCCAGCCCCTGTTGGCATCGTTCGATGAAGCTGGTGGCGCTTTGCCTGGTGTAAGGGTAGGGGACACGACCGAGATAACGGGTCATCGATACATTGCTACAAGCAATTTGGATGGCGTCTGCGTCCTCGGTATGCAGAGGACGCAGCAAGAGGCGGTCGCTTTTCAAGCTTGGCAACAACATCAGGCTGCTCCTTTGTTAGGGGTTAAATGATTCCAGTCTCTCAAGGCTTGCCAGACCCGGCGATCGAGCTTGAATCGATCGGTCGGGATCATGCCTTTGTAAAATGCGGAGCGAGTCATGCCCGTGCCACAATATTGGAAACCGCATTTTTCCAGAAGGCGCTTGGAAGCCATGCTTGAGACACGGGCCAAGGCAAAAATGCAGTCCAGATTATCCTTTGAGAATGCCAGATCCAGCATCGCCTGGGTTGCCAGTGTACCATATCCACGGTTCCAGCAGGCTTCATCGAGCCAGATGGAGAGCATATGATTGGCGTTGGTGTGATCTGGCTGGTAGCCAATCATGCCAAGGGGCTGGTTGAGGGAGTTGGCGATGATGAGAGTGCGGCCGGAAAAATTATCCAGCTGATTGCATTTCACCGCGCAGCTTTCGGCAGACAGATTTTTTGCGATGCGAGGATTGGAGGCGATTGCTGCCAGTTTCCCCTGATCGCAGCTTTGCGGAAAGCGAAGGATAATAGCGCCGATCCGCAAAGGGGTGATACTGTCAGGTTCGTCCTGCTGTATGCCTTCATCTATATCCAACATGAGTTCCTCCTCAAGAATTGTAGTTATGAGATGATTGAAAAGAAAAAGGGAAGATGGTGTCCCATCTTCCCTTCTCATCTCAGCTACCCTTTTGGGGGAACTATCATCGACTTGTCGGGGTCAGGGACACCGGCAAGTCTTGTGTTTCATGCCGATGCTTATTCTGCGGCTTCCGCCACCGGGTTCACAGATACGTAAGTTCGGCCGTTAGCCTTTGCGCGGAATTCCACCTTGCCTTCAACGGTAGCAAATAGGGTATGGTCCTTGCCCATACCGACATTGCTGCCCGGATGCCATTTGGTGCCGCGTTGACGCACCAGGATGTTGCCAGGAATCACTGCTTCCCCGCCATATTTCTTTACGCCCAAGCGACGACCAGCTGAATCGCGGCCGTTACGGGATGAACCACCTGCCTTTTTATGTGCCATTTTGGTGTCTCCTCGTTCCTAAACTTATTTCTCGGCTGCGAGAGCAGCAGCCTGCTCGAGCCAGTTGTCACGTTCGATGCGGCCTTTGAAGTTCAGCGCATCGTCGACTTTAGCAATGTCTTCTGCAGAGAAGGCTGCTACCTGAGCAAAAGTGGTGATGCCCAGAGCGTTCAGTTTGCCTTCCAGAACAGGACCAACGCCGGAAATCTTTTTCAGATCGTCCTTGTCGCCAGCCGGAGCGTCGAAGAGTGCTGCGACTTCAGCGTCAGCTTTTTTCGCTTTTGCCTTTGCAGGAGCTTTCTCTTCCTTTTTCTCAGCTTTTGCAGGTGCCGCTTTCTTTGCAGCTTTTGCAGGTGCTTTGCCGCCGGTCAGGATCTCGGTGATCTTGACGGAAGTGAAGTGCTGACGATGGCCGTTGCGACGACGGGAATTCTGACGACGACGTTTCTTGAAGATGATGATCTTGCGGCCACGGCCCTGATCCACGATCTCGGCAGCAACAGTTGCACCGTCTACCAAAGGAGCGCCAACCTGTGCGTCACCTTCGCCGCCAACCAGCAGCACGGAATCAAAAACCACGGTGTCGCCAGCTTCGCCTTCGAGCTTTTCGACCTTGATCACATCTTCAGGGGAAACAGTATACTGCTTACCGCCTGTTTTGATGACTGCGAACATTTTTTTCTCCTGTTCAATCCGAACTTCCCGATTCTGGGAGCCGTCTTTTTTCAGTCGGTGAATGGATTGTCTGTCTGTCAATTTCCATTTAATTCCAAATGCTTGGAGTTAAACTTGTCTTTACAAACAAACAGGCGCGGAAAGGGCTTCCACGCCAGACTTGGCCGCACTATAGCTTTTGATGCCGCAGAGTCAAGGAAAAGAGCGGACTTTTGGCCAGATTTCGACCCTTGGGACAAAGAGTTAGCGCATTGCGGATTTCTCTACCTTTCTTCTCGTCGTGATTGATTGTGGGAATGAGGGCCGGCATCTTGAGCTTGATTGGAGCTGTGTGTAAGGTCCGCTCATGTTCGTTTGAGCTCGTTCGAATATGCGGAGAGGTGCCGGAGTGGTCGAACGGGGCGGTCTCGAAAACCGTTGTGCCTTTGCGGGTACCGGGGGTTCGAATCCCTTCCTCTCCGCCATTTTCATTTGCACATTGCCACCCGCCAACCCAATGTGCGATGGCTCCGAGTTCGAATTTCGTTCTTCACTCTCCGCCATCTTATCTTGCGCCTTGCCGCCGACCAACCCAAGTGTTTGGGCTCTGAGTTTGAACTTTGTTCTTCACTCTTTGTTATTTTGTTCTGGCAGGCAACCGCCACGCCAATCTAGCCACCCGAATCTGGTGTTCGTCTCACTGATCCGTATCCAGAGGTTCCGTTTTTGCGATATTGACTTGCAGAGTGAACTGATTGTGGAAGTGATTGAATGTCGTAAGAAAATGAAAAATGCTCCAGCACACTATGCCGAAAAATTTTGCACTGTCTTCAAGATAGACGAGATAGGCATCAAGGCTGTGAAAGACCAGATCGATAAAGATCGAGCTGGCGAGTGCGATTGCTCCGAGTGCAAGCATCCACCATTGTTGTCGGAAGATATATTTCCAACTGGTCAGGACATATAGTCCTGCCAGAACCATATAACTGATGATGACCAGTGTTTGTGGAACCCCAACAGCCGGGAATACCTTTTCGTGGACAAGAAACATGTCATCAATGGCAATCCATGCGGTCAGTGATCCCGCCGAGAGCGCAAATCTTGTAAAGGGATCCTGTTTGTCAACAGACAAGACAACCAATCCCATCAGGAGGCAGACGGCAGCGGTGCCTGTCCAGAGCAGTAGCCCCATATTGGATACAAGTCCGTAATAGACGTGACAACAATCAGGTGCATATTCTGCTGCTGCCAAAGTGTCCAAAAACATCCATTTGGGTTCTGCAAAGGGTTGGAGCAGTACGGACGCCAGGAAAATGGTCGGAAAAATGAAGAGAGTATAGGTTGCAATCCGGTTGGCGAGCTTGAAATCTTCTGTTGTGCGGGTGATCGTTTGTGTGTGCAACCTTGCACGATTTTCATTGATAACCATATTCAACCTCTTTTTATCTCTCAAGCCCAAACGGCGCAATTGATGCCGGTCTTTTGTTTGGCCGACAGCCACATTGCTATGGCTGTAAATCCCGTCGCCGCGAGATACCCCCAGGCAACCATGGTCAGTCCACCGAGCTCGAAACCACCCATTGTCAATACAAGGGATAGGGCGAGGGATATCAGAAGGATTTGGGCAATCCTGTGATGATTGCGCTTCATGCCAAGCACTGCAGGTGCCGGTCCGAACAGGGCGCGAATTGGCAATGTGGCCATGATGATCATCAGAATACCATGGCCCTGCTCGAATTCGTTGCCGAAAAGACCCAGTATAAACTGGCCTATCAGGGCAATTGTAATCCAGGCGGCAGTTGCATAGGCCAATGTGATTCTGCTGGATAGTCTGATGAGGCTTTGAGTTTCTCCATTTTGTTGTTGTGCATTGGCAGAAAAAACCTTCGGCATCAGCAAGGAATAAAGAGCCTTCATACCGAAACCGGCCAATTGCCGGATCCGGAAGCTGATATGAAGCATTGCCACCTCAAATGGAGCAAATAGCAGGCTTGCGAGAATGATATGGATTTCGATGAAATAATCCCACAGCAAGGTTATGACAGTCCAGCTGGGAGCCATTTGCCACCATTTTTTTCGTTCTTCTTCTTGCTCTGATGCAGTTCCCGCTTGTTTTGACAATGTGCGTCTTAATCTGATCCATTGGATGGCAGCTGTTGCGATGAATATGGCTGTGGCGGCCAGAACCAAATGTGCAATGGAGACATCATCGATCATGAGGGCGATCAGGCCAAAGCTTGCAATCAGTAGCAAGGGTCTTAGCAGCATGTCGGGCAGCTGGCCGGAGAATTGGCGTTGTAGGCCGATCAGGATGCTTCCGTTGAAATAGATATAACCCATGGCCATGGCAGAGGGTATGGCGCCCGCCAGAATGATGGACAGATCATAGGCACCTTCAGAAGGGATCAGCATTGCTGCAACAGTTGCAGGAATTGCGGCAATCAGGCTCATTATGACTATGAGCCTGTGCCCGTATTGCGTAAAGAAGCTGAGTAGGCCAAGCCTGTCGAGCGCTCTATATTCGGCGGCTATCATCGACCCTATGGCGTGGAAACCACAGGGCAGCAGGACTGATGCAAGACTGGCGATTGCCAGAAAAACCGAATATTGCGCCATCATGTTTGCGCCAAACTGTCTGGTGATCAGGAAGGTGATCGCAAAGACACATAGGGCCCCGACAATTCGGGCCAGTGTCAACAGAGCCATATGAGAAAACAGACGCTTGAGCTGTGGATTGGACATGGGATCGGCTCAATCGGCAAAAGCGGCTTTGGGACCCTTGGTCCGGACGTCATGAACATGTCTTGCGATTTCGCCCTTCTTGCGTCGAGCAAAATAGAGCATATGGCCAAGGATACGTGATTTGATACTGGAGCCATAGTGATAGTAGCGAGGGGTAATGACCGTGCTGCCTTTCTTGCCGACAAAGCCACGTTTGAACTGATGCAGATGGCAGTCCTTGTCTGCTCCGCCAAGGTCATACCAGCGACAGATCGGGCTTTTTACGAGATGTTGGGCGATTGCCCAATGCATCACAAAGCCTGCATTGAGAGGCAGGGCCTTGTTGTTTGTTGCCCCGTAGAGATAAACCGCTCTTTCGCCCGTGCTATCAATTGCAGCTCCCGCAACCAGTTCATCTTCGTACTCAACCAGCAGAATTTCTGGTCTGAGGGCCAGTTCATCAGCTTCCATCAAGTCCTTTAATGTGCCTATGGCTGATGTGTCATGAAAGTCCTTGCGGTTCTGCATGGCTTCATATAGCCGCATGAATGCTTCATGCCCTTCAGCATCATTGGCAAAGCGACATGTCAGGTTGTTCTTTTCGGCCTGTTTGAGATTGTAGCGCCATTTCTGGGCAAGGCTGGCACGCAGATCCTCCAGGGAAATATCAGTGTTGACAAAATAACGAAGGGGAGAAGCCAATTCCTCACCAGCTACGAAGCCGCATTTTTCGAAGGTGCTGACCTCAAGTTCTGAAATGTCAGGGTCTGCGCGGGGGAAGAATGTCAGAAAGTAATCTCTCTCGATGGCATAGATGTCCTTCAGTTTTTCAACGGTCTCTTCAAGAATGCGTGGTTCAACCGGTAAATCATGGTGACGCCACAGCGGCCCCCATTTGACAACCGCAACACCCCCGCCAACGATAGGGAAGTCCATTTTCAGGACCATTGCAGCACTTACCACTTGTTCGCCTTTGTAGAAGGCAATGCGTTCCAATTGTTCGGGAGCCCAGCGCAATGCATTGAAACACTCGCTCTGCTCGTGAAGGATGTCGAGAAATTCGACCGCAATCTGGTCCCAGTTTTCCGGGTCAACAAAGCGATACACCAAGTCTTGATCCAGATTCAATGATGTCTCAACTGCGTCAACAGGCAAAGGCGATGTGGCCAAAGATGCGTTCATTCAAGACATTCCTTGCGGATAAATAATTTGAACAGGAGAGGATTTTGAAAGCGTCGTCGGGTAATGGCACCGATAAGGGGCAAGCTGTCACAAAGAGTGATCAGGCCAGGCATGGGGTCGCCCGGAACGAACCCCATGTCAAGATCATCGCGGCGATAACAGCGAAATGCTTCCAGAGCGAATTTCAGTGCTTCGATGAAACCAAGCTGGCCATTGTGCAAGGAGTGTCTGATAGCGTCCAGCTCCCCGGCAATCCAACTGTAGCGCAATCCTGCTGACCCAATGATGGAGGTATCAGGGTGTGCAGTATTTTCGGTCATATCAATCAACCAGCCGCTCAAGTTGAGCTTGCATGCTTCGGGTAGAGCGTGATTGCCTGCAATACGCGGGTTCAACTCCAGGAAATTGATGTCACCACTATCGGGATCGACGAGATATTGCGCACACCCGATGCCATTATACTCGAGAGCTTTGATCAGTTTACGGGTATAGCCTTCTATGATGGTGCAAGGTGTGACGGTCTCACCCTCGACTGCCAACCCTGATCCATCGGGTTGATCTGTTCGAATGATCTTGGCGTGGAGATAGCGATGTATGTTGCCATCTTTGGCTGCAAAATAGATGTTGTCGCGCTTGCCCTTGACTTGGCGCTGAAGAAGCAATTGATAATTGCAGCGTTTCCAGATCTCATTCCGTTGCGAGAAGTCATCGAGATTGCTGCAGGTGATTGCCTTTGTGGAGCCGAGTAATTTGCCGGTTTCCAAGGGACGGATGACGAGCGGAAAACCGATTTTTTCTGCTAGTGCGTAAAGATCGTTCCGGTTCCGGGTTTCCGCGAAAGGTGCGACAGGAATAGTCAGATCCCTGGCGTGTGTGAGCAATGCTCTTTTATCGAGGCAATGCTGAACCAGTGTGCCATCCATGGTGCCCATACGGATATGGTCCGGAAGATTGAGCCGCCCTTCAGCAACAGCACGGACCACGGGTTCGGCGATGGGGTAAATATCCGTGATATCAGGATGTTGTTCCAGAAATTTGGTCAGTTCTGTTTGAAACTGCTCAAACTCGGTCTGATAAGAGGCATGTTTCCAGACCTTGTCAACAAAGCGGGAGACCTCAGCGCCCCGATCATAACCATCAAGCCCTGAAATGACCTGATATCCCCTGCTTTTCAGGCTTTGTGCAAGTATGAAGGTTGGCCGATAATTGCCGATCAACAGCGCGATATTACCTGTCATAATTAAAGTCTGCTTACCAATTGTGATTTAGAACTAACTCTATGTGGCAAAAGTTAAAGCCGACTTACGGGTATTCTTGTAGCTTTGTGTCAGAGTGGTTATGTGAACTCGTATATTCAGGATTTTCGAGTTTGCATATATAGCTTGTCGGTCTGCTTATGCGCTCCGGGGAGCTGATGTTTTCAGGAATTGCTCCAAAATCAAGTATGGGAACACTTCGTGTTTGAGATCACACTGCATAATGAATTGGATTTTTTGTCAGAGACTTATCAAGATCTCTATAATCGATCCAATGCTACGGCCTTTCAGCATCCCATCTGGATGTCTGCGATGCAGAAGAAACTTTGTAAAAGCCTCTCCTTTGAGCCGGTGACACTGGTGGTCAAAACTGTGAAAGAAGGTCTTCTGGTTGCTCTATTGCCGCTTGTTCAAAAACGGTTGGGGCCATTCAGGATCCTTGAATATTCCAATTTTGGTGTGGTGGATCATGCATGTGCGATCGTTGATCGTGATTTTCATGATGAATTGATGAACTGGTCTGAGCTCCCAGATATGGTCGACAATGCTTTGGGTGCCTATGATCTGCTATGGATCAAGCATGTTCGCCATCAGGAGCTTTGGCTGAGCACGTTTTTTGGAAAACAGATCGTTGTAAAAGAAGCCGGTTTTGGAACCTATGCCACCGAACTTGGCGACAATTATCAGACCTGGAAGCAAAACAAGCTGTCCGCCAACCGTCGGAGTGATCTCAGGCGCAAGCGTGGCAAGCTTGAGCAGGCCGGATCTCTGGAATTGCGTATAGCTAGTCAGGCTGATGAGATCGACCGTTTGTTTGATTTTCTTCGTACCGTGCGGGCAGATCGCTTTACTGGAGCGGATGGCAAGGATTTTTTGCAGAATCCATTATTCTTCGATTTTTACAAACAGTTGGCTCAAACACATTCTGTTCACGGTTATCCTGTTACAGCTGGCCTGTTTCTTGATGGTGCCATTGTTGCGGCAGCTTTCGGCATCAAGGATGGAGGAACCTTCAAATTTCTGCTGCCCGGGGCTGATTATAAACGATTTGGACGGTTCTCGCCCGGCAAGGTACTTATTGATCTCATGATTGAGCGGCTCATGGACAAAGGTGTAACCTGCTTTGATTTGTCCGTTGGTGATGAAGATTACAAGGCTTCTTTTGGTACGAAACCTGAGAATATCTATACGCTGAGAGCCAGCAAAAGCGTTGCAGGTTGGGCAGGTTTGAAATTGATTGATGTAATCAAGAGATTGCGTGCATCAGGTGACCCCTTGTCAGGTTGATGATGCATTGCTAGAGACGTTGATCATATCGCCGAGTTGTTTGGCCAAGTTTTTGTACTCTGCGTCGGGATGATGAGAGAGTTGCCCTGTCGAGAGATTGCACCGGATTTCATGAAATTTCACAGGAGAGAGATGTGAAGCGCATCTTCATCACGGGTACGGCCGGTTTTATCGGATTTCATCTTGCCAAAATGCTGCTGGCAGAAGGTTTTGTTGTTCATGGCTATGACGGCATGACTGATTATTATGATGTGCGCTTGAAAGAGCGGCGTCATGCCATGCTGAAGCAGAATGTCAATTTCTCCGCTACCGAAGGAATGCTGGAAGATACGATCCTGGTCGACCGGGTTATGGATGAGTTCAAACCTGATGTGGTGGTTCATCTGGCAGCTCAGGCTGGTGTTCGTTACAGCCTTGAAAATCCTCGCGCCTATATTGATGCCAATGTGGTTGGGACTTTCAATGTCATGGAAGCCTCTCGCCGGCTTGAAGTCGAGCATCTTCTCATGGCATCGACCTCTTCTGTTTATGGTGCCAATGAAGACATGCCATTCATTGAGACGGAAAAGGCGGATACCCAGCTGACCATTTATGCGGCGACCAAGAAGGCAACCGAAAGCATGGGGCATTCCTATGCGCATCTGTGGAACCTGCCGATCACCATGTTCCGCTTCTTCACGGTTTATGGTCCATGGGGACGCCCGGATATGGCGCTGTTCAAGTTTGCTGATGCCATTTTAGATGGTCGCCCGATCGATATCTATAATCGTGGCGATATGTATCGTGACTTTACTTATGTCGATGATTTGGTACGTGGCATTCGTTTGCTGATTGATGCTGTGCCTGTGCGACCTGAAGACAAGGTCGTGCCGGAAGGTGACAGCCTGTCACCGGTAGCGCCGTATCGTGTGGTCAATATCGGGAATTCCGATAAGGTGCGTTTGCTCGATTTTGTTGATGTGATTGAGGCAGAGATCGGCATTGAAGCAATCCGCAATTATATGCCGATGCAAAAAGGGGATGTGCCTGCTACCTGGGCCAATGCAGATCTCTTGCAAAATCTGACTGGCTATAAACCCGAAACGAACTTTAAGGATGGTGTGGCAAAGTTTGTTGCCTGGTTCCGGGATTATTATCAAAAATAGTGGTTCCATAGTTGCGAACCAAGATGTTGAAAGCAAAGAAGTCCGGATTCATTGAACCCGGGCTTCTTTGTTTCCTTAATTCGCCTTGGCAACGCGTGTTGGTTTGGGCTTTCCAAGCAATTCATCAATACGCTCACGATTGCCTTGGAAGCTTGCGAGCATTTCACCCTTCAGAGTTCGACCTCGTGGAAGGCGGATGCGCATTGGGTCTACATGGCGGCCATTGACCGTGACTTCATAATGAAGATGAGCGCCGGTTGAGAGGCCAGTTGAGCCAACATATCCGATGATCTGGCCTTGTCGGACATAATCCCCGGTCTGGAACTTGTTGGAGAAAGCACTCATATGGGCATAGCCAGTAGCATAGCCGTTTGTGTGTTGAATTTGAATATATTTACCGTAACCACTGGACCATTTGCGTTTGACAATGCGGCCATTGCCGGATGCCATGATCGGTGTTCCACGTGGCGCAGACCAGTCCACGCCTTTATGGAGACGTGAGATTTTCAAAATCGGGTGTCGACGCCAGCCAAAGGGAGAGCGGAACTTTCCGCCTTGCATAGGCTTTCGCATCAGGAATTTTTTGGCGCTGCGTCCATTTTCATCATAATAATCGACATAATTGTCGTCGCCGGTTCTGTAGCGATAATAACGCTTGGTTTTGCCGCCAATCTGGATTTCGAGAAACAGGATTTCTGGTTGATCTGTGGAGCCATCTCCAGGAATGGAATGGAAGACCTGAAGTGAGTCACCCGGTTTCACTCTGGTTTTGAAATCGATGTCGAATGACAGGATCTGTACCATCTTGTCGATCATCTCAGCATCAATGCCGTTCTTCAAGGCGGTCTGATATAGCGAATTATAGATATTCAAGCGAGGGCCAGAGCGTAGACTTTCCAGACTATTTACATTAGCTGGCAAAGTTGCGAACCCTTGTTGAGGTTCATCGGCCACCTGAAAGGAGCCAAGATCGGATTGAGCCAACGTGAGTTGATGTTCCTCACCATCATAGAGACTTATTCGCAAGGGAGCACGTTCTCGAATGCCATCACCCACCAATTGATAGACAATACGCAGGCGCTGATGGTTGCTTAACTCCGAGATGCCGGCTTCCGATGAAAAGAGGTTGGCCAATTCCTCTGCTTCGCCCTCAGTCGCTTCATTTTCAAGCAATAAATCACGAACAGTATCGCCTCGAACGGCGATTACGATTTTTTCTTCTGTTTCCGCTCCAGCGCTATCAAGCGCGGTTTTGGTTATGGAAGCCATATTTTCCGGAATAACGCGAATATAGGCATCAGACACATTGCCCAATGATGCTCCGGGGAATTCAAATCGGGAAGGGTCGATCAGGTCGAAGGGATTGGAAGTCGTATTGCCTTCATCTGCCAAAAGGATTGAAGACTGATTGATCAGCTTTTGGATGACGAAGTCGTTTGGCCCGCCGGCTTCCAAGGCGTAAGCTGAGGCCAAATTCAAAGGCTCACTGCGAATGCGCATCTCTCCTTCAATATCTGCTGAATAGATGCTGTCTTCGTCAATGGAGCTGCGATCCTGTGTGGAATTCTGGGATGCGCTGGCAAAGATGCGCACAGCGTCAAATTCTGGCAGGCTGATATCGTTGTTTCTCTTTGTTTCAAGTGATGCCGAGATCAGCATATAGGGTCGACTTGAAATCAGGTTTTCGTTGCCAAGGGCAGAGATGGTGCTGACCTTGATTTCCTTGCGATGAGAAACCGGTCGAATGGTGCGCGAGAGGCGATCACTTTTTCGGCCCGCACTGATTAGCTGGCCCGGAGGAATGGATGCTGCATTGGCGGCCTGCTCGTTATAAGTCGCCAGCTCAGCCATTTGGTCTTGACTTTGAATGCCCGCAACAAGCGCTCCACCCATCAGGAAAATGGATGTGCAACCCGTTAGCACCGTGCCAATCAACCAGCGCATATTCAGGGTTCTACGATCTGGCGGGTTCAAACGAGCTGACGGAGTGAGCAAGGCTGGCAGAGACCCCAATTGAATTGGTCGCTGGTTCGGCGCTGTTTTGTTGCTCTGTGACATGCTTTGCTTGCCTGACCCTATATCATGTAAAGTGCAGAGGAGTTCATATGACAGGAACTCTCACTGACCAGCCGTTTTGATTTGTGTTGTCGTTTTAGCGCGAAATTGCTTTCGGGAAAAGACCCGGAAAATACGGCTAATTTTCGGCTGTGAGGATTTTTTCTCGTAAGATGAAAGTCGTTTATGCACTGGCCTGTGATTTTTCTGACATAAATCGAAATTAGACTTTGACAGTTTATGATTGTTTGCTTATAACGCGCTTCATCGACAGCGGCTTGCTGCTGGCGGCGGGGTCTTGTGTCCTTGTTATTGGGTGCTTTGGCTTTTAGGAAGTCTACTTTCTGTAGGTTTTGTTCTTTGACAATTTATTTTTTGAAATAAAGAGAAACGTGGACGGCTTGGT